>Ga0070730_10002029_pt1 | contig 18741 bp, 17 predicted proteins | sample Coa_R1_3_FD_66447 | JGI IMG/M metagenome (GOLD analysis project Ga0070730, IMG submission 66447) | Surface soil microbial communities from Centralia Pennsylvania, which are recovering from an underground coalmine fire - Coalmine... | ecosystem: Environmental > Terrestrial > Soil > Unclassified ... | reverse complement strand
TTCCTCGCCCAGCGCCTGTTCGGCTTTGGCATCGTCGTGCCCCAGAACTGGCTGGCCTGGCACCTCCCGTCGATCGGCCTGCTCCTCACCCTGGCGTGCCTCGCGGTGCTGCTACTTCAAAGCAACGCGACGCCGACGCGCGCGATTGATTCGCGCTGAGCGGTGCCGGCCGCTAAGCGCGTCCGACGGGCTTCCTGGCAACTGCGACGCAGCGGATTCCGAACGGCCAGTTGACGTATCGGCCAAGCCGCAGCTCGAGCCCGAGCAGCGCGGCAAGCAGCGGATTGGATCGAGTTGACCGTATCTCCCTGGCAACAACGCGACGCTGCTCAGCCTGCGCTCGCGAGAGGTGGCGCTTGTTCCACTGTTTGACCACGTAAAACGGGGGATAGATGAACGTGCCCAGATGCGAAAACCGAGCGATCTCCAACCCGCTCGCTCGCAGAAGGTGGCGCAGGCCCTTAGCCGAATAGCGCCGGTGATGCATTAGCAGCTCGTCGTATACGTCGTACAGGTCTGGTCCAGCAGGCACCTCAATGACTGCCAGGCCTCCCGGCCGCAAAATTCGGTGCACGTGCCGCATGGCTTTCGCATCGTCATCGATGTGCTCGAGGACGTTGAGGAGCAGCACGGCATCGACGCTGTTGTCCGGCAGCGGGCACTCTCTGAGATCAAAGTGCAGCAGAGGTACGTTCGGTAGTTCGCCGGCAAGCTTTTCGAGTGGCCCGCGTACGTAGTCCGAGCCGATCCACCTCGCCGCGGGCAGACGGTGGCGGGCCAACATCAGCATGTACCCGGACGAACAGCCTATCTCAAGGATCAACGGTTCGCTCGACGGCGCCATTGCCAGGCCGGACAGTGCCAACTCGCGCGAGGCACGATCGATCGGGTGATCTGACCCGGCAGTTTCCTCGTGGAAGACGGTCAGGTCGTCGGTCCAGCCTGATCCAGCTGCTTCGTAGGACAGAACTGCTTGGGTGACAGCACCCAGCCGAAAACCGCCGCCAGTCCAGACCGGTGCATCCTGCGCGCCGGGAGTTTTCGGCCAGGGATAGTTCAGCAGCGGTCCGTGCCCTGGATCCTAGACGTCCGTTTGGGACTGAACTCTTGACGCTTGCCGAGAGGTCATCGCCGGGCGTGTTTTGGGCAAGTCGGTGCCGAAACGTATGCGCAGCAGGTCCATCACGTTGCGCAGATTCCCGCGCACGAGTTCGAGACGGCTGTCGCCATCATCGCTCCAGCGAATACCGACTTCCTTGACGCGGTAGCCGAGGTGACTGGCCAAACACAAGATTTCGATATCACACATGTAGCCGTCAATTCGTGTCCGGGCGAAGATGTCCCTGGCCGCGCGACGCGTAAAAAACTTGAAGCCACACTGCGTATCCCGAACATCGGGCAGACCCACGATCCCGTGCATCAAAACTGCGAATCCACGCGAGCCGATTCGCCGATACCACGGCTGGCGGCGTTCGATGTGTGACTCTGCCAGTGCGCGTGAGCCGATCACGAGATCGAAGCCGTCCGACAGCCAGGGCAAGATCGTCGTTACTTCTTCGATGGGTGTCTTGTAGTCCGCGTCGACGAAGCCGATGACTTCGCCGGTCGCAAGGGCTACCCCTCGCCGTACGCCGTGGCCCTTGCCGTGCCGGCCGGCATGTAGACTCAAGATCAGATTTGGCCATTGTCGCGCGAGCTCGTAGGCGATTGTGGGTGTCTCGTCATTCCCGTCGGAGGCGAGGATCACCTCGTAGTGGTAGCGCTGGGCATCCAGGAATGCCCGCATTGCGGACAGCGCTCCGCGGATTGCGCCAGCCTCGTTGTAGGCAGGCACGATAACGCTCAAGTATGGATCCGCAGGTGAGTGGTTCACGCCATCGTCTGGCCGGTGCACTCGACCAGTATCCGCCATTGCGAGAGCCGGGCATCCCTTCGCGGATTCTGGTGACGGGGGGTGCCGGGTTCATCGCCAGCCATCTCGTCGATCGACTTCTGTCCCTGGGCCATCACGTCACGGTCTACGATAACTTCTCTACGGGGCAAATGGCGTTTCTGCATAATGCTGTAACGCAAGATCGGTTCAAATTGGTACGCGCAGATTTGCTGGACACCAACGCCCTCGACGAAGTGGTGCCCGGCCATGACGTCGTATTCCATTTAGCGGCGAATGCGGACGTGCGCTTCGGCGTGGAGCATCCGGATCGCGATCTCAAACAGAACATCTTAGCGACTCATAACTTGCTCGAAGCCATGCGTCGAGGGCAGGTTCACCGCATCGTTTTTTCGTCAACCGGCTCAATATACGGTGAGCCTACTGTTTTTCCAACACCCGAAGACTGTCCATTACCGATTCAAACGTCATTGTATGGAGCTTCCAAACTGGCTGCGGAAGGGCTTATTACCGCGTACTGCGAAGGGTTTGGGTTTCGCGCCCAGATCTTTCGCTTCGTGTCCATCCTGGGTGAGCGCTACTCACACGGACACATCTTTGACTTCTTTCGCAAACTTGAAGTAGACCCAATACGTATCGAAGTGTTAGGTAACGGTAGGCAGCGAAAATCGTATCTGTACGTTCAGGATTGTATCGACGCGATACTGCTAGCTGTGGATTCCGATCCTGGGCCTGTCGGTATCTTCAACCTGGGGACGAACGAATATTGCGCCGTCGACGAATCGCTTGGGTGGATCTGTGACGAGCTCGGCCTCAGGCCCGAGCGTGTCTACGCTGGCGGCAATCGAGGCTGGGTCGGCGACAGCCCGTTCATCTATCTGGATTGCTCTCGTATTCGCGCTCTCGGGTGGCGGCCGACGCTATCGATCGAGGCGGGTGTGCGGCGCACGCTTGCCTACCTGCGCGAATCCAGGTGGCTGCTGGAAGCGCGCGCGTGAGCGGCCGCGTATGCGTGTTCGGGCTGTGGCATCTCGGATGCGTAACAGCCGCCTGCCTTGCCGAGCAGGGCTTGACGGTGGTCGGCCTGGATCTGGATGCTGCGCGGGTCGATGAGTTGAGGCGAGGTCGTCCGCCGGTGGCGGAGCCCGGTCTGGCGGAACTTATTCAAGCCGAGCTCGACCGAGGCACGCTCTCCTTCGCCGCCGATCCTGCCTCCGCACTCTCGAACGCCACCACGGTGTGGGTGGCCTTTGATACGCCAGTCGGCGACCACGACGAGGCTGACGTCGGATGGGTTCGGGCGCAGCTCGAAGCGATCCGAGCCCACCTGGTCCCTGGCACACTCGTGATCATTTCGGCCCAGGTGCCGGTCGGCTTCGGAGCCGAATTGGAGCGCGATTGGCGTCGCAGCGATGGGTCGTTGCGGTTCGCGAGTGTGCCTGAGAACCTGCGGTTGGGCGCGGCCCTGGAGGCCTTCCGCGGCCCCGAACGCGTCATTGTTGGACTCGGGCAGGATGTTGATCGACAGGCGATTCGGGGCCTTTTTCCGGTCTGCGATGAGCGAATCGAGTGGATGTCCCTGGAATCCGCCGAAATGACCAAACATGCGCTGAATGGGTTTCTGGCCCTATCAGTCGCCTACGCGAATGAGGTCGCGCGCATCTGTGAGCAGGTGGGTGCAGACGCGACGCAAGTCGAACGCGGGCTGCGCACTGATTCGCGTATTGGACCTCGCGCCTACGTGTCGGCTGGCGCACCGATCGCAGGTGGCACGCTCATGCGTGACGTCACCTTCATGCTCGAGCTGGCCGCCCGGCATGGTCTGGAGAGTCCAGTCCTGCGCGGTATCCAGGAGAGCAACAAACTCCATACGGGTTGGATCCTGGATCGGCTCGTGGAGTTGCTCGCACATATCGCCGAACCGCGAGTGGCTTTGCTGGGGCTCACGTACAAAGTCGGCACCGATACGCTCCGCCGCTCGGCGAGTGTTGAGCTGGCCCGCCGGTTGAGCGCCGATGGCGTCCTGGTGCACGCGTACGACCCGGCGATTCGACAGCTGGTCGGTGGTCTGCCGGTCAGGTTGATGGGTGGGATTGACGAGGCTCTGTGGGGGGTCGACGTCGCCGTGCTGGCGACCCCGTGGCCGGAGTTCAAGGCGGTCGACGCCGATCGCCTGGTCCGCGCCATGCGCCGGCCGCAATTGATCGACCAGGCTGGATTTCTGTCACATCTGGCCGCGGATGACCGTATTCGTTACGTGCGGGTCGGTAGGCCACTGGCGGCCACGACCAGTGTGTAGATGAGCTTGCTGTCCCAGGTCGTCCTCATCACGGGCGCGAGTCGTGGGTTGGGCCGCGCGGTTGCCAGACGCCTCGCAGATGATGGCGCGAGCCTCGTGCTCGCTGCTCGCAACGAGCCCGAGCTGGCCGCGGCGGGCCGCGACCTGGTCGAATCCGGGCTCGCACCTGGCCAGCAGGTCATCTGTATGCAGGTCGACGTCACCTGCGGCGAGGATGTGGAACGGCTCGTGGACCGTGCTCTCGGGCTCACCGGCCGTCTCGATGTTCTCGTCTGTAACGCCGGCGTGTATGGCCCGCTGGGTCTCCTCGAAGATGTGGCCTGGGAAGAGTGGGTCGATGCCATCCACATCAACCTCATGGGCACTGTCTTGTGCTGCCGGGGGGTTGTGCCTGCAATGCGTCGTCAGGGGGCCGGCAAAATCATCCTTCTGTCAGGCGGAGGCGCCACGCAGCCGTTGCCACGATTGAGCGCCTACGCGGCTTCCAAAGCGGCCGTGGTCCGCTTCGGCGAGACACTGGCCGAAGAAGTAAAAGACGCCGGCATCGCAGTGAACGTCGTGGCGCCCGGTTCGCTGAATACGCGGCTCCTGGCACAGGTGCTTGAGGCCGGGCCAGAGCGCGTGGGCCGCGAGTTCTACGACCGCGCCGTTCGGCAGAGCGAAACCGGTGGTACCCCGTTGGACATTCCAGCCGACCTGATCGCCTTCCTGGCATCGACAGCCAGCGACGGTGTCACAGGACGTCTGCTGAGCGCCGTTTGGGACGACTGGCGTGGCCTGCCGGCGCTGCGTGACCAGTTGGCAGGCAGCGATGTTTACACGTTGCGTCGTATCGTGCCGGAAGATCGAGGGTGGAGCATGCCGTGAGGGTCGGCATCGTCGGGTGCGGGCTGGTCGGACGCAAACGCGCCAGCGTTCTTGGGGACCACCAGCTGGTAAGGTGCGCCGATGTCGATTTGGCTCGAGCCGAAGCGCTGGCGGCGGAGCATCCTGGAGCGCTTCCAACCTCCGAGCCGCGCATGATATTCGAGGACGGCAGCATCGGCGCCGTCATCGTCGCCACCCCGCACCACATGCTCGCATCGTCGACTCTTCAAGCGGTTCAAGCCGGCAAGCATGTGCTGGTCGAAAAGCCCGGCGGCCGATCGACCGCAGAGTTACGGCCAGTGGACGCGGCAGCGGCGCGTTGCGGAGTTATCGTGAAGGTTGGATTCAATCATCGATTCCACCCGGCATTGCAACGCGCCCACGAGATTTTTGAATCGGGCGGGATCAGCGACCTGATGTATATCCGCGGCCGGTACGGCCACGGTGGACGCCTCGGCTACGAGCGCGAGTGGCGCGCCGATCCACACCTCAGCGGTGGTGGCGAGCTGCTCGACCAGGGTTCGCATCTGATCGACCTGTCCCGCTGGTTCGCGGGAGAAATCGCGGAGGTTGCCGGCCACGTAGCGACGTTCTTCTGGCCGATGTCGGTCGAGGACAACGCCTTCGCATGCCTCAAGACTGCTGGCGGCGTGGTGGCCTGGCTCCACGCGAGCTGGACGGAGTGGAAGAACATTTTCTCGTTCGAAATCTTTGGACGAACGGGGAAGCTCCAGATCGACGGTCTTGGTGGCAGCTACGGGACCGAACGCTTGACGCACTACCGCATGTCGCCCGAGATGGGACCGCCAGCAATGACGACGTGGGAGTTCCCGGGCGAGGACCGATCGTGGAATCACGAATTTGAGAACTTCGTCGCCTGTACCGAAGGCAAGACTGCGGGATCCAGCTGCGCGTCCCTGGCCGACGCCCTGTCAGGTCTACAGATTGTCGAAGAGCTCTACCGGTTGAGCAAGCGTGATTATCACGCGTAGTCCACTCCGAGTGACGCTGGGCGGCGGAGGCACAGACCTGGCGTCGTACTACGAGCGGCACGGCGGATTTCTTATCGCCGCCGCGATTGACAAGTACGTATACATCACCGTCCACGAAACATTCGTGGACGACCTCATCGTCAAGTACTCGCGGCTGGAACGCGTGCCGTCCGCGGAGCACATCGAGCATCCTATCTTTCGCGAGGCGTTCCAACTCCTCGGCATGCACGGCAAGTCTCTCGAAGTTTCCAGCATGGCCGACATACCCGCGGGCACCGGGTTGGGGTCTTCGGGCAGTTTCACGACTGCTCTGCTGAAGGCACTGCACGCTCAGAAAAAGGACATCGTGCATCCGCGGCAGCTTGCCGAAGAAGCGTGCCACATCGAGATCGATCTGCTCAAAGAGCAGATCGGCAAGCAGGACCAGTACATCTCCGCATTCGGCGGTGTGACGGGTTTCGCGTTTCACCCGGATGGCAGTGTGGACGCCCAGGGGTTAGAGGTAGACACAGACACGCTCTATGCTCTCGAGGACAACCTGGTGTTGTTCTTTACGGGGTACTCGCGTTCTGCCTCGGAAGTGCTAGCTGAGCAGAACCAACGCACCCTGAGGCGCGAGTCGCCGATCGAAGACAACCTGACAGAAGTCAAACGCATAGCTGGGCTTACTGCCGATGCACTCGCCGCGGGTGACTTGCGTTGTTTTGCTGAATTGCTCAACGCCCAATGGGAGCAAAAAAGACGGCGCACGGGTGCCGCCACGAACGCGGACATTGACGCCTGGTACGCACTCGGCCTTGCAAACGGCGCCCTCGGGGGAAAGCTCGTCGGTGCCGGCGGAGGCGGCTTCTTGATGTTCTACGCCGAGGACAAGATGCAACTGCGAAAAGCGATGACCGAGTCCAGGCTGCGCGAGGTTCGTTTCCGATTCGATTTCGAGGGGACAAAGGTCGTCGTCTAAGCGTGACGTCTGGCGTTCTTCCAGTCGTAATCCTGGCGGGTGGGTTGGCGACGCGCCTACAACCGATCACCACGGCTGTTCCCAAGGCGCTGGTCGACGTTGCCGGCGAGCCATTCATCCGACATCAGCTCCGGCTGTTGCGTAGCAACGGGGTCAGTGAGGTCATCGTCTGCGTCGGGCACCTCGGACATCTCATTGACGATGCCGTACGCACATTTCCCCTTGAAGGCCTCGAGGTCAGGGTTCGATCCGACGGTCGGCAGCTTCTCGGGACCGCGGGTGCGATACGGGCAGTGCTGCCGCTACTCGGCGAAGCATTCTTTGTGCTGTACGGCGACTCGTACCTGACCTGCAACTTTGTTGACGTGCAGAAGGCATTTGAGGCCAGCGGTCAAGCGGGGCTCATGACCGTCTTTCGAAATGCGGGACGCTGGGATCGGTCGAACGTCGAGTTTCGGGACGGCCGAATCCACACCTATGACAAGTCCGTACCCGCGCCGCAAATGCTGCACATCGACTATGGCCTCGGTGTTTTGACCGCTGCGGCCGTGCGCAGGGTCCCCGAAAATACTCCGTACGATCTTGCCCACCTCTACAACGACCTGCTGCGACATGAGCAACTCGCCGGCTATGAGGTCGACGAGCGATTCTATGAGATCGGCTCGCTCGATGGTCTGCGAGATACGCGCGCCTACTTTGCGTCGCGAATCGGCGCGTCTGGAGGAGGCCAGTGACGTTCAGTCCGGGTAGCCACGCCGTTCACCGTGAGCGTTCGCAGACTACCCTGGCCGATGCCGCTACGGCGTCTCCTCGCACTGGGGCAGTCATACCAGGAGGTCGCTGAACCCAGAAGGGACAAGCCGCTCGAACAGTGCGAGATACCGGCGCGCCATGTCTGCAGCCGAGCCAAACGTTCGCGCACGGGCTGGACCGCGCAGCGAGACGGTGGCAAGGAAGTCTTGTCGGTCTTCTACCGCACTGATGGCGGCGGCGATTTCTTCAATCGAATTCGGATCGAACAGCACGGCGGCGTCACCGGCTACCTCGGGCAGGCTTGTTGCATTGCTGCAGAGCACTGGCTTCCCGGCTGCCATTGCCTCGAGGACCGGCATTCCAAAACCCTCGTACAGCGACGGATAAATCAGTGCCGCGCTTGCCCCGACCAACGACGCGAGCTCCACATCGGTCACGTACCCGGCGAAGACGAAGCCTCCGGGCGAATTGGTCTCAGCATGTGCTGCCAGCTCGCGCATGGCGTCGGTGGGTGCGCCTGTACAGACAACCTTCAGGTCCGAGTCGAGATGAGCCTGACGGAACTGGCGGTGCGCTTCGATCAGCGCGCGGTGATTTTTGTGCGGCCAGAAGTTCGCCGGGTAGATGAGGAATCGCCTGTCGCGCACACGTAGTCGCGCTAGCAGCGCGGCGGCCTCCTGTTGCGCGAGGCCATGGGTTGTCTGCATCAGGCCTAGATGAATGGTGACCACGCGCTCCGGCGGGATTGCGAAACTGGCCAACAGGGTTTCGCGAACATGGTCCGAGATACAAACGACCCGTGCCGCCCGGTGGCAGGCATCCGCGACGTGCTGGTCGCGGTAGCGCCTCTGGTCAGACTGGAAGAACTCAGGATATGCCTGGTGCTGCAGGTCGTACACGATCGATACCAGCGGGGTCCCAGCGTTGAAAAAGTACGGCGCCGTAAAAGGGCAGAAAGTAAGGTCTGCTGGCACGCTCCGCGCCACCCGCGCGCGTTGTCGGTGCTTGACGATCGCCCAAATCGCGTCTTTGCAGCGCGCTCGGGCCCTCGTCGGCAGGGCCCGGTCGACCACTGCCTTGCCCAGTCGCCAGAGGTGGGCTCGCGCCGCGGCGTTCGCGTGGCCACGGTCAGTCGGCACGACGACGCACTCCCGCCGAATATTGGGTGCGTCCAGATACGCCAGATCGGTATGCGTCCTGTCGTTCGTCAGCAACGTAAACTCGATAGACGGTGCCAGTGCGCCGAGTTCTCGGGCCAGGCTGACTGCAACCAGCCCTGCACCACCATTTTCGCCGTCAGGCATGAGTGGCGTCAGGTCGATTGTGACGCGTTTGAGGTTGGATTCACGCCGCCCAATCACAGCGCTCGTGCTCGAGGCCACAACCGGCATTATGGCCGATCTCGAGCCTGCCGCCCGCGGAGAAGTGAGTAGGGCGATTTCGCAACCGGAATTACGACGAATCTGTCGATTTCTGTCTAAACGATAGCGCCGTGAATTTAGGGGTTACATACGCATATTATCGCGCTTCTACGCCGATACGACGCGGCCATGCCGTTAACCGTGAAGCTTTTTACCGCCCATCCGGGCGAGATGATACCGAGCTGAGCTTATACCGGCCGACTTTGGTGATTACGAACAACTGGATATCAAGATGATCGACTGTCCCTGGCAAAGCTGAGGTAGTGATACGGGGCGCCCCAGAGCTGCCGCAGCAACGCCGACTCACGGTAGGTGTCTAACAGTTCCTGCAGCTTCGCCGTGGCCGCCGCCGCGTAGACCTGCTGCATCTGTCGCGAGAAACGAGCGAGTTCGGGACTTCCGGTAGAGAGAAGGTAGCGGTGGAGTGGTTCGGGGTAGATACCCACATTGCCGCTCACGGTCGAGCCGCTCGTGAACGTCGAGACCTGGTCGACGAGATCGGTGACCGAACGCAGCACCCCCTCGTCCGGTGGCCGCGGTCTCGAACTCGAGAACGGAAACTGCCGACCAGTGAGGAAGAACGGCAATGTCTCAGCCCACTGGTCGGCCAGCAATCGCGACCGTCCGGCGGAAGATGGCACATTCTTGTACCAATCGAAGTGATCTGGCGTGGCCCACGCTGGCGACGATCCGAGAAACTCGCATCCAATTCCTTCAACGAGAGGCAGCAGTTCCTGGAAACTCCACAGGTACTGCGAGACGACCAGGGGGTTCACGAGCGTGTCTCGCCACCACGCCTCAAAGGTGCGAGAGGTTTGCAACACAGAAAAATCTTCCCCGAAGAGTGTTCTGGCCAGGGCGAGGCCTTCATTGCCGACGGGGTCTACGCCGGCTAGTTGGCAGGCTCGCCACAGAACGGCTCGGCGCGTGAATTCAATCGCGCTGCCGAAACGGTCGGTAAAGGAAATGACTCCGAGCCCGGCGGGCCCCATAAAACGCCCGAGTTTTCCGACCAACTCGTCTCGGCCAGGCAACGTCGACAGAAATCCCTCCGCCAGCACGACATCGAAGCTATGCGGGGAAGTGAACGAATCGATATCCATCGAGACCAGGGCGCGAATCCGATCCGCCAGGCCAAAGCGTTCGAACAGCCAATGCAAACGCGGCCAAACCTGTTGATTCGGCTCAACTAAGGTCAACTCTGCGCCAAATGAGGCGAGCACCAGGGCGTTCTCGCCCGAATTGCAGCCAAACTCGAGTATTGACTTGCCCGCCAACAGGCCGAGTGGAATGCCGAGGTGGCGCTGGTAGAGGTTGACGCGTTTATCGACATGCGACTTCCATGCCGCGGAGCTTTCCTCGATCCCGATCGCGACCGGGTTGAACTTGTTGGCCTGGTAGTAGGTCAGCAGCGACGGGGCCGACATGGTGCCGCCGCAAGAGTAGCATGTCCAATCGCGACCTCCGCAGGCTGCGCAGCCCATGGTGCCTGTTGAGCACCCTTCTAAAGGGGACGTACGATCAGGAGGCCGATGCCAGTGGAACAGCAGCCTGTCTCGCACGCGTCCACGCGCGAAGCAGGAGGCGGAGTTCAGGAAGCGTCAGCTCTCGAGGCGGTCGACGATCAAGTTCTCGTTGTGACAACGCCGCGCAGGGCCGATTGGAGCCGGGCGGCAATGCTGGGAATCACCATCGGCAGCGCCCTGGCTGCACTTTGCGTTTGGGTGTTCGGCGGTCAGGGCATATTTCACGATGCCTACAACTACTACTTGCTCGGCAAACTAATCGGCGCAAACGGTCTCTTTGGATATTCGGTGGCTCCGGAAGCTGCCACCGGGTTTTTCCCGATATTGCTCAAAGCGAAACCCAACGGCTACCCGCTCGTCGTGGCGGTATCGGGAGTGTTCAGCACCTTTGACCTGCAATCAATTCGCGGAGTACTCTTCTTTGTTCAACTCGCCGCGCTGATCGGTGCTTGCTGGTTCGCCGCCAAACGATTGGCCGGGATCTTTCGCTCAACCGGCGTTGGGCTCGCGATCTACGCCGTGACCGTGCTTAACCCATTGCTGCTTTTCTTCGTCGTCGAGTTGATGTCGGATCTGCTGTCGGCGGTGCTTGTGTATGTGGCCGTTGTCCTGGCACTAAAGCAACCCTTTCTACATAGCACCGTCAATGTGCGTCGGGACTTCATCGCGTCTTTCGTGATTGCCAGTTTTGCGACTACGGTGCGGTCCGGGAACTTCGTCATTCTCGGCGCGTTGGTGTTGATCTGGGCGCTTCGTTGGCTATGGTATCGCGATTTCAGCGTGCGGGTGGTACCGATGGCCATGATCTGTGCAACGATCCCCTTCGTGCCGCAATTGGTTGCCAACTACCTGGCCTTTGGTGTCATTTCGCCCTTCCTGGCTGAAAGCGGATACGCTGGCGATCTCGACTTCGGGGCGCGCATCCTCAAATATGTCACTGCGGTTATCCCTGACGCGCCGGTGCAGTGGGTGTACACCAATCCGCTGCTCCCGCCGGGCGTGATGACCGCCGCCGATTTCATACAGGCGAGCGCGCTCGGGTATGTCGGCACGCTCGGCTTGCATCTGTTCACGCTGCTCGACCAGGACGTGGCATTCGTCTTTGTGACGGACTTCAACCCCTGGTACCGCTGGCCGGTGGCTATTTTCGGCTATGCGTTCATCGCGGCCGCCTGCGTCGGATTCGTCGTGGCCCTCGGGAGAGAGCTGAAAGCGCGGACGAACGATGCACGATCCTTTGCTCTGGTGGCCACCCTGGTCGCGGGCCTTGCCTGTCTGGTCCTGTACGTCCCACCCCATGTAGAGAACCGCTACTCGCTGCCCGTGTACCCCCTTTGGTCCGCGGCAGCGGTGTTTGGGCTCATTTGGGCGTGGAGTCCCTTCCGCAACCGTCGGTGGCGAATGGCCGGGTTGGTCGCTGTCGGTGGGGTTGTTTTCATCGGCGCCTGTGTCGGGCTGTCTGCCTGGTTGGAGACCCTTCGCCACCCGCTCTACTGACCCGCGCGACTGCGACGGGCTGAGGTGACCGTTGACCCGGCTCAACTTGACAGGTTCCGGGTGCCCGTGCACACTTCACCTGCCGGCACGCGGTCGAAGCCTGGCGAAAAATGTGCGGCTTCCCTCAATAGCTGTGGCAGGTGAAGGTGAATGACATTGCGCCGGACGGTGACGATTCTTGCGCCAGCGTACAACGAGGCTGAGAACATCGAGGGCTCGGTGCGTGACGCCGTCGAGGCAGCCGCCGGACTGGATGATTTCGAGATCATCGTCGTTGACGATGGCAGCACCGATGGTACTGGCGAGATCATCGACCGCTTGACGGATGAGATACCCCAGCTACGCGCGATCCACCATGGGCGCAACCTCGGCATCGGCGCTGCCTATCGCACCGCCCTCGAGCACGCGCGAATGGAGTACTTTGCCTGGACCGCAGGCGATCGCGAGCTGCATCGGGATTCTTTACGGGACATCCTTGACGCCGTAGGTTCGGCGGCGATCGTTATCCCGTATCACGGGACCCCCGAGCGCCGTGAGTTTCACCGCCGCGTGCTGACCTTGATCAGCACGACACAATTGAATCTCATGTTTGGGCTGCGGTTGCACTATTACCAGGGTCCGGCGATCTACCCGACGCAGTTGGCTCGGGCGTTGCCAATGACGTCGACCGGGTTTTATTTCGCAACCGAGCGTCTGGTGCATGCGCTGCTGGCCGGGCATTCATGGGTACAGGTGCCGCTGCGTTACCAGAACCGGACGTACGGCCGTTCCAAAGCGGTCAGCGTACCAAATGTGTTCAAAGCCGAATGGGTGATCTGGCGTCTGTGGTGGCGAGTACGCGTTCGCGGTAAGCTCGCCATCCCCCGCGTGACCGCACCGGCGAATACCGTCTTAGAAGGCGCTGAATGAGCGGAACAGTCCTGGTGACCGGCGGGGCGGGCTATGTTGGCGCGGTGCTGATCCCCAAGCTTCTCGCCCTGGGTTGGCGAGTCCGTGTGGTCGATCTCCTCTTGTTCGGAGACGATACGTTGCCTCGCGACCCGGCCCTCGAATGTGTCAGAGGCGACATACGAGATCAAGACCTGCTTAAGAGACTGCTTCCGGGCTCTGACGCGGTCATACATCTCGCGTGCATCTCAAATGATCCTAGCTTCGAATTGAACCCGGAGCTGAGCAAGTCGATCAATTTCGATGCGTTCGAGCCGCTGGTCGCGATTTCAAAAAGCAGTGGCGTTCGACGGTTTGTTTATGCGTCTACCTCCAGTGTCTACGGTGTGAGCGATGCTCCCGACGTGACCGAAGAGCACCCGCTGGTTCCACTTACCGACTACAACAAGTACAAAGGCCTCTGCGAACCGATTCTCCGAAACTACCAGGCGCCTGACTTCACGACGGTGATCATTCGGCCGGCTACTGTGTGCGGCTACTCGCCCCGACAGCGACTCGATCTGACCGTGAATATTCTGACCAACCTGGCCGTTAACAAGCGCAAGATCACCATCTTCGGCGGCAGCCAGAAGCGTCCGAATATTCACATCGACGATATCGCGGATCTGTACGTAGATCTCCTCACACGTCCCAGCGAGCAGATTGCCGGCGAGACTTTCAACGCCGCATACGAAAATCACACCGTCGCCGAGCTCGGCGAGATGGTACGGGATGTCGTCAGCCGATATATGCCGGCCGGGCCCCCGATCGAGCTCGAGCGGACCCCGAGCAACGACTTGCGCTCATATCACGTTTCGTCAGCCAAAATCAAGCGGCAGCTCGGCTGGGCGCCCCGGCATTCCGTCGAAGATGCGATCCGTGATTTGTGCGATGCCTTCAAGGCGGGGAGCTTGCCAGACTCGCTGACGGACCCGCGCTACTTCAACGTGCGAGCCGTGCAGGACGCTGGACTGGTCTAAGCTGGACCGTGACAACCTGGGCGATCGTCACCGGTGGCGCCGGATTCATCGGTAGCCATATGGTGGATTTGCTGATCGAGCAGGGTTATCAGGTGCGCGTTCTCGACAATCTCGAGCGGGGGCGCCTGGGGAATCTCGAACAGCACCGCGGCAATCCGGCATGCGAAGTCCACCAGATAGACGTGACACAGCTTGGGTCGAGTTCGGAGCTGTTTCGCGATGCCCGCTACGTCTTTCATTTCGCGGGTATAGGAGATATCGTTCCGTCGATTGAACGACCGCTCGACTACATGGTGGCTAACGTACACGGGACCCTGGCCGTGCTCGAGGCCGCGCGCGCCGCGGGTGTTGAGAAGCTCGTATATGCCGGCTCTTCGTCGTGCTACGGAGCCACTCCACCACTACCCACTGATGAGCGGGCGCCGATCAACACCGAGTACCCGTACGCCTTGTCAAAATATCTGGGAGAGTGCGCGGTGTTGCACTGGCAGCAGGTGTACCGGCTGCCGGTGAACTCGATTCGAATCTTCAACGCGTATGGCCCGCGGGTGAGGACTACTGGCGCCTACGGCGCGGTGTTCGGAGTGTTTTTGGCCCAGAAGCTCAATGGCAAGCCGCTCACAGTGGTCGGCGACGGGACACAGCGGCGCGACTTCGTGTATGTCACCGACGTGGCGCGAGCGTTTCTCGCCGCGGCCGAGAGCGACCGCTGCGGCGAAGTCTTCAACCTCGGCACTGGTGCGCCACAAACTGTCAATCATCTGGTCGAACTCATCGGGGGCGAGGTCACGCACGTCCCAAAGCGCCCCGGCGAGCCTGATACCACGTGGGCAGAAACGCGCAAGATTCGCGAACTGCTCGACTGGGCGCCGCGGGTGTCATTCGAGGAGGGTGTTGCGACGATGCTGGCGGGGATTGATCAGTGGGCCGGCGCGCCAGTTTGGAACGCTCAATCGATTGCTGTGGCGACACGGTCATGGTTTGAGCTGTTGTCCCGATGAAGCACAGCTACACCCGCAAGATCAAAACACTGGACGAACTCCGCGAAGCGATCGGCCCACGTCCGCGCACACAAACGGTGATCATGTGCCACGGGGCGTTCGACATCGTTCATCCGGGTCATATCAGGCACCTGATGTATGCCAAGGAAAAGGCCGACATCCTGATCGCCAGCCTTACGGCTGACGAGCACATTATCAAGGCCAATCATCGGCCCTATGTGCCTCAAGAGCTGCGTGCTGCCAATCTCGCCGCGCTCGAGGTAGTCGACTACGTGATCGTTGATCCAAATCCGACACCGATCGAGAACATGCGCGTGCTCCAGCCGGACTATTACGCGAAGGGCTACGAGTACTTCACCAACGGCATTCCTCCGCGGACGCAGGAAGAGATGGACACTCTCGATGTCTATGGGGGTGAGATGGTGTTCACGCCTGGTGACGTCGTCTATTCGTCTTCGGCGCTCATCGAGTCATCGCCACCCCGCATCGGTATGGAAAAGCTGTTAGCACTCATGGAATCCGAGCGGATCGACTTTGACGATTTGCGTGCGGCTGTCGAGAACTTATCGGGTATCCGGGTGCACGTGATTGGCGATACCATTGTCGATAGCTACTCGTATTGCTCATTGCTCGGCGCAGGCACCAAGTCGCCGACTTTCAGTGTCAAGCACGACGTGTCTGAGCGGTATTCCGGCGGTGCCGCGGTCGTCGCCAAGCACATGAAGTCGGCGGGCGCCGACGTGACTTTCTCGACCGTCCTCGGCGACGATGACCTCAAGGACTTCGTGCTCAATGACCTGTCCACATCTGGGGTGGAGTGTAGGTCGTTCATCGATCATACCCGACCGACCACGCATAAAGAACGCTTCATCACCGATGGCTACAAGTTGCTGCAGGTGGACCGCGTCGACAACGGCCCCATCAGCGACAAAGCCATCGAAATGCTGGCCAATAGTCTGCGACACACCGCGGCTGACCTGGTCGTCTTCAGTGATTTCCGCCACGGGCTGTTCAACCGGCACACCATCGATCGACTCAAAGAAGCCGTCCCAGCCGCCGCGCTCAAGACGGCGGACAGCCAGGTGTCCAGCCGGTGGGGAAACATCCTCGACTTCACCGACTTCGATCTGATCACACCCAACGAACGCGAGGCACGCTTCGCGTTGGGCGATCAGGATTCGCAGGTCAGACCGTTGGCGCTCGACCTGTTCCGACGCGCCCGCTGCCGTTATCTCATCCTCAAACTCGGCGAGCGTGGGCTGCTGGCGTACCGAAGTCCTGGCCACAACCCGCGCGAGTTCTTCCCGGTGGACAGCTTTGTAGAACACCTGGTCGACCCCATTGGCGCCGGCGATGCGCTGCTTTCGCACGCTTCACTCGCGCTGGTTGCCACGGGAAATCTGGTCGTCGCGGCAGTCCTGGGCTCGCTGGGCGGCGCGGTGGCCTGCGAACGTCAGGGCAACGCCCCAGTGACACCAGCGGAGCTTGCCGGCAAGATCGCGGCAATCGAAAAACTTGCGCGCTATGAGGCCGTCAGCCTGGCGTGAGATACCTGGTCGTCGGGCTCGGCAACATCGGGCGGCGGCGCCAGGCACTCCTGGGCGAGCGGTGCGTGGCAACCATTGACCCGTTCAGCAACTCGGCCGACCATGCCACGCCCGACGAATGCCCAGACCACCGCTACGATGCTGCCGTGCTCGCCGTGCCAAACGGGACCAAACTGGGTCTCGTCGAGTACTTCCTGGCTCGTGGAAAGCACGTACTTGTCGAGAAACCGCTGCTGTTTGGCGATTTGCAAACCGCTGAGCGGTTGGCAGCGCTCGCTGCGGAACGTGGCGCTGCGTGCTATACGTCCTACAACCATCGCTTCGAGCCATTGATCGAACGCATGCGGTCGCGTTTGAAGGCGGGCGCTGTCGGGAAGCTCTATCGTGGGCGCTTCTTCTACGGCAATGGAACCGTTCGCCATGTTGCTGGATCCTGGCGGGAACAAGGCCTCGGCGTCGTCGAAGATCTGGGTAGTCACCTCCTGGACCTCGCGGCCTATCTGCTTGACTGTCGCGGCGATCGCTTCGTGCCGTGGAGTCTCGGTCGGCACGAGTCCACGAACTTCGACCATGCGGTACTCGCATCTGAAGACGGCCGGCTGGTGCTGGAAATGTCGTACCTCTCGTGGAAGAACACGTTTTCGATCGACCTGTTAGGCGAGCTTGGCTCGCTGCACGTCTGGGGGTTACCCAAATGGGGTGCGGCGCAGTTCGTCGAGCGTCGCCGCGTGCTGCCGAGCGGCGCGCCGATCGAAACGGTGCAGTCGGCCCAGCCAGGCGTGGATGTCACCTGGGAACGCGATCTCGCTCAGTTCGAGGCCCATGTTGGCCGCGGCGAAACATCTTTTGACAACGACTACTGGATCTCGTCTACGCTGCAGGGCGTGGTCGGGGTAGCCGCTTGACGGATGGCCGAGATCAACCTGCTGCACCGCTACCCGCGGGCAAAGCGCAACATCGCGGCGCGGAACGCCGCCCAGGTACAGCAGCGCGATGTGGCAATGCAATTCGGCCGAGAGTATTTTGACGGCGACCGCTCCCAGGGTTACGGCGGTTACCGCTACGATGGTCGGTGGGTTCCAATTGCCGAGACACTGCGCGATCATTGGAATCTCAAGCCAGGTGACCGTGTCCTGGACATCGGCTGCGCCAAGGGTTTCCTTGTGCGAGATCTCATGACCGTTTGCGCTGGCCTCGAGGTCGTCGGTCTCGACATCTCGGACTACGCGTTGGTCAACGCGGAAACCGAAGCACGTGGGCATCTCGTGCGTGGCAATGCGGCCTGCCTGCCATTTCAAACCAACAGCTTCCGCGCCGCCATCTCGATCAACACGATCCACAACCTTGAGCGCCCACTCTGTGTTGAGGCGGTTCGCGAAATGGGCCGCGTCGCTCCCGAGGGTGGCTATATCCAGGTCGATTCGTACCGCACCCCGGATGAGCGCGAAGAGTTCATGAAATGGGTACTCACCGCCAGGACACACGACTACCCCGAAGGTTGGAAAGCGTTGTTCCAGGAGGCGGGCTACACCGGAGACTACTATTGGACAATCATCGAATGACCGCGCCAACCTTCGATCTTGTTGCATCGCGGCGTCGGGCGCGCATGTTCAGGGAGCGCATCCTCGAGATGTCGCAGAACGTGTCCGCGTTGCACATTGGGGGCGCGTTTTCGTGCTTGGAGATTGTCGACACGATCTACTTTTCGCTGATGCGCAACGAAAACGGACAGTTGCAGGACACGTTTCTAATGTCCAAGGGCCACGGCAGCCTCGCGCAATACGTGATCCTCGAACATCTTGGGATCCTGTCCAGGCAAGATCTCGACTCCTACTGCCAACCCGGGGGAAGACTGGGCACGCACCCGGATTTCGGCACGCCCGGAATCGAGGCTTCGACTGGGTCGCTCGGGCATGGCCTCGCCATGGCGATGGGCATGGCACTCGACGACAAGGTCGCAGGGGTCGATCGGGTGGTCTATGTCGTCATGAGTGATGGCGAATTGCAGGAGGGCTCCGTCTGGGAGGCGCTGATGCTGGCGCCCTCGCTTCGCCTGACGAACGTGATTGCCTTCATCGA
>Ga0070730_10002028_pt1 | contig 18744 bp, 13 predicted proteins | sample Coa_R1_3_FD_66447 | JGI IMG/M metagenome (GOLD analysis project Ga0070730, IMG submission 66447) | Surface soil microbial communities from Centralia Pennsylvania, which are recovering from an underground coalmine fire - Coalmine... | ecosystem: Environmental > Terrestrial > Soil > Unclassified ... | reverse complement strand
ACTGGCTCGTGGTCTGCCGGTGGGACGACGAACGTGGTGCGCAGGATTTCATGGCGTTGCACCAGCCAGCGCAAGCTGCGTTCCAGGACCTCCTCTCGCAGCTCACCCGTTAAATGTATGGCCCGACAGAGACTGTACTGAGAAGAATGCTCGTCTAGTTGATCGAGGAACCAGAGCCTTTGTTGAGCAAAAGAGAGAAAACAGGGCTCGTCCAACTTGCGCCGGGGAATCGCCGACGCATATTCTTGGCTTTCCTGTTGTTGTTCTAGGCCAGCATTTAATCGATGTAAAAGCCGATCACGCTGTTCTGGAGAGAGACCAGCAATACGCTTCAACAACTGATCGTTCATAGCACTTGCTTTCTCTCTATACAGCGAGGGTCAGCATCTTGCCTCTCGCTGCATAAAGGAATAAGAGAGTATTTTATGCGGATTTCTTGATGGCGTCCGGAAGTTCTCTCTCCAGATGGCGCATGGTGGGAGAAATCAACCAGGCCAGTGCGGCAATAACGGATAGCACACCGAGGAGGATAAAAAGAAAACCGATCCCGCGTCCGGGGCCAGTGCCAATAACCTGGCCGAGTGAACCCGCTAGCGCCCCGTGCCGAATGAGCAACGGGTCAAACACCTGATCCGCGAGAAACCCCGCCAACAAATATGCCACAGGCGTAGACGACCAGGCGATCATTGAGCGAATGGCGAAGACCCTCCCCTGAACGGCAGAATCTACTTTCGCCTGCCAGATAGCCTGACTACAGCCATTGACGACCGGCAAGCAAAACATCATGCAGAAGACAGCAACGCCGATGAGCCAGAGCAAAGGTTGGATACCTACGAGGATGAGGGTGATACCGAAGAAGAAACCAAAACCCAGCACGCCGTAAATATGCCTCTTTGGTCCCCCCCAAATACTCATAACAATGCTACCCACGAGTACGCCTGCGCTTCCAATGGCGAGAATGCTGCCCAGGATACCGGGGTTGCTCAGCCGCAAAATCAAGGGAGGGAGCAGAACTTGCCCAATTCCAAAGAAAAAGTTTAATATAGCAAAAAAGAGGAGGAGCCCCAATAGACCTGGATAAGAGGCGATATAACGCCATCCATAGGTCACCGCTTGCATAAAACGTTCGCCCTCTTCTTCCTTTGATGTGCGTTTTGGCTGAGGGATAGCAACCACAAAGAGCGTCACAACCGCAAAGAGGAACGTAGCGAGGTCAACCAGTAGGATGGGGCGAAGACCCACAGATGCAAGTAAGAAACCCGCCAGCAAGGGGCCGAGAATCTGCCCAACCGCCTCAGCCATCTGGACCATCCCACTTGCCCGTCCGAGATGTTCTTTAGGTACCAGGAGCGTAATTGAAGCAGTGTACGCTGGCATGCGAAATGCCATGAATAATGAGTTCAGTCCAGAAATCAGGCCAATTTCCCAGAGTGAAAGTTGATTGAACAGTAAGAGTATGACAAGAAGAAAATTGGCCAGTGCGCCGCCAAGATCACACAGAATAAGGAGGAGGCGACGCTGGTAGCGATCGACGAGAACTCCTGCCAGCGGTGAGATAATCAGGCCAGGCAGGGTCGCCGAGAGAATCACAATCGAGAAGTAGAACACTGAGCCGGTATTCTGATAAACCCAGACCCCCAAAGCAAAGCTGGTCAGCCCAGAACCTATCAAGGAAACAAGTTGACCAAACCATATGGTAAGAAAGGCTCCAAAACGCGGGTTCTGCGCCGCTTGGGGAACTGATTGAGTAGTCTCTTGCATAAAACTATCCTTTAAAAGGCTAAAAAAGCTAGCTCCATACCCTCAGTCAAAAACTGAGAGAGGGAGATGAAAGCAAACGCATCGTTCGTACAATGTTTATACCCGCCAACCCAATGGGCTGTGCTCGCGATAAACGTCCAACTTCCGTCACGCCGAACGACGCTGGCGGCGTATAGCCTGGGCCAACCGTGCAATTCCCTCCTCGATGCACTCAGAAGGAGTACATGAAAAGCTCAAGCGTACGCTGCGTGTAGCGATGGAGTGATCTGGTATGGGAGAGAAACTTTGCCCAGGAACATAGGCGACCTGTTCTTGCATAAGAGCGGTTTCAAGAAGGGCGCTGGTATTTATGCCCTCCGGAAATTCCACCCAGATAAAGAGACCGTTCCCTGGAACACACCATCGGGCCTCTTCAGGAGTAAATGCTCGCTGAAGCGCTTGATGCATACTATCACGCCGTTCCTTATAAACCTGTCGCAATCGAATAAGATGTTCAGTTAATGGAGCATCTGCCAGAAAAGATGCTATGGCGTGTTGGGCAAAAGTGGAACAATCGAGATCCATAGCCTCTTTAGCGGCAGAGAGTTGTGGCATGATACTTTCGGGAACAACGATCCAGCCCACACGCAACGCCGGCGCCAGGATCTTTGAAAACGAGCCTATATAGTAGACAAAGCGATCGTCCAAAGCTCTTAAAGGAGGAAGAGCGGTGCCCTCATAAAAGAGCAAACCATAGGGGTCGTCTTCTATCGCGGGCACCTGGTAGGTATTGAGCAAGTTTACCAAACGCTGACGTTTTTCAAGACTCAGGCTAACTCCCAGAGGATTGTGTCCATCGACAACGATATACAAGAAGGCCGGGCGCGCATCTGCACTGAGCATTGCTTCCAGTGCATCAAGATCAATGCCGCTCGTAGAATCTGTAGGGACAGCCAAAATGTGTGGCTGATAGGGTGCAACTATTTGCAGGAGGCCAGTGTAGGTAATCTCCTCGGCGAGCACAGATCCACCTGGATTGAGGAAAAGGCGAGTGAGCAGGCTAATTCCTTGCTGGGCACCCACTGTCAGGAAAATTTGCTCTTCTCGGCAGGTAACTCCACGCTGCTGCATAAGCGCCCGAATGTGTTGCTTCAATTGCAGGGAAGCTGGCCCATATTGAAGAGTACTTGAGTTAGCAAGCGTTATACTTTGCAATGCTTGCCTATATTTTTCAAGTGGAAAAAGTTCGATTGCTGGAAATCCGAGGGCAAACGAAATAACCTCGGGACGAGTCATGATGGGAAGAAGACGCTGCAACATTGATGGCTGAATCGTCCTCGCCCAATCTGCGAGAACTACCTTGTGGCCGTGAGAAGAAAGAGATGTTTGGAGCATAAAACGCCCTTGCCCTCCTTGCATATATCTATCATATCGATCGCCGAATGCTTGATAATTGCGTGGTATTTTTATGGCTTTTCTCTACCTGCTTCACTCCATTCCAACTAATCTGTCGCTCCGAGATCGCCGTCCTCCCCAAATTCCTCCAATAATTCCGCGAGCAATGCCTCATTGACCAGTTGTGCTTGTTGCTGCACAATGGCGAGTGCCAGTTCAGCGACAGTTGGGTGTTCAAAAAGGGCGCGGAGAGTCAGATTCACCTCCAGGCTCGATCTGATCCGCGAAACAACCTGTGTGGCCAGGAGCGAATGACCTCCTATCGCGAAGAAATTCTGCCGAGTACCGACCTGATCAAGATCGAGTACCTGAGACCAGATCTCGCATAGAATACGCTCAGTTTCGTTGCACGGAGCTTCATAGGGGACCACATCAGGCTCATACTGCCCGGGTGGCGGCAAGCGCTTGCGGTCTACCTTTCCGTGAACATCGAGAGGAAAAGCCGAGAGGAAAATATAGGCAGATGGCACCATATATATTGGAAGTTTGGTTTGAGCGTGGGCGCGCACCTCGCTCGATGTGAGCTGATTGGCTTGCTCACTCACGACATATGCGCATAGCTGTTGATTACCAGGTTTATCTTCGCGTACAAGCGCGAGTATTTCACGAATGCCATCCATTTGGCTCAAGATGGTCTCAATCTCGCCCAATTCGATGCGAATACCGCGTAGCTTCACCTGATTGTCAACCCGGCGCACAAACTCCAATGTTCCATTCTCGCGATAACGAGCGAGATCGCCCGTCCGATAAAGCCGAGCCCCTGGTTCTCTGCTGAATGGATGCGGCACAAAGCGCTCAGATGTAATCTCCGGCTGTCGGAAATAGCCGCGTGCTAAACCAACTCCGCCCAGGTAGATCTCGCCCACTACCCCAATTGGCACTGGATTCTGTTGTTCGTCTAGCACGTATGCCTGCATATTTTGTATTGGGAGCCCAACAGGCAATGCTGACTCTTCGTGTGACGTTTTTCTATGCATGACCGCATACACGGTAGCTTCTGTAGGAGCATACGCATTGTAGAAATCACGCCCTTGCGACCAACGCCTCATTGTGGGAAGAGAACATTTATCGCCACCGACGATCACACAACGCCAGGAGGGATAGTCCCCTGATTGCAAGGAATCGAGCGTCGATGGCGTAGCCGCTACCACTGTAATCTCCTCCTGCAACAAGTATGCTGAGAGATCTTCTCCTGAGCCTACTGCATGAGAAGGAGCGATAGAGAGAGTAGCCCCGGAACAAAGTGCCATGAAGGTTTCGAATACAGATGCATCAAAGCTCATCGATGCTAATTGCAAAATGCGATCGGTGGGTGTAATGGTAAAGCGTTCAATCGAGGCCAGAATCATATTACAAATTCCTCGATGCTCAATCAGGACGCCACGAGGCTGGCCCGTCGAGCCAGAGGTATAGATGACATAAGCCAGATTCTCAGCAGTCACCTGCCCGATAGGATTGGCAACTGTTTCCTTAACAAGCATTGGTCTAAGTTGCTCAATTGAGAGAAGAGATGCCTGGCCCACTGGTAAACGTGCTCGCAAGTGCTCCTGTATTAATACTAGAAGAGGAGAAGAATCAGCTAGAAGGTAAGTAAAACGTTCTAGCGGATAATTTGGGTCGAGTGGAATATACACTCCCCCCGCCTTGAGAATAGCAAGCAGCGCTATAAACAGCTCAAACGAGCGCTCCATACAGAGTCCGACAAAGACCTCTTGTCCCACGCCCAAGCGCCGGAGGTAGTGGGCAAGTCTATTAGCCCGTTCATTGAGTTCGCGATAGGTGAGACGTTGCTGCCCAAAAGCAAGCGCGACCTGCTCAGGCGTGCGTTGTGTCTGCTGTTCCACCAGCGTATGCACACAAATTTCATCTGGGAAAGACGCCTGTGTAGCATTCCAATCGTACAACTGCCGCTGTCTTTCCTCTCTTGACAGGAGAGAAAGGGAAGCAAGCGGTGCTTCAGGATGCAGCAAGGCTTGTTCAAGTAAGGATTCGTAGTGCTTGATCATGCGGTCGATGGTAGCACGTTCAAACAAATCCGTATTGTATTCCCAGAGGAAAATGGTTTCGGCATCATTTTTAATCGTGCGCGCGATCTGTTGTTCCACACGCGGAATGGCGATGACGCTAAGGTCCATCTTCGCTGATTCATTGCTCAGGCCCTCTTGAATATCGATATTCAAGCCGGGAAGGCGTGGGGGAGAGAGCGGAGAGTCATGAAAACTAAAGGCTATCTGGTAGAGCGGTGAATGAGTCAGTGTGCGTTCAGGTTGAATAGCCTCGACAACTTTGCCGAAAGGCAAATCTTGGTTGGCATATGCCTCAATTGCTATGCCTTGGACCTGTTTTGTCAGTTCGCGGAACGAAAAAGCGTCGGCTAGATTTGCCCGCAAGGCCACTGTATTGATCAGCATGCCAATAAGCTGCTCTATTTCCGAATGGCGCCTATTGGCAACTCCAGTGCCCACGCAAAGATCAGTCTGTCCCGTATAACGGTAGATCAACATCAGAAAAGCAGAAAACAGTACCATAAAAAAAGTTTGTTTCTCATGCTGGCAAAAATCCAGCGCCAGGTACTGTAGGGGCAATGGCAGAATGGCGCGAACAACGTTCCCTCTGAAGCTCTGCCGAACTGGTCGCGGATAGTCTGTAGGCAACTCGAGGGCCGGGGGAATATTCGCCAGACGCTCTTTCCAATAGGCCAGTTGGCGCGAGGCTTCGCTTCCCTGCATCCACTGATGCTGCCAGTGGGCAAAATCGGCAAATTGCAGTGTCAAGGGCGGCAGCTGAGAGGCTTGGCCGGTCGTGAACGCTCCATAAAGTGCTTCTAATTCGCGCAAGAAAACAGTAAATGACCAACCATCATGTATCAGATGGTGTTCCACATGCACCAGCAAGTGATCCTGAGGGGCTAGTGAAAGGAGGTGCCAGCGAACAAGCGGAAGTTGGGTAAAATCAAAAGGGCGGGCGAATTCGGTGCGTAACCAGGATGAGGTTCGCATCTGAAATTCTTCTATTGGGTAGTGCGTAAAATCCAGAACAGGCAGCACAAAAGGCTCGAATTCGTGGATTTGCTGCATTGGGCGCCCATCGATGGCAGGAAAGGTCGTACGAAAGATCTCATGGCGGCGCACAATCTCGTTGAGCGAGCGCTCTAATGCTACTATATTCAGTTGCCCTTGCAGGCGGATTGTGGCCTGAGCATGATAGGCCATATTTGTTGGGTCAAGTTGGAGCAAAAACCAGACGCGCTCTTGTGAAAAGGAAAGAGGAAGCAGGGAGAAGGAATCCCGCTGGAGAGGAACAATAGGCGAAAAAGCAGTGGCTTCTGATGTATATTCTTGAATGTATTCAGCCTGAGCGCGCACTGTAGGATGTGAGAAGAAATAACCTACGGGCAGCTCCACAGCATACCTGGCGCATATACGGGCAAGAATTTGTGTTATCAGCAGTGAGTTCCCTCCCAGATCGAAGAAGGAATCATCTATTCCAACTGGCTGCTGGTGCAAAACCTCTTCCCAAATCGACTGCAGTTCGATCTCCACAGCAGTCTGGGCGTGAACAAACGGCGTGCTAAGCTCCCTTCGCCAGTGAGACGGGGCAGGTAATGCATGACGATCAATTTTTCCATGTGCATTCAACGGCAGATATTGAAGTGCAATAAACATATCTGGGAGCATATATGTTGGCAAGTGCTCTGCGAGATATGTACGGAGTGTATCTTGCGTAAGTGTTTGATGTTCCAGAACAACGTACGCTATCAGTAGAGGTATCCCCTGATTATTCTCTCGGCAGATCACGAGCGTATCACGCACCAGTTCGTGTCTCCTGAGTACCGACTCGATTTCCCCAGGTTCAATGCGGAAGCCGCGCAGTTTGATTTGATCATCACGCCGACCAAGGAAATCTATCTCTCCATTGGAAAGAGAGCGTGCCAGGTCGCCGGTTTGATAAAGACGTGCGCCTGGGAGAGAACTAAACGGATGAGGAATAAAACGTTCAGCAGTCAAATCTGGACGATACCAATAACCTCGTGCCAGCATGGTGCCGCCAATATAAAGATCGCCGATGGCACCTGGATGAACGGGTTGTAGCTTCTCATCCAGGATACAGATCTCCGCATTGGGTAATGGTTTCCCAATTGTCGGTTTGGCCCCGTCAGGTGAACATCGACCCATAGTAGCGCAAATAGTAGCCTCTGTAGGCCCATAGGCATTCATAAAACGGCGTTTTGTTCCCCAATGCTCGACCAGATCGGCAGGACAGGCTTCTCCAGCTGAGATAATACAGTGCAAGGCTGGCAAATCTGCAGGAGGAAGCAGAGAAAGGAACGAAGGCGGCAATGTCACAATGGTAATCTGTTGCACTTGTAACCATGCAAGAAACTCGGGGGTTGGCAGCAATTTCACCCGAGGAGGTAAGCAAAGAGTCGCTCCTGCTCCCAAGGCCATCACGAATTCCCAAACAGATGCATCGAAACCTATCGATGCAAACTGAGCAACTCGATCACCTGGTTGCGTCCCGATGAACTCTCTCTGATCCTTCAGAACATTTATGAGTCCCTGATGTGTCAACAACACGCCCTTCGGTTGACCTGTTGAGCCTGACGTATAGATAAAATAGGAGCCTTGTCCTGGAGCAGAGAAAATATCAAGATTCTCTTTCGGATAATTCTGCCAGATCGCTGCCTCCGTATCCAGGGCGAGCATTTTTGTCCCGGGCGATGAAAACTGCTCAAATAGTACACTCTCTGTCAGAAGCAGAACTGGTCTCGCATCTTGTAGCAAAAAGCGCTGGCGCTTCTGAGGATAAGCTGGATCGATCGGAAAGTAGATCCCTCCGGCTTTTAAAATGGCCAGAAAACTTATAAGTAGGAGCGGCGAACGATACAGACTCACCCCAACACATATCTCTGGACCGATGCCATGCGTTTGCAGATAATGTGCTAATTGATTCGCCCGTTCATTGAGGTCGCGATAGGCCAGCGTCTTTTCCTCTGCTATAAGCGCAGATGCAGTAGGGGTCCTGCTGGCCCAGTCCTCAAATTCCTTCACAAATGATGAGTATTCCGTAGAATCTTCCGTACGCACGTCCCTGTGCGATTCGATCTGCATGGTTATCCTCCAAACAGTTATGTAAGGCTTTCTTAGGGAAGTGCAGGCGAACTACAAACCCAAGTTTTCCCTTAGTACGCGCTGTCAGTCAGAAAAAAGACAAAAACTGGCTCTCTTAGAGGAATAGATTGCGCTTTTTAAATATCTTTGGCACCAATTAACCAGATTACAAACGTTTCTCCGTCATAATCTGCGTATATCCTATACCGTAATACCATAGCATATTTTTCCTATTAAAGTCAAGAGTACTGTTTTCAATCTTCAGTTGATCAAATACGTATGTATAGTTGTATCAAATTTGCTCTTTTTACGATAATATATCTCGAAATCATCCTAAAGCAGGGTAAAGAACTGGGTATGCAACACCTTGCCATCACCGAGTGCTCAAACCATAAAGCTTTCTGGCGCGGACTCTTCTTGTGTGCGATCGGAGTCACAGAAATGTACTCGTCCAGACAAGCAATGAAAGGCTCCTCCATGGACTTTCTCATGTTCCACGAGAGCAAAGATGCTATAGCAGCGAACTTCCCCATCCATCAATCCGCATTCATTGGCTTGACATCCTGGCCTGTGTAGACCTGGCTGTAGCGGATTCTATAGCGAACTTGGGCAAAGATCACGAGAAATCAGGAAAAATCAAGAAAGCCCAAAATGGATACAAAACCCGATGGAGGAGCCTGCCATCGGGTTTTGGGAAACGTTGAGAAATCAAAAGGAATCGAGAGTAAAGCAGGCCTACATAAGACCGGTATAAGATACTTCTCATCTTTTCCTATTATTAAAGACGGTGTATACTTGTAACCCGGCTTTAATACCAGGAGAAGAACGGCTAGTCCGTGGCAGGGATGAACGACGCGGTGTGGATATACGGGAAGGCTGAGACGGTTCACGCTTTGACTGGCTCGTTTTCTTCTTCCGGCTTTTCTTTTGCGGGCCTAACGCACTGCTATTTTGAGGTTTGCTCTCGGCTGCATCATCTTGCTGCGACTGGTTGCGGACCTTGTGTATTGCCCCTTCCCGTTTTCGCCCTGCTGCCACTACGAGCAGTTGCCGATGGAATTCCTCCTGGCTGCGGATCTCTTTCCAGGCAGAGTGGATCTGCTCAGTGGTGATCGGGACCAGTGCCGTCTGAACATGCTGCGCGTGGCCCCGGTAGATCCAGTAGGCCTGCCCTTCCTCCTGCTGGATCACGTCGGTTTCCTGGACACGCCAGTCATATTTGGGGCGGACGGTCTTTCGGATGATCCCTTCTTCATCCTCAGAATAGGAGACATTCATGAAGAACTTCTTCCCAGCACGTTTGGTCACCCGGAAGGGATCGCTACAGGCATGCAAGATGTACATCGAGCAGGCGTCCAGGATGCGTTCAGCGTTCTCTGTGGGTCCGAGTCCCGCATATCCTTGTGCGCTAATGACCATATTCCCGTGGAAGCTGCGGATTTGCTCGAAAAGCAGACCTTCGCGCAAACGGAGCGCGTTGAACGCATCAACCACCCTGTGTCTGTCTTCTTGCTGATGGATGTGGTAATTGGTATGCGTCGAGAGAAATTGTTGGTTGAAGGTGCAGGGATGTTGATATCAGACCTTCGAAGAGGCACAGGCATACTTGCAAACTTTCCTTGAGGATGTCTACACTCCCAAACCCCTCCACTCTTCTTGAGGCTCTGTACCTCCTGATACGTTCGAACTGACGAGAAGTTCATGGCTTGTTGGCCTGCCTTTTGGGAACATTCTCCACAAATGGATGTCAGTTTAGATGTCAATCAAGAGCGCCATGCTCCATTCTTCACCCCTAGAGAAGCGCCTCACAGGCGGGCTTATGCCTTCATTGAGAGGGTGATAACGGTGTTACATGTGTAGAATAGAGCAAGAAAATCCACTCAAGAGGAACCCCTTCACGCGCCCGCATCCCACGCCTTTGCGCAGTTCATATCAGGCCGTCACAAGCCAGAAAAAACCGTCACAGTCCGCCTCGTGTCGTTTCTATGTATTATAGCACACGCGCGCTATTCTGGAGTATACATTGAGTTCTCAACGTGCATCGTTTGCTTTAGAGTCGCTCATCTTTCTGCCTGTTTCGCTTTACAGTGATAATAATCGCGGCCACGACTATCCCGATCAGGGAAAGCGACCCAGCGAGAAAGCTGATGATGCCAGCAAGGCTATTCAAAGGGATCAGACTATCCAATCATTACCATCCTTTTCTCAATAATTTTTAGTAGTGGTGAAGGTGTGTGGTCACGGCTCTCGCTGCATCCCTGCCCATCTCTGGTGAATTGGGGATGCCATATGCAGCGAGAGGAGTAGCTACACACCTTCACAAACAAAGTGACATTTAGCGTAACTTCATACCGCAGCTGCGACAATAAAGTGCATTGGGGCGCAAAGGACTACCACATTGTGGGCAGTGGGGCTGCGCACCCGCCCCAGGTTGAGGAGCAGGAGCCGGTCTCGCCCCTGAAGCTGGCGGTGGGGCTGACTGCGTCCCTGATGCCTGGGGAGGGGGAGGAGATGCGGGAGAAGAGGGAAACGGAGGAGGAGTATAGTTTGTGGTGGGGGTAGGAGCAAACTGATCCGCTGGATAGGCCTCTTGTTTGATCTCTTGCATCTGGTCTTCACGCTTTTTCACATCATGATCCAGTTCAAAGACGCTTGCACAAATACGTGAAAGCTGCGAATCGGTCAGCGTCCCCTGCTGATACAGGGTCATCGCCACCTGAGCCAGTTCTGCCAGCAACTGCTGGCGCTGCTCCAGTAGCTTATCAATCTCAGTCTGCTTACTGCGCACGCGTAACTGCTTCTGCGCCTCCCAACTTGTACGACTCACTGCCGCATTCACAAAATTCTTGGCAGACTCTACAAAATCACTCATGATTGCCGCCTCCTCTGTTTTTATCAGTGACTCACCCGGCCAGGTGAACACTGCAGGTATTTTTCCCTCTATGCGCTAAACGCATGATCATAAATGCGTATCTCTTCAAGTTTACCACGAGTACTCATTTGTACCGCTACAACATCTACGCGCCACGACCGATCAACACAGGCATACAGGTCCAGATAGTAACTGGCCACCTCGATAATTTTACGTTGTTTACGTAGCGTCACCGCCTCCTCTGGGCGTCCATAGGCCTCTCCACGACGCGTCTTCACCTCTACAAAGACCAGATCGTCGTTATGTTCAGCGACCAGATCGATCTCGCCATAGCGACAGCGAAAATTACGCTCCAGGATATGATAGCCACAACTGACCAGCTTTTCAGCTGCCAGCCGCTCCCCAGTCCGTCCCAATCCCTGGCGTGCACCCCGAATCACGTTCCCAGTATCGCTCATCAAAGCCCCCAAAATCCATCTCTATCTAAAATAACTACGTTACGCACGCCGCGATGTTGTATGATGCTGGTGACACCTCCTGAATAGGCGAAGCGCGAGTTCAGGAATTCACTGATCTATACCCATCCTTATTTTCCTCATCAGGAGCAAGCATAGCGCACAGAAAGGACGATTGCAAGAGTTTGTAGAAACCGATGGTATCGCTGTGCCCCTGTGGATGTCCATTTATCGAACTATGAAAGGATTATCAAATGAATCAGCCACTTGTCTTTATTCATGGTTCCGGCGATAGTAGTCGTGTCTGGCGCCTCCAGCTTGAACATTTTGGTCCACAACGCGCCCTTGCCATCGACCTGCCAGGACATGGTCAGCGTCCTGATACGCTACCAGCCGAGGTACAGGTACAGGACTATGCCCACATCGTCTACGAGCTGCTGACACACGATCTGCAGTTTGAGCAACCAATAATCGCCGGACATTCTTTAGGGGGCGCTATAGCTCTCTCAATGGCACTGGAATACAGTTCTAGATTAACAGGATTAATCCTGATTGGAACTGGAGCACGTCTGCGCGTTCACCCCTCTCTGCTCGAAGCGGCTCACACCTCCCCACAAGAAGCGAAGGTGCGCGTCTCAGAACTGGCGGTGGCACAGACCAATGCTACAGCCACCCTATCATCGCTGGCACAGGAGCCGATTACGGCTGATCCAACCATGCTTTACCGCGATCTGGCTGCATGCAACATCTTTGATGTCATGCCACGACTACATGAAATACAACTTCCCACATTGATCATCTGTGGGACTGAGGACCGTTTGACGCCCGTGAAGTATAGCGAGTATATGCATCAGCACATCGCACACTCCACCCTGTGTCTCATCCCAGATGCCGGTCATTATGTGATACGCGAGCAACCAGAGTTAGTGAACCAGGCCATCGAGGCGTGGCTACACACGCTTGGGTGAACCATCGTTAAGGAAACCGGAGGTTACTCTCAACTACCAGGATGATATTGCTGAGGTAATGGCCTGGTAGCAGTGGCGGCCCTTCGCGAGTTTTACCGCCACTGCTACCAGGCCATTACCTCATCCGTTCGGATACATACAAGCAAAGAAGAGCCGGCAGGGCTACACGAGATTTTTCACAGCCAGCACAATATGATGTGCGCTGATGCCCGCCTCTTCGAGCAGCTCAGCGGGCGTGCCGGAGCCTGGCATGGATTGAACAGCCAGCTTCACCACCTGTGGCAATGGTCCATCAAGATCGGTAAAGATCTCCAACAGGGCTTCGCCCAATCCTCCCTCCGGCCAGTGGTCCTCAACCGTGACGAATATATTGCCTGCCTCCTCTGCCGCCGCCAGTATCGTCTCCGTATCCATCGGCTTCACTGAGTATGCATCGATCACACGCACTTTGATCCCATCCGCTAACAACTGGTCGTAGGCCTTGAGTGCCTCGTGCAGTGTAATACCGGCTGCAACAATCGTTACCTGGTCTTCGGAGGATTGCCGCACCACCTTGCTGCCTCCCACAGCAAATGTCTCTTCCGGCGCGTAGATCACTGGCGTATTTGCGCGCGTTGTGCGCATATAGACGATGCCATCGTGCTGCGCCATCGCCTCCACCAACTGCGCGGTCTGGTTCGCATCACAGGGGTAGAGCACGGTACTGCCGAAGACGGCACGCATCATCGCCAGATCTTCCAGCGCCATCTGCGAAGGGCCATCCTCACCAATCGAGACGCCAGCGTGTGAACCAACCAGACGGATATTGGCACGCGAGATGGCGGCCATACGAACAAAGTCATAGGCACGTGTGAAGAAGGCCGCGAAGGTTGAGGCAAAGGGGATCTTATGGCGCACGCTCATGCCGACAGCGGCCGCCACCAATTGCTGCTCCGCGATATATTGCTCAAAGAAGCGCTCAGGATAGGCTTTGGCAAACTCTTCCGCAAAGGTTGAGTTGCTGACCTCGCCATCCAACCCGACGATATCAGGATTGGCAGCGCCAAGCGCGACAAGGGCATCACCATAGGCTTTGCGTGTCGCGGCTGTATCGCCCAGCTTATAGCGTGGAAGTTCAACTGGCTTACGGGGAGCCTCTGGAGCAGGCTGATGACTGTCAGGCTTCTGCACTGGGAAGGTCATACTACGAACCTGAGGATTCAGCTCCTGCATGGCTTTTTCTTCCTGCTCTGGACTCAGCGCCTTGCCATGCCAGCCGTTGACATTCTCCAGGAAGGAGACGCCCTTCCCTTTGATGGTCTTCGCTACGATCAATGTTGGCGCGTCCTTGAGTTGGGAAGCCTGAGCGAACGCCGCATTAATCTCATCGTAGTTATGGCCATCGATAACAAGAGCATGCCAGCCAAAGGCGCTGGCACGAGCAGCGTAGGCGGCGGTATTCCAGCCCAGTTCCGTCTCACCACGCTGACCCAGGCGATTGCAGTCCAGGATACCCACCAGGTTATCTAGTTGATAGTGCGAGGCATGGTCAAAGGCCTCCCAGATCGAGCCCTCGGCCATCTCACTATCGCCGAGCAGCACCCAGACATGATAGGGGAGCTTCTCCAGATATTTTCCTGCCAGTGCAACTCCGACGCCAATGGGCAAACCCTGCCCGAGCGAACCGGTCGCGACATCCACCCAGGGCAAAATCGGTGTGGGATGCCCCTCCAACCGACTGCCAAATTTGCGCAGCGTCATCAGCTCATCATCACCGATAGCGCCCGCAGCCTTGAACAGTGAGTAGAGCAGGGGCGAGGCATGCCCTTTCGAGAAGATCAGATGGTCATTATTGGGGTTTGTCGGGTTGTCAAAGTCATAGTGCAGATAGTTCAGCATTAAAACGGACATCAGGTCCGCTGCCGACATAGACGATGTAGGATGCCCTGAGCCCGCGGCAGTCGTGCAACGAATGCTGTCCACACGCAACTGCTGAGCAAGGTTGGTCCACTGCTGTATCTGTGATTGTGCCTGTGTTGTCGTCATGTCCCCTCCTCAGAATAGTTTGTAAGTGTTTCTCATGTTCATTTATCGGATGATATACCTATTCTATGGTGCTGGCCCCCCACAAGCAAGCTGAAGCTTGGGCGTAGCTCACGAGGCAGGCGTCAGAATAACGACGGGAATTTCCCGTGTCGTGCGCTGTTGATAGGCAGCGAAATTGGCATATTTCGCGGTCACAAGCGACCAGAGGCGCGCGCGTTCCGCCGGGTCTGCTTGTCGAGCGATTACAGGAAGGATCTTGCGCCCAACCTGCACCCATGCCTGGGGATGCGCCTGGAGATTCAGCCACCAGATGGAATGGGTCGGTGCTCCCCAGTTCGAGGCAATCAAGACAAAATTATCTCCATCTGGTAGATAGAAAATGGGTGTTACTCGCTGCTGCCCACTCTTGCGACCGGTCGTTGTGAGCAACAAGAAGGATCGACTCCCGGCACGCCCACCAATCACTCCTCCTGTGAGCCGATAGAGTCCACTATGTATGCGCATAAAAACTCGCTGGAGCATCCTTCCCGATTCGCCTGAACGTCGTCGTGGCCGGGCGGCTGGTTGATCTACTGACAATGTGTTTCCTCCAAATTGATAATCCCATAGAGAGCATCTGCATGGCTAAAAATGCTCCTATGTAGTATAGTATGTTGTGAGCGCACAACTCAAGGAAGACGAATTTCAGTAGAGAACAGGTCCTGGTTGTCGATGGCCTGCAACCTGTTGCTTCTCCATCGCTAACACCAGCCAGGCAAGCAAAAAGGAACGCTGTTGCAAACGTCCAACAATGCCAAACGCTTTGAACAGGCCGTCCTACCACATTTGGATGCAGCATATAACCTGGCACGCTGGCTGACGCATAATGAGCAGGATGCGGAAGATATTGTGCAAGAAGCCTATCTGCGCGCCTTTAAGTTTTTTCATAGCTTTCATGGGACCGATGCTCGTCCCTGGCTACTGACTATTGTACGCAACACTTATTACACATGGATCCAGCAGAAGCGCGCTCATGAGCCCATAGCGTATCTGGATGAAGAGATCGAACAAGCGGGATCTGATGCACTGAATCCTGAAGAACTGGTCCTACAAAGTATGAACCACGATTTGCTACGTGAGGCTCTGGAGCAGCTTCCTGTGGAGTTTCGTGAGGTCATCATTTTACGCGAGTTGGAGGGATTGTCTTACAAAGAGATTGCTGCCATCATTGCTGTTCCGCTTGGCACAGTGATGTCACGGCTGGCCCGAGCACGCAAACGACTTCAGTACTACCTGACGTGCCGGATGAACAAGGAGTAGCGACGTGAACTGCAACGATACACAACAACTTATCGATGCGTATGTGGATGGCGAACTGGACCTGGTCAGGAGCCTGGAAATCGAACGCCACCTGCAGGAATGCGCCTCCTGTATGCAAACCTACAAAAATCGGCAGGCGCTGCGGACGGCTATCAGTAATAGCAGCACCCTCTACCATCACGCCCCGGCCAGTTTGCAAAAGCGTCTCCAGTCATCACTCCATACAGCCAGTAAAGTAGCGCCATCTCCGCGCACTGTCGTCTGGCGCACGCTGATCGCAGCCGCGGCACTCACGCTTGTTCTCGTGCTGGCCTGGAATGCCTTCCGTATGCTTACACCGCCTCCTGCCAGCGGTTCCTTAACCCAGCAGGTGCTCTCCAGCCATATTCGTTCCCTTATGCCAGGTCACCTGACCGATGTTGTCTCGACTGACCAGCATACTGTTAAACCATGGTTTGATGGGAAACTGGACTTTTCTCCGCCAGTAGTAGACCTGAAGCAGCAGGGCTATCCCCTGATAGGCGGACGCCTTGACTATGTGAACAACAGATCGGTCGCAGTCGCAGTCTACCACCATCAGGAACACGTAATTAATCTCTTTATGTGGCCCGCTGATCAGAACGCCAGCCAGGAAACGACTACCATCACGCAGCAGGGCTATCATCTGATTTCCTGGACCAGAGCTGGCACGACCTACTGGGCGGTATCAGATCTCGAAGAAGCACAGTTGCAGGATTTTGTGCGACTGATACAACAAAACACGCAATAGAAATATCAGTCCGCCAACTCAGAGACGCTCAACTAGTGACAATTGTAGCACATCAGCTAGCACTTTTCGGCACAAAATCAACCAGATCTATCATTATCAAGCCTGGTCTGTTCCTCCTGAAAAATGAGTGATTGGTGATCTTCATTTTACCGATTTTAGAGCCTCTCAGCAAAAATTCACAGACCCTGACGCTCATCCATTCCCATATAGACAATCAATAAATCTACATGTAATATGGAAGGAATATTGTATATAAGCCTTAAGGCGTCAGCAGGGAGAGCAAACAGAGAGTGGTACAACATAGAGGAGATCTTACTGGGCAGATCCTTGGATCATGCAGGATTGAGAAGCTCATCGGGCAGGGCGGCATGGGCGCCGTCTATCTGGCCCGGCAACTTCGGCCGGCACGCCATGTGGCCGTCAAAGTGTTGCTGCCTAATCTTGCCATGAACAGCCAGCTATACCAGCAATTTCTGGCACGATTCCGCCGCGAAGCCGATGTCGTCGCCCGACTTGAGCACGTCAATATCATGCCGATCTACGAGTACGACGAGCATGAAGGGTTAGTCTACCTGGTCATGCCCTACCTGACCGGCGGCAGCCTGCGTGACCTCCTCGCAAGGCGCGGCGCACTCCCCTTGCCTGAAGTCATCCCTTATATGCAGCAGGCAGCCGCAGCTCTCGACTACGCCCACGCGCAAGGCATCATCCATCGCGATCTCAAGCCGGCCAACTTCCTCCTGCACGCCGATGGCCGACTCGTCCTGGCCGACTTTGGCATTGCACGCATGATGGAGGATAGCGCCAGCGGAACCTCTCTGACAGGCACCGGCACATTCCTGGGCACCCCAGAATATATGGCCCCAGAGATGGCACGAGGAGAAGCAATTGACCAGCGCGCGGATATCTATGAATTGGGGATTGTCCTCTTCCAAATGCTCAGTGGGCATGTGCCCTTTAGCGGAAATACGCCCTACGCTGTCATTGCTAAACATGTACAGGAGCCGCTCCCACGGCTGCATGACCTCAATCAGGCTCTTCCCACAGGCGTGGACAGCGTCATACAAAAAGCGACCGCCAAAAATCGCGAGCAGCGCTATACGACCGCGCAGGCTATGGTGCAGGACTTGCAGTATGCCACAGTTCTGCCACCCACGTCGTCAGGAAGTTACCCGCAAGACAATATCGCTACCATCATTTCATCGTCCTCAGCACAGAGACAGCAGGCCACACCACTGTACAATACACCAGCACTCCAACAACCTGTCTCGCACCATACAGTGCCAATCAATGAGCCTGATACCAGTTCAGCCATCGGTGGAAGACAGATACCAGCGCCATCGACTAATCCGCCCATCGCGCCCGTTTATGCAACGAGACCAACGACGCCATCCAGACGGCAGCAACCTTTACTACTCCTGGTTGGTATCCTGCTCGCGCTTATGCTTATCGTTGGTGGTGTGCTGGTTGGCTTGCAGATCAGCAAAGGGGCGTCATCGCCCATCACCAACGCTTCCCCGGTCGCTACCTCCACAGGCGGCCCGGCGGCACAATCCACGCCGCAAAAAGGGGCTACAGCGACCAGCCTTCCAACTCAAATGACTCCCACCACCAGCACGGGGATCACTACGGGTCCACTCCTCTACACTGCGGCCAGTCCTGGGCAGAACTGCGATACCAATCAAGGAACATGGACCGAGTTCAATGGGGTAAAAATCACCTGTCAGGGCGTCAGCACCGTCATCACCAACACATCTCCGTCCGCCGGTTTACAGGGGATCTTCCTGACGGGGTTACCAGGCAAAGCCTATCCTGCCAACTATGTGGTCCAGGCACAACTCCAGCAAAATACCCAGCCCGCCGCCGACTTTGGCCTGTATTTCCGCAACCAGCCAGGCAATCAGCAGGGGGTCTATACCTTCCTCATTCATCCCGATGGTACCTGGGGAGCCTATGTTTACAACAACCAGACGGGAGCGCCTACGAAGCTCACTGGCGGCCCATTCACCTATTCTCATACACCTGTGACCCTGGCCGTCAGCGCAAATGG
>Ga0070730_10002027_pt1 | contig 18746 bp, 16 predicted proteins | sample Coa_R1_3_FD_66447 | JGI IMG/M metagenome (GOLD analysis project Ga0070730, IMG submission 66447) | Surface soil microbial communities from Centralia Pennsylvania, which are recovering from an underground coalmine fire - Coalmine... | ecosystem: Environmental > Terrestrial > Soil > Unclassified ... | reverse complement strand
CAACCAGCGCGTGCAACTGGCGGTCAACTGGTCCGTCGAATCGGCGACGACGTCCAGCCGGCCAGTGGTGTGGCAAATCGCGCTGGAGTCCGCCGATGGCCAGACTGTGCAACTGGACTCCGGCGATAGTGTCATTCCGACCAACCTCCGCGGACGGGCGCTCGTGTCCTGGTTTTCGATTGACGCGCGGCGCGAGGTTGCGCCGGGCGAGCGTCCTCCGGGGAAATACGCCCTGCGCATCGAGCTCATCGACACGTTTTCCTCACCGCCAGAGGGTCTTCCGGCCACGGATGCGGGCGGCAACCTCGCGGCGCCGCCCCGATTGCCAGTAACGCTCGGCCCGCTCAAGACGTGCGAGCTCAACTCCGCCGTCCCGTAGGTCACCCCGGAGCTCGTTGCAGCGCCAGGAGCACAGCGCCAGGAAAGCGCTGGATCGGCTCGGGATGGTCCCAGCCGACCACGGCCGGTGTGGTGTCGGGGAGAGCCACGACGTAGAGGCGCGTCGCCTCTTCCGGCGGGCGGACCAGCGTGTCGATCGGCAGGCCGAAGCGCGGGAAGTAGTACTGCAGCTCGGGCTGAGACGCGGGCACAAGGGTCAGGACCGCGTCGCCAGGCGCCAGGCGGCCGCTGAGCGTCCGCGCCACGGCTTCGGCGTCGACGAATCGCCCGGTCTCGGGTGAGGCGAGGACTGACCCACTGGTAAAGGTGGTCACCGCGATCACCCCGGCGCCGACAAGTCCGGCGGCGTAGACTACCAGACCTGGCCAGCGGCCCTGGCTGAGTCTCACGAGCCCGCCGCTCGACAGCACGAAGTACAGGGGCAGCAAGAACAGCCACACACGCTCGTAGGGCGCCACACGCTGCAGCAGGGCAATGGCGAGGCACACGGTCGCGGCCAGGACGCCAAGGGGCATGGTTTTTCGCCGTACGTCGGCAACCGTCGTGATGACGAAGCCGAGGAGCAGCAGCGCACTGATCGGCAGCGCGATGTCGCGATTCCAGACGGCCCAGGTGTGAGCCAGCGAAGTGGGCAATTCGAGCGCGAGCTCGGACAAGTCGAGGGGCGCGACGAAGCGGTTGGCGACGAGCTTGTCCGGGCCGGAGACCAACAGCACCGGCAGGTACACCAGGCTGACAACGAGCCCCAGAACGAGTCCACTGACCGCGAGGTGCCGTGGCGCGATGCGCGACAGTCGCACCCGGCGCGCCTGAATCCAGAACCACGCGCCCGCGACCACGACGCCGTACAGCATCGTCGGCACGGCGTACGCGCCCAGAGCGGCTACCAAAGCTGCCAGGAACAGCGCCGACAGGCCGTCACGCCGCACGGCGATGACGATCAGGCTCAGCAAGACGACAAAGCACAGCGCCTGGAGCATGTAGCCGCGCGCATTGGTCGAGTATTCGACCAGGTACGAGGACGCCGCGACGAACATCGCGCTCAGGAACGCGGTGCGGCGGTCGTGCAGCAACCGCGCCAGCGCGTACGTCGCGGGCACGAGCAGCACCCCGGCCAGCAGCGCGGGCAGCCTGAGCACCCACGGCTGATTGCCGAGGCCGACGAAGGCGAAGTGGACGAGCAGCGTGTTGAGCAGGTGGTTGTTGGGGTCGGGATAGAAGCTCAAGCCGTAGTACAGCGGGCGTGAGGCGAACTCGTTGAAGGTCGTCGCCTCGTCGTAGCGCATCGGCTGGTTGAGGAACGCCAGGCGTAGACCGATCGCCAGCAACGCGGCTGCGCCGACGGCCAGGGCGTCAGCGCGCGCGGGCCAGCGCGGCCAGGTGAGGTCGTGAACGGCCGCATCGATCAGATCTTCGAACGGCGCTCGCAAGACGGTCAGCCCGACGCTCAGGACCAGCAGCAAACCCGCCGCGAACCGCAAGCGCTCGCCCAGGTGCGCGACGAGCTCCGGGGTCACGGTGCCTGCGCGTTGCTCGCCGGCCGCACCGAGCAAACGCCCCACAAGCGTGGTATTCGGTAGGGCGGAAGCCACCAGCAACACCACCGCCAGAAGCACGACAAAGATCAGCCAGCCGAGCACCGGGATCCGTGCCCACGATTTCCTGGTTTCTGTATCAGCCGCCAATTCGGCTCAGTGATCCGGCGTGAGGCCCGAGGGAACCCGTCAAAGGGCGCCGCGGAGGCAGTATGGCAGTTGTGACCAGGACGGCGTGGGACGCCCTGATACTAACGATGCAACCGCCATTCGGAAGTGAGACTCGAAGCCATTGTATCGGCAGGTCGGCACGCCCGATGCCCAGCAGCTCGTGCCCCCTGTCGTCCAGAGAAATGGAGCGCGTCGCCGTGAACATGATGAGCCTGCTGCGTCATCGGGGTGAGCTTCTGGACAACATGGAAGCCGACTCAGCCAGGCGACGCCGTGCGCCATACACGAGGGGCGCAACTGCCATCGCGACGAGCCCGGTGGAGATCGACCGGTTCCAGTGCACCGACAGGCGGGCCGTTTGCATCACGACTTCCAGGGCGTAGGGGAACCAGTAGGCACGCTTGGTCGGGTCGGCTCGACGAAGCTCGACGAGCGTGTGGGCGTGGTTCAGCAGCCACGTGTCGGGCACCCGACCAAGACGCTCACGAAGCATGGAGTTGATTTCCATGTGGACGGCCAGACGCGCGCCGAGTGTCTTGGTCTGCGGGTGCAGACGTGAAGCCGCGAGCGCACCTGGCACGTAGGCGAACCTCGCGCCACCCGCTGCCAGCCGGAGCCAGTATTCATAGTCCATACAGAGTTGCAACCCCGCGTCGAGGAAGCCGTACTGCTCGACGACGCGGCGGCGGAAGAAAACCGCCGGCTGACACAGGATGCAGCGCTCGACGAGACGCTGGGCGCTCCAGGGCTCGGTGTAATACACACCGACGACTGCGTCCTCGGCGTCGATGAGGTGCGCGTCACCGTACAGAACGTCAACCTCTGGACGGGCGGCGAGGAACTCGGCGACTCTGCACAGTGCCCCGGGCAGGTACATGTCATCCGAGTTGAGCCAGCCAATCACCTCTCCCGAGGTTGCCCGAATACCCTTGTTCAAGGCGTCGGCCTGTCCGCGATCGGGTTCGCTCACGACGGTGAGTTGCTCGGCAAAGCGCTCGACGATCTGGAGTGTGTCGTCCGTGCTCCCACCGTCACACACGATGTACTCGAGCGCCGAATCACGCTGGTCAAGCACACTCCGGATGGTCCGCTCGATGAACCGCCCCTGGTTCAACGACGGCGTCACAATCGAGATGCTGGGCACGGCTCAGGCAGCGGCTGGCGCCATGACCTGCTGGAACAGGGCCAGGTAACGCTGCGCCATGTCACGCCCCGTGCCCAGCGCCGCCGCGCGCCTGAGCCCGCGCTCGACCAACCCAGCAATTCGCGTTTCATCGTCCAACGCGGTAATGGCCACCGCAATCTGCTCGGCGTCATTCGGATCGAAGTAGATCGCGGCATCGCCGGCAACCTCCGACAGGCTGGTGACATTGCTGCACAGCACCGGCCTGGCACGTGCCATCGCCTCCAGGATGGGCAGGCCGAAACCTTCGTACAGGGATGGATAAATCAGCGCGCGGCAACTGTCGAACAGCGCATGGAGCTCCGCTCGGCTCAGGTAGCCGGCGAAGATGACCGCCCCCGACGGCAGCATCGAGGCAGCTTCGGTTTGCAGGGTTCGGGTGCGCGCATTCGGCGCACCGGTGCAGACCAGCTTCAGGCGCGAAGCGGGGTAGCGCTGGCGGTGTATCCGGAGTGCTTGAAAGAGTGTCAGATGATTCTTGTGTTGCCAGTAATTGGCGGGGTACAGCAGGAAATCGCCCGGGTCCACGCCAAGCTTTTCACAAACCTCTGTGTCCGACGTGCGGAAGTCGTCGAGCAGCCCCAACCGAATCGTGACAACCTGCTCAGACCGCACATCGGCGCTCGCCAGCAGTGTGCCGCGAACATAATCCGAGATGCAGACCACTCGAGCCGAGCGCGCACAGGCGTCGGCGATATGGCGTTGACGATTGAGGCGCTGTTCGGCAGTAAAAAACTCGGGATACGTTACGTCCTGCAGGTCATACACGATCGACACACATGGCACGCCTGGGCGCCAGAAGTAGGGCACCGTAAATGGGCAGAGCAGCAGATCAGGCCGCAACTCCTCCGTCACGCGGCCGTAGCTCCGCGAACTCGTTCCTGACCGGTACGCGCGCGAGACGAGAACGTGTGCCCGTGGCGGAAGCAACCTGGCTGCCAGTCTGCGCAACACGGAGCGAGCACTCGGGCGGGCCACGACGCATTGCCGCCGCACGTTGGGTGCCTCCAATGACGCTAGCTCAGCATGGCTGGCCTGCGCAGTCAGGAGCGTGAGGCGTATGTCTGGAGCCAGTGCGCTGAGGTGCCGCACCAGGGAAGTTGCCACGTGTCCCGCGCCGCCATTCTGCCCGTTCGGTTCGAGCGGGGTCATGTCGACCACGATGTGACGTTGGGGTTGGGGGCGCGGCACCGCCGAAGAATAACCCGCCTCCCCATGTCGAGCTGTGTTGGGACTCAAGTCCGGTTGACCTGCCACGACTACCGAGCCGCGGACACAGCGCGAGCGTGTAGTTGGGCGACGGCGGGTCTCGTGAGAAGCTGGCGGTAATATCCGGCGGTGGTCGCGTGGCTGCGGGCGGGCGGATGGATGGTGGCCATTCGGGTGCTGGCGCCGCTTGGCGCGCTGATCATTGAGGGCTGGCCGGCACTGGTCGGGGCGGTGCTGATCCAGGAGGGGTGCCTGTGGCTGGTCGGGCGACTCACCGAGGCGTGCCAGCGTGCGCTCTGCGCCCGACTCTTCCTCGGCGCGTACGGCTTGCGGATCGCCATCGCGTTACCGACCCACGTCGTGGCCAGACTCGGCAACGGCAACGGCTCGCTGTTCCAGGACGACTACACCAACGACCTGGTGGGCGAGTGGCTCGTGCGCATCGCCAGCGGCGACGGCACCGTTTCCATCTTCGCGGGGCACCAGCATCTGCTCGACGGGTTGTATCCGTACCTGCTGATGGGCCTCTACACGCTGTTCGGATATACGCCTCTGCTGCCCAAGCTGATCAACATCGGGCTCGCCGCCCTCAGCGCGGTCCTCGTCTTCGAACTGACCCGCCGGGTATTCAGCCAACGCGCCGCACTGCTCGCGGGCGTGGGCGCGGCGGTCGTGCCGACGATGGTGATCTGGAGCATCGTGTCGCTCAAAGAAACCCTGGTCCTGTTCCTGGCGCTCGTGGCGTTGCGACTCGTGCAGTTTCTGAGTACCGCTCCCGCGCACTCGAGCCGTATCGGCGACGCACTGGTGCTCATGGCGGCGCTGCTGGCGCTGCTGGTCGACCTGCGACCAACGCTGGCGGTCATGCTGGTGGGCTTGCTGGTCGTCGTCTGGGGCGCCAGGTCCCCGTTCCGCCGCCGTCTCCGCTCGTGGCAGTTCGGCTTCGCCACGCTCGCGCTCGTGCTCATCGTCGGCGGCGGCCTGTGGGTCGCCCGCAGCCGCACCAGCAATCGTCCGCTGACGGGGGTGGTCGAGGATGTGGTGCTCCAGATCCGGCATCGGCGCGCCCAGGAGGCAGCCAGCGCGCGTTCGCAGCTGCGACCCGAGCAAGAGGTCCTGTCGGCCACTGGCTCCCAGCTTCCACTGGCTGAGGCGGCCAGCGACGCCCAGCCGTTCAGCGTGACGAGCGATGTCGTCGAGCCGCTCGCGTTCGCACTGCTCGCGCCGGCGCCATGGCAGGCGCACACACTCACAGAGCTCGCCGCGGGCGCCGAGATGCTGGGGTGGTACGCGCTGCTGGTAGGCACGTGTCTCAGCTGGCTGGCCCAACCACGCCAGCGCTTGTTTGTCATCTGCCTGGTGATCTTCGTGGTCGCCAACTGGCTCGTCCTGGCCGCGAGCGAGGGGAACCTCGGCAACCTGCTACGGCACCGTTTGCTGTTGGACCCCGCGCTGCTGCTGCTGGGCTGCGGCGGTCTGGAGTGGTTGGTTCGCCAGGTCATCGCGCGCCGTTCCCAGACGATCCTGACGCACCAGTACGTCGCCCAGTAGGGGCACGTACCCTTCGGTCGATAAGAAATCGTACAGCGGTTTTCCGTACACCTTCGGCATCCACTGTCCGTTCACCAGCTCGTCGCCACGAAAGATGATCACCGGCGGCGGCGCGGCGTGCAGATCGTCGCGCAGCCTGGCCTCGCTGCGTGGATCGATGGCCTGCCAGGGAAAGTAGTAGGGAAAGACGCTGGCCGGCATTCGTTGCGTTGCCAGATACACGTAGGGGTCGTACGGCACGACGAAGATCCGCTCGCCCGGCGAGGTGATCGCGGCGACGATGGCCACGTCGGGCTCGTTTCTGGCGGGGCGCACGGACAGGTCGTAGCTCAGAGCAACCTGGACGACGAAATTGACGCCCACTGCCAGGCTCAGGGCCGGCAGGGCGAGGCGCCACCACGGGCTGCGCACCTTCAGCGCGCCAAACGCCCAGGCAGCGACCAGCGCCAGACTGAAGTACGAGCACAGGTAGTACGCGCCTTCGTCGCGCACCCGCGTCAGAGCGATGAACAGGTAGCAGACGAGGGCGATCCACACGCCGCGCGAGCGGGCCACGAGGCACGCCGCGGCCAGATTAGCGACCACCAGCGCGGCGTGCACGCCGAGCGGGCTCTGCAGGCTCAGCTGCACATAGGTGCGGTACTGCGCTTCCCAGTCGTGCAGGATGCCGAGCACGCTCGGGTTCATCACGAATTGGGCGTAGTAGAGCTGATTGAACTGGTACGCGTAGTACACGAAGTCGGGGAGCTCGCCGCTCAGCCACAACGCCAGCAGCATGGCGACGTGCGGCGCGGCGACGACGAGCGACAAGCGCAGCATCGACCGCACGTCTCGCCACCGACGCGCGACATAGCACGCGCCGAGCAGCAGGAGGGGAAAGAACGCGACCAGTTCCGACTGCACGGCCAGGAAGACCGCGGCCGAGAGCAAGAGTTGCTGCCGCAGGGTGAAACGGAGCGTGGGGGTGGTGAAAAACAGCAGGCCGGCCACCAGGACGCCGTAGCCAGCGCAGGTGCTGGCGGTCAGCATCTCGCCCCACTGCAGGGTGTGGGCGAAGACCGTCAGGGTCGCCCAGATGGCGAGCACCGGCGTTGGCAGGGTGGCTCGAAACGCCCAGACAACGCCGAGTGTCGCGAGGATCAGCAGGAGATCCGTGAACACACGGAATTGTTCGAGGGTGACGGCACCGAGCAGCGCGGGTATCGCGGCCACGTAGTAGGCGAGCGGCATGTGCGATGAGAAGAAGTCGACGTACAGCCGATCGCCGCGCGTGATGAGGAGACCGCCGAGCAGGTTGTCGGTTTCATCCGCGAACTCGCGGACCCGACTGGCAAACAGCAGCCCAACCGCGAGCAGGTACGCTCCGAGCGCGAGCACGGCCGCGGGCCCCACCAGTCGACGATCCCCTGCAGTCAGCCGTGTGCTGGTTGGCGCGGCAGGGTCGCGATTCTGCACGCGCTGATGATGCCTGGATTGTGAGTAGTCGGTATTCCAGCGCTTACGCGGACGAGCGCTGACGCCCATTTGCTATCGTCCCTGCACGTTGGTGCGCAACCCGTGAACTGCGCCTTCATCACCGGGGTTACGGGGCAGGATGGCTCGTACCTGGCCGAATTGCTGTTGAACCGCGGCCATACCGTGCACGGACTGCTGCGGCGCAGCTCGTCATTCAACACGCAGCGGCTCGATGCGATTTATCGCGACCCCACGTTCGCGGACCTGGTCGACCTGATGGTCGATGCTGACATCCAGTTGCTGGACGATCAGCTGGCCGGGCGCGTGCTGTCGTCGGAAAGCGATTGAGCTCGGTGCGACTGGGACGGCGAGGACTGCTGCTCGGCGTCGTTTCGCTCGGTTTGGCGGCCTGCGCGCGGGTTTCGCCGCCGCCTGCCCCCGTGGCGGTCCCTCCGCCGGCCGACTTCGACCCCTGGAACCAGGAGGCGCACGGCATCCTCTCCGACGTGCTGCAGTCGCTGCGCACGTTCGACGTCTTCCAGGCGTTTCGCGTGAGCACCGCGGCGACCTCTGGCTCGCGGCTGGTCAACGAGCTCGCCTGGGATCCGCCGACCGGCGCCGCCTGGGACGAGGCCACGCACGTGGCGCGCGGCGCGCATGGCCGTGCCGAACAACTCTTTCAGGCCATTACGCTGGCCACGGTCGACCCGGCGCTGTGGCGCGAGCAGCGCGCGGTCGCAGACGCCGCGCACGATTTGCTCGATCTGGCCGACGCACTGGCAGCGTACAGCGACCGCCTCGGGGCGCTGCCGCCAGGGGATGCATCGAGCGCGCTCGGGCTGCTCGACAGGGCGTGGCGCCAGTTCGACGCGGCCGCGGCGCGCTGGGGCACGAGCCGGTCCGAGTCGATCGTGTGTGCGAGCTGAGATCGGCCGCGGCGGTTCTACCAGACCGTCTCGAGCTCGACGAACGCGGCAAATGCAGGATCGTTCGTGAGCAGCGGCACGCCCTCAACCACGGCCTGAGCCGCGAGCATGCGGTCGAACGGATCGCGGTGCTCCGTGACGAAGCTACCTGCACGCAGTGCGTGAACTGAGCGGACCGGCAGCTCCTCGGCGCGCAGCGTCGCGAGGTGTGCCGTGAAGCCGACAACGATCGGACCGGCACCTGGAAGCTTGCCAAGCCGGTGTTTGGTGGCGATCTCCCAGGCGCTGGCCGCGGACACGAGCACCACGTTGGTCGGCGCTTCGATCAGGTGCGTGGCGCGTGCCGACAAACGCGCGGGGTCGGCGAGCGCCCAGAGGAGCGTGCTGGTGTCCAGCAACAGTCTCACCCGCTGGTCTCGCCCCAGGCGGCGAGCTCCTCCTCGGGCAGGGGATCGAAGAATGCGGCGTCGATGGCGGCCTGGACAAAGCCAAGGGGTCGCTTGACCGGGGCGAGGGGCACCAGTCGCGCGATCGGCTTGCCTGCCTTGGCAATGATGATCTCCTCGCCGCGCGCCACGCGGTCGAGCAAGCTTGACAACCGGGTCTTGGCGACATGGACGTTCACTGTCTCGGACATTGAGCTTAGTCTATCAGACTTAGTCTGATTTGGCGTAACTAGTCGTCGCCGACCACGAGAAAGCCGACGACGAGGAAGTGATGGTCCAGCGCGAAGGCAGTGCGCAGGCGGATCGCGCGCATGGCTACAAACGACGTTGCATCGACGTAGCTCACGTCCTGGTCAGCGAATCGAGTCAGGAGCGTTTCGGCGGCGCGCTCCCAATCTTCAAGGACAAAGACGGCGTGTGTGACCGTGCTCGTGTGTACCCGGGCGGGCGCCAGCTAACAGGGCGGCACGCCCGCGAGTTGGCGGGCGCGTTGGACGGACTGTCCGTTGCCCAGCGCGTTGTTGAAGTCGGCTTCACGAAAGGCGGTGGCGTACTTTGTGCGCAGGTCACTGCGCGCGGCCTCGCGGTCGTCGTAGGTCGCCAGGAACGTCGGCGGGCCGCACAACGCGACGAGATCGGGCGTGGGCGACGGCGCCGGGGTGGGTGACGGCACGGCCGTCGGCGACGGCGCGGCGGTTGGCGGCAGCGGCGCCGCGGTTGGCGCACTCGCACTGCCCGTGTTTGCAGATGACTGCGCGCACGCGCTCATCAGCAGCGCAACGACGCTGAGGGCGACGAGGAACGGCCGGCACTTCATGGTGAGATGACCTAACAGGAGTGGGCGCCCAGGTTGGGCGACCCGGCGGCTGGCGATGTGAGCGGGGCGTCGATGAACTCGCGGAACCACAGCTCCAGCATGAGCAGGCCCCAGATGTGGGAGGTGCGGTCGGCACGGCGCGACAGGTGCTCGTCGACCAGGGCGCGCACCGCCGGGGCGCGGAAATAGCCGCGGCTCTGGGCGCGCGACGACAGCAGGGTGTCCTCGAGCAGCGGCCGCAGGTCGCCCCGCAGCCATTCGCCGACCGGTACGCCAAAACCCATCTTCGGCCGAGTGAGAATCTCCGCTGGCAGACGTTCACGCATCAGCCGACGCAGCAGCCACTTGGAGGTTCGGCCGCGCAACTTGTAGTCCGACGGCAGCGCCGCGCAGAACTCCACCAGGCGATGATCCAGAAACGGCGAACGCGCTTCGAGCGAGTTGGCCATGCTGACAATATCGACTTTGACCAGGCAATCCTGCGGCAGATACATCAGCGTGTCGCCCCGCACGACGGCGTCCACCGGGTCCAGGTGCGGCTCTGGCGCGAGGGCTTCGCGCAGCCAGTGGCCGGAGTCATTGCCGCCCAGGTGGTGGACGAAATCGGACGTATACAGCGACAGCTTCTGCGCCGGGGTGTACGCGCCGACCCAGTGCAGGTACCGGTCGAGCACCGGCAGGTGCGCCGCGGTCATGAACCGCTTGGCGCGTCGCAAGAAGGCGCGTCGCTGCCGCGGCTCGGGCACCAGCGGAATCAACGGGCGGATCAGCCCATGCCGCAGGAAGCGCGGGATCGTGTCGTAGCGCGCGGCGACGCGCGCCGCCCAGTGGCGTTCGTAGCCCGCAAGCAGTTCATCACCGCCGTCGCCATTCAGCGCCACGGTGACGTGCTGGCGAGTGAGCTGGGCGACGTAGTACGTCGGGATCGCCGACGAATCGCCGTAGGGCTCACCGTAGTGCCGCACCAGCGTGGGCAACGTCGCCAACGCATTCGGCTCGACGACCAGCTCGTGGTGCTCGGTGCCGAAGCGCTCGGCGACCTGGCGGGCATAGCGCAACTCGTCGAAGTCGCGCTCGCCGAAACCGATGGAGAAGGTCTTCACTGGACCCGTGCTGAGCTCGGCCATCTCGGCCACCACCGAGCTGGAATCCATGCCGCCGCTCAGGAAAGCGCCGAGCGGCACGTCGGCGATCATCCGCCGGCGGACCGCGTCGCGCAGCAGGCCGCCGAACTGATCGACCGCGTCGTCCTCGGAAAGGCGAAGTTTCTCGGAGTACCGCACCCGCCAGTACGGTTCGACCGTGATGTTGCCGGGCTGCCAGACGAGGCGATGGCCGGCCGGCAGTTTTCGAAGGTCGCGGTACGCCGTGGTGGGTGCCGGCACGTACAGGTACGTCAGGTAATCGTCGATCGCGCGCGGATCAACGTCGCGAGGTACGGACGGATGCGCGAGCACCGCCTGGATCTCGGACGCGAACGCCAGCCCGCCGTGGGCATCGGCGTAATAGACCAGCGGCTTCTTGCCCAGCCGATCGCGCGCCAGCAGCAGCAGGTGCCGTCGCGTATCCCACAGCGCCATCGAGAACATGCCCCACAGGCGCTCGACGCACTCGACGCCGTACTCCTCGTAGGCATGGACGATGACTTCGGTGTCCGATTGCGTCGCGAATCGATGACCGCGACTCTGCAGCTCCTGGCGCAGGTCGACGAAGTTGTAGATCTCGCCGTTGTTGACGACGCAGACGCTGCGGTCTTCGTTGTAGATGGGCTGGTCGCCACCGGCGACGTCGATGATGGCCAACCGCCGCATCGCCAGTCCGACGTCGTCCGACCAGTACACGCCTTCGCCGTCCGGGCCGCGGTGGTGCAACGTGTCGTTCATCCGCAGCAGAGTAGCGCGATCGGTGCGCAGCGAGCCCGCGACGCCGCTAATTCCGCACATCTTGCACTCCACCAACGGGCTTGACGCCGATTTGCGACACGCTGGGCGCGAGCACTTCGATCTGCTCCAGGCCGTTGGCTTTGAACCAGCCGAACACTTCGTGGTGGTTGTGCCACGACTGATAGCGCGGCGAATACCAGTCGAAGGTGTCCAGCACGCGCCAGCGCCAGTCCCGTTCCAGGCTGATGAACATCGCGCTGCGCAGGAGCCAGCCCAGGACGGGCAGCGTCCACAGGTAGTACAGCGGCGCCGCGGCGTAGCTGACGAGGTGCAGGGCGCGCCTGGGCATCCGGGTCGAGAAACGTCGCCAGAACCGCGAATTCAGCACGTACACCTTGTTGCCGGCGTCGTAGACGGTGATCGTCAGCCGGCCCCCGGGCTTGATCACCCGCGGCAGGCGCGCGAAGGCACGGGCTGGATCGGGCGTGTGGTGCAGCACGCCCAGGCTCATCACCAGGTCGAACGCGGCATCCGCAAACGGGAGGCGAAAGATGTCGGCCTGGACCAGGTGCACGCCGGCCAGGTGGCCGACGTTTTGCTGGGCGGCGTCGATCGCGAAGCTGTAGTCGAGTCCGACGTATTCGCCACCGAACGCGTGGACGATCTCGGCGAAGCGGCCCATCCCGCAGCCAGCGTCCAGAACACGTTTGCCACGCAGCTCGTCGAGCGGAAAGTTGAGGCTGGCTTGCAAGCGGTCGCGCGTGTCGTGGCGGCCGGTGAAACTGTCGAGCTGGGTCTGTCGAAAGCGCTGCCACTCGTAGCTGAAGCTCTCGGTGTAGGCGTCCTGCTGGACGAACCTCGGCACGCCGCGCACCACGGGAAACTGGTGGCCCTGCGCGCAGGTCAAGGTCCCGGTCTCAAAGTCATCGGTGGTTGGCTGAGATTCCAACCCTGCCTGGCACTCGGGGCACCGCAGCCACGCGAGCAGGCCGCGCTTCACCGGCGCGCGTCTGCAGGGGCTGGCATCGCGACCTAGCATAGCGTGCCGCGACCATGTTCTCTGGTTACCATCCGAACAATGCGACGGGTGTTCGGATTGATTCTCGGGGTGGCCCTGATGATTTCGGCGACGCCGGCCGCCGCCGCGGACGACGACTGGCCGACGTACCACCACTCGTTCGATCGGGCCGGCGTTGGCGGCGCCGGCGCCACCTTTACGGGCGCGCAGCCGGCCTGGGCGACGGGTGGGCTGGATGGCGCCGTGTTTGCCGAACCGCTCTACGTCGGCGGACATGTGCTGGTGGCCACCGAGAACAACTCCGTATACGCCATCGACGCGGTGAGTGGCGCCACGGTGTGGCAGACGCACTTTGCCGACCCCGTGGCGGCCAGTGCGCTGCCGTGCGGCAACATCCGACCCAGTGTCGGCGTGACGGGCACGCCGGCGGTGGATACGGGCTCGGGGGTGCTCTACGCGGCGGCCATGGTCGGCCGGACCAGCTACGAGCTGTATGCGTTGGATATTGGCACGGGCCTGGTGATCTTCCACCGGCCACTCGATCAACCCGGCCTGGATGCCGCGGCCGCGGGACAACGCGGCGCGCTGGCGCTCGAGCAGGGCCAGGTGTACGTGCCGTTTGGCGGTCGCTACGGAGACTGCGGCAACTATCACGGGCAGGTTGTCGCGGCCTCGGTGAGCGACCCCGCCGCGCCACTGCTGACCTACACGACCCCGGCCCGGCGGGCCGGCATGTGGGCACCGGGCGGGGTCGCGATCGCCGGTGACGGCACGCTGTACGCCGCCACCGGCAACGGCGACGCGTCGGGGCCGGAGGGGCGCACTGAGGCCGTTGTCGCGCTCTCGCCGACACTGGATGAGGTGGACTCCTGGCAGCCCAGCGACTGGCTGGCGTTGGATCGCGGCGACACCGACGTTGGCTCGGTGCCGCCGGCGCTGCTCACTGACCTGGGGCTGGTCTTCCAGACCGGCAAGAACGGCAACGGGTACTTGCTGCGGCTCGGCGCGCTCGGTGGCGTGGGCGGGGAGGCCGCGTCTGGTCGCGTGCCGGCCAATTGCGGCGGTGTCTTCGGAGGTACGGCGTACGCGCCGCCGCTGCTGTACGTGCCGTGTGGGAACCGGGTCGTCGCATTGCGTGTCAGTGGCAGTCCGCCGGGCTTTACGCTCGCCTGGCGTGGTCCGGACGAGACGGGTCGGCCGACGGTCGGCTCGCCGATCGTTGCCGCCGGCGCCGTCTGGGACGTCGACCTGGACGGGCGCCTGTTCGCCCTCGACGCGGCCACCGGCGCCCAGCGGTTCCAGGTGAAGATCCCAGGCCAACCTGGCCACTTCGCCACCCTCGCCTACGGTGGCGGCCAGATCTTTACCGCGACCGCCGATGGCGTCGCCGCCTTCCAGCTGGTCGGGCTCACGACTCCCTGATGCGAACGGGCTAACGGGAGGCGGTGGCGGACGAGGCCTGGGCGGGTGGGCTGGGCTCCACCGTACCCAGCTCATTGGGGGGCCAGTAGCGCAGCCAGGCGCGGCCGATCAGGTTGTCGACGGGCACGAATCCCCACTGGTGCGAGTCGAAGCTCTCGGGGCGATTGTCGCCGAGGACGAAGTAATTGCCGTCTGGAACGACCGTTGGCTGGCCATCGCCGGGGAAGTTGTAGCTCGCCGGATAGTCGACGTACGGCTCGACGAGCTCGTCGCCGTCGATAAAAACACGGCCCTGGGTGATCTGGATCGTCTCACCCGGCAGGCCGATGATGCGCTTGATGTAGTCCGTATCCGGCTGGGGCGGCGCGCGAAAGATCACCACGTCGCCCCGTTGCGGGCCGCCAAAGACGTACTGCGTCGAGCCCTGAAAGGTCGTCGGCAGAATCTGGGCCAACGGGGTGCGCTCGACGTGCAGATACGCGGCGCGGTTGACGACCAGCGCCTGGCCGCCCTGGAAGGTGGGCTGCATGCTGGTGCCCTCGACCCGGAAGTTCTGGACCACGCTGCGAATCCCGAGCAGCAGGACGCCGGTGAACACGGCGGCCTGGGCGAGCTCGACGCCGATGGCGAAGGGGCGTCCGCGGGTGAAGCGATCCCGCCAACCAGCTCCCGAAGGAGATCGACCCTCACCCCCCCGGCCCTCCTCTCCCTGTCCCAGGGAAAGGGGGGAGTGCACCTGACCCACGTGCGGCTCGAAGCTGACCAGGCCCAGTTCCCGCAGACGCACCAGGGACCTGAGCGCGCGCAGCAGTCCGTGACGCCCGGCGAGGTCGCGGACGGTGCGTGCACCGTCGACGTCGAGCAGCACATAGATCGCGGTCCGACCGAGCGCCAATTCCGAGTCATCGGGTGTGCGCGCTGGCACGACGCCAGGGATGTCGGTCGGTGCGGGCACCAGACTGAGCCACGCCTGGGGCGCCGCGGCCGCGACACGCTCGAGCAAACCCAGCGGATCGGCGCCGGCGTCGAGGTTCGGCGACAGGCTAGGTGGCCCTTCTGAGAATTCGAAGTCGCCACCGCGCATGATCGCCGACATGAACTCCAGCGCGGCTGGGCCTTGCTCATCTTCAACCGCGGCGGCACTGAGCCGCCCGCTTTCCACCGACAGTTGTCCGATCCAGTGACCGTGCGAGACCAGCAAGTCGCCGCTCTTGCCGAGTCCGCAGAGGAACCGGACGAGCGCCGTTAGCTCGAAGCTGAGAAGGGATCCGGAAAGTTCTGCCATGACGGGTTGCCTTCGCCAATTTGCCCGGAAAACAGGCACTATACCGTGCATCGCACGAGTGTCATTCGGCTCAGCGAGGGTTGAGTTTGACTCAACCAAACCGTAACGAATCCTCAACCGAGCTGCCGGTTCGTTGAGGCGCGGCAGGCGTATTGTGGTCGGGGAGCGGATTGCCCGCGACACAGCGGTGTAACAACCCTGACGCTCCCCGACCACAGGCGGCTGTGGAGGCAGTCTGTGATGGTGCACTACCCCGCGCGAGGGAAGGTGGCTTTGCAGAACTAACGCACGACAGGACGACTGCCGCGGCTGGGAGGCTGCGGCATTGCGGACTGTCCCAGAAGAGAGCGCACGGGTTGGTCTGTGGAGATTGCGGGCATGTCCTGGTTGCTAACGGCGCATCGAACAAGTCGAGGCCCCGTCCGCCAGGGGCTGTGCGCCGGTCGGCGTGTGGATGAGCGGCCGCGCTCGATTCGGGGACCACCCGAACGAAGTCGAGGCGACAGGGGGTCGCTGGCCTCACCATGAGCCCCCTGCCGCTTGGCGTCCAAGGAACCTGGTCTGATTGGAGTCAGACCGCAAATGAAAAGGCGTCGCGCACTTGCTCGACGTCGAGCCATTCGCATTCCCAGAACAGGAGGATTTGACAAGATGTCCTTGTTAAAGGGCAAGCTTGCACGACGCACGGCCGCGGGCCTATCGGCCACTGCACTTGTGGTGGCCCTGGTCGCGCCGAGCACGGTGATGGGGCAGTCGATCACGCTGCGTAGGTGTGGCATCGATGAATCGAATTGCCTGTCGAGCGTCCAGATCGCCACGCCCATGGCGGCTCAGACCGCAACTCAGGCGGCGACCATTACGCCGTCGGCGAGTTCCGACCAGTCCAATTCGAGCGATCAGTCGGCCGAGAACACGAACAGGGCCTCGATCGACAACCTGCTGAAGCAGGCACAGAAGAACGTTCAGGTGGGTGGGGACCAGTCGAATGACCTCACCAACACGCAGAACGTCGACTCCACGGCCACGGTCAGCACGACCGGCGGCGACACAACCGCTATCGGACCAAATGCCATCGTCCGCTTCGACCTGTCGCAGGAATCTGACGCGAGCATTCACGGTAGCGCGAATGCCACGAGCAGCACCGGCGATGCCTTCGGTGGCACAGCAACCGCCAGCGGCAACATCGACGCCAGCGGCGGCGATGCCAGCAGCAATTCGTCAGCCGAAGGTGGCAATGGCAACGGCAACGCCAAAGCCGTTGACGTCGCCAAGCAGAGCAAGAGCGGCAACGGCGTTGCCTCAACCGACGCCTCGGCAGGCGACGGCGGCAACTCGCGCGCGACCAGCGGCGACGCCACCGGTGGCGGCGGCGGTGGTGGCGGCGGTGGCAACGCCAGCAGCGGTGGCAACGGGAACGACGCCACTGCGGCGAGCATCGCGGCCAGCATTGCCGCGGCGCTGTCCGACGATGACCCGGCGCGGGCACGGAGTGGCTCGGCCACTTCTGACTCCGCGGCGACCTCAGCCAACAGTGGCGGGTCCACTGGCGGCGCGGGCGGCGCGGGCGGTTCGGGTGATGCCACGAGTGGCGACCCGGGTTCGACTGGAGGCACCGGCGGGAACGCCAATAGCAACACCAGCACCTCCACGCCAACGGCCAACAACACCAATGGTGACGCGAGCGCGACCGGCGGAGGCTCCAATGGCAACGCCACGGCCAGCGGCAACGGTGGAAGTGCCAATGGCGGGGGCAGCAACGGCAATACCGCGGCTGTCGGTGGTGGGAACGTCTCCGGCGGTAACCGCACGGATGCCGCCATTACGGGCGGGACGTCGTTCAATACCCTGTCGGTTGGGTTCAACCAGCAAGGGAGTGCGACTGCTGTGGGTGGCAGCACGAGCAACACCGGCAGCGCGACGTCGATGCCGTTCACGACCGCAACCGCGACTGGGACGAACACCCAATCGCAAAATCAGCAGCCGGCGCTGACTGGCACCACGGGCGCGAATTCTGTCGACCAGAATGCCCAGTCGAACCAGAAGGCAAAGAACGCTCAGGACGCGGTCAACCGTGCGCTGGGTACGACGACGCAAACGGCGAATGGCGGCCCGAACACCGCTACCGCTCCGTCGCAGTCCAATTCCAATACCACGAATCCCTAGGTCTCGCTAAAGCGTTACCTGCAAACCGGAAGCGTGCGGTCGGCCTCGAGTGAGGCGGGACCGGCCGTCCCTTCCACCTTCTTCTTGTTCTCTCAGGAGGCACGCGATGAGTCCCCTCAAAAGCAACCGGTTAGCGTGGAGCGTGGCCGTAGCCTCGCTTGCGCTGTGGGCTTCCAGCGCCCAGGTGACCTGGGGCCAGGTTGCCGCGGGGGCGAGCATTCTCCTCGCGCAGGCCGCAGACGACAACTCGAACACGACGATAACGACCGGTGACATGCAAGCAGGAGATACGACGGTTGCGACCAACGATGGCGGTATACAGAGCGCGCCGTGCGCAGCGCTGCCCCCGGCCATTGCGCAGCTCATTCCGCCAACGCCGGTGATACCCGCGGCGCCAGCGGGAGGACCTGGCACCTTCCACATCTGCGGCGCCGATCCCAACATCGAAAGCGACATCGCCCAACTCATCGGTGGTCGCGGGTTCAGCGCCACGTTGACGAGCAGCGGTGATGGCTGCGCCGATCTCACCATTCGCCCCACTTCCGGAGTCAGCGGCGGGAGCTCTACGTCGAATGTGGGTGTGTCGCTCGGCGGAGGACGGAACTTGTCGATCCGAATCGTTTCCGAACAGGGCGCGACCCACGCCAACATTACGGTTCGCTGACGGAGACTGCTCATGAACGCTGGACATCGCGCGGGCAAAGGGCTTCTGGGGCAGCAGCGTCTGCTGCACGCCTTCGCCGCGGCGGTGCTGTCGGTGATGATCGTCTTTGGTCCGGTGTGGTTGCTGCCGGTCTCGCAGGCGTCGCAAGGTACGACCACTTCGTCGACCAAGACCAGCTCGTCGAGCCATGCGACGGCGGCTAACTCCAGCACAACGGGATCGGTTGCCACCGACGGCGCAGCAACTGCAAAGAATGCCGCCGGGGCGGCACCTTCGCCGCCGGTCAAATCGGCCACGGCGGTGCCTGCGGCGACGACGGCATCGGCCGCGGACAAGAAGGCGACGCGACCGCCGGCGAAGTCCGCGACGCCCGTCCCGGGGAAGTCCGCAACACCGGTGCCGGCGACCGCCGCCGCCAGTTCGAAAGGCTCGGGCGGCGCCGCCACGAAAGCGGACACGGCCGGCGGGTCCGTCGCGACGCAGAAGGGGACGGCAGTTACCTCAGCCACATCCACGAGCAATGCCTCGTCGCCGTCCACTTCGCACACCTCCTCCGCGTCCACCGCCATGAGCACTCCGGCTGCGGCAACAACCGGCACTTCAGGCACAGCCACCACGG
>Ga0070730_10002026_pt1 | contig 18753 bp, 11 predicted proteins | sample Coa_R1_3_FD_66447 | JGI IMG/M metagenome (GOLD analysis project Ga0070730, IMG submission 66447) | Surface soil microbial communities from Centralia Pennsylvania, which are recovering from an underground coalmine fire - Coalmine... | ecosystem: Environmental > Terrestrial > Soil > Unclassified ... | reverse complement strand
CCGGCCGGGGGCGGCCTGCGGGTCGTGCTGGCCGGGGGGAATCCGCCGCCCGGCCGGCCGCTGGAGTCGATCACGTTTCGCTCATCCGATGGGCAGGAAATTCAGGGCTGGCTGGGCCGGCCGGAGGGGCCGGGGCCCTTCCCCACCATCCTGGAGACCCACGGCGGCCCGCACATCGCGGAGTCCGACTCTTTCGCCCCGCTCAGCCAGGCCTGGATCGATCATGGTTATGCCTACCTGACGATCAACTACCGGGGCTCGACGACCTTTGGCCGCTCGTTCCAGGAGCAGATCTGGGGCGATATGGGACACTGGGAGGTCGAGGATATGGTCGCGGCCCGCGACTGGCTGATCGCCCAGGGCATTGCCCGCCCGGATGCCGTCCTGCTGACGGGGGCCTCGTATGGCGGCTACCTGACCTTGCTCGCCCTGGGCCGGTATCCCGATCGCTGGGCCGGCGGCCTCGCCGTCGTCGCCGATGCCGATCTTACGCTATCATACGCGGATGCGTCAGAAACCTTCCGTGGGTGGTTGGTAGCGATGATGGGCGGCACACCCGAGGAGAAACCGGAGCAATACCAGGTGAGCTCGCCGCTAACGTACGTCGATCAGGTCCAGGCACCCGTGCTGATTATCCAGGGCCGCAACGATACCCGCTGCCCGGCGCGGCCGATTGAGGTGTTTGAGTCCCGGCTGCGCGCGCGGGGCCGGCCGATCGAAGTTCACTGGTTTGAGGCGGGGCATGGCTCGGGCAGCCTGGAGCAGATCTTCGACTTTCAAGAGCGCATGCTCCGCTTTGCCTATGCTTGCCTGGCCCCCGCCGCGTCGGCCCGCCCGCCCACCGGCCAGGACGGGGAGGCGATCGGCCCCTGTCCCAATTGCGGCGCCCCGATGAACGCCATCCGCGGCAGCAAGCAGGCGGTCTGCGCCAACTGCGGCTTCAAGGACAGCTGTTGCTACTGACGACCGCCGACTACCGCCGCCGACTACCGGCCGCCGACTGACGACTGACGACTGATTCATCCTACGACGCGCGGCGGAGACCTCCGGCTTTGAGCCGGAGGAGGAAGCCGCGCCCAAAAGGCTCGTGAGAGACCGGCCCAGGGCTTGCCGCTTTGGCCCGCCGTTCGGGGATACATCCAACAAATACTGTGCTGGCTGCGGCAGCACGCACCTACCCTGGGAAAGGAGCCGCTATGTACCAAGTCCTGACTGCCAAACTCAAGCTCATGCCCACGCCCACCCAGCACGCGGCGCTCCGGGCTACGCAACTCGCCTACCGCGCCGGCCTCAACGCCGCCAGCCAGTACGCCTTCGCTCACAACAAACTCTCCAACGCGGCCAAGATCCACCAGGGCGTCTATGCGGAGTTGCGCGCCCACCACGGCCTGCCAGCCCAACTGGCCTGCTCCGTGTCACGCCAGGTGGCCGGCACCTACAAAGGGTTGTGGACCAAGTGCAAGCAAAACGCGGCCCACCGCAAGGCGGGCCTCACCAAAAAGCGGTATAAGGGCCTGGACCAGCCGCCCAAGTACGTCGCGCCCACCCTCAGCTACACCGAGGGCCGCGACTACGGTTTCAAGGCGGGTCAGCAGGTCAGCCTGACCACCCTCAGCGGGCGCGTGGTGGTGCCGTTGGTGGGCTACGACACGCACTTGGCCTGGATCAAAGCTGGGGCGCGGTGCGGGGCCGCCAAGCTCTGGTACGACGCGCCTCGTAAGCAGTTCTACCTGTTCGTCAGCCTGACCGTCGAGATCCCCGACCCGGCGCCGGACCAACAGCGAGCCGTCGTTGGGGTGGATGTCGGCGTGCGCTATCTCGCCGTGACCGCCACGCCCGACAACCGGCAAACCTTCTACAGCGGCAGGCCTGTAACGGCGCGGGCCAGCCACTACCACCGCAAACGCAAGCACCTCCAGCAGAAAGGCACTCGCGCCGCCACCCGCCGCCTGCGGATTCTGGCGGGGCGAGAGAGACGGTTTAAGCTGGATGTCAATCACCGCATCGCGCGCCAGATCGTGACCGCGTACCCCCAGGCCGTGATCGGCCTGGAACTGCTCACCCATATCCGTGAGCGCACCAACCGGCGCCGCTTCAAGAAGGCATCGCGTAAGCAGCGCCGCGCGAACCGCCAGCAAGCGACGTGGAGCTTTGCCGAGCTCCAGGCGCAGATCGCCTATAAGGCGGCACTGGTCGGGAGCGTAGCGGTGTGGGTGGATGCCGACTATACCAGCCAGGCGTGCCCCGTCTGTGGGCACACCGGCCGCGAAAATCGCCCCAACGGCGGGCTGATCTTCGCGTGCCGGGGCTGTGGGTATCGGCTGCACGCCGACTTGGTGGGGGCGCGCAACGTGGCGCTACGGACGTTGGCTATCCGGCAGGACTGGGTAGCCACGGGCGGCTTGTCAACCCGCCCCGATGTCGCGGACAGGGAAGCCAAAGCGGCCCGCCTGCAAAGGTGGGCTGAGTTGCGGCAGAGTCCAGCGACAAGCCACCCCCTTCAGGGGGTTGGTCGTTGACGGACCTCTTCTACAGTCCCGCCTACGGGCTGGCCGGCTACAGTTTTGACACCACCCGCAAAGCCGCCTGGATCGCCGAGTCCCTGGCGCAGGCCCCCATCCCCGGGATCCGGTTGTGCGCCCCGGCGCCCCTGGACGAAGCGGCCGTGGCCGCCGTGCATGACTCGGCCTATGTGACCGCCGTGCGGATCGGCCGGCCCCGGAGTCTGGCCGAGTCCCAGGAGTTCTCCTGGGACCCCGGCCTCTGGCCGATGGTGCTGGCCTCGAACGGGGGCGTCGTCGCCGCGGCCCAGGCCGCCTTGCAGGAGGGAGTCGCCGGGTCGTTGTCGAGTGGCTTGCATCACGCCCGGTACGACTCGGGCGCGGGCTACTGCACCTTCAACGGCCTGGCGCTGGCCGCGCGTGCCGTCCTGGCCGCTGGGGCGCGATCGGTCCTCATCCTCGACCTGGACGCCCACTGTGGCGGCGGCACCTATACACTGATCCGCGACGACCCGGCGATCTGGCAGCTCGATGTGGCTGTGCATATCTTCGACCACTACCTGCCCCGCGGCCGGGGCACGCGGGACCTGGTGGGCACGGCGGCGGCCTATCTGCCGACGATCCGCGCCCGCCTGGCGGCGCTGGCCGACCACGCTTTTGATCTCTGTCTCTACAACGCCGGGATGGACCCGCACGAAGACTGTCTCATCGGCGGCCTGCCCGGCATTACCGATGCGATCCTGGCCGAGCGGGAGCAGCTGGTCTTTCGCTGGTGCCTGCGGCGCGGCCTGCCGATTGCCTTCGTGCCGGCGGGCGGCTACATTGGCGGGCGCCTCGACATCCCTCACCTCGTCGCCCTGCACCGCCTGACTCTGGCGGCGGCCGCGGCGGGCTAGGGCGTGCCCTCCCGAGGAGTTAAGTGCTACGCTATGGGCAATTCACCATCCGCGCAACCCGCCGCATTGATCCCCCCCTATGGGGGTGTGCTGATCAACCTCCTGGTTCCAGCGGCGGCAACCCATGATTTAAGCGCATATGCGACCCACCTTCCTGCGGTGCAGCTTTCGGAACGTTCCCTCTGCGATCTAGAATTGATCGCTACCGGTGGCTTTTCCCCCCTAGATCGGTTTATGGGTAAGGAAGACTACCAACGCGTGCTGGCCGAGATGAGATTGGCCAACGGGCACCTCTTTCCCATACCTGTTACCCTTCCTGTGGCGGCCGGTTCGGATATTCAAGTAGGCCAGGACATCGCCTTACGCACCACGAAGCACGAGCTCATTGCGGTGATGACGATTGAGGAGCGCTATGCATGGAATCTCCGAGAGGAAGCGCAACAGGTCTATGGCTCGCAGGACTTGCGGCATCCGCTAATCGCCGAGATGCACGGCTGGGGCCGGTTCTATATCTCTGGGCCCATACGGGTTGTGCAGCTACCCACCCACTACGATTTCCGAGAGCTCCGCCTGACCCCGGCCCAGATCCGCAGCCGGCTCCAAGAACGGGGCCGGCAGCGCGTCGTCGCCTTCCAGACACGCAATCCCCTGCATCGCGTACATGAAGAGCTGACCAAACGTGCCGCCGAGGCCGTCGATGGGGTGTTGTTGTTGCATCCGGTCGTGGGCCTGACGAAGCCGGGGGACGTGGACCATTACACGCGGGTTCGCACGTACAAAGTGCTCGCGGAACAATATTACCGCCCCGATCGTATTTTGCTGGCCCTGTTGCCGCTCGCGATGCGGCTGGCCGGCCCCCGCGAGGCCCTTTGGCACGCCATGATCCGCCGCAACTACGGGGCCAATTATTTTATTGTTGGCCGGGATCACGCGAGTCCTGGCCGCGACTCGACAGGTACGCCCTTTTATGGCCCCTATGCTGCACAGGAACTGGTGGCGCAGCATCAAGACGAGATCGGGGTCCAGGTGCTGCCCTTCCAGGAACTGGTCTACATCCCGGACGCGGATCGTTATGAGCAAGTCTCGACGATCCCTCCTGGGGTGCGGACGGCCTCCATTTCAGGCACGGAGGTGCGGGAGCAGTACCTGAACCAAGGTCGCCAGTTGCCCACCTGGTTCACGCGGCCCGAGGTGGCGCAGATCCTCCGTGAGGCCTACCCGGCGCGGCATCAGCAAGGCGTGTGTATTTGGCTAACGGGTCTAAGCGGCGCCGGCAAATCCACCACGGCCGATGCCTTAGCCGTGCTGCTGCTGGAGCACGGCCGGCGTGTAAGCGTGCTGGATGGCGATGTCGTTCGCACGCACCTGAGTAAAGGACTGGGATTCAGCAAAGAAGATAGAGACACCCACATCCTGCGCATCGGCTGGGTCGCCGCTGAACTTGTGCAGCAGGGGGGGGTGGTCCTCTGTGCGGCGATCAGTCCTTATCAGTCAACCCGCGATCGGGTTAGAAACATGATCGGACAAGATCACTTCCTCGAAGTATATGTGGACACCCCACTGGCGGTGTGTGAGCAACGTGATATTAAAGGGTTGTATGCGAAAGCGCGGAGAGGGGAGATCACGGGTTTCACCGGTATCGACGATCCTTATGAACCACCGGTAGGACCCGAGATTAGACTCGATACGATACAATACACCGCCGCCGAAAACGCGCAGTTCATCCTCAGCCATCTCATCGACCAGGGCTTTGTTCGCGCTAGCGATACACCATCGGCGATCCCGTAGCCGGGCGGTGCCCCGCGGCTCAGGTCACGTCGACCACCTGGGCGCCGGTGACCGCCGCCAGGGTCGCGGGCGCGATCGGGAAGAGCGCGTCGGGCGCCCCGGCGGCGCCGTAGACCGTGGGCCAGGCCAGCAGGGCGCGCTCCAGCAGGATCGGCAGCCGAGTCGCATGGCCCAGGGGGGGTACTCCGCCGATGGCATAGCCGGTGGCCGCCCGCACAATGTCCGGCGGGGCCATGGCGACCACGTCGACTCCGAGCTGGGCCGCCAGCTTGGCCGGGTCGACGCGGCGGTCGCCCGGGCAGAGGACCAGGACGGGGGTCCCGCCGGCCACAAAGACGAGCGACTTGACGATCGCGCCGACGGGGCAGCCGACCGCTTCGGCCGCGAGCCCTGCGGTCTTCGCGCTGCCGGGCACCCGCAGCACCTGGATCTCGAGTTCAAGGGCGTCCAGGGCGGCCTGGACGCGTTCGGGGCCACTGGCCATCGGATCTCTCCTATACCGGCTCGCTTAAGGCATGAAACAGCCAAAAGCGATGCTGCTTAAGCGCAATTGACGATGGGTAATTGTCCGTGCCCGAGCAAGCCTATTATACCGTACCCGCCAAGCGGCCCCGGTTGCCGAACAAAGGGCGACGTTGTACAATAACCGCATGAGCACCGGCATGAGTACTGGCCCGCGCACCCGCCCGCGCCCCAGCAGAGGACCCGCATGAAGATCTGTATGGTGACGTCGTCGTATCCGAAGTATGCGGGAGATGTCACCGCGCCCTTTATCGAGTCGATTGCCACCTATGTGGCGGCCGAGGGACACGAAGTCCATGTGCTGGCCCCCTGGCACCCGGACTTGCGCCACGCCCCGCTGGAGAATGGGGTGCATCTCCACTTCTATAAATATGCGCCCTTGCGCAACCTGAATATCTGGGGCTACGCCGAGTCGCTCGAAGCCGACGTGCGGGTGAAGAACGCGATTTATCCCTTGACCCCGCTGGTCGCCCTGATCAGCTTCTTCGCCCTGATGCGCCTGACCGGGCGCATTAAATTTGACGTCTTGCAGGCCCACTGGGTGCTACCCAACGGGCCCGTGGCCGCGATTGTGGCCCGTTTACGCGGCCTGCCGCTGGTGATCAGCCTGCACGGCTCGGATGTGTTCGTCGCCTCGCAGAATCCGTTGCTGGGCTGGGTCGCCGGCCTCTGCTTCCGCGCCGCGGACGCGGTCACGGCCTGCAGTGCCGATCTACGGGAGCGGGCCGTCCAGCTGGGGGCGGCCCCCCGGCGCAGCCACCTGGTCCCCTACGGCGTCGACCCGTGCGCCTTTGCCCCCGTGGACGGGGCGGCGGCGCGGCTGCACCAACGCCTCGGGTTGGCCCCGCGCACGCCCGTCGTGTTGGCGCTCGGGCGCCTGGTCTACAAGAAAGGCTTCGAATATCTGATCGCGGCGGCGCCTACTATCCTGGCCCGCCACCCCGGCGCGCATGTCTATATCGCCGGGGCGGGCGATCTGGCCCGCGACCTGCAGGCGCAGGCCACGCGCCTCGGGGTGGCCGACCAGGTCCATTTGCCCGGCAAGGTCAGCCATGACGACGTGCCGCTCTATCTCGGCGGCTGTGATGTGTTCGTCTTACCCTCGGTGATCGACCAGAGCGGCAATGTCGACGGGTTGCCGAATACGCTGTTGGAGGCCCTGGCCGCCGGCTGTGCGGTCGTGGCCAGTAATGTGGCCGGGGTGCCGCTGGCGGTACAGGATGGCCACACTGGCCTGCTCGTGCCCCCGAAAGACCCGGCCGCCCTGGCGACGGCGATCAGTACCCTGCTGGCCGATCCCGCCCTGCGCCGGCGCCTGGGGGGCGCCGGCCGCCAGAAGATCGAAGACGTGCTCAACTGGCCGCATATCGCCCGCGTCTTCGACGCGGTCTATCGCGCGGCGATCACGCGGCACGCCCGGCATCGGGGCCGGGGGGCGAAGCGCCGGGCGGGATAAGCCCCGGGCGCCCGCCGAAAGGAGCCTATGGACCGCGAGAAAATCGAAACCGCCGTGCGCTTGATCTTCGAGGCGGTCGGCGAGGATCCCAGCCGGGAAGGCCTGCGCGCCACGCCCCGCCGGGTCGCCGATATGTATGAGGAGATCCTGGCCGGCCTCGGCCGCGACCCGCGCCCGCTACTGGCCACCACCTTCGAAGAGCACCATAAAGAGATGGTCATCTTGCGGGACATTCCGCTCTATTCGCTGTGCGAGCACCACATGCTGCCGTTCCATGGCTTTGCCCATATCGGCTATATCCCCCGGGGCCGCATCGTCGGGCTCAGCAAGCTCGCCCGGCTGACGGACCTGCTGTCGAAGCGGTTTCAGGTCCAGGAACGCCTCACCAGCGAGATCGCCGACGCGCTGATCGACGGCCTCGCGCCGGTCGGCTGTGGAGTCGTGCTCGAGGCGGAACATCTCTGTATGGCGATGCGTGGTATCCAGCGACCGGGCGCGCGCATGATCACGTCGGCCATGCGCGGCAGCTTCCGCGAGAATTCGGCCACCCGCGCCGAATTCCTGGCGATCATCCGCCACCACACCCGGGGAGAATAAGACCGTGCCTGCTCCGCCCGCGCGCTTTATTACCTGTGATCGCGAGGTCCTGGCCGCCGAGATCGCCGCGCTCGGCACGCATCCCCTGGCCGCGGCCTCGCTGGCCCATGAGAGCGCCTTCCTCGCCGTCCGCCTGAGCGGCCTGGCCACCCGGGCCACCGAGGCGCTGGCCGGCGAGATGCGCGCCCAGGGCGGCCAGGTGATCGCCTCGGACGACCAGCAAACCGTCCTCGTGCTGGGGAGTCGCGCCGAATTTGACGGCCTGGTGGCGGCGTTGCAGAGCGCGGAGGCCGACCTGCCCCGCCGGGCCCGAGAGCTCCGCGATCTGCTCGACACCCTCGACCGGTCCCCCGCCCCGCTGCAGCTCGGCCGGTTTACCCTGCCGTTGGGCGAGCGCACCCTGGTGATGGGGATTCTGAACATGACGCCGGACAGCTTCTCGGGCGACGGTCTGGGGGCCAACCTGGACGCCGCGGTCGCCCGCGCCCAGGCCATGCAGGCGGCGGGCGCCGATATCGTCGACGTGGGCGGGATGAGCACCCGGCCGGGCGCTGAGGAGATCTCGACCGATCAGGAGCTCGCGCGGGTGGTGCCCCTGGTCCGCCGCCTGGCCAGCGAAATCGATCTACCGATCTCGATCGATACCTATCGGGCGACCGTGGCCGAAGCGGCTCTCGCCGCGGGGGCCGTGATCGTCAACGATATCACCGGCCTGGACGCCGATCCGGCGCTGGCTGCGGTGGTGGCCGCGCAGGGCGCCGGGCTGGTACTGATGCATATCCAGGGCCGCCCGCGGACCATGCAGCACAATCCCCACTATGGCGACCTGCTGGGCGAGATCCATGCCTATCTGTGGGCCAGCCGCGATCGGGCTATTGCCGCCGGGGTGCCCCCGACCCATATCTGGGCCGATCCCGGGATCGGATTCGGCAAGACGGGCGATCACAATCTGCAGATTTTGCGCCGGCTGGGCGAACTCCGCTCGCTCGGCATGCCGATCTTGATCGGCACCTCGCGCAAGTGGTTTATCGGCAGCATCCTCGGGGGCCGGCCCCCCGCCGAGCGCGTGAGCGGCACGGGCGCGACCCTGGTTCTCGGGGTCGCCCATGGGGCCGACATCGTCCGCGTCCATGACGTCGGTCCCGCCGTCGACGTCGTGCGCGTGGCCGACGCCATCGTGCGCCACGGCGGCGTCCGGTCCTAGCCCCATGGCGCTCGTCTATCTGAGCCTCGGCTCCAACCTGGGCGACCGGACGGCCCACCTGCGCCAGGGCCTGGCCGCGCTGCCGGCGGCCACCGGCGGTCGCCTGCTGCGGGTGTCGCGCCTCTACGAAACGGCGCCCTGGGGCATCAGCGATCAGCCGGCCTTCCTGAACCTGGCCCTGGCCCTGGAAACCGCCCTCGCCCCGGCGGCCCTATTGGCCGCCGTGAAGCGGCTGGAGGCCCAGGTCGGCCGCACGGCCGGCCCCCGCTGGGGCCCCCGCCTGCTCGACATCGATATCCTCCTCTACGACGCGCTCACGATCGACGAGCCGGACCTGACGATCCCCCATCCCTGTATGCTGGAGCGCCGCTTTGTCCTGCAGCCGCTCGCCGATATCTGGCCGGCGGGCACGCCGTTGCTCGGCCAGCCGCTCGCCAGCCGTCTGGCGGCCGTCGCCGACCAGGTGGTGACTGCCGTCCCAGTCGACCGCGAAGGCGGGCTCTGAGCGGAGGAGCGGAGCCCCCGTGTTGACAGCAGCCGTAAGTTTATGTTAACATTCCCCTGCCGGACGGGTATCTGGCGCATGCACGCCGACGTGTTGGCCGTGGTAACTCACTGAGGGACTCGTGACGGGCGCCCTCTAGAGGAGTGCATCTATGAATCCCCACCGGGTCTTCTGGACCATCCTGCTGTCCGGCGCTCTCCTGATCGGCCTGGCCGCCCTCGTGGCGAGCACGCCAAGCCGCCCCGTAGCCGCGGCCCCGGGCCCACCCGGCCGGCCTCCCACCTCCGGGGTGGTGATCCTCCCGCATGCCCCCCACACGCCCAGCTATCACGTGCTGTTTGTCTACCATGACACCTCGCCCGGCACGAGTGTCGAGGCCGCCTTGAGCGCCTATCCCGACGTCGGCGCGGTCGATAACTTCACCATGACCACTGGTGTAGTGCCCTCGGCGGCCTATCTCCAACAGTATCAGATGGTCGTCGTCTGGAATAAGACCGCCTCGTCGCTGGCCGACCGCGTGACCCTCGGCAATAACCTGGCCACCTATGTGGACGCGGGGGGCATCGTGGTCGAAAGTGATTATGCTTACACCTACTTTTCGGACCCCAACGAGAGCCCGGGCTACACCATCAGCGGCACCTGGCAGACCGGGGGGTATACCGTCTTCACCAACAGTCCCACGACCTCGGGGAGCACGCCCGACAGCCTGGGTACTTTTACGCCCACCGAGCCGCTGATGGCCGGGGTCGCCACGCTGACCGATCCCGGCACGAGCTTTGGCCATAGCCTTCTCAATTTGACGAATGGAGCGGTGCCGGTCGCGCAATGGGCGACCAGCGCGACCTGGATGATCGCCTACCGGACGACGCCCGCGATCAACGGCACGGTGATCGGCATTAATGTCTATCTCGGCAATAACCCGACCGGCTGGGGCGGGGATTTCCCCAAGGTGCTGCATAACGCCCTGCTCTGGAAAGCCTCGCCCACCGAGCCGACGCCCACGCCCAGTGCCACACCCTGCCCGACCTGCCCCACGGCGACCTCCACCGTGACGCCGACCCCGTCGCCGAGCGACACGCCCGGTCCCGCGACCGCCGGCCCCACGGACACTCCCTGCCCGACCTGCTCGCCCACGCCCACCGGCTCGCCGCTGCCGACCGGGACCCCGACGCCGACCAATACCCCCACCCCCACCCCCAGCGCCACGGGGCCGCCGGGCTCGCCCACAGCCACGGCGACCTCCACCGGCACGGCCACGCCGACCGTGACCGGCTGCGTGCCGGGGCAAACCTGGACCGAGGTCAGTGGGCTGCCCGTCGAAGCCGCGGATTCGGCGGTGGTCGGCTTTAATAACACCGTTTATATCTTCGGCGGCCGGGACAGCACCAACGTGCCGACCGCCAATGCCTATCGCTACACGCCGGGCGGCAATATGGTCGCGATCGCGCCCCTGCCGGCCGCGCGCTATGGGCTGCGGGCGGTCAACGACGGCCAGTATATCTACCTGGTGGGCGGCGCCGACAGCGCCGGGAGTTCGACCCGGACCTTCTGGCGCTACGACCCGGCGGGCGGGACCTACGTCACCAGCCTGGCCCCGCCGGCCACCGCCGTGCTCTGGCATGCCCTGGTTTATCTCAACGGGAAGCTCTACCGGATTGCCGGCTGCTGTACGACCAACACGGTCGAGGTCTATACCATCGCGACCAACACCTGGTCCACCGGCGCCAGCTTCCCGATCGCCACCTACGGCAACGACGCGGTGGCCTACGGCGGCTACCTCTATGCCACAAGCGGGGCCAGTGGCCTGTCCAGCGCCACCTATCGCTACGACCCGGTCGCCAACAGCTGGAATGACGCGGCGGTCACCGATTTGCCCGCCAATCGCAATTTCGCCGCCTCGGGCCTGCTCAACGGGCGCTGGATCCTGGCCGGCGGGGTCAGCGGAGCGACGACAGGGAGCACCCTGGAGCTTGACCTCAATACGCCGGCCGGGTCCTGGACCAGTCTGCCCGCCATGCCGGTGGCGGTCTCGGCGGGCGGCGGCGCCGCGGCCGGTGGCGCCTTCTATGTGATCGGCGGCCGCGACGCGAGCGGGACGCCACGGACGGACAATCAGCAGTATGTCGAGGTGCCGTGTGCCACGACGACGCCGCTGCCGACGGCGACCGAGCCCTCGATCCCGACTCCCCCCCCGGCCGCCACGGCCACGCGGACGGGGACCCCGACCCGCACGGCGACGCCCTGTGCGATCGCCTTCAGCGATGTGCATGCGACCGACTATTTCTACACCCCGGTGCAATATCTCTATTGCCACAATGTGATCTCCGGCTATAGCGACAACACGTTCCGGCCTTATAATTCGACCACGCGCGGGCAGCTCTGTAAGATCGTCGTCCTGGCCGTCGGCTTGCCGATCGTCACCCCTAGTGCCCAGCATTTCAGCGACGTGCCGCCGAGCAATCCTTTCTATCCCTATATCGAGACGGCCTATAGCCAGGGGCTCATCTCCGGTTATAGCGACGGCACTTTCCGCTGGGGGAATAATGTCACCCGCGGCCAGCTGTCGAAGATTGTCGTCGCCGCCCGCGGCTGGACGATCCTCACGCCCCCGGTGCCCGACTTCAGCGATGTGCCGCCGAGCAATCCTTTCTATGGCCCGATCGAAACCGCGGCCCATACCAGCCCGCCGATCATCTCCGGCTACAGCGACGGCACTTTCCATCCTTTCAGCGACAGCACCCGCGGGCAGATCGCCAAGATCGTCTATAATGCGCTCTTCGCCGTGCAGGTACTTCCGTCGGCGACGCCCGTGCCGCCGACCGCGACCCGGCCGCCGGCGACGAATACGCCGGTGCCGGCCACCAGCACCCCGCTGCCGGGCCCGACCAATACCGCCGGCCCGACCAATACCGTCGGCCCGACGAACACGCCGTTGCCGACCAGCACATCACGGCCGACGAATACCGCAACCCCCTCGGCGACCGTGACGGCCACGCGCACCGCGACGGCCACGCGCACCGCGACGGTCACCCGCACGCCGACCAATACCCCCTCGCCGACGATTACGCCGACGGCCAGCGTCACGACCACGCCGTTACCCCCGCCCCTGATCACCGGGTTCCAGCCGCCGACCGTCGAGCAGTACGACACGGAGACCCAGATCAACCTGACGGGCAACTGGTTCGGGCTACAGCGCGGGGCCGGGCAGGTCATCGTCAACGGGGTGGCGGCCACGATCGATACCTGGGCCAACAGCCTGATCCAGTTCCATATCGACGTGAACACGCCGCCGGCGAATCCGACGCACGTCCGCCTGATCCGCGACGATGGCCTGTTCGTCGACAGCACCCTGCTGACGGTGATCCCGCGCCAGCATCCCTATGTCTTCTCTTACTCGCCGAATAGCGTCCACCAGGGGGATACCACGACCGTCGTGACGATCAGCGGCATCCAATTCGGGACGGCGGGCACCGTCACGCTGATCGGCAGCTACCAGGCGACGATTGTCAGCTGGAGCAACACCCAGATCCAGTTCCGGCTCGCGCCCGGCACCCCGGCGTCGAGTCCGATCAGCGTCGTCATTAACTCGCAGCAAAACGGCAGCTACAAAGAATATGGCCTGTTCTCGGTGCTCCCGTGAGCGGCGGGCGCCGGGGGGAGCGGACCGGCCGGTAAAGGAGGCGCCGCATGGCGCTAGATGAGGCGACCTCCTGGCGCGACCAGGGCATCGCCGCGGCGCGGGCCGGGCAGACCGCCACCGCCCGCGCGGCGCTGGAACAGGCCGTGCGGGCGAATCCGCAGGATGCCGAAGCCTGGTTCTGGCTCGCCGCAGTGCAGCGCGATCCTCAGCAAGCCCTCGCGGCCCTGGAGCGCGTGCTGGCGCTGAATCCACACCACCCCCGCGCTCAGGCGGGCGTCGCCGCGATCCGCGCGCAACTGGGCGCCGGCGCCCCGCCGGCGCCGGCGCCCGCGCCTGCCGCCCCGCCACCGGCCTCAGGGCCGGTGGCGTCGCCCTTCGGGGGCATCGCCCCGGCGGCGGCTCCTTTCGCCCCCCGGTCCGCCTCCCTGGCCGCGCCGGCCGCCTCGCCTTTCGCGGCCGGGACGCCCGCCCCTTCGCCATTTGGGGCGGCCGCGCCCCCGGCCGCCGGGCTGGGGTCCGCGGCGCCGCCGCCTTTCCCCCCGCCTGTCGCGCCGGCCGCCGGCTGGCCGGCGGCCACCCCCGGTCCGGTCCCCGCGCCCGATCTCGCCCGCCTGGTTCAGCAGGGGATCGCGGCGGCCCAGGCGGGTCGCCGGGAGGAGGCGCGGACCACCTTGATGGCCGTGGTCGACCAGGACGAGCGCAACGAAGACGCCTGGTATTGGCTAAGCACCGTGGTCGACGACCCGCAGGACGTCGAGGTGGCTCTCGAAAATACGTTGCAGCTGAATCCCCACCACGCGGCGGCCGCCGCGGCCCTCCAGCGGCTCCAGACCCGGCCGCCGGTCGTCGCCCTGCCGATCCCGGTTTACACGCTGGACCCGCCCCCGGACCCCCCCCGCGGGGGCCGGGGCTGGGAGCTGGCTCCCCCGGCCGAGCCGGAGGATGGGCTCCGGCTGCCGACCTCTGCCTTGCGGCGGGGAGAGCCGGTCCCCGAGCCGCCGGCGCTGCCCCCCAACGCCGACGAAGAATATCTGGGCCTGCTGGGCCAGGTCATGGGCAAACGCTTCCGCATTTTGACCCTCTTCCCCACGGGCGGCACGATCTTGCTGCTGGCGACCGATATGAAGAACGGCAACTACGTCCTGATGCGCCCCGAGACCGCGACGACCAGCAAAGCGGCGAAAGCGGCGGTGCGCCGGGGCTTCGAGCATGCCGGGAAGCCCTATGTGGTCACCAATATCGGCTTGAGCGGCATCAGCATCCGTGTCTTGTTGCGCGCCGTGGGCCGCTTCCCGGCGCCCCAGGCCGTCGACTATGGCTTGCGCCTGATCCGGCAAGCGCGCGGCGGGCGGACCTCGCTCCTGGATCGCCGCTCCTGGAGCCCCGATCAGCTGGTCATCGATCAGGATGGGGCCCTCGACATCCGGGCGCGTGACCGGCCCGCGGACGTGCCCCCGCCCCTGCCCGCGGAGCTTTCCCCGCCCGAGCACCAGCAGGGGGCGGCGCTGGACGAGCGGTCGGACGTCTACCTGGTCGGCGCCTTGATCTACTATCTCTTCACCAATAGTCCCCCGCCGGCCCATGTCCCCACACCGCGGGCCGAAGCCCCGGCGGGGCCGGCCAAGAAAGCCCCGCCGCCCCGCCTGGTTGCCCAATTCCGCGACGCGCCGGATCTTCCCCCGTACCTGGCCGGCGTGATCGCCCGGGCGCTGCAGCCGGACCCCGCGGCGCGTTACCCGGATCTCGCGGCGCTGGAGCACGTCCTGGCCCCGATCTATGTCGAATTACTGAAAGAAGAGAAGATCCGCAGCCTGGAGCCGAGCAGCCTGGTCCGCGCGCTCGCCCCGGCCATCGCCGGCCTGGCGGTCGTGGCCCTGTTGCTGGTCGGCGGCATCGCGCTGAGCCACCGGCCCGGTCCCGTCTACGCCATCACCCCCACGAGCTACCTCCATCTGCTCGCGCAGACGCCCGAACCGACGTCCACCAGCACCCTGACGCCCGATGTGGCGGCCAGCCCGACCGTGGATATCTTTGCCCGCAGCAGCACGATCGATCACCTGACCATCAACCAGATCGACGCGCGCCGCGCGCCGCAGATTGTCGTCTATTTTAGCGTCGTCAGCCAGGATAATCGCCCGGTGGGCGGCCTGACCAAAGACGATTTCACTCTGGAGCATGATGGGGTGCCGGTGACCGACTACCAGGTGGTCAACGTCAGCGACACGAACGAGGCCATGTCGGCCATCCTCGTGCTCGATATCAGCGGCAGTATGCAGGGAACGCCGATCAACGAGGCCAAGAATGCCCTGAAGCAGTTCATCGGCCTCTTCACGCCGGGCGATCAGATGGGCCTGATGACCTTTAACGACAAAGTAAAGGTCCTGCATGATCTGACGGTCAGCCGCAATGCGGTGCTCGGCGAGGTCGACGGCATCCAGGCTTTTGGGGATACCGCGCTGTACGATGCCTTGTATGCCGCCGTCGCCCGGGCGGGCAAAGAAGGCGGCCGCACCGTCGTGGTTCTGCTCAGCGACGGCAAGGACACCGCCAGCACCCAGTACAAGCGCGCCGATGTCGTCCAGCTGAGTAAGCTGTACAGTGTGCCCATCCATATCGTCGGCCTGAACGACTCGGCAGACTATGATGCCCCTACGCTCCAGTATATCGCCGCGCATACCGGCGGCGAGCTGCTGCAATCGCCCGACCCGCTGCAGCTCTCCGACCTCTATACCCGCCTGGCGTATCAGATCAAGGGCCAGTACCGGCTCGTCTTTACCGGCGCCGCCCTCGGCGCCGATCACGAAGTCAGGATCGAGACGAAAGCCGGCGACCAGTTTGTCTTCGACGCCAAAACCTACAGCGTGAAGTGACTCCTGCTCCTCTGCCCCAGCCTCGTCCCCCCTGGCTCCCGGTGCTAGTGCGGCCTCAAGCGACCCCTTGGGTGATGAGGAGTGAGCACCCCCAGGTGCGAACGCGGGTGGGGCAGCGTTCGCACCTGGGGGTGCTCACTCCTCGCTCAGCGATGGCCCACGGGGTGGCTGGCACTTGCACTAGGGGGTCGGCGTGCTGGACACCCCGCATAGCGCGCTCCCTGTAATCGACAGATCGACGATCTTGGCGATTTGCCCCCGGGTGGCGGATGCGGCCGGGCGGAAGTAGGGCCGCTGGCCGCTGTCGCAGGGCTCGCCCACGCCACCGCAGGTATAGCCGGAGATGATGCCGTGGCAGAATGCCGTCTCCACGAACTCATAGAAGGCCGTGTTGGGCACGACATCCTCGAAGCTCGGCGTCACTGGGTTGACCAGCGCCCAGCCGGCGGCGACGACATCGATCTTGCTCAACTGGCCGCGCGTGACGTTGGTGTAGGGGCGGAAGTACGGGCGATTCTGGCTGTCGCAGGGCTCACCCGGGCCGCCGCAGGTGTAGCCCGAGACGATGGCGTCGGCGGCGGCCGTCTCGATGACGGCGAAGAAGGGATGGCTCGGCGGCACGTCGGCGAAGGTGTAGGCGCCGCCGGGCGGCGTGACGATCGGCCGGGCGAAGCCGAGGACGACGATCTTGACCATCTGGGCCCGCGTCGTCTGGTTGTACGGGCGGAAGCTGAAGGTGCCGTCGCCGTTGGCGTAGCCGCTGATCACGCCATGGCAGGCCAGATATTGCACCGGGGTGTAGAAGTAGTCCGTGGGGTGGACATCGGTGAAGCTAAGGGTGCAGATCGTCGGCGTCGCCGTCGGCAGGCCGCTGGTGGCGGTCGCGGTGGCCACCGGCCGGGTCGCCGCGGGTGTGCTGGTGGTCGTGCCGGTCGCGGTCACTTGTGGTGTCGGGGTGGTGCTCGGCACGGGGGTGGGCGGGGCGGGAACAAACGTGCCGCGATTGACATAGAAATCCTGCACGCGCCCCGCCCGTGTGTCGATCCAACTCGGCAACACGTAATCCGGCCCGTAGACCAGGCTTGTATAATCGCCCATGTCGCCGTTGCCGTCGCCGTTGTACCGCGCAACGGCGCTGTTCAAGCTGGTGTTGATACGGCTATTGGCGCTCCAGGTCAGGCCACCATCTGTCGATTCCGTGTAATACCGATCGTACAGAAGATGATTCGGATCGTCGCGGCGATCGTTCCAGGTAACGCCGACGCGGCCATCCGGACCTGTGGCGATGCTCGGCGCCCATTGATCGATCCCGTTGCCCTGCGCATCGTCGTTGAGGCGGATGGGCGCACTCCAGGTCACCCCGGCATCGGTGCTTCGACTAAACGCTACATCGGCATGCCGCCCGATATGCCCATAAATGGTGAAATCCGTTTCCCAGCGCCCATCATTCCACACCGCATACACTGTGCGTGGATCGGATGCGGAGATGGCAATGGCAGGATCGTTGTTGATGACCACCCCATCGGCGCTGCTGCCTCCTAGCAACAGGAGCTCATGACCCTCCGCATCCAAGCCGCCGATTGCGGTGATCGGCCCGCCCGTGATCGCCTGGTCCGTGCCCCACGTGACCCCACCATCGGTACTGCGATCGAGATATAGGTTGGTGTCATTGGCCCCAAAAGCCGTGTAAATGCTGCCGTCGCCGGCCACCTGGATCGACGGTTGCTCGCCCGCCTCGTTTCCGACATCGGACACCGGCACATCCTGGCTCCAGGTGCGTCCCGCATCGCGGGAATAACGCAGCCAGATCCCCTGAGGGCCCGTGGTGAAATAGCGCCAGGCCACATACAAGCTGCCGGCAAAGGAGCCGCTTGGTCGGGCATCGATCGCGAGGTGCGCCTGATTGCGGTATTGGGAATAATCGCTGAGTACTATCGGGACCGGCCAGCTCCAGGTGCTGCCTGTCGTAGTGGTCAATACCACGTAACCCGTAGCTGTCGGGCCCAGGATCTGGCTGACGAGGTAGGCCGTGCTTTGGCGGTCAAAGCCGACGCTGGTATTGCCGGAGGCCATCGTGTTGGAAATCCACGTAGCGTAGAAGCGGTCTCCGGTCCAGGTACGCCCGGCATCGCTGCTGAGTGCATAGCCGCTGGTGACGCCATTGAAGCCGTAGCTATCGTACCCGGCCAGCACTCTGTCCGGATTGGTGGGATCAACCGCCAGCGCGTAATTCACCTGCGCATCGGGCGTGGTCGTAAACACTGGACTCACGCGAATATCGGTTCCCCAGGTCGGCGGTGCCCCCGGCGTAAGCGGTGCAGCGCGGCTGATTGGCTGTTCGATGATGACAACCAGAGTTAAGGCCAGGAGTAGTACGCTCAGCCCCCCTAGCGCACGTGCCGGAAAGTTGCTCATGATCGAGAAGCTCCTTCTGAAGAGGTTAACGAAACTGAATGGCCGGGCGGCGGCGATAACCGCTGGCCTATCATGCGGACGTAAGCCTCGGTGCAACGGGTGGACCGCTCTGATCGAGGCCGGAAATAGCTTTCGCATTATAGACACTGCTTTGGACATATGTCAACCGTTAAGCCCTGAGGGTCAGGCTGCATTTGGTTGGACTTTCTTTGGAGATTATGCGATACTAGCCGAAAGGAGGAGTGTCTCATGCCCCCGACCCGCGCGGTCCAGTTACGCGCGTTACCCCCCGCCGAACCCGCCGAACTCACGCGCTGGAGTAAAGCCACCAGCGCCCGACCCGATCTCGTCCAGCGGGC
>Ga0070730_10002023_pt1 | contig 18772 bp, 15 predicted proteins | sample Coa_R1_3_FD_66447 | JGI IMG/M metagenome (GOLD analysis project Ga0070730, IMG submission 66447) | Surface soil microbial communities from Centralia Pennsylvania, which are recovering from an underground coalmine fire - Coalmine... | ecosystem: Environmental > Terrestrial > Soil > Unclassified ... | reverse complement strand
TTACAGTCAAAAGCTAGACCGGAAATCGGGAACGGCAAGAATTTAACACAGCGGGCACAGAGAACACAGAGGGCGCAGGGAAAAGGAACAAAGGAAAAAGATAACGCAGAGACGCAGAGGGCGCTGAGGTTCGCAGAGATGGTGAAGACGAGGGGAGAGATTGATGATGGAGACTTTGCGGGTTAAGACTGGGCGGCGGACGCAGTTGCTGGATATTACGGCGGAGGTGGAGCGGTTGGTTGAGGCTTCGGGGGTGGAGTCGGGATTTGCTACGTTTATGTGCCGCATACTACGGCGGGGGTGGCGATTAATGAACATGCGGATCCGGATGTGGCTTCGGATCTGGAGGGGGTGTTCGATCGATTGGTGCCGCACTCAGGGCCTTACCGGCATGCGGAGGGGAATACGGATTCGCATGCCAAGGCAGTTATGGTGGGGGCCAGCCAGGTGATTTTTGTGGAGGGTGGGAAATTGTTGTTGGGGCGGTGGCAGGGGATTTTTCTGTGCGAGTTCGATGGGCCGCGGGAGAGGAAGATTCTTGTTAGGGTGGAGAAGACTAAAAGCTGAGGGAAAGCACTCGAGAAAAAGGGAGGAGAAAAGAAGGGAGAGAAGAAAGGGGGAAAGAAAGAGAGAAAAAGAAAGGGAGAGAAAAAAAGCGAGAAAAGGAAAGAGAGAAAAAGATAACGCAGAGACGCAGAGAACGCGGAGATTCGCAGAGAGGAAAAGGCGGGTTTTGCCGAAGCGGGAAAATGCAGATTGTGTGGTAGCGGGATTCTTGCGCCTGGGCCAACTGGGGCGCAGCGGTGCTGCGCCCCTACTGGAAGACGCCGGCAGGATGCGGGCGCTAGTCAGAGCGTGCTAGAGTTTGCTTGATGAAAACGCTGGGGATTTATGTGCAGGTGCCGTTTTGTCAGACGCGGTGCACCTACTGCAATTTCCATACGGGGGTGGTGCCGGCGGCGCGGTTTGCGCCTTATGTGGGGTGCGTTGGCACGGAGATGGCGGGGCATAAGGAGCTTTATGCCGCGGCTGGGGTGACGTTGCCGGAGGAGTTTGCGGATGCGGTGGTGGACACGATTTACGTTGGCGGAGGGACGCCTAGCTTGCTCGATCCGGCGCATTTGGGGAGCATGGTTGCTGCGGTGCGCGAGAATTTTGTTTGCGAACTAACGGAAGTTACTTTGGAGGCGGACCCGGAGACGGTTACGGAGGAGAAGGCGGCGGCCTGGGTGGGGGCGGGGATTAACCGGATTAGTTTTGGGGTGCAGTCGTTCTGCGATGAGGAACTAAAGGCGGCAGGGCGGATGCACCGGCGGGCGGATGTTTACCGGGCGGCTGCGATTTTGCGGGGCGCGGGGATGGCGAATATCAGTTTCGATTTGATTGCGGGATTACCGAAGCAGACGCGGAAGACTTGGAGGGACTCGCTGGATGCGCTGGTGGAATTGGGGCCGGAGCATGTTTCGGTGTATTTACTGGAGGTGGATGAGGGGAGCCGGCTGGGAGGCGAGATTTTGCGCGGGGGAAAACGGTACAGTGCCGCCGAAGTGCCTGGCGATGACGAGATGGCGGAGTTTTATGAGACGGCTTGCTGGGAGTTGGGGGCTGCGGGCTATGAGCATTACGAGATATCGAATTGGGCCAAGCCGGGATTTGCTTCGCGGCATAACTTGAAGTATTGGCGGCGGGAGGCTTATTTGGGGTTTGGGGCCGGGGCGCACTCGTTTTCCGGGACGGAGCGATGGGCTAACGCGCACGATGCGGCGGGGTATGTTGCGGCGGTGACCGCGGGACGATTGCCGGTGGAACAGCTTGAGAGGCTTACGGCAGAGGGTGCGCTGGAGGAAGAGTTGTTTTTGGGGTTGCGGCAGTTGGCGGGGATCGATTTGGGGCGGATTGAGCGGCAGTACGGAGTTTCTTTGGATTCGCGATTCGCCCGGCTTCGTGCGGCGGGGTTGATTGAACGGGAGGGGAGTTTGGTGCGCTTGGCTCCGGGGCGAGTTAGCGTTTCGAATGAGGTTTTTGTGGAGTTGATGAAGTAGGGACCGACCGGGAAAAAGATAACGCGGAGGCGCTGAGGGCGCTGAGGTTCGCAGAGGAAGGCAAAGATTTACCAAAGAGGGCAGGGAGAAGAGGCGGAGCGTGGCTACTGATACGAGGACGGATGTGGTTATGGAGTTGAATCGGGCGGGGGCTGCTGGCGGGGCGGTGGATTTGCGCAGCGATACCGTTACGCGGCCTACGGCGGAGATGCGGGCGGCCATGGCGTCGGCGGAGGTGGGAGACGACGTTTACGGAGAAGACCCCACGGTGAACCGGCTGGAGGCGCGTGCGGCGGAGATATTTGGGAAAGAGGCGGCGCTGTTTGTGCCTACCGGGTGCATGGGGAATTTGATTGCGATCAAATTGTGGACGCACCACGGCGATGAAGTGATCTGCGAGGAGCGCAGCCATGTGAATTTGTATGAACTGGCTTCGATGTCTGCGATTGCGGGATGCATGCCGCGGGTGGCGCGCGCGGAAGACGGGATTTTGAGTTGGAAGCTGGTGGAGGCGGCGATCCGGCCGAAGATTTATTACGACTCGCAGACGGCGCTGGTTTGTCTGGAGAATACGGTGAATATGTGGGGCGGGACGGCGTATCCGACGCTGGCGGTGGAGGAGATTTGCGATGGGGCGCACGCGGCGGGGTTGAAAGTGCATATGGATGGGGCGCGGATCTTTAACGCGGCTACGGCGCTGGGAGAAAACGTGGCGTCGATGACGCGCAAGGTAGATTCGGTGATGTTTTGCCTGTCGAAGGGGCTCGGCGCGCCGGTGGGTTCGATGCTGTTGGGAACGCGGGCATTTATCGAGAAGGGGCGGGTGTACCGCAAGATGTTTGGCGGCGGAATGCGGCAGGCGGGAGTGATTGCGGCGGCGGGATTGATTGCGCTGGAGAAGTCACCGGGGCGGCTGCACATCGATCATGAGAATGCGCGGCGGCTGGCGGAGGGGATTGCGCAGATTCGCGGGCTGCGGATCGATGCAGGGAAGGTGCGCAGCAACATTGTGATTTTCGATTGCTCGGGGCTGGGAAAGACGGCGGTGGAATTGTGCGAGGCGCTGTACCGGCGGGGAATTTGGGCGCAGGATACGGCGGTGCATTCGGTGCGGATGGTTACGCATGTGGATGTGAATCGCGAGGGGATGGAACGGGCGATTGCGGCGTTGCGGGAGTTGGCGGCGGAGTCTTCAACGAAAGCGGCGGCCCTTCGCGGCTCAGGGTAAACCAGCGCCGCATTCCATAGAAGGCGGGAACATGAGAAATCGTTGGTTGGCCTTTGCGCTGATGTGTGTGGTTTGGCCGCGGCCCGGCAGGGCGGCGCAGGATCCGAGCGAGACGGCTCCGCCGGAACAGAAAACCAAGCCGACGGCGAACCCCACTGCGACGCAGACGCACAACAATATGCGGAGGGCGAGAGAAGGAAGTGCCGGAGCGCCAGCCGTGCAGCAGGCGCAGGCGTTTTTAGACGAAGCGGAGAAAAAGCTTTTCGACTTGGGAGTGAAGGCGTCGCGGGCCGAGTGGGTGCAGGAAAACTTCATTACTTCGGATACGGAGGCGATGGCCGCGGATGCGGGTGAGGTGGTGAACACATTGAGCGTGGAATTGGCCAAGCAAGCGGCGCGATTCGACGGCGTGAGATTGCCGCCGGTGATGGCGCGGAAAATGAAACTACTGAAGCTGGCTTCGGGATTTCCGGCGCCGACCAATGCCGCAGAGCAGAAAGAGTTGGCGGGAATTCTGGCTTCGCTGGATGGGGATTACGGCCGCGGGAAGTGGTGTCCGGAGGGCGAGCAGGGGAAATGTCTGGACGTAACCGCGGTGGAGAAATTGATGGCGGAGAGCCGCGATCCGGAGGAGCTGAAGCGCGCGTGGATTGGGTGGCACGCCGTGGGCGCGCCGATGCGGGAACGGTACGCGCGGATGGTGGAGTTGGGGGACAAGGGCTCGAGGGAATTGGGATTCGCGGATGTGGGGGCGCTGTGGCGTTCGAATTACGATATGCCGCCGGATGCTTTTGCGCAGGAGCTGGATCGTTTGTGGGAGCAACTGCGGCCGCTGTATTTGTCGCTGCACGCGTACGTGCGCGGGCAACTGGCGAAGAAATACGGGAAGGACGTGGCGCCGCCGAATGGGCCGATTCCGGCGCATCTGCTGGGGAATATCTGGGCGCAGGAGTGGAACAACGTTTATCCGCTGATGGATTCGCCGAAGGCGGAGCAGAGTTATGACCTGACGAAGATTCTGCAGGAGCGTAAGACCGATGCGCTGGGGATGGTGAAGTACGGGGAAAACTTCTTTGTATCGCTGGGATTCGCGCCGCTGCCGAAAACATTTTGGGAACGGTCGTTGTTCACCAAGCCGGCGGACCGCGAGGTGGTGTGCCATGCCAGCGCGTGGGACGTTGATTTCAAGGAAGATCTGCGGATCAAGATGTGCATCCAGATCCGGGAGGAGGATTTCCGGACCATACATCACGAGCTGGGGCATAACTTTTATCAACGGGCGTACAGCACGCAGCCGCCGCTTTTTCAGGGCAGCGCGAATGACGGGTTTCACGAGGCGGTGGGAGACACGATTGCGTTGTCGGTGACGCCGGAATATTTGAAGAGGATCGGATTGATCGAGACAGTGCCGCCGGCTTCGGGGGATATCGATTATTTGCTGGCGCAGGCGCTGGAGAAAGTGGCGTTTTTACCGTTTGGATTGACGATTGATAAATGGCGCTGGGAAGTGTTCTCGGGCCAGGTCAAGCCGGGGGAATATAACAAGGCGTGGTGGGATTTGCGGCTGAAATATTCAGGGGTGGCGCCGCCGGTGGCGCGTACGGAGGCGGATTTCGATCCCGGGGCGAAGTATCACGTGCCGTCGAACACGCCTTATATGCGCTACTTTCTGGCGCGGATTTTGCAATTCCAGTTTCAGCGGGCGCTGTGCCGGGAGGCGGGTTATTCCGGGCCGCTGCATCGTTGCTCGATTTACGATAATAAGGTGGCAGGGAAGCGGTTGAACGAGATGCTGGCGCTGGGGCAGAGCAAGCCGTGGCAGGAGGCGCTGGCGACGCTGACCGGTGAGCGGGAGATGGATGCGAGCGCGCTGGCGGATTATTTTGCGCCGCTGAAGACGTGGCTGGATGAGCAGAATAAGGCGAAGGGGTATGCGGTGGGGTGGTGAACGGATGAAAGCGGTGCTGGAGTCTTTGTCCCTTGGATCTGGTGCTCGATCCCTATCCCTTTGCAGTGGCTGTCGGTTGTTGTTGTGCCTTTCTTTTTTGCATATTCACTATACTGGCTGCCGGTTTGGCTCGGAGCCGAACCATCTGAATACGGGGCGTGGTCCCTGCTCGGCGTCGGGACATGGTTTCTAGCTGGGAGCATTCCGTCCGCAGGGGTAGTGACAATTCATCGGCGACGCCGTCCCAAATGAACGCTCCGGCGCGGGCTGATGACGAACTGAGTCACCACGTTCCCTCACAACGTTTGCGACCATATGCCATAATGGCATAAGCCAGACTTTGGCTGGCTATAGGGAAAACTTAGACCCCGAGGAATCCGTGGATTTCACTTTTACCGACGAGCAGCAGCAGTTGCGACGTAGCGTGCGAGAGTTTGCGGAGGGGGAGATTGCGCCGCACGTGATGGAGTGGGACGAGGCTTCGCATTTTCCGATGGAGATTATGCCGAAGCTGGGGGAGATGGGATTGCTGGGGGTGATTTTCCCGGAGGAGTATGGCGGGGCGGGGCTGGGGTACATCGAGTATGCGACGGCGATTGAGGAGCTTTCGCGGGTGGATGGGTCGGTGGGATTGATCGTGGCGGCGCACAATTCGCTGTGCAGCAATCACATTTTCAAGTTTGGGAATGAGGCGCAGAAGAAAAAGTATCTGGCGCCGCTGGCGCAGGGTAAAAAGATCGGGGCATGGTCGCTGACCGAGCCGGAAGCAGGGTCGGACGCGGGTGGAACGCGAAGCACGGCGAAACGGGATGGCAAGCATTGGGTGCTGAACGGGGCGAAGACATTTACCACCAACGGACACTACGCGGATGTTTGCGTGGCCATGGCGGTGACCGATAAATCGAAGGAATCGCACGGCATCAGCGCGTTCATTTTGGAAAAGGGGATGACGGGATTCAAAGCGGGGAAAAAGGAAAACAAGCTGGGGATGCGGGCCAGCGACACTTCCGAGGTGATTTTCTCGGACTGCCGGGTGCCGGAAGAAAACATGCTGGGGGCGGAGGGCGAAGGATTTATCGGGAGCTTGAAGATTCTGGATGGCGGGCGGATTTCGATCGCGGCGCTGGCGTTGGGAATGGCGCAGGGCGCGCTGGATGCGGCGACGAAGTATGCGAAGCAGCGGAAGCAGTTTGGGCAGGCGATCAGCGAGTTTCAGGCCATTCAGTTCAAGCTGGCGGACATGGCCACGCAGGTGGAGGCGGCGCGATTGCTGGTGTATCAGGCGGCTTGGCTGGCGGATCGGGGGAATGCGCGCTTTACGCGTGAGTCGAGCATGGCCAAGCTATTTGCCAGCGAGGTGGCGGTGCGGGTGGCCAACGAGTGCGTGCAGATCCACGGGGGGTACGGATTTATCAAGGATTATCCGGCGGAAAAGTATTATCGTGACGTGAAGCTGTGCACCATCGGCGAAGGGACCAGCGAAATTCAGCGATTGGTGATTGCCCGGCAGCTACTGGGCAAGACAAAATAGGGTGATGAGTCTAGCCGGATCGGGAGCTCCACAGGAAAGCAATGTCGCAGTCGACTGAGAATTGGGCGGAGCGGGTGTGCTTGGGCGACGTGCGGGCCATCGCGCGGGCGATTACGGCGATTGAGAATCATGAGGCGGCTGCGGAGGAATTGCTGCGGCGGTTGTTTCCGCGTACGGGCAAAGCGTATCTGACGGGAGTCACCGGCGCGCCGGGTACGGGGAAGAGCACGCTGGTCGATCGGCTGGCGGCGCATTATCGCGCGAAACAGGAACAAGTGGGAGTGATTGCGGTCGATCCGACCAGCCCGTATTCCGGGGGCGCGATTCTGGGAGATCGCATTCGCATGCAGGGGCATGCGAGCGACAGCGGGATGTTTATTCGCTCGATGGCCACGCGGGGATTTCTGGGCGGGTTGGCGCGGGCGACGGCGGAAGTGTCTCTGCTGCTGGATGCGGCGGGGAAACAGCAAGTGCTGATCGAAACGGTGGGCGTGGGGCAGGATGAGATCGATATCGTGCGGCTGGCCGATTGCGTGGTGGTGATGCTGGTGCCGGGGATGGGCGACGACATCCAGAACATGAAGGCCGGGCTGATGGAGATCGGGGATATTTTTGTGCTGAACAAGGCGGATCGTGAAGGAGCGGATCGGCTGGAGCAACAGTTGAACGCGATGCTGTCGCTGGTGATGCCGCGGGATGGATGGCATCCGCCGGTGGTGCGCACGGTGGCGTCGGAGAATAAGGGGATTGACGCGCTGGCGGAGACGATTGGACGTTTTGGAAAACACTTTGAATCGAGCGGGGAGCGTAAACGCAAGCACGTGGAGCACTGGAAGGAAAGATTGATCGAGCTGCTGGAATCGCGGTTGCTTCAGCGCGCGTTGGGAGGAGCCGGCGGAGAGGGGCGATTGGCGGAGTTGGCGGAAGAGGTGGCGGAGCGGAAGAAGGATCCGTTTTCGGCGGTGAACGAGATCTTAAAGAGTAGTGGACTGAACGGGATGACTTGATGGTGTCGGGCGGAGTTGGGGGGAGAGGAATGGCGGGTGGGAGCAAAAAGGAACGGCCGGGAGCGGAGGCGACGATCGGGGTCATTGGGGGCAGCGGGCTCTACTCGATGGCGGGGTTGAAGGACACGCGGGAGATACGCGTGAAAACGCCGTTTGGCGCGCCCTCTGACGCGATTGTGTTGGGGACGCTGGAAGGGAAGCGGGTGGCGTTTCTGGCGCGGCATGGGCGGGGGCATCGGATTTTGCCAAGCGAGATCAACTTTCGCGCAAATATCTGCGCGATGAAGCAGTTGGGAGTTGAGCGAGTTATTTCGGTGAGCGCGGTGGGTTCGCTGCAGGAAGATTTGCGGCCGGGAGAGTTTCTGGTACCGGATCAATTTGTGGATCGCACGAAGAACCGGGTGTCGACATTCTTTGGCGGCGGACTGGTGGCGCACGTGGCATTCGATAAGCCTACCTGCCCGCAAGTGTCCGCGGTGCTGGGGGATGCCAGCGCGCATTGCGATGTAAAAGTGCACCGGCGGGGAACCTACGTTTGTATCGAGGGGCCGCAATTTTCGACGCTGGCAGAAGCGCACGTACACCGGCAACTGCGTTTTGAAGTGATTGGAATGACCAATGTAACGGAGGCCAAGCTGGCGCGCGAGGCGGAGATCTGCTATGCCACCATCGCTATGATTACCGATTACGATTGCTGGCACCCGGAACACGAATCGGTTACGGCGGCGCAGATCATCGCCACGCTCAACCAGAATGCGGAAAACGCCCAGAAGGTGTTGCGGGAGGCGGTGCGCACGATGCCCGCGGAGCGCGTTTGCAAATGCGGCGCGGCGCTACAGCACGCCATACTCACCAATTTGAAGGTGGTTCCGGCGGCGACCAAGAAGCGGCTGGCATCCATTGTCGGCAAATATCTGTCCTAGGAGAAAAACAGTGTCCTTACTGGTGGTCGGGTCGGTGGCCTTTGACGCGTTGGAGAGTCCGTACGGCAAGGTGGAGCGGACGCTGGGCGGCGCGGCGACGTATTTTGCGGTGGCGGCGAGTTTTTTCACGCAGGTAAACCTGGTGGCCATCGTTGGCGACGATTTTACGGCGAAGGATGCGGAGATTTTTCGCGGGCGGAAAATTGACGTGGAAGGGCTGGAGCGGGTGCCGGGGAAATCGTTTTTCTGGGCCGGGAAATACTCGGAAAACCTGAACGAGCGAGTCACGCTGGCCACGGAACTGAACGTGTTCGCGGACTTCAAGCCGCGGCTACCGGAGCGCTACCGGGCGTGCCAATACGTTTTTTTGGCCAACATCGCGCCCAACTTGCAACGCGACGTGCTGCAGCAGGTGGCCAAGCGGCCCAAAATCGCGGCGCTGGATACCATGAATTATTGGATCGAGCGGACCAACGGGGATTTACGCGAGACGCTGCGGCATGTGGACATCCTGATGATCAACGACATCGAGACGCGGCAGCTTTCGAACGAGCACAATCTGCTGCGCGCCGCGAAACACATTTTCAAGATGGGCCCCTCAACGCTGGTAGTAAAGCGCGGGGAATACGGGGCCATGCTGGTGGATGCGCGCGGCGTATTTTGCGTGCCGGCGTTTCCCCTGGAGGAGCCGCACGATCCCACTGGCGCCGGCGATTGTTTCGCCGGAGGATTCATGGGCTATCTGGCGAGCGTGGAAAACAAAAGCGATATGTCGCTGCGGCGGGCGATGGTGTATGGCTCGGTGATGGGCAGCTATTGCGTGGAGAAATTCGGGCTGGATCGGCTGAGGACGCTGAAGCGCGCGGAGATACACGCCAGAGCACGGCACTTCGCGAAACTGACGCAATTCAAGTTGTAGGTAGTAAAATTTTGCCAGCGCGGGCCAAGCCTCGCGATTCACATGCTCTCTCTCCATGAAATGTTCTTGCGGCTGAGCGTTGCGGCGCTGCTGGGCGCGGCGATTGGCGTCGAGCGGGACCTGCGCCGCCGGCCGGCCGGCATTCGCACCAGCGCGTTTGTCTGCATGGGCGCGGCGCTGTTCACCCTTCTTTCCTTCCAACTGGCGAAAATGTACGGCGACACGGGATCTACGCGGATCGCATCCAACCTGGTGCAGGGAATCGGCTTTCTGGGCGCGGGAGCGATTTTGCGCGAGGCCGGAGGGCTGGTGGGACTGACCACAGCGGCGACGATTTTCGCGGAGGCGGCCATCGGAATGGCGGTGGGAGGAGGGCTGTACGCAGTGGGCGCTTATGCCACCGGTCTGTTGCTGTTTGGGTTGGTGTGCCTGGGATGGGTGGCGCGAGTGACCAATCTTAAGCAGCGCGTAATGAATTTCCGGATTACCGCCAGTCACACCGAGGGCATCGCCAGTGAGGTGCAGCAACTGCTGGAGTCCGTAAGAGTGAAGCCGCAGCAGTTTCGCGTGTCGATGCAGGGAGAAACGTCGATTGTGGAGTTTCATGCGGAGATGGGATATCGGCAGCAGGAGCAAATGGTACACAAACTGAACCGGCCGGGAGTGATTACCGAGGTGGTTCCATTCGAGGGGCACCACGAATGAGTTCCACTCGTCCTTTGGCGCGATCGCTTTCTTCCCTTGGCAAACCGAAAGCGCTGCAGCAGGGAGACACGCTGGCCGTCTTTGCGCCCGCGTCTCCGGCGGAAAAAAAGAGCTGCGCGGCTGGACTTGCGGAATTGCGCCGCATGAAGTTCGGAATTTCCGCGACCGATAATCGATTGCTGTCTTCGGAAGGATATTTTGCCGCGAGCCTTGAGGAACGCCGGCAGGAGTTTCTGGACGCTCTTGCTGCCGAGAAAGTCGCCGGCTTGGTTGCCTTGCGAGGCGGTTATGGATCGACTTACCTGCTCGAAGAGGCTTTGGCGCAAAAAGTGAGGGAGCCGAAGGTGTTGATTGGCTTCAGCGACCTCACTTCTCTGCAGATTTTCTTGTGGCAGCGGGCTTCCTGGGTGACATTTTACGGGCCGATGGTGGCGGCAGGATTCGCGGCGGGGGCCGGAAAACCGGGCGGCTATGACGAGCAATCCTTTCAGTCGGCGGTAAGCAATGGTGAACCGGATTGCACGATTTCGCTGCGAGGCGAAGCGCTTGTGCATGGTACAGCCGAAGGGCGGCTGCTGGGCGGCGCTATGACACTGGTGGAAGCGACGTTTGGCACGCCCTGGGAGCTGGATACGCGCGGGGCTATCTTGCTCCTGGAAGATCGGGCGATGAAACCTTATCAGGTCGATCGTGTGCTGATGCATTTCCTGCAAGCGGGCAAGCTGGAACATGTGCAGGGAATTGTGCTGGGGGATTTTCCGGAGTGCGCGCCACCGGTCATCGGCAGCCCGACGGTGCGCGAGGTTTGCGCGCGAATTCTGGGACCGCTGGGAGTGCCGGTGGTTTTTGGCGCGCCGGTCGGGCACACCGCGCGACCGATGCTGACGATTCCGCTGGGTGTGAAGGCGCGGCTGGTGGCGCAGGGAGACGGCAGCCTGGAACTATTGGAGGCTGCGGTCACTCGATGAGCGAAGCGAAGCATATCCATGTGATCGGAATCGGCGGATCGGCGATGTCGCCGCTGGCGGGGATGTTGCGCGAAAAGGGATTTCGGGTCACCGGATCGGACACTGGCGTGTACCCTCCGGCTTCGACGCTGCTGGAAAGCCTGGGAATTGCGTTTTATAACGCGTTCGACGCGGCGCATTTGCAGCCCGCGCCGGATCTGGCGGTAGTTGGGAATATCATTGCGCGTGGGAATCCGGAATTAGAGGAAGTGCTGGATCGCAAGATTCCGTACCGCTCGCTTCCCGAGATATTGGAGGAAGAGTTCCTGCCAGGACGGCATTCGATCGTGGTGAGCGGCACCCATGGAAAGACCACCACGACGGCGATGCTGGCGTGGATTTTCCAAACCGCGGGGCGTCGGCCAAATTTTCTGGTCGGCGGGGTGGCGGAGAATTTCGGGAAGAGCTATGGACTGGGCGGCGGCGCGGAATTCATTCTGGAAGGCGACGAATACGAGACCGCGTTCTGGGACCGCGGGCCGAAATTTTTCCACTACCACCCGGACGATCTGATTATTACTTCGCTGGAGTTCGATCACGCGGACATCTATGCGGACTTTGAGACCTATGAGCTGGCATTCCGGAGGCTGGTGAACCTGGTGCCGCGCACCGGACGCGTGGTGATCTGGGGCGACACCGAAGATTCCGGGCCGGCTTTGCGGCGCGCGGCAAGCAAAGCGTTTTGTCCGGTGGAAACGTATGGATTTTTGGAAGGGAACGAGTGGGTGGCGGATCAAGTGGGGGTGGAGGAGGAGAAAACGAGATTTCGCGTGCGCCATAAGGGCAAAGCGTTCGGAGAATTTGTGCTGGCGGCCACGGGGCGTCACAACGTGCTGAACTCGCTGGCGGCCCTGGCGGTGGCGCACGGGCGGGGCATTGGTGCGGATTCGATCGGGAAGGCGCTAGCGACGTTCCGCAGCGTGAAGCGTCGAATGGATGTGAAGGGCGAGCACGGGGGCATTCTGGTGGTGGACGACTTTGCGCATCACCCGACGGCGGTGCGCGCGACGATTGAGGCGGCGCGGAGCCGCTGGCCCAAGCGGCGGTTGTGGGCCATTCTGGAGCCGCGCTCGAATTCAATGCGGCGCAAAGTGTTTCAGGAATCTTTGCCGAAGGCGCTGGCGCTCGCCGATCGGATCGTCTTGGGCGGGGTCTTTCGCGCGCACCAGCTTGGCGACGATAACCGGATGGATCCGGAATCGGTGGCAGCCAGCATGCGCGAATTAGGGCACGACGCGCGGGCGCTAGCAGGCTCGGACGCCATTGCGGAATATGTTTCGTCGGAAGCGAAGCCCGGCGATCTTCTACTAATCATGTCGAACGGCAGCTTCGATGGCTTGTGCGAAAAGCTGGTGAAGAAGTTGGATCGCGTTGTGACGGTTCCCTCCGAGGCATCGACCAGGTGACAGGCGTCCCTTCCCGGCATTTTGTTCTTCGGATGTTCCTGGTGCCGATCCTTGCGGCGAGTTGGGCCGGCGCGGCTTGCGGCGCGATCCGGTATACCGTTTCTCTCGACCATCCGGAGCGGCACGTTTTCCACGTGACCATGGAGATTCCGGATGTTACCGGCGAAGTGACCGTGCAGATGGCGGCGTGGAACGCGCTTTATCAGATTCGAGATTTCAGTTCACACGTACGTGACGTCGAGGCCTTCGCGGGCTCGGAAAGCGTGCCCTTGGAGAAAGTCGATAAGCAATCGTGGCACATCGTGGGGAGCGGAACGATTACCGTGAAATACGCGAGCTACTGGGATGAGCCGGGCCCGTTCGCGACGCAATTGAACAACGAACATTCCTTCATCAATCCCGCCATGATTCTCTTTTACGTTCCGGCGCGGCGGCGCGAGGAAGTGAAGCTGGACTTGCGCGAAATTCCCGCAGCTTGGATGGCTGCGGCGGCGCTGCCAGAGCTGGATGAATCTGCGGGTGGCGCCCATGCGATTGAGTTTAGCGCGCGCAGTTTCGATGCGATGGCTGACGCTCCCATCGAAGCCGGCACATTCGAGCGGTTCGACTTACCGGGAATGACGCCGCCGGTTTCCGTCGTCGTGCATGGTGACAAGTGGAAGAAGAGGGAAGTGGTGGAGGAACTGCGGCGGATTTGCGGGTATGAAGCGAAGCTGATGGAAGGCGCTCCCTACGAGCATTACACTTTTATTTTGCACCTGGGGGAAGGGGCGGGAGGCGCGGGCGGCGGGATGGAGCACGCCAATTCCACCGCGATTTCGCTGCGCTCCGCGGAGAGGCTGCCGAATATTGCGGCGCATGAGTTCTTTCATTTGTGGAACGTTAAGCGCATCCGGCCGACGACGTTGGAGCCGGTGGATGATACGAAGGAGCAGTACACCCGGGCGCTGTGGTTCGCGGAGGGCGTAACCAGCGCGTATGCGGCTTACGCGGTGGTGCGCACCCAATTGTGGACGGCGGAACAGTTTTATCTGGATCTGAGCCAGCAGATTAGCGAACTGGAGGATCGGCCAGCCAACAAGTGGCAGAGCGCGGAGGAATCCAGCCTGGATGCCTGGCTGGAAAAATATCCGCTGTACAACCGGCCGCAGGAGAGCGTGTCGTACTACGCGAAGGGGCAGGTGCTGGGCGTATTGCTGGATGTATTGATTCGCGATCGCAGCGACAACCAAAAGAGTTTGGACGATGTAATGCGCGCGATGAACAACCAATTTGCAAAGACAAATGAGCCGTACCGGGACAGTTTGGATATTCGGTTGACGGCGGAGCAGGTGGCGGGCGGATCCTTCGAGGAATTCTTTCGCAAGTATGTCTCGCGTGCCGAGCCGCTACCTTACTCGCGGATCCTGGCGCTCGCGGGGCTCGATCTGCTAACCGCGCAACGGAAGCGCTCCACGATGGGATTCTTCACGGAGCGGGGCGCGGGTGGAGAAGTTATCGTCCGAAATGTGGACCCGGAAAGCTCGGCCGCGCAGGCGGGCTTGCGCTCGGGCGATGTGCTTCTTAACTGGAACGGTTCGGAGCCGCCGCGCAACGTGGAGCGCTGGGCCTACGCACAAAAGGCGGGCAGCATGGTGCGCGCGCGGGTGCGGCGCGAGGACCGCGAAATATCCGTGGAGTTTCGAATCGACGAGGTAAATGAGACGTTCTATCAGGTGGTGGAAGACCCCAGCGCCGGAGCCAAGGCCAAGCGCATCCGCGAAGGAATGCTGCGCGGCGTCACCCAGCCGGTTACAGCCCTGCTCCGATGAGGGCCTGGCCCCTTGACGCTGAGCGCGGGATTGGAGAGAGTTCTGCGCGGACATGCTGCGCGCCATTTTCATTTGTATCTTTCTCCCCTTATACATGCTGCTGGCGGGCCCGCCGCTGCTGTTATATACGCTGGTGTCGCGCAATCCCAATGCGCTGTACTGGGCGGGGATCAATGGCATTTTATTTCTGGTGCGGCTGATCGGAATTCGCTTACAAGTCAAAGGACGGGAACGCATTCCCAAGGGCGCTTGCTTGTTTGTTGCCAATCACACCAGCACGGTGGACGCGCCCGCGGTGGTAGGCGCGATTCCGCGGCGAGTGGCGATTCTGCTGAAAGAGGCACTGTTCAAGTATCCAATCGCCGGGCAGGCGTTTACGCTGGCAGGATTCATTCCCGTGAATCGTAGCGAACGCGAATCCGCCATTGCCAGCGTGGAAAAGGCCACGCAGTCACTGCGCGCCGGGCAATCTTTCCTGATTTATCCGGAGGGCACGCGGAGCCCGGATGGGCGCTTGCAGACCTTCAAGAAGGGCGCCGTGGTCATGGCGATTAAAGCGGAAGTGCCCATTGTGCCGGTGGCCTGCTCCGGAGCCCATAAAGTTATGCGCAAGCGATCCTTGCGGATTCATCCGGGAGCGATCCTGGTGGAATTTCTGGAGCCCATCGATGCCTCTCGGTATTCTTTCGACGAGCGTGATGTGCTGAACGATCGCGTGCATGATGCCATGGCGGCAGGCTTGCCACCGGAGCAACGCCCCATCGGCTTTCCCGGCGCCGCGCCGCCGCAGCAACCATAAGTTTTCATCGCAGCAGATTATTTGTCCGGAAAGGATGGCCTCGGCCATGAGCAACGGAAGCATTCGAGCAGGTATAGCTCTTTTTTTCGCGCTGGCCAGCGTGGCGGCGAATTCAGCCGCGGCGCAAGCAAAGAAGTTGACCGCTCGCGAAGTAGCCACACGCATTCAGGCCCACGTGGGAATTCCGTGGATGGCCGAGACGGTGGACACGTTCGTGGCGGGCGATCCGGACACGGAGGTCAAAGGCATTGCGGTGACCATGATGGCCACGCTGGATGTGCTGCAGCGAGCGGCCTCGGCGGGGCAAAATCTGATCGTCACACACGAGCCAACCTTTTTTAATCATCACGAAAAAATTGACGACCTGGAGCTAAAGGAAAATGATCCGGTATTGGCCGCCAAACGAGCGTTCATTCGCGAGCACAAGCTGGTGGTGTGGAGATTTCACGACCACTGGCACCGGATGAAGCGAGACGGCATCGAAACCGGCATGGCCCGCGCGCTGGGCTGGGAAAGTTTTCAGGATTCCGGCAATCAATACCTGTTTGCGATACCAGAAACGGACCTGGGGCATTTGGCCGGCGATGTGAAAAGTCGGCTGGGGATTCGTGTCCTGCGCGTGGTGGGCGATCCTATGCTGAAAGTGAAGAAAGTGGCCGTGGTTCCCGGGGCTTCCGGCTTTACGAAAGAAACACGGGCGCTGGAGATCGACGATGTGCAGGTGCTAATCACCGGGGAGCCGCGCGAATGGGAAACGGTCGAATATGTGGCCGATGCGGTGACCGAAGGGAAGCCCAAGGCGCTGATTATTCTAGGGCACATCCCGTCGGAGCAAGCGGGCATGGAAGAGGCCACGCAGTGGCTGAAAACATTTGTCAGCGAAGTGCCGGTGGAATTTGTTCCGGCGCGCGAACCTTTCTGGGAGCCCAAGCAATAAACATCCGGCAAGCGTGGCACGCGTTTAGCGACGGGTCTTCAATTTTTCGATCTCCGATTCCAGTTCCCAAACGCGCCGTTGCAACTCGGGCAGGCGATTGAGTGCCGCCGTATTCTTCAGCCACTGGCGGTTTTCGATCGCGGGATAACCGGAATATAGCGAACGGGGCGGAATGTCACTGGGGATGCCACTCTTGGCGGTCACCACCGCGCCAGCACCGACCGCAAGGTGCCCGGCGGTGCCCACTTGTCCGGCAAGAATGCAGCCGGCACCGACGCGCGTGGAGCCGGCGAGACCGACCTGGCCGCAAAGCATGGTGTTTTCACCGACCTGCGAAGCGTGGCCCACCAGAACCAGGTCGTCCAGTTTGCTGCCGCGCCCGATGCGCGTTTCGCCCACGGTGGCGCGGTCCACGCAAGCGTTGGCCTGCACTTCCACGTCGTCTTCGAGCACGGCCGGGCCGGACTGCTGCATTTTGTACCACGATCCGTCCTTCTGTTTGGCGAAACCCAGTCCGTCGCCGCCGATGACCACGCCATTCTGGAGAATGACGCGATCGCCGATGCGGCAGAATTCGCGTACGACGGCATGGGCGTGGGCGAAGAAGTGGTCGCCGATTTTCGCGCCGCGATAAATGGTGACAAAGCTGTGCAGCACGGCGGTGCGCCCGATTTCCGCTTGCTCGTCGACAAAGCAGTAAGGCCCGATGTGCGCGCCGTCGGCGATTCGCGCTGTTCTCGCAATGATTGCGGTGGGATGGATAGAAGGTTCATAGTGCGGCGGCTGGTAAAAGAGTTCGATGGCGTGCGCGAAGGCCAGGTATGGATTCGGACTGCGTAGCGCCGCAATCGGTGGCGAGCCTGCACCGCGTTCCAGGCTGATGCCGTCTTCAATCAGCACGGCCGACGCGCGCGTGGTCTTGAGCAGAGGGAAGTAGCGGCGATTGGCGAGAAAGGTTATTTGTCCGGGTTCGGCTTGTTCGATGCCGGCAATGCCGCGAATCTCGGTGCCCGGCGCGCCTTCCAAACGGCAGGCCAGCTTCTGCGCAACCTCAGAAAGTTTCATGGACGAGGCTCCTCGTATGAGAGCGAGTCTCGCACATCCGCAAACGAGTGGCGAGCAAGGAATCAAAGGGCTAGTCGTAACGCAGTGCTTGCATAGGGTCGGTGGCGGCGGCGCGGCGGGCGGGCACCATGCAAGCAAGTACCGCCGCGGAAATCAAGAGCAGAGTGACACCGCTAAGGATCAGGGGATCGCGCGAGCTTTCGGTCACCCATTTGGTGGCCAGCTTGCCAAAAGCGACGCTCAGGAGAATGCCGGCGGCCAGTCCGCCGCCGACGTTCACGGCGGTGGACGTCAGCACCAGCCGGAATACATCGGCGGCCTTGGCACCCAGCGCCATGCGGATGCCGAACTCATTGATGCGCGTTGCCACTCCATACGAGACCACGCTGTACAACCCTACGGCAGCCAGGGCCAGCGCTAAAATCGAGAAGACGCCGAACAGCGTGGCCACCAGGCGCTGCTGCGCGTATTCCTGCTCGCCGGTGATCCACGCGTTAAGGTCGCGCACGCGCATGGTCTGTTGATCCGGATCGATGTGCACCAGTTGTGCGCGAATATCGTGAAGAAGCGAGAGCGGAGGGACCCGCGTGCGCACCAGAATTTGTGTAAACATCCACATCTGCGTGGTGAACGGCACGTAAATCGCGGGCTTGACCGTGTTTCGCAAGCCGTCATCCCGTGAGTCGGCCACTACGCCGATAATTTGCAGCCAGCCATCGCTTCCAGCTACGGCGCGCTGATACGGCGGCTGGTCCTTTAGCGAAGGAATGCGGGCCTGATGGCCAATGGCGTCTCCATTGGGCCACACTTGGCGCGCCATGGTTTCATTGATCACCGCCAGCGCCCCTCCGCGCATCACTTCCGCGTGGTCCCACAGCCGGCCTTGTGCCAGTGGAATCCGCAACACTGGAAAATACTCCGGGCTGACGAAGTTCACGCGCACTTCGGGTTTCTCCGACGCGGTGCTGCCCATGATTTCGATCGGCTGCGACCAGCCGCTCGATGGCGGAGTTGCGTTGGTGGAGATGCCCGCGGCTACCACTTCCGGCATGGCGGCGATTGTGGCGCGGATTTGCTCGAAATACTCGGCACGATCCTTCCATGTCACATGCGTGTTCTCGTGGATGGGAATGGGCACGGACATGGTGTTGTGCGGGTCATAGCCGAGATCGGTATGCAGCAGGCGAAGGAACCCTTTGCCCGCGGCGCCAGCCGCCGTCAACATCAGCAACGTGAGAGCTACTTGCGCGCCGACCATGGCGCCGTGGCTGCGCCGGGCGCCCACGCTTCCAGCAATGCGCCGAGTGCTGCTTTGCATCAGCCGGGCAATCTCCGGACGCGAAAGCTGCAGCGCCGGCCAGAGCCCAAAGACAATCGCCGTGGCGAACGCCAGCGCCACGCTGAACAGCAGCACCGGGATATTCATCTTGATCACGGATTCCGC
>Ga0070730_10002022_pt1 | contig 18780 bp, 36 predicted proteins | sample Coa_R1_3_FD_66447 | JGI IMG/M metagenome (GOLD analysis project Ga0070730, IMG submission 66447) | Surface soil microbial communities from Centralia Pennsylvania, which are recovering from an underground coalmine fire - Coalmine... | ecosystem: Environmental > Terrestrial > Soil > Unclassified ... | reverse complement strand
CGCTCCAGCCAGGAGGGCGGCCGATGGCCACATCGATCGCCGGCCCCGGCACGTGGTTCTCGCGCTGAAGCCGGCCGATCTCCGTGGTGAACGCCATGATGGCGCTGTAGTTCACCGGCTTGGAGATCGCGTCGCGGTGCAGCCGACGGAGCTCCTCCACCTGGTTCCTGGTCATGAAGGCGTACGGGCTGGTGATCTTGCCACGGGCACGAGGGACGAGATCACGCTGCTTCGTCCCAGGCGGCGGGGCGTCGTTGCTGGGGATGAGGGGCATCCCCATCGACAGCAGCTGCTTGAGAACGTTTTCCTCGCTGCGAGTGGAGATGGCGTCGCGCCCGTAGCGGATCAACGCGTAGACGTTGCCGGGCGTCATGTTGATCTCCCGCCCCAGGTAGGGGACCATCCAGCCCTTGTTCCGGAGGACCGTCAGTGCGATGCTGAGATCCGTCCGGCGGCCGGTCTTCAGCCGCAGCAGCGCCGCGATCACGTCATCAGGAAGCTTGCCAGCGTCGCTCATTCGTGTCCTTCCCTCTTCCCTGTCCCTGGTGGCCGGCCGCCGACATGGCCCGGGGGGATGGGCACCGTCAGCGACCGGCTAGTACCAAGGTTAATGCATCTGGCTGTCGGAGTCCACTGTTCCCTCTTCGGTGGCCGCTATCTGGCCGGTGTAGTTGCGGTAGAGCCGCTTCTCTCGCTGTCGGAACTCAGTCGGGGGTCGGTACCCGTGGGCGACGAGTCGGCTGTGCACGGTCCCGTGACCCAGGTGGAGAACCGCGTCCAGGTAGGAAAGCGGAACCCCCTTCTGGTTGAGCTCCCAGAGCACGTGGGTCAGCTCCTCACTGGCCAACCGCTCCGGGGAGTCGGGAGCGCTGTACATCACGCACTTGGTGGCGAGCTTCTGCAACCGACGGATCTTGCGGAGGGTGGCGAAGTCAAGCACCTCCAGCGCGAGCCGTCGTGACTCCGCGAACGGCCCCGTCTTGGGGGCACTGCGGCTGATGCCGGGGATGGCCGGAACCCCGAGAGGCGCCACCACGATGAAGATGCCCTCCGGCGCCGGCCACCCGGCGGCATGTCGAGCCCTGGCCGTCGTTACTCGCTGACGGACGGTGCCGTTGTCCACCCCCAGCACCTTCGCCAGGGTGTTCATGCGCCAGCCGGCCTCCACGTACCGACGAAGAATCTCGTTCATCGCCGGGTCTCGACGACGGTACATCCGTCGCAGCTCCATGGCGGGGCGCTGAGACATGATCTGCCCCAGCTCACGTTCCAGGCTCATCCTTCACTCCTTCCTGTTCCTGAAGGCCCTCCGCCCACGTCCTCACCGTGTCCAGATGCGTCTGGAGCAGCCCCTCGATGGGGTTGGGACGGATCAGCAGACTGAGCCCGTTGTGATTCTCCTTCACGTACTCGTTGTCAGCCATGCCGAGCATGTCGTCGATCCAGACGAACGGCCGGCCGCAGGCGTGCTTGACCACGTGCTCGGTCTTCCAGATGGGCTGGCCGCGCCTCGGCATGACCGGCCCCTTCCCGAACTCGACCACGTCGAGCCTGGGGAGCCCGATGTGTGGGGCGACCCACACGTTCGCGTCGTGCTCCCAGGTCGTCGCCCAGACGAGCTCAACCGGCAGCTGAAGGAGCCATGAGCCGTGGTCGGGGTTCAGCCACAGCCTCAGTGGCTTGACCCCCAGCCTGGCCTCGAAGCCCTTCGGCCGGGCGCGGTGGGTCACGAACCCCACCGGACGGCGAGGCGGGTTGATACTGGCGGGCTCGGGGTTGAGCACCCCGTCGACGTCGAGATAGAGAAGGGGCCGGATCACGTGATCTCCTTACTTGCCGGTCAGAAGCAGCAGCTTCGTACCGGGGTAGAGGATGCGGTTGAGGCTGGTGGACTGGACGAACACGACGTTGTCCTTGCCCATGCCCTTCGGGTCCACGGTCATGTCGTGGTCGGGGAGGCCGGCCACCTTGCGGATGACCTTACCACCAGCGACGCGCTTGGTGGCGTTCTCCATGACCTTGATGTCCTTGTTGCCCTGGACGATGATGCCCTTCTTGCCCTTGGGCGTGCCGCTGTTGTTCAGCTGGTAGTACGCCTGACCGATCTTGTAGTTGGTGGTGCACTCCTCCACCATCTCCTTGATCGAGCACTGGCGGATCACCGGAATCAGCACGTACTCGCTCTGGTCGAGGAGCACCGCGCCGGCCTTGAGCGCCTCGTCCATGGTCATCTTGCTGTCGTCGACCTGGAAGAGGCTCTTGGTGCCACGGAATGTGCCGCCGGACTGGCTGCGGCTGGTCATGTACGACGTGGTGGCCGCCGAGACCGTCCGCATGGCCTGCTCCATGCCGGCCTGGGAGGTGGTGTCCCAGATGGCGATGTTGCCCGCCGGGAAGCCGAAGCGCTTGGCCTCCGACATGCCGGTGATGTTCGGCACCAGACAGGCGACGGTCCAGTTGTCGGGGAGGCCGGCCATGATGCCCGGCAGCTCCTCCTTGTCCTCCATCGGGGAGGCGTTCTCGTAGCCGTCGGTGATCACGAACATCAGCACGGCGTGGTTGCCGTACAGCTCCGGGATCTTCTTCAGGTCGGTGATGGTCTGGATGGTGGCGCTGACCAGCGCCGTCTGCCAGTTCGGCGAGTAGCGGCCCACCAGGGTGGGCAGCCGGGTGACGTCGACGGCGTACTCGATGACGTGGATCACCTCGTTGAAGAGGTAGATGGTGATCCTGGTCTCGTCCCCGAGCTCCTTGCTGCGCTGGGCGAGGTCGGCGACCAGACGGTCGACCACCTGCTCAACCTTGCCCCTCAGGTGCTGCATCGAGCCCGAGGCGTCGATCACGATCCCCACGTCGTTGATCGTCTTCTTGGTCTCGTCCTGGACCTTGATCTTGATCCTGTTGCCGTACATGCCGCTCAAGGCGCGGCTCCTTCCCTCTTGCGGTCACCTGATGGTGACGGCTCAGAGACCTGGCAGGCCTACCAGGTCCCAAACCCTTGGGATTCAGTCCCAGAACTGGCTGAAGCGGTCGGCGAAGCGGTGCCAGGCGGCCTTCGCGTCGTCGTACAGCTTCTGCGAGGTCTCCTTGTCGTAGGTGGACAGCTTGTCGTCCGCCCACGCTCGAAGGGGTTCCTCAATGGAGAGGAGGAACGTCATCCACTCCTCGTCTTCCATGTCGATCGGCCGGCCGACTCCCTTGGTGCGGAAGTCCTGGCAGGCGTTCGCAACCACGCCGGCGATGTACTGGTCGAAGTTCCACCAGTCGTAGGTGCTGTAGCCACGCGTCGCCCGCTCTTCACGGTGACGGCGGACCCGCTTCCACATCTTGTTGGCGGTCTCCTTGGACCAGGACATCTTGCCGTTCTTGTCCTCGCGCCCCTGGAGCTGGTCCTGCTCCTCGACCCACCGGGACGGGTTGACCAGAGCGCGACGCCGGCCACGCTCAACGCCGTCTCGTAGGTAGACGCGCTGGTTGTCGTTCTCGTTGCTGATTTCTGTCATCCTTCCCTGTCTGCTGTTCCCATCTTACCCTGTCGGGCTATATCGCGTCCACATCCTGGACAAAACCAGATGTAATGAGATTGCGCTTGAGGGCCTGGACGGCCCGGTACTGCAGCGTCTTCAATGCGCTGACCTCCATGCCCATCTTGATGGCCGCGTCCGCCAGGCACAGGCCCTCCAGGAAGCGGAGATGGATCACCTCTCGCTGACGAGGGTTCAGCGCCTTCATCGCCAGGTCGATCCGTCGGCGCAGGTCCACCCGGGTCAGCCGTTCCAGGGCCACCTGGTCCGGCTGATACGGGCGCAGGCCGTTGACGAACTGGTCCTCATCTCGCAGCGGGACGTCGGTGACCTCCAGCTTGATGGGATGGGACTTGAGATGGTCCAGCCACGTGTTCCGGAGGATGGTGGACAGCCAGGCGGCGGGGTCCTTGTCACACTTGAAGCCCGGAAGGCCACGCAGCGCCTTGATGAACACCTTGCTGGTCAGGTCCTCCGCGGTCGCCTGGTTACGGCAGTAGTGGAAGGCGAGACGGTAGACCAGGGCGCAGTAGCGGCGGTAGAAGGCCTCCAGAGCGGCCTCCTCGCCGCTCTGAGCCCTGGCCACCAGCTCACGCAGCTCACGGTCGGGCGGCGAGTAGCTCCGCCCGAACTCCGTCCGATCGGTGTGCACCAGGTGCGCCGGCCCCAGCTGGCTACGCTTCCGGTGGGCTTTCCGGGTCGCCGTCGTCACCTTGTCGCCTCCGTTCCCTTCGCTGCGCGGCTCGCGCATCCATCTCATCGTTGTGCCACTCGAAGTTGTGGGGGTCATTCTCCCACTGCTCCATGCTCTCGGCGATCAGCGCGGCGGCCTCACCCCAGTAGCAGAGAGTGTGGCTGCTCCCCTTGACCTCGGGGTGCTCTGCCAGGCCCTTCTGCACGTCGTGGTAGATCCGACAGCACACCAGCTCTGCCCGGATGCGGTAGGCGATCTGGCGGCCGGCCTGAGGCTTGGCCGCCTGGATTCGCATGTCGGCGACGGCGCGAGCCGTCTTGATCTCATCGAGCATGATCTCGAAGAACTCCCGGCCGACCTTCATCCACCCGTACCACGACAGGTTGTACTCCGGATGCGGCTCTTGCTTCTCGTAGAACTCAGCCACGCAGCTTCCTCGTCAGTGCGTGCCAGGTCCAGGCTATGCCCAGGGCGAGCGGCAGCAGCACCAGGGGGTGCCAGCTCCACTGCCCCAGGCTCACCAGGACCAGGGCTCCCATCAGCATCAGCCACTGGCCAACGCTGTTCCTCCACCACGTGTTCTCGACCGGGGGCGGCGGGACGAAGTTCGGTCCCGCCATCACCAGCCGCCACGTCTCACCGTCGGTCTCGATGTACCTGCCGGCGGGCCGGGGGTCACCCGTCCGAATCACCGGCAGCCGCTCCGTCTTCCTCAGCGGCCTCCACAGACCCCTCATCGTCCATCTCCTTCGCTTCCTCGTTCATCACCTCCGCTCCCTTAAGCGGCTCGATTTCGATTGTACCCCCGTTGATGAGCTTGTCCACAACGTCGTCACCGAGAGCTCCGCGGAGCAGCTCCAGCGCCTCCTTGCGCCCCTGGGCGAAGGCGCTGGCCACGCACTCACTGTGCAGGACGGCGATCTCGGTCTCGAAGGCGTGCACCAGCTGGCTCGCCTCCTCCAGGCTGCGGGCGAACCTGCCGTCACCATCTCGGGCGGACGCCAGCGCGTTGTAGACGTTCTCGCGGGCAGTGATCAGCACCATGGTGGTTCCCTTTCCCTAAGCGGTGACCGGCGCCGTACGGCGCACGGCCTTGAACTTCTCCTTGAGAGCCCTGAGACGCCGGCGCGTTCCACCGCCGCCGCCTGCCCTCCACCAAAGAACAAGGTACACGATCATGTACGCTCCGTCCACACCTATGGTGCCGTGCTCGGGCAGGAACCAGTCGATGAACGTCATGATCCCGAAGCAGGAGGCGCTGAGCAGGTAGGCGTCCCGGTTGGGCAGCCAGCCCATCCCTCTCAAAAAGACGATCACCACCCAGACCCAGAAGGCGGCGTCACTCGCCACGTTCAGGCTCATCGTCGACCTCCTCCTCCTGGTTGTCCCTGTGGCGCTTGTTCTTGAAGGTGCGGCCGGCCTCGTCCTCCGCGGTCAGCCACTCAACGTTGTAGCCACAGCCGCTGTTGTTCGGGCAGGCGAAGTGAGCGCCGTCGGTCGGCGTCATCCTCGTCATGACCCGGTGGCTGCACTCCAGGGTGACGGTCACCCGACGGGGCCGGGACGACCAGTGGTCGCCCCAGCTCGCGTCACGCCTCACTCTCGTCCCCCAGCTTCACCCGGGGCGCCAGCAGTCGCATGGAGGTGGCCGCCCGCTTGAGCCCCGTCGCCCGCATCAGGACGTGGGGCGGAACCCCGTCGTCATACAGCTCTCGCATGAGAGCCGTCAGGCGAAGGCTGGCGAGCCGGGCGACGCTGCCGTGAGGCGTCTTGACGCTGTCCTTGGCCCGGACGGCGAGGCGGTGGAGCCGCCGCTCCATCTTGGCGTCCAGGTAGCCCTTCGGCACCGGCAGCGGCGGCATGTCGACGCCCCAGGGGTAGTCCTTGGCCGTGTCCAGGGTCAGGACGGCGCGCATCTTCTTGGCCTTCTTGACGCGCCCGTGGATGCTCTGGAACGTGACCGAGAGCGCCTCGCCCATGGCCCGCTGGGTCCAGCCGACCTCACTCAGCTCCAGGCAACGTCGGTCCAGCAGCTTGGCGGTCTTGTGGCCGCCGGCCTTCAGGTTGCGAAGGAGCACCTGCTCGGGCCCGGGGAGGGGCTCCCCCAGCTGGGTCATCGGCATCAGTCCGTCTCCCCGTCGTCGTCGTTGTCCTCGGGCAGGTAGCGGCTGAAGTCGCCCAGGTCGATGGTCTGGCCGGCCGCCGCCTGAACGAGACCCAGGCGCAGGCGCTCGTTCAGCTCACGGGTCTTGCGGCGAGCCCGGTGCGCCGCGATGATGGCCTCGTGGCTGTCCTTGAAGGGCCGCCAGTGGCCGTGCTCGTCCACGCACCAGGCCTGCTCGGTCTCCAGGTCGATGAGGACGTACTTCTCCGGCACCCTGGTCTCGACCTTCAGGGTCTGAAGCGGCCGCTTCACCCGCTCGGCGGGGTGGCCGGGGCAGATCCAGGGGTAGGTGGGGTTCGGGTCCGTGCAGCGGTCGCACTTCTCCATGTTCTGCCCCGCCTCGACGGCCGGCCGCTCCTCATAGCGGTCGAAGGTCCGCGCCTTGCCCGGTCGCGGCAGATCTCCGGACTCCTCCATGTCGGCCTTGGTCTCCTCAAGCTTGTCGCGCTTGGTGGGGGTGTTGTAGATCTGGTTCTTGACGGCGGTCCAGGTCCGGTGGTGGTTACTCATCCCGCGCCGCCTTGTGCCGGGCCGTCGACGGGTCCTTCTTCGTCAGGCCGGAGGCCGGCAGGTCCCCGGAGCCGTTGAGGATGGTCATGAGACGCGGGCTGGCCTTGACGGACAGCCGGACGACCGACGGGAGCATGAACGTCTCACCGGTCTTGGGGTTGCGGACGCGGCGCGGCTCCCTCGCCTCCGCCGAGAAGGTCATGAAGTTGGTGAAGGGGATGACCTCACCCTCGCACAGCTCCGTGATGATCTCGTCGAAGAGGTGGTTGAGGAAGGCCTCCGTCGCGGGCTGCGTGTGGCCGCTCCGCTTGGCGAGCCGCTTGATGAACTCGGTCTTGTTCATGGTGGGTGGGTCCTCTCAGGTGTCGAGGAAGGTCAGAAGCTTGGGCTCGGTGCCGAAGGCGGCCTTGAGCCCCTGGTAGAGGGCCTGGCCGGCGGCGGTGAGGTCATCGTAGCTGGCCTCCCAGTACCGGCCGGCCCCCTCATCATAGATGGAGCTGCCGGTGGAGCCGATGAAGACCGCCGCCAGCAGGTCGGAGGACATCTCGTCGCTGTTGATCACCCGGCCCGTCCAGTGCGCGAGCTCCTCCTTTCCCTGCTCCTTCAGGAAGGTGCGGGCGTCCTGCTCCAGGCGGGCGTCCATCTCCCGGAAGCGGTACGGCACCCACAGGTCCTGCTGGGTGAGGCAGACGTCGGGCAGCGTCATGTTGACGCGGGTGTCGACGTGGCAGTCGTAGGAGGCGTTCTCCGGCTCCGGGACGACGAGCCAGACGAACAGGCCGCCCTCGCCGCTGTCCCGGAGGTTGGTCATGCCGGCGCAGGGTGGGAACTCCACCAGCTCCGGGTCGATCTGCGCGTACGTGGTCACGCTCGCTTTCCCTTTCTCATGATGCCGGGACGGGCGGCCGCCCCGATGCGAGGGGTGTTGATGGCCTGCGCGGCCTTCGCCTCCATCGCCCGCTGGTAGCCCAGGTCCTGGACGGTCTTCATGCTGTCGGTGAAGCGCGGGTGGCCGTTCTCCGCCTGCCAGATGGAGAGCTCCCGGTCGACGGAGCTGATGAGGCCCCAGACGGGGGCGCCGTACAGCTCCGCGTACCTGAACAGCTGGCTCATGCTGACCGGATACAGGCCCTCCTCCGTCTGGGTGACGGACCTGAGGGGCATCCTGAGGGCCTGAGCGACCTGCGGGAGGTCGAACCCACGGGCGGTGCGGTACGCCCGCAGAACCCTGCCGAGGGCCTGATTCAGCCCCGGAACGAGGGACGGGACCTCGCCCGGCTTGTCACCTGCCGCTGCCGTCATTGCCTGCTCCGTTCCGGTTGACCTTGCTGCTGTGGTGCCCCTCGATCTCGTCCAGGGCGCGCTGGAGAACGACCGCCGGGTTGAGCCCGAACGCCCTGGACATGAGAACCAGGGCCGTGGTGGTGTGCGTGGCGTGGCCGCGCTCATAGCGGCTCACCTGTGAGCCCCTGACGCCGGCCAGCTCCCCGACCTCTCGCTGGAGCAGGCCCCGCCGCTCCCGCTCCTCCGTGAAGATCCGTCCGATGGCCGCGTTCAGCCCGAAGATCGTCTGGGTGGCGACCCCCGGCCGCCGGCCACGAGGCCTGTCGCTGCTAGCTGTGTTGGTCATGCCGCTCCTTTCCCCTTGTCTGCCGCACGACGACGGCCCCCATGGCCGCCTGCAGCACCACCCACGCCGGCACCTCAAGTGCCTCACAGACCCGGACGAAGTTGTCCAGGGTCGCGGCGTGAGCGGCCGTCTCAACGTTGCTGATCGTTCCCGACGCCGAGAGGCCCATCCGCTCCGCGAGCTGCCGCTGGCTGAGCCCCAGGCGCATGCGGTGGTCGCGGACCTCCTCCCCGACGGCGATGAGCAGCTCCCGGTCCTTGTGGCGCTGGTCGCCGACCTTTCCCACCATCAGAGGCCCTTCCTCTTCTTCGACGGGTCGCTGAACGGGATGATCCGCTTCACCCGCTGAACCTCGTCCAGCTTGGCGAGACGGTCCAGGCGCTCCAGGTCGCTCTCGGTGTTCGGGTCGTAGAACGTCCCCTTCCGGGTGAAGCGCTGGCAGCCGCAGCCCTCCCAGGTGACGCTGGCCCAGGCGTCGACGGTCTTCTTCCCGGTGGTGGCGCGGCACCCCTTGTCGCCGTGGAAGGCGGAGGCGTGCTCGCACTCACAGAGGTTGACCTCTGGGACGGGCGGCTTCCTGGTCCGGAGGCGGATGACCTCCAGGGCCAGGATGGAGCCCGCCACCAGCTCGCTCGCGGCGACGAGCTCCGTCCAGTTCATCAACGCTGCTCCTCGCTGGTGGCGTCGGTGGGAGTGGTTGTGGTTGTGGTCGTGGTGGTCGGGACGGCGTCCGCGACGTCCCTGGTGCGCTGCAGCGCCCGGCCGAGCTCCTGGAAGAGCCTGTTCTGCCGGTCCAGGTACGCCTGGCGCTCCTGCTGCTCCTTCCAGCGCCGGCGGTCGCGGACGACCAGCCGGATGAGAAGGGCCACGCAGATCAGGTCCAGGGGGAGGAGGCCGGCGATGACCCACTCCAGGACCCGCACCTTCTCGTGAACGCTCACCGGTCGTTCTCCTTCTTCTTCCTGTTGCCGTTGCCGCCGTCGTTCTGACGCGGGATGCCGTCGTACGGCGGCAGGGGGCTGATGCGCGGCTGCGTCGGCGGCAGGGCCGCGTTCAGGCGCTGCGCGGCGGCGAGATCCGCGTCCAGGCCGGGGTCGTAGCTGGTGTTCGGGCCGACGAAGCGCCGGCAGCCGCAGTCCACCTGCTCCCACGCCGTCGGGTCGTTGTACGCGTCGAACTTGATCGCCCTGCCGTCGACCTGGAAGTGGCAGCCCGTCTCGTCGTGGAAGCTCACGTTGTGCTTGCACGTGCACCGGTTCGGGTTGCTGGCCTTGGCCGCCTTCTTCTTCAGCCGGCTGTGGCTGATGAGGCTGGTTGTGAGACTGCCGGCGAGGGCCGCGACGATGTCCTGCACCAGGTAGATGTCGATGGTCACGGGGTGGAGTCCTTTCCCGTCTGAGAGGGAGCGTCGGAGGTTGTGGTTGCGGGGGTCACGGGCCGCTGGCTGCGGATGGGCGCCGTGGAATACTTCACCCCAGCCAGGGAGGTGGTGTCCAGGTACGCCGCCTGGTGGAACTCCGGGTCCGACTGGCTGATCGCCCGGGTCCGAGGCAGCGACGCCCTGGCGACGTTCAACGGCGTGTCGGTGGGGGCGAAGTTGGCCCGGGTGGCGCCGTGGTACGTCAGGTGCCACAGGTAGCACACCGGGCAGCGATACCCACGCTGGATCCGGTCCGCGTGGTGCTCCTGGGCGTAGGCGGTCGCCCAGCCCTGCGCGGCGCTCTCACTGTCGAACTGCACCTTCCGCGCGCAGGTCTCTCGCTCCCGCTGCCGCTCCTCCTCGGCGCGCCGCCGGCGCTCCTGAGCGGTCAGGCGAGCGGCGAGCCGGTCACCGGGGGCGGCCGAGGCGGGACGGCGGTCACCACGGGTGGTGGCGTGTGTTGCGGTGTTCGCCAGGGTCTGAATGAACGCCCGCATCACGCGGCCGGCCTGGTTGGCGAAGGCGTTGGCCGCCGCCAGGCCGAGCGGCGTCGCCGGGTCCAGGTCCGGGTGGTCAGGAAGGGCGCGAAGGTGCAGCGGCCCCCACTCCACGCGCAGGTCCATCGCCTCCACGGTGCGCTGATACACCGCCTCCGGCCGGATGATGACGCCCAGGCGCTCAGACTCCGTCTCACAGAGCAGGTCCAGGCCGTGCGCCACCAGATACTGCCGGATGATCCGGCCCTCACGGGTCGTGTCCGCCTGAAAGGCCGTCTTCATCAGCCGGCCGGGAGAAGACCTGAACGGCTCGTGGCCGCGCAGCACCCAGACGACGGTGCCCTCGCTGTAGCTGGGCAGGTTGCCGGTGTTCGTGCCCGCGCCGAGCGCGTGCCGCTGGCCGAACTCGTCGTAGGTCTCCCCGCCGTAGCCGCAGGCGAGCTCCTCCAGGCGCATTCGATTCTTGGCGGCCCGCCGCCGGCCTCGGCACTCCGGACAGCGACGCGAGGCCGGGTCGAGAGCGCGAAGAAGCGGGTCGTCAGCGGTGGGGGTGGGCGTGAAGGTGTGGCTGATCGGGCAGCCGCAGGCGAAAGAATTGGGGGGCGTGGCGGGCCAGTCCGGAAAGCGAATGGCCTTGCCGTTCGGGCGCGCCGGCAGCGGCGGGATGGGCCAGGAGGCGTCCGGGACGCGCGGGTTCCAGCCGGGCAGGTGAGCGCGAAAGAGATACCGGCTCACGCGCTCCGTCGGGGGCGGCTGAGAGGAAGAGGGGGTGAGGCTCATTCGGTGCGGTTCCTTTCCCGGTCGGTGCGGCGCTCGTGGGCGAGAAAGGCGAGGGCGTCGCTGAGAACCAGGGTAGGGTCCGCGTCGACGGCCGCACAGTAGCGCACGAGCTGGTCGGTGGAGATCGAGTGCTGGCCGCGTTCCAGCGCCATGACCGAGGTGTAGCCCTGGCCGAGGCGCGCCGCCAGGCGCATGGGGGAGAGGCCGGCGGAGACGCGCGCGGCGCGGAGCTGAAAGCCCAGGTGACGCGCCAGGCCCGGCACGCGGGTCGGGCCGAGCTGCGCGGCCGGGTAGGGATGGCGCGAGGTCGGCGTGGGGTCAGCCACGGCCGGTCCGGCGGGCCTTGATGGCCTTGAGGGCGCGACCCCAGGGCGTGACGAGCGGCGGCAGGCCCCGCTGGGCGCGGCCCCAGTTCAGCCAGCCCTCAACGTACGTCTCGGCGTAGCTGAGGGTGCCGATCATCATGAGGGGCTGGTTGAGCGCCAGGGCGTAGATCACCCACAGGCCCTGCGTGCAGAGGCCCCAGACGTACCCCTTGCGGTTCTTCCTCGCGACCAGGCGCTGCCCGTACAGCCCGATCGGGAAGAGGCACCACTGGAAGTACGTGGTTGCCAGGTGGTGAAGCCAGGTGGGCATGATGCGGTCCTTCCCTTCCTTTCCCGGTTCTGCTTCCCTGTTGCTGCTATCTTAGCACGCCGGGTGAGGAATGTACACATCTGGCGCGATGTGGACAAAAAGGAATGGGTGGGAGTGGGGAGATGCAACATGAGGGCTATGCAGGCCGACGTAAGTGCCCCTAGGCGCATTATATACGCCATCGGCACACATGTCCACACATCTTTCATAACAACGACGTAACAAAACAACACAGAAAAATCATGGACAAAAGTGTGGACGATTTCAGCCAGTTGTTGTACAATATTACCCCCCGCCCCGTCCACGCATTATACTACAGCGCGTAGAAAATGGCCATACCTAGGGGTAGTAAAACATGCCATACTATTATGGCCAATGCTGTGTACATCTAGCCTGTAGTGCTGTAGTATTAGGCCATATAGTGCCTAAAACAGGCCCCTATGGTGTCTAATATACGGCCCTGGTATACCCCTTGCCAGAGCAGCTGAGTGCCTTTGTGGACCAAGATCTTTGGTTCACTGAGACTCAGTCAGCCAACTCAGCTGAGTCGTTGAGCCCACCCTTGTGGGGGTTGAGGCAGTCCGTTGCGGCGAGCCTTGCGCCGGCCGAGATCTGAGGGACTGAATGATCTAGAAAATTCAGTCTGAAAATAGATCAAGACCAGGACCCCCTTGTGAGGAGTCCTGGCCTTGAGAGGGCCCTTGATCTCAGCCCCTGAGCTTGGCCACCTGAGCCTTGATCTGAGCGGCCTCAGGGGCGGGGAGCAGCGTCCAACCCTGGTCCTCCAGCCGGTCGGCCATCGAGTCGGTGAGCGCCTTGACGCCGCAGTTCTTGCCAGCCTGGTTGATCAGCAGGTACTCGCTCATGATCTGGTTCCCTTCGTTCCCTTGTTCCTGGTACCATTCTAGCGTGGCTGGCCAGGTTTGTCCACCTGGCCAGCCAAGATCTTTCAGACCGCCCAGGCGACCCCGAGGCCGATCTTGCCGGCCAGCTGGATCCCGAGCTGGATCTTGCGCCCGCCCTTGGTCGTGACGACCTTGGTCTCCTTGATCACGTTCGCGGGCTTGGCCGCGTAGTAGGTGAAGAACTCGGAGCCCGACTCGCCGTCACCGAGCGGGTAGCTGATCTCCATCGAGGCGGCGGTGGCGGAGGTCTGCTGGAAGGTGATCGTGGCGTTCATGGCGGGCTCCTTCGGTTCCTGTTCCCTGGTTGGTAGTACCATCTTATCCTGGCCGGCCTAGCTCTGTCCACTAGGCCGGCCAAGATCTTTCAGCTGTTTGCGGCCTGGAGCCAGCGGAAGAGGTCCGCCGGCGTCTGGAGCTGCTGCGGGACCCGACCCTGCCACCGGATCTGCGTCCCGTGCCACACGGTCAGCTGGCCAGCCTCGCTCACGCCGGCGATCACTCGCTGTCCCTGGCGGTCCCGCAGGGGACGCACCTCGTGGATCGTGCGAGCGCCCGGAGCGGCCGGCTGGTACGTGCCGATAGTGATCATCTTGGTTCCCTTCATTCCCTGTTCCCTGGTGTTACCAGTGTATCCTGGCCGGCAGGCGTTCGTCCACCTGCCGGCCAAGATCTTCTAGCGGACGTAGCGGACCCGGTAGTAGCGGCCGGCGATCTTGACGGCGAAGCAGTCGAGCTGTCCCAGCAGCTCCTTCGCCATCCGCATCGTCTGGGCCTCGTGGACCAGCCCCTCCGCGTCCAGCTCGTCGGCCTTGCGGTCCATGTGCTGCCTGATCGCGGACCGCGCCTGGAACTCGGTGGTGTTCTCGACCAGCCGGATCGCCGGCTCCTGGTCCACCTCCATCGGCTCGACTGCGCCCTGCTCGACCTGGTAGGCCGGGATGATCTCTGCGAGGAAGGCCATTTTCCCTGTTCCCTTCATTCCCTGCTTGCTGGTGGTACCAGGATATACCGAAGGGGGTGGTTTCGTCCACCCCCTCCGGCAAGATCTTTCAGCTGGCGGTGACCAGGTCCTTGATCGCCGGCGCCGCCTCGACCCCGAGCTCGTACGCGGCCTCCTCGTAGCGTCCGGAGCCGAGGTCTGCCTCCTCCAGCCAGTCACTCTCCTCGCCGGCGAGAAGGACGCCCACGCCCTTCGCCAGCCCCCGCAGCAGGCCGGCCCGGGCGTAGTAGCCGCCGGCGCTGTGGTGGATGCCGCCCAGTCGCGTCCGCCGGCTGGCCGCCCGGCTCAGCTCCGGCCCCATCTCCTGCTCGGCCTTGGCGATGATCAGCCGCGCGACGTCCACGACCTTGGCCGGCACACCCTCGGGGCCCGAGATCGTGACCGTGAGGGCCCCCTGGTAGCCGACGCCCTTCTCCTTGTGCTTGGTGAACGTGGCGCCGAGCGCGGCGGCGAGCGTGGCGTACACGGCCGCCCGGTGCGGGCCGAGGCCACCCTTGACGCTGACGGTCTCGGTGATCGTCTCCGCGATCTCGACCTCGTCCACGTCCGCCTCGTCGGCCTCCACGACCGTCTCGGCGTCCGCCTCGGCCACGACCTCCGCCAGCAGGGCGTCGAAGTCGACCTCCGGCTCCTCGACCTCCACGGGGGCGACGAAGCCCTTGGCGATCTGCTGGACGGCCAGCTCCGCGGCCGTCTTGCTGCTCGCGCCCTCGAGGAAGAAGACGGCCCCGCCGGTGACCAGCGTCCAGGCCTTCTCGTCCTTGTTGTAGCTGAGGGTGCCCTGACCCTCGTTGGTGGTGATCTCGTAGCCGTCGCCCTTGACGATCGTGACGTCGCCGATGACCTTGGTCTGGCCGGCCTTGAGGTTGCCGAGGTTGATCATGATCTTCTCCTTCATTCCTGGTCTTGCGGTTCCCTGTTCCCTGACTAGTACTACTGTACCTTGGCCGGCGGGGGTGTGTCCACCCCCGCCTTCAAGATTTTTAGCTGGCGTCCCAGGTGGCGCGGTCCGCCATCACGTCGTTGATCACGCTCTCGGCCGCGGTGGCGCCGAACGTGTCGTGGATCACCGACAGAATGTCGATGATCACCTCCACGGCCAGGTCGCCGGCACGGTCCGCGTTCGCGTCCACCGGTCCGTCACCGACCCAGTGGTTGGCCAGCTCCAGCTGGATGCGGCCACGCTCGGGGCTGGTGGCGCGCTGCGCCCACTCGTGGCTCGGCACGTCCAGCTCGCGGAACCTGATCAGCTCGTCCATTCCTGCTTCCCTCTTCCCTGGTTGGTAGTACCAGCTTACCAGCCAGCGGGGCGGGTGTCCACCCCGCTGGCCAGTATTTTTCAGCGCCGGCGGGTGATCGCCAGGACCTCGCCCTCCTCGTCCGCCAGCTCCTCCAGCGCGCGGTCCCAGGCGTCGTCCGTGCTGCTGGCCAGGATCTTGAACGTGTGCAGCTCCCGGCCGGTCTCCTGGTCCGCCGAGCCGAGGGCGACGGTGGCGAGGTACGTGGTCATTTCTGGCTCCTTTTCCCGTTCCTGCTTGATGGTACCATCTTACCAGGGGAGCGGATGCCCGTCCACTCCCCTGGCCAAGATTTTTTACTCCGCGTCCCGCGCCTCGGTCCAGTCCTCCAGGCGCAGCTCCCGGGGGTAGAAGCTGATCTCGGCCTTGAGCCGGCCGTCCAGGGCCGCGTTCACGTCCAGCCCCTCGCGCAGGCTCACGACCCCGAGGATGGCCTCTCCCAGCAGGTTCTGCTTCCGCTGGACGACGATGAACGTCTGGTCCGTGAAGTCGTCGAACTGGGCGAACGGCGCGATCACGTAGTCGCCCACCTGGAAGCCGTCGAACGCGTCCATGATCTCTTCCCTTCCCTGGCCAGTCCCTTGCCGGCCTGATGTAATCAGTTTACCCTGGGAGCGGGTGCTCGTCCACACCCGCTCCCAAGATCTTTCAGCCCTGGCAGATGGCCTCGAACCAGGCGTCCGCCCAGTGGGCGTGGTGGTGGCGCGTCGCCTTCATCCAGACGCCGTCCCACTCCAGGTGGCAGTGGCCGTTCGGCTGCGCGGAGATCGCGTCCGCCAGCTCCTGGCGCTCCTCCGCGTTCGGGGCGCGGTGCTTGTGGCCGGCGATCTTGTGGCCGTTCACGTCCAGGCCCACCGACGCCATCGCGTCCGTCCAGCCGTCGTTGTAGCTGGTGACCTGGTCCTGCGTCTTGACCGCCGGTGCGCTGGCCTGCGCCTGGCCCTCCACGCCGGCGAAGGCGATCAGCGCGGTGGTGGCGAGGACGATCAGCGTACGGAGCTTCATGGTCATTCCCTTTCCCTGTGGCCCGCTGCCTGACTGGCTGCTGGTACCAGGATACCAGGGGGAGGATGGCTTGTCCACCCCCTGGCCACCTGATCCAGCAGTCAGCCGACGACGCGGCTGCGGACGATCCTGGACTTGCCGGCGCGGTGCCCCTGCTGCGCGATCGCCATGGCGTGCGCGTCCTCCTCGGTCCAGGCCCGTTTGGTGACGGTGTACGCCTTGCGCCCGTCGTGGACGACGATCCTGAAGGTGCTCATTTCCCGTTTCCCTTCCCTGTCCTGCTGATGGTACCATCCTACACCGTGGCGGCAGGCTTGTCCACCTGCCGCCGCAGTTACTTTCAGTTACTGCCGGTGAGCTTGATCGTCCGGCTGAAGCTGGCGATCATGCTCTCCAGGTCGGAGCGGAAGATCACTCGCGCCTCATGCTGCGCCCGGTCGACCAGGTTCGCCCACTGGTCGGTGCTGCTGCGCGGGCTGTAGGTGACCAGCTCCTGGTCGACGAACCCGAGGCAGGCGGCCAGCACGTTCAGGTCCGTCTCCACGCTCTTGACCACGTCGCCGGCGTCCACCCTGGCGAACGCCTTGGCCACGTTCGACCAGAGCTGGACCTGCTTCTCCGCCCTGGCCAGCGTCAGCACGGCCAGGTTGGCGATCGACTCGCCGTTGGTCAGCGCCTTGATCATGTTTGTCTGGATGTTGGCCAGGCGCCGGCTCTGACCGTCGAGCTCGGTCTTGACGTCGTCGCGGATGTCCATCTTCGCTTCCCTTCCCGTTTCCTGCTTGGTAGTACTACCTTACCAGCCACGGGGAGCGCTGTCCACTCCCCGTGGCGGTAACTTTCTGTTACTCGTCGTCCTCGTCCACCTGGCTGTTGCGCCAGGCGTCCAAGATCGCGTTCTGCAGCTCCTGGAAGCCCGTGAGCAGGTCCTCCTCCGTCACCTGCGCGGTGCGGGGGAACCCGAACCAGCAGACGAAGCCCAGCTCCATCACGACCAGCTGCCCCCAGGTGGGGTCCCAGCGGAGGCTGTAGTCCACCTCGCCCACCTTCTGGGTCCAGAGGACGCGGCAGTGCTTCTCGTGGTCCTCACAGGCGTCGGGGTTGTCCTGCGCCGTGCAGAGCCACCTGTCGCCCGCGCCCAGCCAGCGCTGGCCGTCGGCGTCGAACCACGCGGCGGTGATCTTGGCCATCGTCTCGGGTGCCGTGATCAGGTCCATTTCCGTTCCTTCCCGTTCCCTTGTCCTGTTACCAGGATACCGGCTGCGGGAGCGGCTGTCCACCCCCGCAGCCAGACTTTTTACAGCTGCCCGACCAGGTCCAGGTCCTCCAGCAGGCCCTCCAGCCCGTTCGGACCCTTCTCGACCCCGTTCAGGTAGCGCTGGAGGATGAAGGCACGCACGGCCTTCTCGTCCCCCTCGATGCCCACGACCGGCCACCCGCCGGCCGGCCCGACCTCGACCTCCACCTCGGCCTTCACGCCCGCCTCAGCCGCCCACGCGGCCAGGATCGGCTTGAACTCCTCGACCGTGTCGGGGTCCCCCTCGTACTTCTTGCCAGGGGCCTCGTAGCCCTTGTACATCCAGTCCAACTCGAGCTTGATCACGGTTCCCGTCCTTCCCTGGGGCCTGCGCCCCCTTGCTCCTGTATCCAGGATACCAGCCCTGGCTGCGCCTGTCCACACCCAATTTGCCTGGATGTACAACTGGCAGATACGGGGGTACGTTGCTCCCGTCCCCACGTTCCCATCCTACCAGCTTCCAGCATCCTCGTCCACAGTCTGGGCAGCTCCCCCGCCCCTGGCAGGTTCCTCGCTTCCCTTGCTGCTGGTATCAGAATACCTTGCCGGCCACCCCAGGTCCACACCTGCCGGCCAGAAAGTTCGGCAATGTTTTTCAGCCAAAAGTGTGGACATTCACGGCCAGGGGTGATAGACTGGAATGGGACCGGTGCGCCCCGTGCCACCCTCATGATCAACTCCTCATGATCACTCTCCGTGATCATCTCCCGCCCGCCGCCGGTTGATCATCCCCCGCGCAAGACCAGCTCGGTGTGCGTGAGTGAGTACGTGTGCACGCCGTGGCGGCCAGGCAACTTTTTTCGACCGTCGCGGCTTTTTTCTCGGCCAGCGTGACGCGTTTCATGGCCATCTCGCCCCGCCGCTGGCCAGTTTCATCACTCTCGCCACCCTCTCACGGCCCCACGAACCAGGGTCATGGCCTCCGTGCCACTTTTTCATGGCCACCCTGTCCGTTTTGGCCACTTTTTGCCCGTTTCATGGCCACTTTTCGCCAAAAATGGCCAGTTTCATGGCCAACTCCTTCCCGAGCCGGTGAAAGTGGCTGCGGCGGTCACTCTCTGGCCATAAGTAACACTTTTTGGCCACTTTTCCCTGGCCATCAGCCCCTCGTTGCGGCGAGGAGCTCCTGGCCAGAGCACGTTCGTTGCGGCCACTCATAAGTGGCATCTCAGAGTCCACTTTGGCGAAGTTTGCACAGAGTAACCAAATGGGCTACTTGAAGAGTTGAAAAATCAGATGGCCATTACGTTGTAAAATTGTCCAGCTCATGGCCAGGATCTCGACCCCGACCCCACTCTCTCACCCCTCCCTCACCCCTCTCTCACCCCTCCCTCACTCTCCCGTTCTGCCCCTCCCTCATCTCCCCCTCCCGCCGTGTCCCCCTCCCATCCCCCGAGAAGCAGCGAGATCCCCCCTCTCG
>Ga0070730_10002021_pt1 | contig 18785 bp, 15 predicted proteins | sample Coa_R1_3_FD_66447 | JGI IMG/M metagenome (GOLD analysis project Ga0070730, IMG submission 66447) | Surface soil microbial communities from Centralia Pennsylvania, which are recovering from an underground coalmine fire - Coalmine... | ecosystem: Environmental > Terrestrial > Soil > Unclassified ... | reverse complement strand
CGCTATCTGGATCGCTTATGGATCATGGCCGAACATTGTCCTTTTATGAAACATCTCATTCGTGCGGAGTGCGCCGATCTTTTAGAAGGCGATATCCCGTATTTTACGGCCAGGCCAGCCAGCCAGGATATCTGGACCAGTCGTGGCGAGTGCATCGCCGAATTTTTCCCCGAGGCCAGCCTTGATATCGTCAAAGATCGCATCACGGGTCTCAATGAACACGACCTTGCCCAACAGCTCTGGATTATCCAGGCATCATTGACCGCTGTCTCGATGGAGGGCCATACTGGTAGCGCAACCAGGCTCACTCCTCCTCCCACTCCTATCGTCTGGGCAACGCCTCTGCGTTTACAATCCGCTGCCCAGGCTATCGGGAATCGTCTCTGCGCTCTGGCTCTGCATAACGAGGAGCGTGTGGGCTGGTTGGGCATCACATTGACCAATAACATAGAGTGGAAGATCATGCCTGCCGAAACAGACTTCTACAGTGGTCTGCCGGGCATCGCTTTCTTCCTTGCCTATCTAGGATCTGTGACGGGCCAGGCCCATGCTACGCAATTAGCGCAATCGGTGGCCCGGATGCTCAAACAGCAGCTCGAAACACCATCCCGGCAAAGTACAGCAGGGATTGGCGCGTTTGCGGGCTGGGGGGCGCAACTCTATCTGTTCTCTCACCTCTACTCCCTCTGGCGCGAGCAATGGCTCCTGGACGCCGCCGCGCAATGCGTTGAGCAGATTACACCGCTGATCGAGCAGGATACTCATTTAGATATCATCTCAGGGGCGGCTGGCTGTATTGCGGCCTTACTTAGCCTCTATAATGTTGCTCCTTCCTCCGACCTGATGGCTAGCGCTCTACGTTGTGGGGAGCATCTTGTCACATCTCTGGATTTGTCTGCTGATAGCGATCCAGTAACGACATTGCGGCAAAAAGGAGTTCTCACTGGCTACGCTCATGGCGCATCTGGTATGGCTTTAAGTTTACTCCAGCTGGCATCTCTCAGCAGAGAGCCTTCTTTTCAGCAGGCAGCCCTTGTCCTGCTCGCATTCGAACACAGCCTGTTCTCTGCTCAGCACCAGAACTGGCCTGACCTGCGCGATATAAGTAAGTATTTTCCGGGCGATGAAGCACAACGCTTTATGACGGCCTGGTGTCATGGCGCGCCGGGGATCGGCATGAGTCGTCTTGCAATGCTCAACTACCTCGACAATAGCAAGATCCGTCAGGAGATTGATGCTGCGCTGCATACGACGCTCAAAGCAGGATTTGGTCGCAATCACTCGCTCTGTCATGGTGACCTGGGCAATCTGGAATTACTCCTGACTGCTACCCGGCATCCTGGCATGGCTCACTACGAGCCGCTATTAACCCGTCATACTACCAGATTGTTGGCCAGTGGCGAAACCTCTGGCTGGATTACCGGCATACCACTGGGCGTGGAGACGCCAGGAATGATGGTTGGCCTATCAGGCATCGGCTATCAACTCCTGCGCCTCTCAGCGCCAGAGAGGGTCCCCAACGTGCTGTTGCTCTCACCCCCGGTAATAACGGAGCTGGGGCAGAACAGTCCTATTCACAAGGTGCGTAGGAGGTCCTTCTCTCCCTACCCCTTTTTAGGGGCCCCCTCTGAAGTGTAAGTGTGTAAGTTTTGGCCATCGATCAGCCTCAGAAGCCGGTCGAACCATACTTACACATACTTACAGCGAGTGAAAGTGTAAGTTTTGGTGTAAGTTTGCGTTTCCTGATGGGCATATCGGGTCTTCTCTGTAAGACAGAGATTGCAGCAGAGGCCCGTTGCTATAGATTAGTTTTTGTTGTTTTGTACACATTTCAGGGTCACATACCCTGGAAAAGAAAAGGAGAATTTCTCATGGCAGTTGATATCGTACGTGTTTGGACGGATGAGACCTATCGACGTAACTTACACCAGGATGAACTGGCTCACGTTCCAGCCAGCCCGGTGGGTGAAGTCGAGCGCCTGGATGCTGACATTTCGTTTCTGAACAATGATCCCGCGTCCTCCCAGGTAACGGTGTGTCTCACCTGGGGTCCCTGTTGCTCACCATCGGAGATCAATATGACATTCGGGCCATGCTGTTGGTAAGCCATTGCGCGACGATGGCTCAAGAACTTTGGAAGCAAAAAGGAGAAATTTTATGATGGTTGACGTTGTGCGCGCCTGGACCGATGAGGCCTATCGCCGGAGTCTGGCGCCCGCTTTGCTGGCACAATTTCCCACAAATCCAGTAGGAGAGAGTGTCTCATCTGATACCGCTCTTCTGTTGGGCAACAATCCGTTGGACCCGCAGGTATCGCAGGTTTCTTACTGTTTGTCGGTGGGGCCCTGTTGCCCGACATATCAGGGAGTATGCACTATTCTGCCATAAAGGTTCACTGAATGGCTAGATTTCTTGTGTGTGTTGATCCAACCCGACCTTGCATCAGGCCGGGTTGGGCCTTTTTTAGGAGGGTTGTATGATCAGTTCGTGGCGACGTGGAATCGTGTTGTGCTGGCGGGTGAGTCCCGTGATGGTGCTGGGTTTGTTTCTGCTGACGGCGCTGGCCGGTACCTTGCCATCGTTGCAGATACGACTCACATCTGCCATTGTCCAGCAAGTGGCTGGCATGATACAGCAGCACAATGGGGCGAGACAGATATCTTTTGTGCTCTATCTGGGACTCGCTCAGGGAGGTCTGGCGATTTTGGGGATGGCCCTGGCGTCTCTTCAGCAGTATCTGCAAGGACTGTTTCAGATACGCCTGACCAATGAGGTAAATCTGCTCATTATGCGCCAGGCCACCCGGCTTGATTTACAACAGTATGAAGATGATCGCTTCTACGACAAGTTACAGCGAGCGCAGCGCGAGAGTAGTTATCGCCCATATCAGATGCTGAGCCAGATGATGCAGGTAAGTTCACAACTGATCTCGCTCTGCACGGTGGGTTTCGTCCTGTTTGCCTGGAACTGGTGGATTGCCCTGTTGATCCTGCTCTCTCCCTTGCCCTCGACCTGTTCGCAACTCTTCTTTGGGCAGAAAGAATATACGATTGAGCGCGCGCGATCAGCCGAGCGGCGGCGCCTGATCTATCTGCAGTATCTGGTGACGAATGCGCGGGCATTTAAAGAAATTCGTCTTTTCAACCTCTGTGAATATTTGCTGGAGCGGTATCGCACCGTGGTGAACGGCTTTTACTTGCTGGATAAAAAGATAGCGACCCGGCAAGCGCTGGCCCTGGTGGTGCTTGGTCTGGTGAGTAGCGCGGTTGCGACAGGGGCACAGTTGTACGCCATCCTATCTACCCTGGCTACTGGATCAATTGGGCAATTGGCGGCCTATATGCAGGCTATCAGCGTCGTGCAGGGGAGTGTCCAGGGGCTGCTTGTAGGGGTGAGTCAGCTCTATCAGAATAATCTATTTGTAAGCAACTTCTTTGAATTTCTAGATACGCCTTGCACACACATCAAAAGTGGGACGCGGCCATTTCCCCAGCGTTTGCGCAAAGGGATTGAATTTCGCAATGTCAGTTTTTATTATCCAGGAACGACTCAACAGGTTCTACACGCGTTGAATTTGCGCCTGCCTGCCGGCGAATGTGTCGCGCTGGTAGGAGAAAATGGGGCGGGCAAGACCACGATTGTGAAATTGCTGACCAGGCTCTATGAGCCGAGCGCAGGCCAGATCCTGATCGACGATATCCCGATCGAGGAATATGACGTAGATGATGTGCGCAAACATATCGGAGTGGTGTTCCAGGACTTTGTACAGTATGAGATGACAATGCGGGAAAATATTGGCTTTGGCAATGTAGAGAAATTGGGGTGGGATGAATGTGTGTGCCTGGCTGCGGAAAAGGGGGGGGTATCAGCACTGATTGAGGATTTGCCGCAGGGCTATGAGACGATGCTGGGGCGAATGTTTGAGCAGGGGCATGAACTTTCAATTGGGCAGTGGCAAAAGATCGCTCTGGCGCGGGCTTTTATGCGGCAGGCTCCCCTTGTCGTGCTGGATGAGCCGACTGCCTCCATTGATGCCGCCGCCGAGGCCGAGTTGTTTGGACGGCTGCGCAGCCTGACGCAGGGCGCTTCCTCTTCTCCTGACACCTCGGCCACAACCTTATTGATCGCGCACCGCTTTTCAACGGTACGGCTCGCCGACCGCATTTTCGTGCTGGAAGAGGGACGGGTCAGCGAGGAGGGTACACACGAGAGTCTGCTGCGGGCGGAGGGGACCTATGCTCGTCTCTTTCATCTGCAGGCCAGTGGATATCTTTCTTCAGCGCCCGTCAAAGAGGCAGGCCTTTTCTCATAAGCCAATGGAAAGCTCAAGATACAAGTGGGGCACTCGTTCGTTACGGAAATTATGTGGTGTTTCTATTTTTATGTACATAAAAAAGGTTATTTCTGGAGGCCTCATTAATGAAATGGTATCCTTATGGGCATGACTTTGGCAATGCGGAAATGGGCGGAGTCACGGTCCTGAATGGGAGAAGTGTTTCTTGTAGTATTCCTACAGCGTTTGCGAAAGCTGATACCAGCGCGATGCACAATCTTGGGGTAAAAGTGGATCAGCCCAATGCGCATGTAATCCAGTTTCTTGGGGAAGCTATGGCGTATGCAGTGGGGGAGCTGGCGCTGCAACAATCGACGGATGTCTATCATGGACGTGGCGACATTCAGCGTTATGCCAGTAAATATAGTCTGCGCGGCTTGCTAACCGTAGCAGCATCATTGATTCCTGATAGTGAATTTGGGCTTTATGTAGTCACCGGGTTGCCTGCTGAAACCTTTATTAAGAATAGCGCCCTGCGTAATAGCATTAAAGCCGCACTGGATGGCACGCACGTTTTTACAACTGATAATGGAAAAACGTATCGGCAGATAACGATCGAGGTGGCGACGGTTGTTATGGAAGGGGCGGGCGCTTTAATTGCTTATGGTGATAAATCGGTAAGCAAGACGACAGAGAGCGCGGTGATCGACATTGGGGGTCGTACCACCGACCTGTATGTGGCACGTGGTCAGGTGCCTGTGAGCGATTACTGTAAAGGGAAGCCATTGGGGGTGGAATCGGCCACTCAGATGTTGATGGATACTTTCGAGCACAAGTTTGATCGCTCGCTCTCTTTGCTGGAGGCCCGTGAAATCATGTATGCCTATGCCTCGAATAGTGAGCTGAACTACCCTGATATCGCGGTCTACGGGAAAACAGTAAGTTCGCTCGACTTAGATCGCCTGGTCGCCGAGGCCGTAAATCAGGTGGGAAGTGAGATTGTGTCATTTGTGGCCTCTGCCTGGCGCCAGAGTGATCGGGATGCGGTCGCGGCAAGCTTCAAGCCTGTACTGACTATTGGTGGTGGTGTCTATTATTTCTATCAAGTCTTGAAGCAGCGTATTCCGCACCTTTCTCGCCCGGACGATCCGATCCACGCCAACGCACTGGGCTATTGCAACCTGGCCGGTCGCCTGCTGATGCGGAAATTCCAGTCGAACGGTGTCAAAGCATAAACAGGGAGAAAAGGTCATATGTCACAAGATTCAGAGAAGTATCTCCACTTTCACGTCGCTTTGCTCAAGGACTCCTTTGCCATGGATGCGCTCCGGCAAGATGCGTTGAAGTATCATATGATCGACCACCCTGGCCAGTTAATTGCTCTGCGCCTGACAGAGTATTATGAGATCATGGCCAGGGGACTTGTACCTCCCGTTGCCAGTGTGTCGATTGCCACATCTGCGGCGGCTCGCAAATCCTCTCAAGGGGCACAGGGGAGTGGGCTGGCAGCTGACACGAATGGAGGCGATAAAGAGGGAATGACGACAACAAGTTCTGTAGAGGGCAATGAGGCAGCTTCTGCGACCGAGCAACTGGATGATCAGAATACTGATGGTGATAGGATGGTTGCTGCTTCGCCTGATGCTGAACAGAATGCGGAAGAGGCGGCGGATTATTGGACTTTGTTGTAGGCTGCTAAACAGGATAACTCAAAGAGCGCATCACCTCCATAGTTCTAAGGTGATGCGCTCTTTGAGTTATCTTCTACTGGTCGCCAGGAGACGGGGTCGGGGTAAAGGAGTATCGATGAGACGTGCCTTATCGAAGTTGGCGCCCTGCAGGTTAGCGTCATGCACGTTTACCTGGACCAGGGCCGCCCCCCGGAAGTCAGCTCCACTTAGATCGGCCTCGCTAAAATCGGTTTTGATGAGATAGGCGCCGACAAAGCTGACTCCCTGCAGGTTGGCTCCGTGAAAATTGGCTTCGCTGAGGTCGGCCCCACTGAAGTCTGCTCTGCTCAACTGGGTGTACCTGAGGTTGGCCTTGTTCAGGTAGGCCCAGGTGAGGATAGCTTCACTCAGATCGGCCTCGCTGAGATCGGCTTCGCTGAGGTCTGTATCGCTAAGATCAGCCTCGCGCAGGCTGATAACGTGGAAATCTGCTTCGCGCAGACACATCGAACGGAGACGCGCCTGCTTTAGATTGATCCTTATTCCTGGATGGTCAAGCCGCCATCCATTCCAACAATCGCTACCTTGCTTGAGAAGATCAATATAGGCTTGTTTATCCACAAGAGTTTCTTTCTAGATAATCGGATGATGTAACGAAGAGGCAGAGCGCCAGGGCGTCTGCTGTATCGCTGCATCGACATACTACGGCATCGTGTACGGGAGAATCATAGCACATCAGTGTTAACAGCAGATTGTCTCTGTGCAAAATTATCAGAGCGGTGTAGCCAGGATCTGAAACTTATCGCTTCTCAGCTCGTGCCTTCCATTTGTTGGTCCAGCGGCGTGCGGGAGCCAGTTCTTGAGGCTTGTGTTTGTAGCGCTGTGCCAGATTATGCTGGATGACAGTCCCGGCCCAGGCATAGAAGAGTGGCATATCCTTCAGGCGACCTCCCTGGCGCTGATAACCGATACGCCAGGCCAGTTCAAAGATGCGCAGGCCAAGCCACAGAATAAGAGGCTTGCGTACCAGAGGATCGACGCGCAGAATAGACACGGTACGCGCGGCATCAGCTCGTGGGTCGCCTGCAAGCGCATTTGTCCAATCCACGATCCCCGTGATCTTCCTGCCATCAGTCAGCACGTTACGCGGATGATAGTCCAGGTGGAGCAAAGACGTTTTATGAGAAGCCAGGCTGCGCAGGCGATCTTGCACTATTTGCTCGCCATCGTAATCCCAGGCAATCCAGGCCTCTGGTTGCTGTTGCAGAAGGGCGGGAGCGGGCACAGCATGAATGGCCGCCTGCATGCGACCAAATTCGAGTCCCAGTCGCCATATACACCATGGTCGGGTAAGCAGTTCGTCGGCTACCGTGCGCCCGGCCAGCCAGGTGATCAGCAAAGCCGGGCGATCCTGCCAGACCCCTGCTACATGTACCTCCGGTATAGGAAGGCCCGCCGCCCGTGCAGCCGCCATCACAACCTGTTCGTGCTTGCAATCCTCATGCTGCCCTGGTCGAAAGACGCGCAGGGCATAGGCCTGCCCCTCACATTCAACCTTCCACATCGCCATATCAAACCCACCCAGCAGAGGCGTGGCCACAGGCGTCCCATTGATGCCAAGTGAGTGAAGAATTTCCAGCGGCTGTAGATTATCAGTTTGCGTCATGCAATGCTCCTTTATAAGAAAGATGCAAATTTTGATAAAGACTGAAGAGGCATGTTTTGCATAAGAAGCGGTATTGATAAAGTTTGCAAGAGCAAAGGAGAAGTTTCCTCTTTAGAGGAAGTATATCTTACAGAGAAAACTTTTTCAAGCCTGCAAAGTGACCAAAATCCCTTGACAATCAGATCGCTGTGAGATATATTTAACGCGCCGAAGGCCACCCAAACTGGGTGGCCTGTTTTGTTGGGCATAGTTGAGAAAAGAACGCGCGTTGACCGTTGGGGTCGATGAGCGTTCTTTTTCTATGCGCTGAGGAAGGAGATCAATGCATGAGCGAACGAATTGCGATGGAGATGGTCCCAGTAGAGCAGGCTTTGAATGCGCTGCGCCATCATGTTACGATGTGGCATGGGTATGCTTTTGCCCTGGCCCAAAAAGCCAATCTCAGTCCTGAAGAAGCTGCGCACTTCTTTATGGAGGGCCATGCCCCCATTATTGTGGCGACCCCGACTGATCCTGCCATGCTGGCACAATATGCCCGGCAAACTGCGACCACATTGGCGCTGATCGGGGAAGGGAACAATGTGTTCCTGGAGCAGGTTGGTGAGCGCTGGTTGATTAAGAGTGTGATCACAGCCGATAGGCCAAATCTGGAACGGTGGGGAGCTGCACTGGACTTTTTTGTGCGCTGGTTAGCGGAACATTCACGAATGATAGGGGAGCCAAAAAGGATAGAGTATACCCTCTGGCTTGATGGTGATGTTTTACATGTTCAGTTAGCGTTGCGACCGAACGAGTAAAGAGGCTGTGCCAGGGTTGTAGCAATCAACTACAACCCTGGCGTAACTACCATTATTGCAGTGAACCGGGGAAGAGGGTAGGTTGGTCTTGTATCGCACGAAAGAATTTGTGTTTGTGATACCACAAGGAGAAGCCTACGCTTGCTAGAAAGCAGATGATTCCTGCACCCACGCAGATCTCGAAGGGGAGCCTGAAGATGGCGTCGAGGAGCAGGCCTATAAAGGTTCCGCCGATGACGCTGGTGATAACCGCAATGGTGCCCGGCGTGCCCAGCAAGATCTGCCAATAGGTGTGTCCCATCCCGATCTTTTGCAGGGTAGCAGCTGCATCATCGGAGGTTGAGAGGATGAAGTAAGGTCTGAGGTCTGGGGCATATTCTAGAAAGAGATGGCGAAGACGGCTCATGCCACGTGCATAGAGAACATCCTCAATGGTCGATTGAAGGGTGCGCTCAAAGGTCACGATCCCGAGAAAAAAGAGCGTCGGGAATAAGATAAGGCTGAAGACGAAGAATGGCACCTGAAAGTTAGAGACCTGTCCAATGAAGGCAAGAGCTACGAGGGCTGTGGAGACGGCGCTGATAAAGAGACCGGCTCGCCCACCAGCATCGGCAATAGTGCTGGCTCGACCATTCTGCAAATTATAGTGTTCTGTCGTCAGGATCGTTATGAGTTGGGGCGAAAGGTCACGGCTAACCTGTGCTTTTGGTTCTGGATTTGTTTGTTCCTTTGGTAAAAGATCCATAAGTATATCCTTCTTTATCGTAAATGCAAAAGCATAAGACCTGCTGGGAGTAAGGAGATTTGGAGATAGCTCCTAATAGTGAGATATGGAAGAGGTAATGGCCCCGTAGGCCATTACCTCTTCCATATCTCACTAAATCCGTGCGAGATGGCGTGAAAAGGCAACTGATGGCCCATCCACAGATGAACAATTTGTATAGTTTATAGACAGCATAACGTGGTTAAGCTCGTTCCAACAACTCGTCGTACTTTTCATCGTAGGGGAGGATGCGCCCCTCCGGCATCAGGAGGAGTGTGTTGGGTTTAAGATGACGGACAAACTCGATATCGTGGGTGACGGTGAGAATAGTGCCATTATAGTTGCCCAGCGCCTCGCCGATAATGTTACGCGATAACACATCGAGGTGAGTGGTGGGCTCGTCGAGCACCAGCAGGTTAGGACCAGCCAATACCATCTTCGCCAATGCTAAACGTGTCTTCTCGCCTCCGCTGAGCGTCCCGACTTTTTGCCAGACGCGATCACCACTGAAGAGGAACCGCCCAAGTATACCGCGGACGCGTTTGGAGTCCTCCGGCAGTACTTCGGTGGCCTCGTTGAGCACTGTATTGTCGTAATCGAGCCCCTCGTTCTCCTGCGCGTAGTAACCCAGGTTGACGCGATCTCCCTTGAGAACCTTGCCGCTATTGAGAGGTGTGATGTTGAGCAGGGTACGCAGCAGGGTGGTCTTGCCTGCGCCGTTGAGTCCAATGACGACCATACGCTGGCCACGCTCAATCTGGAAGCTGATATTACGAAAAATCTCCCGGGTGCCATAACTCTTGGCGAGCTTTTCGGCGCGCAGTACCAGTTGTCCGCTGGGCTGGCGCACTGGGAAGTCGATCTTGATGCGTCGGCTGGTTTGCGGGAGCTGAGGCTTGCTGGACTCCAACGTCGTGATGCGCTTATCGATCGCGATACGCTGGCTGACGCGGGTGGCGCCGAAGCCACGCAGTTTATCCGATGTTTTGCGCAGGCGAGTGATCTCACGTTCCTGCTGCTGCTTTGTGCGCTCCATCAACGCCAGGGCATCGCCTGTCACCGTGAGGTAGTTAGAGTAGCTGCCGCGATACTCTTCGAGCTTGTGTGTGAACTCGTTGAGGCGCAGCACTTTATTGATGCTGCGATCCAGCAGGTCCAGATCGTGCGAGATGATGAGGAGCGCACCTTTATAGGTCTCCAGAAATTCCATTAGCCAGCTGGTGGCCTCAACATCCAGGAAGTTGGTCGGCTCGTCAAGCATGAGCAACTCAGGCGATTGGAAGAGCAGGCGCACCAGTGCTAACTTGGTTTTCTGGCCGCCACTGAGCGTACTGACGGCCCGGTCCAACGTTACCCCGCCGATGTTGAGGCCGGCAATCAATTGTTCGCTGCGGGCGTCTGCTTCATAGTAGCCCAGTCGTTCCAGGGTATCCTGAGCAGAGGTGAAGTGCTCTAAGAGCGTCGTGAGATCCTGATTGGCGGATTCCGCGATCTGGATGGCCAGTTCCTCATAGGTATGAATAGCTTTGTCCAGGCCCGTGCTGCTAAAGATGAAGTCGCGTACTGTGCCACCTCCCGCCACAGGCGTTTCATGCGCTACATCTTGCGAGAGGTAGCCATGGGTGCGCGGGAGCATCACGGTGCCGCCATCGGCCTCCTGTAGACCCGCTACGATTTTGAGGAGAGAACTTTTCCCCGCACCATTGACACCGATCAGCCCGGCCTTTTCGCCGGGTGCGACAGTGAAAGAGACATCGTCCAGGACCAGGCGCGGACCATATGAAAGATGTATGTGATTGACTTGCAACATCGAAATTTTCCTTTAATAAGTGCTTCCAATTTCCCCACGGAGGAGGTCCCTTTGTGGGCCTCGGTGGGCAAGGTAGCTAGACTAGCGCGAGGCCCACAGGGGGTCCTCCTACACGATCTTAGGTTTGGGCAGGCAAACTCTCGCGTTGGGGTGTGACGAACTGGGAGCACAGGGTGCCGCGGTACAGTCAGCAACGGAAGATTGCTGCCCGGCGACACACGCCTGAGAGAGTGGGCTACTCTAATGTTCGCCCGTAATGGGAGGAAGAGGTGAGAGAAGATGCGACGAAGGTCAATACAGAAAGACTCTCAATCGTTCGTTGAAGAGGACGAGTGAGCAGTGCATCATATCGCGCCATTTCCTGCCGCATGAGCCCGGCGTGGTCGCTCATGCGGCGATATCAATTGTCAGAAGAAAACCCTTATCCATTAGTATTTCCCATATAATATTGTTGTGATAAAAAAACCTTCCTGAGAATAGTAACATTGATGTGGAGGTGATGTCAAGGGAAAAGCAGATCAGGGTGTTTTATGGAGGGCGATCTTGCCCATAGAACTATGTAGCTCCAGTTGCGCGTGAGGAGCAGAGCCGATGGTGGTGCTGCCAAAGTCGTTGGTGACATCTTCCTTGCCAGTTGGTGTGGCCAGTTTGCCTGTGGAGGCAACCAGGCTAAATGAAGTGGTAGCCGGCAGAGTTACAGTGATCGGGCCAAGGTTGGTCTGAAAGAGCGTTGTGCTCTGGGGATCGAGCATACCATTGTAACTGAGTGGGCCGGCGTTCGACTTGAATGATGATTGCCCTTTTAAGGTTGCATGTGTAATGGCAATTAAGCTAGTAGTGGTCTGTATGTTCATCTGGCCGCTAATACCATCGATAGTGATAAAGCCTTGCAGCGAGGTGATATTCAGATTGCCTGATACTGGCATCGTGATATCAAGGTCGATCTCTTCGCGGTGAGTAGCGAGCCAGTCGTCTGGCTTCTGATTGGAGGTTGTGATAGTAATGGCATTACCGTGCTGTGCTGTATTTACTTGCATATCGTCCAGGCTTCCGCCATCTGTATCTGCGTGCAATTCGGCTCGCACGATGACGTTGTCCGCGTTTCCACTATGAACATGAATGATCCCTACATGATTGGTAATGGTCAGTTCAGGTTCCCCGCTGACGGTCAGCGTTTTGACAGGTAAGGTTATGGTTTGCGTAGATGGTGAATTATCAGAGCCACATCCGACGATGAACAGGCCGAAGGTTGCCAGGAGCAACAGGGCCAATTGGGTCCTCTTGTGGGAGAGACTACCTGGATGAAACCGTGCTGGTAGTTGGCTGCGGGTATGCTTGAGTGCTGCCGGCCGATAAGGCCCGGTTTCCTGCTGAATCACGGGAGACTCCTTTTGCCTGGATAGATACACTTTATGGATAAGATCAAAGAGATCGGTATTCATTCTACGATGAGCATGTGTTGATTGACGGAAAGGCACCAGAAAGTAATGGATATACAATGGCACAAGAGGAATAGAGATTACAGGTTCAACTTGTGCCATCGCGTTACGGCGTGCAGTCTTTCCATACTAATGACCATGCCAGAGAAAGAAAACGGCCATAGTGAGGCCAATCGTGAGCAGTACCAGGAGAGCCAGTCCAATCACAATGCGGCTCAAAGGCATGGTGTTCGGTATCGAGCGCAACGATCCCATTTTTTGTTGGATGTTTTGCTGCATATGATTGATAGCTAAGGTGGGGATCAGCGCTGGCTGACCTACGCCATATTTGATCTGGTGCTGTTTGGTCTGGCGCTGTAACTGAGGCGTCTCTTTGCGCTCCCTGGTTTCTTCTAGTGTAGCGATCTGGGTAGCAGCCAACCCGAAAGCTGCCACTGCTTCGGCGCCACGATGCTGGGTTTTGTCTTGTGGAGGAAGGGGCAGGGTTGTCGCATCATGGTGTTTGTTGGGGATAGCGAAGACCCTGGTATCCCTGCTGATCGCGCGAGCTTTCTCACGAGTTTGGGCGTATGGTAGCGCGCGCGCACGCAGCGATGCTTGCAAGATTGCGTCATAGGCTTGTGCAAATGCCATGATATTTGGATGGCGCTGCTCAGGCTTCTTGGCCAGCGCTCGCAGGAACACCTCATCTAGTTCTGGCAAGAGAGCAGGATTGAAGTGGCTGGGAGGTATGGGCGGCGTGTGATGGTGATGATGTAGTAACTGGGCGGCGGTGCCTTCAAAGACGGCGCGTCCCGTCATCAGTTGATACATCATGACTGCCAGAGCGTACTGGTCGGCAGAAGGCCCGACATGGACGGAGGTGGCCAGAGAGGGGTCGTCAAATTGTTCAGGAGCCATATAGAGAGGCGTGCCTACCGAACGGTGGAGCGAGCGTCCACTACGGTAGAAGGCGGCCAGGCCAAAATCTGCCAGTAACAGATGCGGTCGGCCGTGCGGAAAGATATGTGAAAGATAGGCATACTCGCTACCTTTGAGGGGAGCACGCTCGACGCGAATGAGAAAATTGGTCGGCTTGATATCACGGTGAATAATGCCATGATCGTGTGCATATTGGAGTGCTGATGCCGCTTGTAGAAGATAGTAGCCAGCTTCTTCAGCGGAAATAGGCCAACCAAAGCCAAACTGTTGTGTGCGCCGTTGTAGCCAGTTCCACAGCGAGCCCTCTGAAAGATAGGGCATGACCAGGAAGGTGATTGGTGCTCCACCGTGCTCGATTGTTTCCTCTCCAAAATGATAGAGAGGTAAAATGTGTTCATGTTCCAACTCCGCGACGGCACGCGCCTCGCGCTCGAATCGTTGCGCGGCCTGCTTACCTTCAGGGGTGTTAGGAACAGCACGCAGATCGCCACAAACAACTTTGATTGCTACTTTTCGTCCAATGCGTGCATGTTGAGCTAAATAAATATCCCCCATACCACCACTCTCGATGAGCCGTACAAGCCGGTACCCCCCGAGAGTTTTCCCCACCAACATATTCATTTCAAACATTCCTCATAATAAAAGGCGAGAGTAACAACCAGGTACCACTCCACTCCCAACCTTATACTGATACTCTTCCTTGCGACCCTGGAGGACACGATCCCACAAGGGGACAAGAGTAAATCGGTTCCGACGAGCTGCCTTGCGACCCTGGAGGACACGATAAATCGGTCCCTACTAGACAGTATACAGGATGGTGCGAAAAGCCTTTGCAAAAGTAAGACAAACGTGCTACAACAGAAAGGCAATCAGGTAGGAAATCCGGTGTGAGATGTGAGGAATAGATATATGTGTATAAGTTGTAACCTTCATGCATGAAGGTTACAACTTATACACATATAGAGAAGTTTATTGGCCCAGCGAGCGAAGTGCATCGTAGGCGGTGGAAGCCAGGTCTGAGCGTGTCTCAATGATATAGCGCAACGCGGGAACGGCGTCGAGGTCGCGGTAGAGTATGACGATCTGAATGGCAGCTCGTACGACACTGTCACGTGGATCGGCCAGAGCATCGCGTACAGCGACACGGCTGAACGCATTCGTACCCGCAGGATCGAGGCGTTTCAGTGCTTCCAGCGCCTGGGTGCGCACATAGGGGTCGAAGTCCCTGGTTGCTTGCTGGATTGTGTCCAGCGCATTGGTATCGCCTAATTGTCCGCAGGCGCGTACAACGGCGGCATAGACAATGCTACCAGGAATATCGGGGTCACCAGCCGGGAGATTGTCGCGCCGCCTGTCCTGGGTCATGCGCCTGCTGATATCCACGATACGATAGCCCAGTTGCTGAATGGGGGCGATAGCGCGCTGTTCGCCGATACGGCCCAGAGCATCGCCGATGGCGGCCAGCGCAAGAGCGTGTGAGCGGCCTGTGAGTGTGCGTGTAGCCTCAAGGCGTGTTATGAGCATAGTGGTAGCGCGCGGCTCGCGTAGCTCGCCCAGAACTTTGATAACAGGCGTGAGATCTTCCTCGCTGCTATCTGTGTTATTCAAGACATGGAGTAATGCATCGCGTCCTGGGCCATCTATCCAGCGCTCAATTTCAGGCATCGTGGGCAGGGTAGCCCCGATTGGATTCACAATGCGTGGGTCTTGAATGGCACCACGCGATATGTCGCTCCAATAGCGACCCAGTAAGATGCCCAGGCGATGGATCGCGACAACCTGCTGCCAGGTGGGGGCGTTGCGTGCCCCTTCAAAGAGCTCGGTGGTCACCGCTAGCAAATCGCGCTCGAAAGCAATAGGGAGAGTTTTAGCGCCTGCGCTTGGAGGGGTCATGCTATCCTGAAGAACCTGATTCACAATAAGCGCAGCCTGCTCGGTGAGACGTGGACTTGTAGCGTTAGAGTCGCGCAGATACTTTTCCAGCGGGATGGCCCGATAGATAGGAACGGCAATATAGCTTTCCAGTCCCGGTGCTCGATCCAGCCCACTGGCCACCAGCATATCATAGAAGTTAGTTTGATTGAGTGCCAGAATACCCTCGACCACATCGACCCTGGCCCAGCCCTCTACATCAGGAAGCGCACTCACTAATGTCTGTATGGAGTAGGTTGTACCTTGTTTGACGAGTGATTGAGTGGCATACAAAGAGGTATTGGGATTGGTAGAGAGCTTACCTAGCTCTTGAACAATATCGGGAGCAGCGGTGTCTGTGCTGGTCCCACGCCTGGCGAAACCGACAAATTTCTTATCAGGTTTGCCCGAGGATTTGTAGTTGCCCAACATCAGAATGGCAAAGCGCCTGGCGCGACCTTCCGGGGTTTCTGCCGGGTTGGCATCAGGTGGCAGGTAGAATGCATCTTCTTTCTCGATAATTTTCAGCCAGACCGGGATGAGATTGCCAGCGCGATCGATCTCAAAAAGAAAAGGAATCAAGGTTGCTTTCCACTGCTGGACAGGGCCAACATTGAGGAGCGGGAGTAGTTGTTCTGCTGTTTCTTCTACAGAAACACCTTCCCAGCGCAGGCCGGTCAGTAAGCGGGTCACTTCGGAGCGCAACTCGCTCAATTGTTTTTTCACTTCTGGTGTGTCAGTATTGAGTTCTGGCGTGGGGCGGCGAGCGGCAAGATGTTCGATAGTGCCGGCCCGTTCTGTAGTCATGGCTGAAGGTGGCGTTGCTGGCTTAACATCAGCAGCAGGAACAACCTCTGGCCCTCCCTGCTTTGTTTCCTCAGGTGTCTCGGCAATGTGCAAAAAGCCTGGCTCTGTTGCATCATTCCCGGTGGGGATGGTAGATTCCGTCTGTCCCAGGTCTGTATCAGACATACTCGGTGACCCTCTCTATCCTTTTAGAGCACAAGAACTGAGTTGGCCTCAGCGCAAAATACAATATGTTATGCTACCTGCACATTGTATCGTTCCTTGTCTATACGGTCAAGTCTGAGAACTTTTACCTTGTCATGATAGGCTCAGATAGATGTTCGCTTCCTGGTTACACACAAGGAGTTCTCAATTATTGAAATTGTAGACCGGCATCGAGTCCAGGTACAGTTCGCTTTATTGGTAGAGCGCTCTTCTGTCGCTTCGACGATGATCCCGACATCCTTTTCAAAAGTGGCCTGGCTAATGCGTTTGCAGTGTGATGGTAGATTGATAGTAGAGGCGTCTGTGGAAGCTGGAAATTCATGTATGGTGTAGTGAGGAGGTTGTGATGGATACGATGTTAATGGGACCGCTCTTGCATGACCTGGCCAGTAATGTGCGCAATCTCCTGGATTGTGATGGTGTGGGTCTGTTCCTGGATTGCCCTGAATCCGCATTGCGTCATCCCTTGCTGAATTTGTGTTTCCCACGTGATAGTCGTCCAATGATTCCTGCCGGTTCCCTGACGGAGGTATTTGCGCTTGACGCCGGTGAGCGCGTGTGGGCGGTCTGTGATATGGCCATACAGACGGGTAAGGTCTGGGGTATTGATCACCTGGAACTGCAAAATGCTCGCATTGGAAGTATGGCAGCCGTGCCCCTCAAGAGGGCAGGTGGAATGCTGGGGCTGCTCTTACTGCTTGACAGACGGCCCAGCGCGTTTCAGGATGGAGAGTGTCGGCTGATAGAACAGTATCAGCCAGCGATTGAGCAGTATGTAGAGGCGGCCCTGGGCGATATGTGCTATCCTCCTGCTAGCAATGAGGTGCAGGAGGGGATCTATGCTGCTATACAGGTGTCTCCAGAAGGGGCACAGCAGAGCGAATTTATCTCGATGGTAAGCCATGAATTACGCGTCCCATTGGCAGCGATTAAGGGCTATACAGGGCTGTTGCAGGCGTATGGTGCTGTAGAAGACATACGAGAGGGTGATCTTCTCTCGGGAGAGATGACAGAAGCAAGGCAGCAGCAGTATCTCAGCCGAATTATGGAGCAGGCCAATCACCTGGAGGTGTTGATTGGCGACCTGCTCGACGTGTCACGTATTCAGGCTGGTCGTCTGACCCTGCGCTATAGTTATGTGGATCTGCCCCAGGTATGTCAACGGGTGGCACAACTTGTTCAGCATCGTGTAGATCAGCAGCAGCCGGGATATTACTATATTCGCTGCAATATTGATGCGAAACTCCCTCAGGCATGGGCTGACCCTGATCGCGTGCAACAGGTGCTGAATAATCTGGTAGAAAATGCAGTAAAATATTCGCCTCATGGAGGATTGATCGAGATACTGGCCTATACACGCCGAATTTTGTGCCCGGTCTCCCTGTGCCCAATGGTAGAAGAAGATTATGAGCGGCGTGAAGTGTCTTCCTGGCGGAGTGGATGGAAGATCTCTATCACAGTACGCGATTGGGGTATTGGTATTGCGCCGCAACAGCAATCATCACTTTTCAAACCATTTATGCGTCTGGAACATCCAGCGACCAGCCATGTGCACGGCGTCGGGTTAGGGCTCTACATTTCCCGCAAACTGGTGGAGGCCATGCATGGGCGGATGCTGCTAAAGAGCCAGGAGGGGCGGGGGACCAGTGTCACATTCACATTGCCAACAGAGCCATATGTCAGTCCCGTCTATGCCACTAATTACCCGGCTTAATCTTTGCGGTTAACAGCAGAGGCCTTTTAGAAACATCTTTTTCGGCCGATGAGATAGCCCATCTGTTTGAATAACTGGCCCATTTTTCTCACAAATGAAACGCTTTCGATGGGAAAATCAGGTGGTTCTTCGCACCTTTAGTGATGTAAAGCTCTACTATTATTGCTTATTGCCTCATCTATTTCCTTAGAAAAGGATGAGGCTTCCTTAGAGAATGCTGAAAATTTTTAAGATGACTTGTCTTGACACAATTTACCTGTTATGCTGTACTCAGCAGTTATGTTCTGTTGTCTGTTAGCCAGGTCAGGGTACAGGCCTGGTATCCCAAGAAGCAGGCAAGGAAAAGACAAACTTATCCCGGGTGTATCCAAATGAGTGGATGAGGCGTATTTTACTTAGGGAACATTAAAGAGCCTCAAAGTATTTCCAGGAGGTCTACCGAACGAGTTCCCTATTGAGAAGGCAGAGTAGGAAAGAGTTATTCTGCTATTCCACGCTTTATGTTGTTTACCAGTCAGGTTACAGAGTTTTGAAACTCTTAATTAGGAGGAGAAAGAACAATGCAAGTACAAAAAGGGCGAGGTCGGGGCTTTGCATCAATGAGCCCGGAGAAGAAACGTGAGATTGCCAGCAAGGGCGGCAAAGCTGCTCATGCTCTGGGAACTGCCCACAAATGGACCAGCGAAGAGGCGCAGGCTGCCGGACGTAAGGGTGGCTCGATCAGTCGCCGCCGTTCCAAGTATAGCGTGCAGGCCTAAACGCGCAAGAACGAGAAGAGGCTGGTGTTACTGCCAGCCTCTTCTTTATTTT
>Ga0070730_10002018_pt1 | contig 18796 bp, 8 predicted proteins | sample Coa_R1_3_FD_66447 | JGI IMG/M metagenome (GOLD analysis project Ga0070730, IMG submission 66447) | Surface soil microbial communities from Centralia Pennsylvania, which are recovering from an underground coalmine fire - Coalmine... | ecosystem: Environmental > Terrestrial > Soil > Unclassified ... | reverse complement strand
GTTAAGCAGCAGCGACGTGATCGTCTCATTCACCAACCCGATCGACTTAAGGTACCCGGGGATGAACGCCCATAGAGCGCCGCCGAGCACGCCCAGCCCGACCAGACCGGGAAGCAGTATCCAGGCTGGCAGGCCCGGAAAGGTGAGTGCACCCCAGGTGGCCAACAGGGCGCCCATGTAAAGCTGGCCCTCCACGCCCACGTTAATCAACCCGACCCGAGCAGGAAACGCGACGGCCACGGCCGTGATGAGCATGGGGGTCATCGCGACCAACACTTCCGAAAAACCGTAGGGGCTGCCCAACGCGGACTGAAAAATGTGTTGGTACGATTCAAACGGGTTCCTGCCAGTCAGCCACAGGATGATGCCAAACAGCACGAACGCTGCCAGGATTGTCGCCAGATAGCGGGTGATGGTCGGGACAAGAGACACCCTGAAGAAGTCACTTCGGGGCGGCGTGTCAGCGTGGCTGGTCATGGGATGCCTTTGAGCCGGTCATCAGGTGCCCGATGGAGTAGAAATCCGTTTCTGCCGGCCGGAATTCGCCCACGATTCGTCCGCCAAAGAGGACAAGCAGTCGATCGCTCAGCGTGAACAGCTCTTCCAGGTCTTCCGAGATGAACAGAATGCCGGCGCCGGCCTGCCGGGCGTTCAGCAAGGCCTGCCGGGCAGCCAGAGCGCTCTGCACGTCCAGGCCACGTGTAATGTATGAGGCCACTATCAACTTCGGGCCAAAGGCCAGCTCCCGGCTGATGGTCATGCGCTGCAGGTTGCCCCCCGACAGCGATCGGGCCTGCACGAAGAGCGAGGGGGCCGCAAAGCCGCAGCGGTCAAAGGCAGATCGCGCGTCCGTCTGGACGGCTTTCCAGTCCATCCACAAACCGCCCCAGCGGGCAAATTGCCAGGTGCGCGTCAGCGCCATGTTCTCCAGCACTGGCAGCCAGGGGGTGACAGCCATCTGGAGCGGGCTTTCGGGGATGAAAGCCACCCCGCTGCGCCGTATCCGGCCGATCGACCAGCGAGTTGCGTCTCGCCCAAACAATACCTTGCGTCCCCGTACGCATTTCTCAAGCCCCAGCACCAGGTCGCCCAGTTGTTTCTGCCCGTTGCCCGATACCCCTGCGATACCGACGATCTCGCCGGGACAAATATCCAGGCAGATCGCCTGCAGGCTAACCGCTGCCCCCTGCCCTTGGGTAGCGACGTCTTCCAGCCGCAAAACGGGCGGCTCCGCGGTCCTGGGCGCGCCGACCTTCGGCCGGGTCAGTCCAGCCAGCGTCGTGTCAAACATCAGGGCGATCAGCTTCTGTTCGGTGGCTTCACACCGCAGCAGCGTGCCGGCCAAGCGACCTCGGCGCAACACGCTGACCCGGTCCGCGCTCTCGAGCACTTCCTTGAGCTTGTGCGTGATCAGCACAATGGCGTAGCCGTCTTGGCGAAGTTTGTCCAGCACCACAAAGAGCGCTTTGATCTCGTGCGGTGCCAGCACGCGGGTCGGCTCGTCCAGGATCAGGAGCTGGGCGTTGGACAGCAGGAGCTTGAGGATCTCGACCTTCTGTTGTTCCCCGATGGCCAGCTGGCCGACCAGGGCGCGCGGGTCCACCTGCAGGTCATAGCGGGCGGACACGTCCGCGATGCGGCGGCCGATTTCGTCCGGCTGAAGAATCGCCTTCAAGTCAGGCAGGAAGAGGGCGATGTTCTCGGCGACGGTGAAGGCTGGGATCAGGTTGAAATCCTGGAAAACCATGCCGATTTGGTACTGGCGGGCATCCGCCGGAGAATTGATTTGGATCGGCCGGCCGTTCAGAGTCAGATTGCCCGAATCGGCGCGGTAGAAGCCATACAGGATCTTCATCAGCGTGCTCTTACCGGCGCCGTTTTCGCCGAGCAGGGCATGCAGCTCCGACGGATAGATATCGAGGTCAATGGCATCATTGGCGCAAACGCCGGGGAACCCTTTGGTGATGGCGCGCATCGAAAGCAAGGGCGCCGGGGTTTTTTCTGGAATGCTGTGTTGAGCCACGCAACCATCTCCTACCAGGTGATGGATAGGCCGCTGGAGCCAGGTGCGGATCACTGGAGATTGAATTTCAGCGAACTGCTTCTAGCATATGAAGTTGTGTCGCTCTGGGTAAGCGTAGAAATTCGGGGTTTTGAGGGCCAAACGAGGAAGTAAATACTACGTGAACTGTCCCGTAACAACTACGGGCCGGCGGGGTTGGCCGAAGTGCCCTATTCGATCAGGCTATGCTCACGGGCGTAACGCACAAACTCCACTCGGCTGCGCAACGCCAGTTTATCTGATAGATCGGCACGATACCCTTCCACGGTGCGCACACTGAGACTCAGTTTTTCTCCAATTTGACGGTTGGTGTAGCCTGCGGCCAGAAGTTGGAGCACTTCCGTTTCACGCGCGGTCAGATTCTTAACAGGAGTCGAGGCCGGCCGTGCTGGAGGCGTCGACTCCTCCAGCAAGCTGCGCGTCAGGGCCGGATCCACATACAGATCGCCGCGCAAGGTAGCATGGATGGCGGCGATCAACTCCGCCTCCACCGCGCGCTTGAGAATATAACCCGAAGCGCCAGCCTTGAGCGCTTCCTTGAGCATGGCCTGGTCCTCATGCAGGGTCAGGATCAGGATACGCAGGGCTGGAAATTCCGGCTTGAGCTTTCGCGTGATAGTGATGCCATCCAGGTCTGGCATACTCAGATCCAGGATGAGCACCTCGGGTTGAGTGCGCTGGACCAGGTCGAGAGCCTCATGACCGCCGCTGGCTTCTCCAACCAGTTCTAGTGAGGGCTCCGACTTGAGCAGGGCGCGCAGACCGGCCCGGACGATGAAGTGGTCATCGGCAATCAGGATCCTAGTCATGATATGGGACCTCGCCCTTGACCGTTGTCCCCTGGCCAGGAGAGCTTTCTATCGTCAGGCACCCGCCAAGCATCTCGAGGCGCTCTCGCATGCCGAAGAGGCCCAGGTGATCAGCGAACATCGGCGAGGTGGGCAGGAACCCGATCCCGTTGTCCTCGACAATGGTCACAACATGCTGATCCTGCTGGCTGATCAGCACATCCACGCGGCTCGCCTGGGCATGCAGCACGACATTGGTCAATGACTCCTGGATCACGCGGAATAGAGCGGTCTCCACCTCAAGCGGCAGTCGTTGCTCTTGTAGGCCAACCGCCTCGAATTCCACCGGGAGTCCGTACTGGCGGCTGAACTCATGGATGTATTGCTTGACGGTGGTGATCAACCCCAGGTGGTCCAGGCTGGCGGGCCGCAGATTGACGGCCAACTGGTGCAAATTGACCTGGATCCGGTTGGCGGTCTGTTTCAGATCACAGATCATCGTATGCAGCGTCTGCGGCTGTTCCAGGTTGCGTTCAAGCAAGCCAAGCTGCACAGAGAGCGCCGTGAGTAGTTGTCCCGATTCATCGTGCAGCTCTCGCGACAGGTGCAGGCGTTCTTCTTCCTGGGCTTGCATCAAACGCTGGGAAAGGGCATGGAGCTGCCGGTTGCTTTTCCGGTCATCCTCGAAGAGCCACGTGTTTTGGATAGCCACCGCTGCCAGATTGGCATAGGACTGGATCAGAATCAGCTTGTCGTTCGTGAAAAAACCGCGATCGGCGCTCAGGAGGTGAAGCTCCCCAATCGGCTTGCCGCTGAAGACCAGTGGGAACACCGCCCGAGACCCGCTGGTTGCCCTCGAGTGAGCAGCCACTTCAGGTTGGTCGTTCCGCTGCGTGAACACTCTGGCCGTCAGCGGATCGTGACAGGTGGTTTCTTCGGTCCACGTGGAATTGCATTCCGCGACGGTTTCGGGCGTGCCTCCATAAATCGCGAGCGGGCAGGCTGCGGCATTCTCATCACCCACCGCCTCGATCCAGGCGACAGCCAAACCCAGGCGGGCCACCGCCAGGCGGCAAATCGTTTGGTAGGTGCCCAGGACGTCCGCGTTGTCCAGGAAGGCTTTGGAAGAGTCGTTCAGCATCGCCAGGTCATCCACCCGGTGAGTTAAGGCTTCCGCGAAAGTGCGGCGCTCGATGGTCGCCGCCGCCAGGATGAGCGAAATCACGGAAACGACGCCGAGAAAGGTTTGCAGCAGAACCAGGCTGTCATTCTTGGATGTCAACGCAAAGGGGCCCATTCCAGTTACGGTGCCCCAAATGGCTATGCCGGATACCAACGCGATGGCTAAGGTTGTGCCGCGCTGGCCCAGACGCAAACCAGCCCAGATCATGAATGGAAGAATAATATAGATCATGGCCTGGTGTACGATCCCGGCTGGCGGTTGATTGCTGAAAACGTCGCCGGTGACCAGGCTGAGAAGGATCAGAAAGGCCCCGGCTTCCACGAGTCTGCGCCAGCTGCTCCTGAGTGTAATCCGGCCGAGCCAAACGAGCAGCAACGGAGCGACGACTAAGGCCCCCAGTAAATCGCCGATCCACCAGGTGAACCACAGTCCACCGAAGACCGACCAGTAGGCCTGGCCAGTCAGCATCAACGTGGTCGTGCCCAGGGTTGCACCCAGCGCCGTGCTGAAGAGAGACACCAGTATCAGGCCGAGCACGTCACGGGTGCGGTCAATGGTCAGGTGGAAACCGACCAGGCGGTTAAGACAATAGGCCCCCACCAGGGCTTCCACGGTGTTGCTCAACGTGCTCCCCAAGGCGACGCTAAGTTGGGCGCCAGTCAGCAGGGAACCGACCAGTACGCCCAGGCTGATACCCGGCCACAGGTCATACTCAAAGAGAAGCAGGGCAGCTAAGGCGATTCCGGCGGGGGGCCAGACAGGCGAGGTGTTGAATTGGACGTAGGCCATTTTCAACCCCAGCCTGGCGGCCAGGTGAATGATCACGGCCAGAGTCGAGATCTTTAGCAGATAAACGAGGGCAGCTTTTAGCCTGGGCGGGGGAACAGATTTCATGCGGGGTCCCTTGCTCGTTGGGCAACGCCTATACCTTGACCTACACTAGGTCGCATGACCTCGCACTTGCTGGATGCACTCGCACTGTGCGTGCCGTCGACCCGGCACCCAGCCGAGTGCTTGAGCCCCACCAAGCTTGGCGCCACCCTATTATGTTCCAAAGGCGGCCCGAAAACACGGTCAAGCGTCATCCACTGCACGGACGTATGTCACCGATGCCAATCTGGAGAGCCTGCACTCGTTTAGCTGCCAACCTGACTAGAACAGTCGATTCCTTGAACGGTTGTTGGATAGGCCAAGCCATAAGCCCTTGACCAATCATGACTTGGGCGGCAACCTAATCTGCCATTTGACTCGGTGGCGCCGCTTATGTTAGCAAATTGATCCCAATGGACCGCAGATAAACTGCCGGGAATCAACTCATCCTCAAGCTGTCAATATTCTGTATTTCAACGAAAAACCACTGGAAATCTGGGTTTCTTGATGCTTTCGCGGGATTTTAAGTCCATCCCGAATTCCACTCACTGCGTCTCCTGTTGAAAATCGGCCCATTTTGCAGGGTCACATGTCTCCTATGCTGACTATTCGTACTCTGCCGAGTGCGTAAGGTACACTGAACCAGTCGAACCTTCAAAGATTTCGGGTCTCGGAATGGGCGTTTGGCCATCACCTGTTAAGAGCGCCGCACCGTAGCACGCCAAGGTCAAGTATTTGGCCGCGGCCTTTATCAAGCCCCGGTCCAAGCTTCAAGGCCAAACTCAGCCGCGAACGGATTGACAAAGCGAACCCCGTCGAGTGTGCTGCCCTCGGCAAAGTCCGTCATCGGACATCGAAATGCCATTTGTCTATCATCTCGGTCCTTCCTCGATGCTTGATGCCATGATCTGATGCGCACTCAAGGCTGGAGGCCTCTTTTCGTATTCAATCCACGCGCCTGTAGACATCGTGGCCGACCACCGAGTCGATAGATGAAGCACCGGCAAAGCTCGGCAGACAGGTCGCGCACTCAGCCGGCGCGACAAAGCGAGTGACAATATGCGAATAGCCTGAGCTTGGTCGGAGACGACGACGGCTCGGCTTACGCGCCAGTTGTTGCCTATACCAACCAAGGTTGCGGAATTGCTCCCACTGGCTACTTTGCAGGACTTTCGGCCTTCCATACGCTTGCCGACCCTTCTGTCGATCCAAGTAACGCACGGTTCATAGCCGTGTGGATCGGCGGATCAAGCGGGTAGCCAGCACCCAGTTGGCTGGTCGCATCCACGTGCGCAACTTGGAACTGACCGAGATGCGCGATCAACTGCTTCTCGCTCTGGCCATGAGCGGCCTGTCGGCCTCGCCGTCCGTGTCGGTCGCCTAGCCCCGGCGCTAGCCCTTGAGGTCGCTGGCAACTTTGGAGTAGCCACCGATAGGTCCAGTTGCAGCGCACCGTTGTCGCCGGTTGAGCTGCTCGCCGGCTGCTCGTCAGCCGTGATGGGTCCCACCGCATCCTGCTGCTGGTGGTGGCGCCTAGCGCTGAACCAGCGGCAGATTCAGCGTGCGCTGCGCGGCGGCTCCGACCCAATAGCCGCCGGTGCGCGTGTATCCGCTACCGCTCAGCGCGCCCGCCACTGGCTGGCCGATCGTCGGTTGAGCGCACACCCGCCGCCCCTGGCCGTCACGTGCCACGACAGATCAAACCCGCTGTGTCCCGTCTCCTGCCGTAACGACGATTATATTGAGTCGGCTGGCCCACTTCGCGAAGACGGTCCCGGTGGTACATGCGTCTCGGTTGCATATCCTACGAATCAACCAATAATAATTAGAATTTCTGGGGACAGCCGTCCGAAAGGGATTGACGACATGCGCCGTTTGAGCGTGGTCACCCTTAGTTTCGCCGCTTTGCTCTTGCTCGTCCTGTTGAGCCGCCAGGCGCCAGTCGCTGCAGCCCCATCCGCGACAAGCAAATGTGGCAATTTGGGCAGCGAAACCTGGACTGTGGCCGGCAGCCCGTACCAGGTCTGCGGCGCCGGAGCCACGGTCCTGCCCACCGCCACACTGACCATCCAACCCGGGGTGACCGTTGTCTTTACCACGGGCGTGAACGCCAGGCTCAACGTGCAGGGCACACTCAGCGCCCTGGGCACTCTTACCCAGACCATCGTCTTCACCGGCCCCGTCACCCCCAACAACTGGGGCGGCCTGTTGATCGATCACAACCTGGGCGCCCTGGCAGCGGCTGATCTGGAGTACGTGAGCCTGAACAACGGCGGCGTGGCCGGCTCCTTCCAGGCCGCCATCCAGGTGGGCCACGGCGTGCTGACCCTGACCCACAGCCTGGTAGCGGGCAGCGCTGGCAGCGGCCTCTGGGCCAACAGCAGTGCCCGGCTCACGGTGGACAGCACTCAGTTCCTGAACAACGGGCAAGACCCGCTGCGACTGATCGAGCCGCCGAGCGACCTTCCCCTGACGAACCTGACGGCCAGTGGCAGCCCCACCAACTCGGTGCACATCCAGGGCGTGAGCGCCCTGCTCTCCGGCGCGGTGCGCTGGTTCAACCCCGGCATCCCCTACGACATCGACATGGAGTTCAGCAACCACGCCGGCGATGCGCTGACCGTCGACCCCGGCACGGTGCTGCGGTTCGCGCCCTTCCACGGGCTGACGATCGGCGGGGCGCTGTACGCGCTCGGCGCACCTGGCCAGCCCATCACCTTCACCGCGCAGACGCCAGCCGCGGGCCTGTGGCGCGGGCTGACTATTAATGGCGGCGCGGGCCGGGCCGCCGGCCAGTTGGACTACGCCACCGTCGAATATGGCGGCGGCAGCGTCGCCAACATCGACGTGACCAACGGCACCCTGGCCGCGCACCACAGCCTCATCCGCTTCAGCGCCCGCGACGGCGTGCGTTTCGGCCCAGGCGCAACGGGCTCCATCCTCAACAGCCAGATCGTTGGCAACGACCAGGTGGTCTCCGGCGCCTACGGTGTGGAGAACGCCAAGACCAACAGCGCCGTGCTGGCCACCAACGACTGGTGGGGTGACCCGTCGGGCCCGGCCTCCGCCAACGCGCAGTGCCCCGTCGGCCACGGCGACCGCGTCAGCGACTTCGTGGCGGCGCGGCCCGTGCTGACCAGCAGCACCGCCGTCAACGAGTTCCCGCTTAGCAACGCGCCCCAAATCAGCCTGAGCCCCGAGCGGTGGTTTGCGCCCGCCGACGGCCTCACGCGCGTGTACTTCGACATCACCTTGCGCGACGGCAACGGCGCGCCGCTGCCCGGCCGCACCGTCAAGCTCACCATCCTGTCCGGCAGCGCCACCAAGGCGGACGGCGATCCAACCGATGCCACCGGCCATACGCTGGCCTACGTCACTTCCAGCGCCCCCGATGCCGACGTGGACGTGAGCGCCTCGCTGACCACCAGCGCCTGCGAATTTTCCGTCTCGCCCGTCTCGCGCGTGCATTTCACCCCGCTGCCCAACATTACCGACCTGTTCCCCGACTCGCCCGCGCCGTACATTAATAAATACTTGGGCGTTACGCCGCTGCCGCTGGTCGCCGGAATCCCGTCCACGTTCAGCGCCAAGCTGACCAATCCGCTGAGCGTGCCCATTACGGTGGACGTGCACTTCGAGATCGTACAGTCCAGCATCGGCCTGGCCTTTGGCCCCCTGGCCGACTTCACGGGCCAGGTGATTCCGGCCGGCGGAAGCGTGACGCTGCGCACCCAGTGGACGCCGCTGGTCTCGGGCCACCAATGCATCCGGGTGGCGTACTCCATCACCGGTGTGGGCGGCCAGCACGGACCGCTGGCACTGGCCCAAGCGGATGCCGGGACGCTGGATCAAAACTTCGACGTGCAGCACGGGCCCACCACGCCCCCTGGCGGCCAGCAGGCTCTGGACGAGGCCGATCAGGCCCTCGACGCCGGCAGCCAGCGCCTGGCGCCCGTGACGCACCAGGCGCTGGTCGGCCTCTCGTCGGGCGCGGCCTCATATTTAGCACACCAGGACGCTGTAAATCTTATGAGCGGGCCGGGCGACGAACTGCCGCAAGAAAACCAGTCGAACGAGAACGTGCAGCCAGGGCCTGCGACGCTCCCGTTCATGCTCGACGCCAGGCGGGATGCAGTTTTCAAAACGACCCGCACTGGCGCCCCTGCGCTCGGCCTCGACCCGCCGCGTCAAGACTACACCGTGGTCAGCGTGCCGGTCTCCACCACGTTGCCGGCGGTAGTCGCTGGCCCGGGCGTGACGCCCCAGCGGGCCGCGGCTATCAACGCCGCCAGCGACGCGCTGGTGAACGTGCTGGCCTACGGCCAGGCAGCCGTCATCGCCCTCGACCGCTACGACGGCGCGGCGCAGGCGGGCGACCTGACCTGGGAAGCCGAGCAAGCCAATGTGCATCAATACTATCAGCAGCAGTTCAGCGTCTCGCTGATCGCCTATGCCGACCGGTTGGACGCCCTGGTGCAAGAGGTGAATAGCGAACCCTACACCGACACCCAGGTGACCGTAGCCGAGGCGATCGCCTTCCTGGCGCGCCTTCAGAGCACCGGCTTCACCGCCCAGGAGATCGCCGAGGCCCACAACGCGGGTCTGAGCGACGCCGATATCGCAGCCTACCGACTGGAACTGCTCGCCGCCAGGCCCAGCGACTTGGCTGGCGACCTGCGCGACTACTTCACCAGCGCGGCCGCCGACCTGCGCGCCGCCGGCAATGGCCTGCTGCACCCATACAACTATGTGCCCAGCTTCTCGGTGGGCGGCACGGCCGGCCAGGCGCCCGCAGCGGGGGGTGGCAACAGCATGGTGCAGATCTACGACGCCTTCGACACCATCCAGGTGAGCAACACGTTCACCGCGCCTATGAGCCTGTTGGTGCGGCCCCTCAACCTGCCAGCCGATTGGTCAGCGCAGGTGTCGCCGGCAACGGTGGCGCCAGGACAACAAGTGACGGCCACAGTGACGATCGTCAGCGGGTCGCCCGTGCCGCAGGGGAGCCTGCTGAGCGTGGCGGTGGAGGGCTGGGTGGGCAGCCAACTCGCTGGCGGTGTCGAGGTGGACGTGGCCGCTCCGCCGTTCGCCCTCTTCGACGGGAAGCTGCGGGTGTATTTGCCGTTGGTGAGGCGATGAGAGGAACCGCGCAACGAGATTGGCGGCGGTCACAGCCGGGGGCCCAGCTTGTTGCGCAAATGATGACTAACTTGCAGGGCCTGTGCCACATGCTGGTCTCATCCGCACTGGACTGGGCATCGACCTAGCCACGTAAGGCCATGGCCATAGCTGGCCTGACTCATTCTACTGCATGGATGGCAGCCGTAAGGTCAACTGTCGTGGGCAGTCGGCACACTTCCGCTAGCCAAAGGGTCAACGGGCACTAATTGCCGCACGGCTCCTAATCGGAAGGTCAGCAATCGACAGCCATAGGCACAAGGCTCCTAGCCGTGAGGCCCGGGGTGCAGGCAAATTCTTCTATGGGTCCCCGTTTGTGAACTAGAGCCTTGGGTTGCGGACCAAAAGGCCGAGGGTTCGAGTCCCCCTAGGCGCACAAAAACAGGCCTGTTTCGAGAGAGACAGGCCTGTTTGTTTCAAAAGTACATCAATCAGATTGATGTACCGTCGAGCATGACAACCCCGACGTGATTGGCAACTAACTCTTGGCGGGCACCATGAGTTTGGGCTCAATATCGCGGTCTCACGGGATCGGCGTGCCGGCGTCCCGCCATTTCAGCCTGTTTTACACGTACACTGCAGTATGAGTCTGGGCGCTTTCAACCGAAGCGGTTGGAACTCGGGGACAACGTATGTCCCCACCCCGCCTCATTGCTCCGGTGGCGCTTGTGATCTTTTCGCTCTAGGCCAAAAGGCCACACGATCGAAATACCCAGAAACAGTCCAGAAGCCGCCAGATCATCATCCAAGGTGAGCCGCATAGTATGTCGCCTGACAGCAAAATGACATCCGTCCGGAGCGCCAGCACGGCGCCCAAACCGCCTAGGTGCGTGAAGCCCCATCAGCCACAACGATCGTATTGCCGCTGCTAGCCAACGGTAATCGAGATCGTTTGATCCTGTTGCTGAGTTCGGCTGCCTCAGGCCAGACCTGGTTGGTCCCGTCCTTGCCAGGCGCTCAGTCCAGCAGTGCCGGGTAGGTCAACTGCTTGAACTGTTGGCCGATGGGGTCATCGCCGTTGGGGTTGAGTTGGAGCATCAGCAGGCCATACAGGGCTTCGTGCGGGTCCACCCAAAAGTAAGTGCTGTGCGCCCCATCCCAGCCGAACTCACCTACCGAGCCAGCCAGCCCTGACGCCGACACGTCCGTGAGCACGCGCATGTCCAGGCCAAAGCCGTAGCCGGCGTGGTACGGATCGCCGTCGGGTTGAAAGCCGTTGGCCAGCACCGCGGCCGGCCCCGACGGATTTCGACGAGCTTGACTTCTGATCGGCTGGTGGGGGGATGTGGGACATGTTGGGCGCCACAGTGCGTCCAGTGATCCTCCACAGGGAACCCTACAGGGACAAAAGAACCTGTCCACCCTCCAAGGCTTTTTACCCGGAGGGTGGACTACGAAAAGCTATGCGTTGCCAAAAGCGGAACGGAGGCCAGCACTCGCATCTGCCAAAGCACGCTTCGCCAGGTCAACGACTCCGGCAAAACTGGCAAAGCCATGGATCATGCCCTGGTAGCGGGTATGTCTCACCGGGACAGCGGCCGCCTTCAAACGCGCCGCATACATCTCACCTTCATCACGCATTGGATCGAACTCGGCGGTGATGACCATGGCCGGCGGGAGGCCACCCAGGTCCTCTGCCCGCAGGGGCCAGGCGTAGGGTCCGCCGCTGTCCTGCGCACTCGCCAGGTAGTGGTTCCAGAGCCAGATCATGTCATTGCGCGTGATGAAATAGCCCTCGGCATATTCCCGGTAAGAAGCGGTGCCGGGCTCGTAGTAGTCGGTGACGGGGTAGAGCAGGAGTTGGTAAACGAGCTGGGGACCGCCCCGATCACGCGCCATCAAGGCGACAGCAGCCGCGAGGTTGCCTCCGCTGCTATCACCGCCGACGGCCATGCGCGCGGGGTCAGCGTTGATGGCCGCGGAGTTGTCGGCGACCCATTGGGCGGCCGCATAGCAATCTTCAAGCGGCGCCGGAAATTTGTGCTCTGGGGCCAGGCGATAGTCAACCGCAACCGTAACGCACTCAGCGGACCGGGTGAGCGAGCGGCACACTCGATCATGGGTGTCGAGACTGCCGGCGACCCAGCCGCCGCCGTGAAAAAAGACGAGCACCGGGAATGGCCCCTTCCCTACGGGTGTGTAGATGCGCACGGGGATAGCTCCCTGCGGTCCGGGTATGGTGCGGTCTTCAGCACTGGCGACCGGATCCGGTTCGCCGCCCAGCGTGGGAAGTGCCAGGACTGCCTGGCGGGCATAGCCAACGGGTTGGGTGTAGAAAGGCTGTGCGCCTGAAGCGGCCATATGTGCTAAAACGGCCTGGACTTGTGGATCGACTGGCATGTGATATCTGCTCCCTTCTGGTAATAAGCGGGTATGTTTCTTCTCGCAGCCTCGTGCGGGAATTCCGGAGGGCTGCTTATTGAGGAAAGTCTACCCGAGGGAGGGCCTGGAAGACATCACGAGGATACGGGATTGTGCTCCCTATCTTGTGCCTGAGAGGCAGGACCCGATTCACTAGGGAATCAGCGGAAGCCGGTTGGAGAAGCCTTCAGGCTCACACCAGCTTGTGTTCGACGGCGCAGCGCGTGGCCGCGCTGCGCGAGGTGACGCCCAGCTTGCCGTAGATCGAGCGCAGGTGGGCATCGACGGTGTGTCGGCTGATGACGAGCTGTTCGGCGATCTGGGCGTAGGTCAGGCCCTGCGTCACGAGGCGCAGTACTTCGACTTCACGAGCGGTCAGGCCAAATGGGCTGGCGCTGGGGGCGGAGGTTGAAGCAGCTCCGGCGGGAGTACGCTGGGAGGCGGGAGCGCTGTGCGCTTGTGCTGGCATCTGCCTGGCCGCGGCGATAGCTGCCTCAAGTGTCATTGTCCGGCCTTCGGTCCAGGCTTTAAGGAAGATCGGCTGGTCCAGTTGAGCGCGCACAGCCGCCACCGTGTGCTCGTAGTATGAGCGGTCGAGCGGGGTCAGGGGAGCGCCAAGCAGGATGCGCAAGGACTCAGCCGAGCCGTAGAGGCGCGCCGCGCTCACCGGTTGCCCCTGCCTGCCCGCTACCGCCGCCAGTCCCTCCAGCGCGGCAGCGATCCCCTCCATCTCGCCCGTCTCCTGGCGCAGGGCCAGGCTCTCTTCATAGCAGGCTGTCGCTCGTTCAAAATCACCCTGAAACACAGCGATGCGCCCCAGGATGATGAGGGTATGGGCGCAGCCTCCTTTATGCCCCAGTTTCCGGCGCAGAGCTAAGCTCTCCTCACACAGCACCTTTGCTTGCTCGTTGTCTCCGCGCGCCAGCGCCGAGATTCCAAGGTTCGTAAGAGCGCTGGCAATGCTGCGTGGATCGCCCCGCTCGCGCGATAAGGCCAGGCTCTCCTCGCAGAGCGCGCTCGCTCGTTCAAACTCTCCCCGGTAGAGCAGGCTCAGGCCCAGGCCGGCCAGGGCCAGCGTCATTCCGTAGAGATCGTCTGCCTCGCGGAAGAGCTGCAGGCTCTCCTCAAGAAAGGTGACCGCTCCTTCGTAGTCACCCTCATTATGTGTCATGATGCCCAGGCTAACGAGTGCGTAGCCGGCACCCGGTCTATCCGCCAGCTCGCGACAGAGCGCCAAACTCTCCTGCAGCAGCGTTTTCGCTCGGTGATAGTCATCCTGGAAGATGGCCAGGTCGCCGGCTGCGTGAAGGGCCTTCGCGCGCACGGATGTCTGCTCCGAAAAGCCGGCCAGGGCTCGCTCCAACCAGCGGCGTCCCTCACTCATGTATCCGCGCACCTGCCAGAACCGCCAGAGCGCAACCGCTTTCCGGGCCGCCTTTTCCGCCTCCCCAGCTTCGAGCGACCATCCGAGGGCCGCCCTCAGGTTGTCGTGCTCCACCTCGAGCCGGTCAAACCATTCCGCCTGCTCTGCTCCCAATAGCTGGGACGCCGCGCGTTCCGCGAAACTCAGGTACCAGTCGCACTGACACCGGCGCAGCATGGCGGCTTCTCCGAGCTCCTCCAGCTTGTCCTGGCCGAATTGCCGGATCATCTCCAGGAGGCGGTAGCGCGCTTCCCCGCCGCTTTCGACCACGGCGACCAGCGATTTGTCCACCAGGTGGGAGAGCAGATCAAGCACCTCGTCCGGCTGAATGCCGTTCCCGGCGCAGATGGCCTCGGCTGCCTCCAGGCTGAACCCGCCTCTGAAGACCGCGAGCCGGCGAAACAGGCTGCGCTCCTGCTCCGATAACAAGTTGTAGCTCCAGTCAATGGTCGCCCGCAGTGTCTGCTGCCGGGGCAAAGCTGTGCGGCTGCCGCCGCCTAGCAGTCGGTAGGAAACATCCAGGCGTGCAGCAATCTGCTCCGGCGAGAGCATCTTGACTCGTGCGGCGGCCAGCTCGATCGCCAGGGGGATACCATCCAGTCGGCGGCAGATATGGGCCAGCGCCGGAGCGTTTTCCGGTATGAGCCGGAAGGCAGGCTGCACCGACGCTGCTCGCTCGACGAAAAGCTGAACCGACTCATACTGGCCCAGTCCTGCCAGGGGCGGCAGGTAATCGGCGTCAGGCACGCCCAGCGATGGCACCGGCCAGATCGTCTCGCCAGGGATGTTGAAAGCCTCTCGACTGGTGGTCAAAATGCGCAGGTCGGCACACGAGCGCAGCAGCGTTTCCACCAGTTGCGTGCAGGCATCTATCAGGTGTTCGCAATTGTCCAGCACCAGCAGGAGTTTTCTGGTCTGGAGAACATCCGAAAGCGTGTCGAGCAACGAGCGGCCTGGCTGCTCAGAGAGGCCAAGGGACGAGGCGACTTGCTGCGGCACCAGTGCAGGATCAGTCAAGGCATCCAATGCCACCCACCACACCCCGTGCTCGAATTCTGCCAGGAGCTTGCTCGCAACCTGGAGAGCCAGGCGCGTCTTGCCCGAGCCACCGGCTCCAGTGAGGGTCAGGAAGCGTGTGGTGAAAAGCAGGCTCTTGAGTTCGACAATCGCGCGTTCACGGCCAACGAAGCTGCTCAACCGGGTAGGCAGATTGTTGGCAGACGTATCAAAGCGCTTTAGCACTCGTATATCTCCCAAAGGCAATACACCTCCTCGTCGCTCGGTACAATGATTTCATTACTCCCTCCATCAGATAGGAATAGCTTTTGCTATGTGGTAGTTTCGGGGTGTAGAGGTATGCTCTGGCTTCGCCACTGTAGGATTTTACAGAGTTTATGCAAGACTGCTACGCTCGTTCGTTGTGGGGGTGGTTGATGTTGCGAGTAGCGGAAATATCGCCGCATTCACCTGACCATTTGCCTGGCCCTCCGGTGCTGATTCGCAGCCTACAAATCTGAACTGCTTGTCGACGGCAATCACGAATCTCCACCGGATCCCCCGAATCGGATGTCGATAAAATGCCCCCCGTACACCCGCCCAGCACCGGCAGATGCGGGTATTCGCAGTGGGGGGTTAGGTCCCCGCCGCCCTTAGCGGCTTACCAGCGGCAGGAACACGGCGTTCCCTGCCGGCCCGGCGATCTGCAGCGTGTGCGTCCCCGCCAGACTCCGATTGAGCGTGAGCCACAGCTCCTCGGCGGCTGGGCGCGTGCTGGCGAAGTAGTCGCTGTCCGCGGTCAGCGGCGCGCCGTCCAGTGTCACCCCGGCCTGGGCCGCGGCGCCCAGGTAGCCATGCACTACAACCATCGGCTGAGCCAGAGCCGCCGGCGCCGCGCCGGACACGTTGAACGTGAGGCTCGCCTGGTTTTGCGCCGCGCCTACTTCCCATGTGCCATACACCGGATTGTAGCCCGCCGGGCTGTACGTCTGCGTATCCGCGCGCCCCACCCCCGCCGGGCCCTGCGTCCGCACGCTGCCCACGCTGGCGGTCAAGGTCGTCAGGCTGGCCGTTTCGGCTTGCAGCGCTATGGCTTGGGTCGGGTTGCCCGAGTGCGGGTCCGTCACGATTGACACGCTGTAGCTGACCTCCGGGTAGCCGCTGACGGTCACGCCGTTGGAGCTCACAAAGGAGCTGTTCCCCAGCGACCCCCAGTCCGCCCCCCAGGCCAGCCGCTTGTTGCTGGTGGTTTCGGTGGCGCTCGCCACCGAGTACTGGATGAGCTGATAGGCCCAGTCACTGGTGCACGGTAGCTTGTGGTTGTACGCGGGGCCGGCGCCCTGGTCGTTCAGGCACAACTGCCCCATGTTGCCGCTGGTGTGGCCGCGCCAGACCGGCGCCTGATAGTTGTTGTAGCCGCCCGCAGTTTGCAGCGCCGCCAGCTGGGTGCCCGCCAGCCCCATCTCAGCGTCGGCGTTGACGGTATACAACAAGTCATACGGGGCGCCCGGGTTCAGCTCGGAATAGTCCCAGTCATTGTCCATCGTGAACGGGCTGCCCAGCGTGGCGAATTGGTAGTGGTCGCCCCAGGCCACCCCCGCCACCAGGTCCGAGCCGTCCCCGCCCTCGATCGCCATGTCGCCATAGGGCGCGCGGAAGTCCGAGTCCACCGCGTGATCGGGCGCCGCCGACAGATCGAATGTCACCGTCCACACTGGATAGTTGCGCCCCGTGGCAAACAGCCATTGGATGGTCACCGGCATGGGGTATGCAGTGACATACTGGCGGTTGGGGTCGTTCGGCCCAGTGATCGTCGTCCACGGGTCAATCGAATGGTTCGCCAGCGCCGCCGCCGTCAGCCCATAGCGCACATAGTTGAGCGTGTATTGGTGGAGGGCGTGGTGCGCGCCCGCGAAGACGACGCTGGACGTGGCGCTGTCGCCGGAGCCAAGGGGCGAATCGTCCGCGCCATAGGCGTTGGCAAAGGACGGATTGCTTAGGTGCGCCACCACATACCCAAAGCCGCCCGCGCCGTCCGCGCCCGGATTGATGACGCGCGTCGAGGTGTCCGCCAGCTGATACGTAAACTGCTTGGCATTGCCCCCTTTAGTCGTGTCGTTCGTCGCCAGCGTCGCGCTGCGCGGCCGGCAGGCGCTGTCGGACCATTGATACTCGTCGTTCACAAACCCGTTCAGGCTCACGCCCGTGGTCACCGTCAGCGGACCGCAGCCGGCCGCCGACGCCGCGGGCCGGGCCGCGCTAGCCGCCGGGGCAAAGCCCCTTCCCAGACCCAGCAGCAGGGCCAGCACGGCCCAGCCCCAGCGCCTTCGCCAACCTGATTGATCTATGCTCGGCATCATTGATCGCTCCTGCGCGCCTGTGGTGACAAATTGGCTTCCCCCCGTTGCCAGCTCGGCCGATCATTGAGCACGCCACATTCTGAACGATCTTGGCCTCAGCCGCAAGCCGCGGTTGCCGCAAGGGCGTATTTAATGTTAGCTACTGCTGGCGAATTCGACTTTCCCGAGCGGGCTCGCCGCCCGCCGTGGGCAGGTGTAGGAATTCGCAAATCCCACTCGTGTCCCATAGGCTCTGAACCCTAACACGCATGTGTCACTTACCCTTACACCAACGTCGCCGCATTCGTTCCAGTCGATTACTTCTGGCTGTTTCCGACATTCCTGCTGGCGCGGTCGTCCCGCTATCCTTGGGGGATAATTCGCCGCCCTTGACAAGCGCCCCACCCTGGCTCATCCTCACCCACCCAAAGCGTTCGTGAGGTGGAGATGATTAGGCCGGCAGGCTGGGCGCTCGCGTTGCTGGTTGTTATTGGCTTCATATTATTGCGAGTCGGGTGGCGTTGGCCAGCTCCAGCTGCTCCTCGTACGCGCTCTAATGCCCAGCCAACACCACGTGCACTCAAACCGCGCACTCCCGACGACTGTCCTGCTCGTCGCGCCGCCCATCCAGGCCTTCCGCCCGCATCGATACTCCCGAAGCCATATTCACAAGTAAAAAGCCCTCGTGGCCGCAGGAAACGGATCGCGACGGCTGGGTATGCCTGCCCCAATCCCGACTGCCTGTACTTCGGCGTCACCGACGACCAGGTCCACGCCCTCGTTGGCTACGGCGGCCACGGTCGCCAAGAATACATCCAGGACCTCAAGTGCCAAGCCTGCCAGACCAAATTCAGCATCCGCTACGGCACGGTCTTGTACCGCTTGAAAACGCCTGCCCATCGCGTGGGGGAAGTCCTGAGCGCCCTGGCCGAAGGCCTGAGTGTCGGGGCCGCGGTGCGGGTTTTCGGATATGGTGAATTCACGATCCGAACCTGGCTCACACGCGCTGGCCTACAGGTCGCCGCCCTGCACGAGCGGCTTTTCCAGAACCTGAAACTCCTGCACGTCCAGCTGGATGAGCTTTGCACCAAGACCCGTCAAGCCGCTGATACACTGTGGGTTTGGTTCGCTATCGATGCTCGCACCAAAATCATCCCCGTGCTGAAAGTTGGGCCGCGCACGCAACCGGTGGCCCATGCCGTTGTGCATGCCCTCGTGAAAGTGTTAGCCCCGGATTGCCTGCCTGTTTCCCTGGCACCGCCCGCCAGGGCAGGTGTCACCAGCGATGGCTTGAAGCTGTATTTCTACGCACGCACGGCGCACTTTGGCGGTTGGGCCGAGGCGGTGGGGAAGCAAACACACCAGTGGCAAGTCCGCGCCGGGCTTCTCTACGGACAAGTCGTCAAACATTACCGCCGGCGACGCCTCGTCCGCGTCGAGCGCCACGCCTTGCTTGGCTCACTCGACCAACTCACAGCTGCCTTACGCTCTCAAGGCGAGTCAGGCACCATTCAGACGGCCTTTGTCGAGCGACTGAACCTAACTGTGCGTCAGGCCGTCACCGCTTTGACTCGCCGCACCTGGGGCATCGCTCAA
>Ga0070730_10002017_pt1 | contig 18801 bp, 16 predicted proteins | sample Coa_R1_3_FD_66447 | JGI IMG/M metagenome (GOLD analysis project Ga0070730, IMG submission 66447) | Surface soil microbial communities from Centralia Pennsylvania, which are recovering from an underground coalmine fire - Coalmine... | ecosystem: Environmental > Terrestrial > Soil > Unclassified ... | reverse complement strand
TCGAGCGGGAGCAGATCCGGATGGCCCAGTCGGGCCAGCGCAGCGTCGTACCGGTGGACGTCTTCGCCGCCTACACCCAGCACGTCGCGATCTGCCACGAGCTGCCGGAACGAACCCATGCGGCCCGGGTGCGGCACATCGAATACCGCGGCCCGCGAGATTTCGCCGTCCACCACGACGCCGGAGTGACTACCTGCTCGGCGGTTGTCCTGGCCACCGGAGAGGAGGCCAGGGAGATACCACCGCAGTGGCTGGCGCACGGCCTGCCAGCTGGGGCGGGACTGGTCGTCCGGTGGGATCAGACGCGGGATCTCGACTGCGACCGTCCCGTGGTGGTCGGCAAGGGCCTGTCCGCCGCCAACCTCGTGTGGTCGCTGTGCCACCGCGGTGCCCAGGTGACCTGGCTGATCCGCGGGACCGAGCGTTACCAGTGCGCCGACGTGGACGCTCGCTACTTCAGGCCCGAGGGCCGGGCCAGCTTCATGCGGCGGGATCTGGCCGGCCGGATGGCGATCCTGGACCGGGAGCGGCGGCCGACCGTGATGTTCGAGTTCCAGCCGCTGTTCGACGCCTGGGAGCGGGAGGGCAGGCTTCGTGTGCAGCGCGAGACGGTCATCGGCCGGCTGGCCGGGGCGGGCACCGGGATGGCCGTGACGACCACGGGGCCGGACGGCACGCTGACCCGCCGCTACGACCGGCTCTACGCCGCGCTCGGCGTTCGGGTCGCTCCGCCGCCGACGTTCACCGGCACGACCGTGCGGACGACGGCCGGCCTGCCCGTGCTGGATGACACCTCCTCGCAACTGGAGTCCGTGCCCGGCGCGTTCGGGCTGGGTATCCTGGCGTCGCTGAGCATCGGCCCGGCGGCCAGGAACATCGACGGAATCCGGATCGGTGTGCAGCGCATCGTCGCGGAGCTGGCCCGGTGGTGACCGGGCCGGTGCCCGGTCCCGCGGCGGACGACGGCTATGAGCAGGTGCTGGCCCTGCTCGGGTTCGGCGCCGAGGATCTGCTGGCCGCCTTCGGCTGGCGCCGCGCCACCGGCTATCTGGACAACGTGTTCGTGGCGGTCGACCAGGCCCGGCATCACGGCGAGTTCAGGCTGCCCAGGCAGGCCGCTGTCGCAGCGGGCCAGGCGGAGTGGGCCGCGTTCTGGGACCGGCTCAGCTCACCGCCTTCGCGGCCCACCGACGGCGCGGCGGATGAGCTGCTGAGGCTGGCGGACCAGGCGATTTTCGGGGACCCCCGGGAGTGGCTGCCGCGCGTCCACGCGGCCGTGGCCCGCTATCTGGACGTGCCGCCGGATACCCCTGACACCTACCTGCTCAGCGCGCTCGTCCTGCTGCGCGGTTCGCTGCAACCGGGGTAGCAGCAACCCGCGGGACCAGAATGTCGGTAGGTGGTGCTAGGAGTCACAAGCATGAACTCACCGAACATGCGCTACGGCTTCGTGCTGCCCGGCGGGACCGCCCCCGAGCAGCTCGAGCTCGCCATGCTGGCCGAGCAGGCCGGCTGGGACGGCATCTTCGTCTGGGAGGCGGCGTTCGGGGTGGACGCCTGGGCGCTGCTGTCGGCCATCGCCGTCCGCACCAACCGGATCAAGCTCGGCACCATGCTCACCCCGCTGCCCTGGCGGCGGCCGTGGAAGGTGGCCAGCCAGGTCGCGACCCTCGACCAGCTCTCCGGGGGGCGGGCCATCCTCGCCGCCGGGGTGGGCGCCACCGACACCTACCTGCCGTCGACCGGGGAGAACAACGACCTGCGCGACCGCGCCGAACGGCTGGACGAGGGCATCGACCTGATCCGGGCGCTGTGGGAGGGCCGCACCAGCTATCACGGCAAGCACTACCACTACGAGACCGGCCGGATGGACCTCACCCGGATGGCCGGGCCGGTGCAGCGGCGCATCCCGATCTGGGTCGTCGCGGTGTGGCCACGGCCCAAGTCCATGCGCCGGGTGCTGCGCTGCGACGGGATCATCCCGCAGTACGGCGGCGAGGGAAGGCCGGCCGATGTGGTGGAGCTGCGGGCCTGGCTGACCGAGCACGGCGCCACCCCCGGACTGGACGTGATCAGCGACGGACAGACCCCGGCTCTGGACCACGCTGCCGCCGTCGCGACGGTCGCGCCGTGGGCCGAGGCCGGCTGCACCTGGTGGCTGGAGACCCGCTGGGAGATGCCGCACGACTCCGGGGAGCGCCTGCACCAGACCCGCGAACGCCTCACCGCCGGACCGCCCCGGGCCTAGCCGCCGCCCCTCGGGGTTCCCGCCCAGTAACACAGCCTGTGGACAGAGGTGTGGATGACGCGGTGGAAAAACGGCCCGCCTCGGGGATAACCCTGGCCGTTCTGTGGACGGCATGTGGACGGCAAGAAAATCATGAGAATACTGGCTGGAAACCCTTGTGCGGAGACCCCGGGTGGGCGTAGAAATGCACTCACCACCGGAAACGGTGACCACCCGGGGGAGACCCCGGAACGCGGGAAGAGTTGGGAGACCGGCGCTTCTAGCGGGTCATTGGCCCTGGTGACAGGCCTGTAGCCGTCGCTGCTGGGTGCTGGTACGGCCGGGAAACCGGCTAGCTGGAGCCCGGTATGCTGACGCTGCAAGCCGGGCGGGGCCCCTCCATCTCATACATGGAGGGGTCCCGCCTTATTTTCTCTGTGCATTCTGCCCTAACGCAACGCCGCGTACTCACACCGACACGCGAACAATGCGCGAATACCAATATCCCCACGGCCCGGGACGACCGGGCACACGCTCACCCCGATCGATGCGGCACTGCCGGGTCAGAGGGCCGTCCGTTCGCTGAGCATCCGTGATGCCGGCCTACTCGGCCAGGCTAGGCTTCACCGGTATGACGGGGAGCGACATACGCATCGTGCTGCGCGCTCACCAGGTGGGCGAGGTGAACGATCCGGTCGTTGACCACCCTGAACAGCCTGAGGACTACGTTCACACAGATGGTGCTGTATGGACTTGGCAGGGTAGGTGGCGGATAGCCGGTGGTGTCCGGCTGCGCATGTACGACCTCGTGACGCGCTGCGGCGATTCAGCCTGAGCATCGCCGGCCTGAGCCTTACCCACTTATGGTTGCCACCATCGATCAGGCAAACTGACCGCTGGAACCAACTCCCCAAATCCCTATAAGTGTCACATATAGGATACTCACTCGGTCACGCCCTCTAAAGACTTACCGACGGAGCGGGCAGCGTAACGTCCGTCATGCAAGGCTGGCGGGACACGCGAACAATACGCAAACACCGGCCATTTCCACTGCACTCGGACGGGCTGTTCAGCCCGGTTGGCGGAGGCTGGGCCGTGCCCCTTTCAGGCACCGCTGAAGGGTGCGGCTACCGGCCGCCTTGCGGTGTTATTGTCACGATCATCTTGGCGGACGTGGTTCACCGGTGGCCGGCAACCGGCCCGGCCGCGTAGCCGTCTCAGCTACAGGGAAGCTTCACCAGGCGAAGCTTCAGAGGGGAAGCTGATGCATGCTCGAAGTCATGTCAGCACGGTCCTAGCGGTATCGGCGGCGTCGGCGGTGCTGGCCGGCGGCATCGCCAGCGCCGCACCAATCCACCCGGGCAGCAACCGCGTGACACTGGCCAGCACCGCTGCGGTGGCCGGCCAGAACTCCGCACTCAGTCCGCTAGCCCAAACCAGCAACGTGCAGGTGAATGTGTTCACCGGCCGCGATCTGACCGGGCTCGCGGCGATGGCCAGGGCCGTGTCCGACCCGGCCAGCTCGAGCTACGCGCACTATCTGACCCCTGCCCAGGTTCAGAAGGACTTCGGCGCCACCGCCGGGCAGCAGCGCGCGGTCGCGAACTGGCTGCACGCCGCCGGCCTGACCGTGGGCTACCACGACCCCTTCGTGGTTGCGGCCACCGGGACCACGGCGCAGGCCGAGGCGGCGGTGCGGGCGAGGCTCGAACTGAACCGTCCCAAGGGTGGCACCGAACAGGTTGTCTCCACCCAGGCCATGTCGGTGCCGGCGTCGGTCGCCGGGGCGATCAGCACGGTCCGGGTGGCTACCGCGGTCATCCCGATGGGCTTCCACGAGCCGATGCGGCCGGTCAGCCGCGCGATCACTGCGAGCATCAAGGAAGAGTGCTCGAACTACTACGGCCAGAAGCCGGCCAAGGGAACGCCGGCGGCCTTCGGCAAGCGGCTCGCCTGGGCGCCCTGCGGTTACCTGCCGCAGCAGTTGCGCGGCGCCTACGGCGCGGCCAGGTCCGGGCTGACCGGCAGGGGTGTCAGCCTCGCGGTCATGAGCGAGGACAACGACTCCACCGCGCTCAAGGACGCCAACCGCTGGGCAAGGGACCGCCACTTCCAGCCGTTCCGGCCCGGCCAGTATGCGGCCCACATCGCCCCGGACGCGCCCAATGGCATCGGCGACGGGGAGAGCGCCCTTGACATCGAGTCCTCGCACGGCATGGCCCCGGACGCCAGGGTCAGCTACGTGGTCGGCAACGGCAAGATCACCGGTGACCGGCTGCTCGACTCGCTGTATGCCATCGTGGCCTACCACATCGCCGACGTCGTGAGCAGCTCCTGGTACGAGGGCTACATGCCGGTGCCGGACAGCATGATCGACGCCTGGGAGACCGTGCTGGAGCGGGCCGCCGTCGAGGGCATCACCGTCAACTTCGCGACCGGTGACTACGGCGACACCACGCCGCTGCAGTACCCGGGCTCCGACCCGTGGATCACCACGATCGGCGGCACCAGCGTCGCCGTCGGCCGCCAGGGCCAGCGGCTGTGGGAGACCGGCTGGGAGACCGACGAGGCCGGGCTCAAGAACGGGCAGTGGAACCCAGCGCCGCCCGGCAACTTCATGGAGGGCAGCACCGGCGGTGTGTCCAAGACCTTCGCCGAGCCGTACTACCAGGCCGGGATCGTGTCGCACAACAAGATCAAGGGCAAGGCCATGCGGGCCGTGCCCGACGTTTCGGATCTTGGCGACTGGAACCTTGGCTACCAGATCGGGCTCTCCATTCCCACCGGCCCGCACAGGCTCAGCTACGAGAACCAGGTCAACGGCGGCACCAGCCTGGCATCGCCGATGTTCACCGGGTTCGAGGCCGACCTGATCCAGGGCCGTCACGGCATCGCGCTCGGGTTCGCCAACCCGGCGCTTTACGACCTGGCCAACACGCCTGCCTACTACGACGTCACCGGCGACCCGCAGGGCCAGGGCAACACCGAGGCGGACGTGTACGGCCCCGCCTACGGGCAGGGACCGACGCTGTCCACGATGGGCCAGTGCGCGAGCACGCACCACTTGTACTGCACGCCTGGCTATGACACGGTCAGCGGCATCGGCACCCCGGGACCGGCGTTCTTCAGCTCGTTCGGTTCCCACCCGAAGTAGTCACCACCTGAGTCCCGGCCGCCGGCGGCCGGTGGCCGGGACTCACAGATGGTAGGCGTACTCGCGGAACTCCCAGTCGGTGACGAAGCGCTCGAACCGCTCGATCTCGTCGCGCTTGTAGCTCAGGAACGAGGCGGTGAAGTACTCGCCGAGCACGCCGGTGAGCTCGCGGTCGGCCTCCAGCGCGGCGAGCGCCTCGGTCAGCCGCATCGGCAGCATGTCCGAACGGCCCGGGTCGTAGCCGTAGCCTTCCAGCTTCTCCGGCGGCTCGGTCTTGTCCTCGATGCCCAGGCAGACCGCCGCGCCGATGGCGGCCATGCCCAGGTAGGGGTTGGCGGTGGCGTCGCCGAGCCGGATCTCCATCCGGGCCGCGGCGCCGCGCTCCGGCGGGATCCGCAGCATGGCGCTGCGGTTGTCCAGCCCCCAGTCGATCAGCCAGGGCGCGAGCGTGTCTGGGCCGAACCGCTTGTAGGAGTTGATGGTGGGGTTGAGCAGCGCGCTCAGCGCCCGCGCGTGCCGCAGCACGCCGCCGATGGCGTGCCTGCCCACGGCCGACAGACCGTCGGGACCGCCGGTGTCGCCGAACACGTTGGCTCCCGCCTCGTCGTTCAGCGAGACGTGCACGTGGAAGCCGGAGCCGCCCTCGTCGTTGAACGGCTTGGCCATGAACGTGGCGAGCATCCCCCGGTGCCGGGCGATCTCCTGCACGGCCGACTTGAGCCGGAACGCACGGTCGGCGGCGTCGGTCAGCTCGGAGTGCCCCAGGTTGATCTCGAACTGGCCCGGGGAGAACTCGTGGTTGGCCGCGATCACCCGCAGGCCGGCGTCGCGCAGTTGCCTGAGCATGTGCAGCAGCAGGCCGTCCGGGTCGCCCTTGCGGCCGACCACATAGACGTTGCCCGGCTCGTCCGCGTAGCGCCGCCAGGCGCCGTCCTCGCCGCGCTGGCACAGGAAGAACTCAAGCTCCGGGCCGCAGATCATGGTGTAACCCAGCCCGGCCAGGCGCTGGGCCACCCGCCGCACGACCACGCGGGGCGATTCCGGCGCCGGGTCACCGTCCGGGGTGGCCGCGTCGCCCAGGCACCAGGCGGCGCCCTGCTCCCAGGGCAGCGGCGTCACCGTGGTCAGGTCGGGGAAGACCGCGATGTCGGGCAGGCCCGATTCGAGGCCACCCTGGACCGGCACCACGTCTCCCATCGGGGAGGTGTGGTAGACGGCCCGGCAGAACGCCAGCCCGTGCCGCGCCGCCGCGGGCAACTGGTCCACGAGCACATCGCGGCCGCGGTCGATGCCGATCAGGTCGGGGTAGGACACCCGGATCACATCGATACCGTCGGCTCGCAGCCGCTCGGCTACCTCCGCCGCGTCCGGCGGGATCATCTTGGCCACTCACGTTCCCCTGCATCGTAAGGAAGCGAATGAAGTGAACCGCAGCGTAACGTCGGCCTACGCAACCGGACAATAGCCGGACCGGGCGGCCGCGGACCATCCCCTGCCTGGCACGAAGGCAGGTCCGTCGTCTAGCATCCGGAATCGTATGGATACGAACGACCGACATCTCACCGGGTTCTTCTACCCGGCATGGCGCGGCGACGCCACGCTGGAGCTGTTCGGCTCCCCCACCGAGGAACTGGCCAGGCTCACGGTGGACGAGGTGATCGGCGGCTACTACCGTCAGGTCGGCGTGACCTGGGACGGTGGCAGCGTGCTCGCCCGGCCGGCGGCTGGCACGCCCGGGAAGTCAGAAAGATCATGAACCTGATGAGCGTGCCGAGCGTGGCCGGCGTCAGCGTCGACCCGCGGCACTGGATCGGCGGCAGACGGGTGGCGTCCGGTGACACCTTCACCGACGTCTCCCCCATCGGCGAACAGCCGGTCGCCAGGGTCGCCCGCGGCGGCGCCAGCGAGGTATCCGCCGCAGTCCGGGCGCCGCTGACCGCCAGCCTGCTCGCCGGCATCACCCGCGAGGCGGGGCTGCCCGACGGCGTGTTCAACGTCGTGCAGGGCCTGGGCAGCGAGGCAGGCGCTGCGCTGGCCGGGCATCCCGGCCTTTCCCGGCTCGCCTTCACCGGCTCGGCCGCGACCGGGCGCCTGGTCGCGGCGGCTGCCGGCAGCCAGCTCACCCCGGTCTCGCTGGAACTCGGCGGCAAGTCACCGCTGCTGGTCTTCGCCGACGCCGACCTGGATCTCGCGGTCAGGCACGCGGCCGGGCAGTTCGACAACGCCGGCCAGGTCTGCCTGGCCGGTACCAGGCTGCTGGTCTCGGCGGACATCGCGCCGGAGTTCACGGCCCGGTTCGTGCGGCGGCCGGCGGCGCTGCGGCAGGGTGACCCGCGCGACGACACGACCGGCATCGGGCCGAACATCACCCGCCAGCACCTGGACCGGGTGGACGGCTACGTCCGGCGCGCGATCGTGGCCGGCGCGCACCCGGTGCTCGGCGGCGGGCGTAACACCGGGCTTGGCGGCCTGTACTACCAGCCGACGCTGCTGACCGGTGCCGAGCCCGGCGCGGAGATCCTCACCGAAGAGGTGTTCGGGCCGGCGCTCACGCTGCAGACGTTCCGCTGCGAGGACGAGGCCGTCGAGATGGCCAACGCCACGCCGTATGGCCTGGCCGCGACGGTATTCACCGGTGATGAGCGGCGAGCCGGGCGGGTTTCGGGCCGGCTGCGGGCAGGCACCGTGTGGGTCAACTGCTTCTTCGTGCGGGACCTGGCGGCACCGTTCGGCGGCTCGGGTCTTTCCGGGATCGGCCGGGAGGGTGGAACCTGGAGCTTCGACTTCTACAGCGATCTGAAGAACACGGTTTATGCGCCGGAGGGATGGCAGCGCGATGGGTGAAGTGGTCGGAGCGGGCCTGATCGCCCACGTCCCGACGATCATGCTGCCGGCCGGGCAGCGGCTCGAACTCAACGAGGGCAAGGAGATCAGCCTGGTGCCCGGCCTGCGCAAGCTGCGTGCCGAGGCCTTTGAAGCGCTGGACTATGACACCGTCCTGGTCATCGACTCACACTGGAACACGACGGTCGAGTTCGTCGTCGCGGCCCAGGAGGTGCGGGCCGGGCTGTTCACCTCCGACGAGCTGCCCCGCGGGATGTGCCGGATCCCGTACGACTGGCGTGGCGACCCCGAGCTGGCCCATGCCATCGCCGGCCAGGCCGATGCGCACGGGACCTGGATCACGGCCATCGACGACCCATGGCTGCCGGTGTACTACGCCACCGTCAACCTGTGGGCCTTCCTGGGCCGTGGCCTGGACCGGCAGTGGCTCACGATCAGCACCGCGGCGCAGACCGGTGACACCGAGGATTTCAGGCGGGCCGGCCGGGCGATCGCGGCGGCCATCGACGCCACCGACCGCAGGGTGCTCCTGGTGGCCTCCGGGGCGCTGTCGCACACGTTCTGGCCGCTGCGCGAACTGCGGGAGCACGAAGCCAGCGACCCGGCGCACATCAGGACGCCGCAGGCCCGGGAGGCCGACCTGCAGCGGATCGCCTGGCTGGAGGCCGGCGACCACGCCAAGGTGATCGAAACCATGCCGGAGTTCCTGACCGTCCGCCCGGAGGCGAAGTTCGCCCACTACCTGATGATGGTGGCGGCGCTCGGCTGGGACCGGGTGACCGCGCCGGGCCGCGCGTTCAGCGACTACGAGAACTCGGTGGGCACCGGGCAGATGCACCTGTGGTTCGACCGCCCGCCGGGCGGCTGGACGGCCTGACCCATGGCTGAGTACCGGCGGATCCTCCTGGACGGCGCGGCCGTGCAGGTGATCAGGGAGGGCTCGGAGCTGGTCGCCGGGGATGGGCGCCGGGCGCCGGCTGCTACGGCGGTCCATCTGCCGCCGGTGACGCCGACCAAGATCGTGGCCGTGCACCTCAACCACCGCAGCCGGGTCGCGGAGTTCCAGACGGCGCTGCCACCCGCACCGACCTACTTTCACAAGCCGGTTTCCGCCCTTACGGGGCACGGGGGCGCCGTGGTCAGGCCTGCGGGGTGCAAATATCTCAACTACGAGGGCGAGGTGGCGATCGTGATCGGCCGCACCTGCCGGGGCGTTTCAATGGCCGCGGCGGGCGATTACATCGCGGGGTACACGATCGCCAACGACTTCGGGCTGCACGACTTCCGGGACACCGACGCGGGCTCGATGCTACGGGTCAAGGGCTCGGACACGCTGGCGCCACTCGGGCCCGGTCTGGTCACCGGCTGGGACTTCCACGGCAAGCGGCTGCGCACCTACGTCAACGGCGAGCTGGCGCAGGACGGGTCCACCGACGAGATGCGGTGGGACATGCACTACCTGGTGGCCGACATCGCCCGGACGATCACCCTGGTGCCCGGGGATGTGCTGCTGTCCGGAACGCCGGCCAACTCCCGGCCGGTCCAGCCGGGTGACGTGGTCGAGGTCGAGGTCGAGGGGCTGGGGCGGCTTACCAGCCACGTGGTGGCCGGGCCACTGCCGGTGTCCGCCGAGGTCGGCGCGCAGCCGTCGGAGAGCGAAGAGGTGCTGTCGACGGCGCTGGGCGGGGACTGGGAGTTCCGCGGCATCCGGCCGCCGCGCAGAGTCTGAGTTCTGGGGGTATCCCGGTGGATCTGCAGGACTGGGTGGGGCGCGCGGTCGGTGCGGTGCAGAGCTGGCAGGACAGGTATGGGCCGTTCGTGCCGCATCCCTCGCTGGCCGTGGACGGGGAGCGGTTCGACGCGGCGTTCGCCGTCTTCACCGGGCGGCTGCGGGAGAACTATCCCTACTTCCACCCGTTCTACGCGGGGCAGATGCTCAAGCCGCCGCACCCGGCCGCGGTGGCCGGGTACCTGGCGGCGATGCTCATCAACCCGAACAACCATGCGCTGGACGGCGGCCCGGCCACCTCGCGGATGGAGAAGGAGGTGGTGGGACGGCTCGCGGGCATGTTCGGCTTCACCGAGCATCTGGGGCATCTGACCAGCAGCGGCACCATCGCCAACCTGGAGGCGCTGTGGCTGGCCAGGGAGCTGCACCCCGGGCTGGGCATCGCCTACAGCGCCGAGGCGCACTACACGCACGGGCGGATGTGCGGGGTGCTCGGCGTGCCTGGGACCGCCGTCTGCGTGGACGGGCGGGGACGTCTCGATGTGGCCGCACTTGATGCGGTTCTGGCGACCGGGCGGATCGGGACGGTGGTGGCGACGGCGGGGACCACGGGGCTCGGCGCGATCGACCCGGTGCACGAGGTGCTCGCCGTGGCCCGGCGGCACGGGGTGCGGGTACACGTGGACGCGGCCTACGGCGGGTTCTTCACCCTGCTGGCGGGGCGGGATGACCGGGCCGGGCTGGACCCCGCGCCGTGGCGGGCCATCGCTTCGTGTGACTCGGTGGTCGTGGACCCGCACAAGCATGGGCTGCAGCCATACGGGTGCGGGGCGGTGCTGCTGCGGGATCCGTCGGTGGGGCGGTTCTACCAGCACGATTCGCCCTATACCTACTTCACCTCCGACGAGCTGCATCTCGGGGAGATCAGCCTGGAGTGCTCGCGGGCCGGGGCGGCGGCGGCCGCGCTGTGGCTGACCTTCGAGCTGCTGCCACCGGAGCCGGCCGGCGGCGACGGGCACGGCCTCGGGGAGGTGCTGGCGGCGGGGCGGCGGGCCGCGCTGGACTGGGCAGAGCTGCTGGCCGGGTCGTCGCTGCTGGAGCTGTACCAGGAGCCCGAGCTCGACATCGTCAGTTACTACCCGTCGGCGCGGGGGCTGGCGTCGATCGACGCGGCGTCGGCCCGGATGCTGGCCGATGGGATGAACGCCAGCGAGCGGCCGGTGTTTCTCAGCACGCTGACCGTGACCGCGGATGCCTTCGGCCGCCGCCATCCCGGGGTGGCGGCCGACCGGGAGCAGGCCCGGATCCTGCGCAGCGTGCTGATGAAACCGGAGTCGGAGACCTACGTGGCCGAACTGCATGCCCGCGTGCAGGAGCTGGCCGCGGCCGGTTGAGGGCGGTCAGCTCGCGGCGTATCGCCAGAAGTCGCGCATCCACTGCGGCGGGACGGGGCTGTCGGCGGCCACCTGGGCGAGCAGGATGGCGATCGTCCCGGTGGACGGCACGATGTGCGCCGAGGTCCCGGTGCCGCCGGCCCAGCCGTACCGCCCGGCACGTTCCACGGCCCGATGGCGGCGATGTCGGCCGAGCCGCCGAATCCCCACCCCTGGCCCTCCAGGAACAGCGCGCCGATCTCCCGCTGCGCCGCGCGGGCAGAACTAACCGTATCGTCGGGGTGTGATGCCTGACCGGCTGACACTGCCCGATCTGCCGAGGTTGCGCGGGGACCGGGTGATCCTGCGCGAGCATCGGGAACCGGACATCGATGACCGGCTGCGGTTCCCCGTCGACCCGGACGAAGAGGACTGCTACGGCTCGTCCTGGCGGCGGGAATGGGACGGCCGCCGCTATCACACCCGCGAAGATCTGACCGCCGGCAGCCGGCAGCCAGCCGAACCCGGCAGCTACACCTGGGCGGTCGAGCACGACGGCCATTGCATCGGCGGCGCCGGGCTGCGGGTGGACGCCGACCAGCACCGCGCCACCTACACGGTGGGCCTGTTCGTCCCCGGCCTGCGCGGCCTGGGACTCGGCCGGGAAGTTACCCGGCTGGTGCTGCACTGGGCATTCACCGTGCTCGGCGTCCACCGCGTCGAACTGGAAGTGCTGGCCGGCAACAGCCGGGCCATCCGCTGCTATCTTGCCTGCGGGTTCCGGCCCGAGGGCATCCGCCGCGAGGCCGAACTCTACCCGGACGGCTGGAAGGACTTCATCGTGATGGCCCTGCTGCAACCGGAGTACGTAGCCCTGGCCATGACCTCCCCGCAGATAGCCGGGGGTACCCGCTACGGTCAGGAGTCATGATCGCCGCTGGAAGTGCCCCGGCGGCGGCATTCCGCCATCGCTGCCCACCAGAACCGTCCCGTCCGGCGTGCCGGCCCGCTGACCACGCACCTTTGCTGAAGACTTGCCGAAGGACGCTGGGTCCTTGCTGGATAAAATAGCTATCATTATGATAGATGGATATCTCTCGCGCCGGCAAGGCTACGGCGGATGGACACGTTAGCAAGGAGACGGCCGATGGTCATGGCGCCCGCGACGGATTCCACACCTCGCACTCCGGACCTGGTCGAGCGCCGGGCCGCGTCGGCGCCTGGAATACCACTCCTGGCCCTGGGCATCCTGGGGCTCACGGTCGGGGGCATCCTGGTGGGCCTGGGCAGCTCGTCGAAGGGTGGGGCCGCGGGGAGCGAGGCCCTGATCGGCTCGTTGCTGCTGGCCGTGTCGTGGCTCCCGCTGGGGGGCCTGGTGCCGGTCCTGCCCGGCGAGGCCCGGGTCGTCCAGCTCTTCGGCAAGTACATCGGGACCGTTCGCGAACCCGGCATGCGTTGCGTGAACCCGTGGTCCCGCAAGCGCAAGGTGTCCACCCGGATCCGCAACCACGAGACGCCGCTGGCCAAGGTCAACGACCTGGACGGCAACCCGATCGAGATCGCCGCCGTGGTGGTCTGGCAGGTCGAGGACACGGCCAAGGCCATGTACGCCGTCGACAACTTCATCCAGTTCGTGGCCACCCAGGCCGAGACCGCGGTGCGGCACATCGCCACCAGCTACGCCTACGAGACCCACGGCAGCGGCCAGATGTCGCTGCGGGACAACGCCGACGAGATCACCCAGCGGCTGTCCGCCGAAATCCAGAACCGGGTGAAGTCGGCCGGCGTGCATATCATCGAATCGCGGCTGACCCGGCTGTCCTACGCCGCGGAGATCGCCGGAGCCATGCTTCGGCGGCAGCAGGCGAACGCCGTCGTCGGCGCGCGGCAGCGGATCGTGGAAGGTGCGGTCGGCATGGTCCGGATGGCCCTCGACCGGCTGGAAGAAGAAGGCGTCGTCGAACTGGACGAGGAGCGGAAGGCGGCCATGGTCTCCAATCTCCTCGTGGTTCTTTGCAGCGAGCAAGCCACCCAGCAGGTCGTCAACACCGGCTCGCTCTACCAGTAAGGACGGTGCACGATCGCCGGGAGTGAGCGCAAGGGGATCCTGCTGCGGCTGGACCCGGCGGTACACGACGCCCTGGCCCGGTGGGCAGCGGACGAACTGCGCAGCACAAACGCCCAGATCGAGTTCCTGCTCCGCAAGGCGCTGACCGACGCCGGCCGCATGCCCGGCCACGCCGGCAAGATGCGCCGCCCCGGCCGGCCCAAGCGCTCGGGGACGCCCCAGGAGGCGTGACTCCGGGTCAGGGTTTCCAGATTTTCACTTCCTTACGGTGTCCCCTGACCACGTCCTCGCACGCCGCGTCCTGCACCCGGATCCGTTGTAACGACACCAGCCGGGCCGGAAAATCACCGGCCAGTTTGCGGCTGCCGCGGTGTCTCAACCAGCAGAAGGCATCACAACGCAGTCTGGAGGACACGTGAACACCGCGAGCAGACAGGACGCCGTGACCCGCGCCCAGGGCTGGGCCCTGGCGCTGGCGTCGGTGGCGTCGTTCATGGTCGTGCTGGACCTGCTGGTCGTGGCGACCGCGCTGAGCACGATACGCCGCGAGCTGGGCGCCTCGATCGGGCAGCTGGAGTGGACGGTCAACGCCTACACCCTGGCCTTCGCGGTGCTGCTGATGACCGCGGCCGCCGTGGGCGACCGGTTCGGCAGGCGGCGGGTGTTCGCCGCCGGGCTGGGCGTGTTCGCCGCCGGCTCGGCGGCGTGCGCGCTGGCGCCCGGGGCCGGCGCGCTGATCGCGGCGCGCACCGTGCAGGGGGCCGGCGCCGCGATGGTCATGCCGCTGGCGCTGGCGCTGCTGAACGCGGCCGTCCCGCCGCAGCGCCGCGGCTGGGCGATGGGAATCTTCGGCTCGGTGACCGCCCTGGCGGTCGTGGTGGGACCGGTGCTGGGCGGCGCGATCACCCAGGGCCTCGCCTGGCAGTGGATCTTCTGGCTGAACGTGCCGATCGCCTTGCTCACCATCCCGCTGGCGCTGCGCCACCTGGCGGAGAGTTACGGGCCGCGCGCCGCGCTGGACCTGCCCGGCGCGGCGCTGGCCACCGGCGCGGCGCTCGGGCTGGTGTGGGGCCTGGTGCGCGGCAGCTCAGCCGGCTGGGCCAGCCCGGAGGTCAGCGGGACGCTCGCGGCGGGCGCGGCGCTGACGGTGGCGTTCGCCGGCTGGGAACTGCGTGCCCGCGCGCCGATGCTGCCGATGCGCCTGTTCGCCATCCGGGGATTCTCCGCGGGCAACGCCGCGATCTTCCTGGTGAACGCGTCGGTGACCGGGGCGGTCTTCTTCATGGCCCAGTTCTTCCAGGTCAGCCTCGGCCAGGATCCGCTTGACGCGGGGCTGCGGCTGCTGGCCTGGGGCGTGGCGCCAGTCCTGATCGCGCCGCGAGCGGGGCGGCTGGCCGACCGGATCGGCGACCGGCAACTGGTCGTCTCCGGACTGCTGCTGGTGGCCACCGGGTTCGGCTGGATCGCCGCCATCGCCGCTCCCGGGCTGGCCTACCCCGCGTTCCTCGCACCGATGGTGCTCTCCGGCGCCGGGCTCGGCCTGACCCTGCCCGCGGTCACCAAGGCCGTGGTCGGCTCGGTCCCGCCCGGTGACATCGGCAAGGCGTCGGGCTGCTTCAGCATGATGCGCCAGCTCGGCGGCGCGTTCGGGGTCGCGATCCAGGCCGCGGTGTTCGCCTCGGCCGGCGGCTACACCTCGGCCGCGGCGTTCAGCGCCGGGTTCACGCCGGCCATCGCGGCCGCGGCCGGCCTGGCCCTGGCCGGGGCCCTCGCCGGACTGGTCCTGCCGGGCCGGCCGGGCCGGGCACCGGACGCGCCAGCCGAGCGGTCGGCAACGTCCCACCAGGCCAGGACCGCCGAAGCGGCAGCAGCCAGGCGGTCAGCATGATCACGGTCCGGCCGCCGGCCGCCTCCGCAGGGTCTAGCAGGAAGGATCGGGTGTGCCCCAGGTCGCTGGGGGGCTCGTGCTCCATGGCCCCCAGCTTCCATACTGGGCGGAGCTGCGAGTCGCGTACCAGGTCACGGTGCCGCCCGAGCTGGTGCTGACCGTGGCGGTGATGGTGAGGCCCCATCCGGTTCCGGACGCGCAGACCGAGCGGAAGCCGACTGGTTGCACGCTGGCCACCGCGGACTGGTCAGGGAAGCTGGCCAGCTGTTGCCAGTGCCAGTTGCCGCTGGTGTCGTTCCAGTAGGTCCATACGGTGTTGCCGGTGCCGACCGTCCAGTACTCCTGCTGGGTCAGCCCGGTCGCTGCCACGTAGGGGAACACGTACGGTCCGGTGACACCGTCTCCGCAGGGGTAGGTTCCACCGTTCCAGGTGCAATTGACCGGCCACCAGCCGCCCCAGGTGCCGGACGCGGTGCCGCCGCGGGTGTCGCACCATTTCCCGTCGCTGATCTGGGCGCACAAGGTGATGCCCCACCCGGTGCCGGTCAGGGTGACCGGGCTGGTGAAGCCGTTTCCGGCGCCGCCGGGCTGCGGGCCCCACCCGCTGGAGGTGTGGGTCCACACGCTGGTGCTGGGCGGGATGCCGGCCACCGCCCAGGTCTCGGTGCTGCCGTCGGGGTACACATGTGGGCCGGTGATGGAGTATTCGCAGGTGTAGCTGCCGCCCCACAGGCTGCAGCTGTTGACTCCACTCGGGCCGACCGGCGGCCCGGGAGGCCCGGTCTTGTACCAGCCGGTCCACGTCGCGTCCGCCGAGTCGCCCTTGTTGTCGCACCACACGTCGGCTATGACCGTCGTGCCCTGGGTGGTGGCATCGGCGCCTTGGGCACATACGCCGACCCCGTCGCTGGACGCGCTGGTGGCGGTGGTGGCATCCATGGACACGCCGCTGGTGACGCTGCTGGTGTTCAGCTCGTTCTGGGACCAGTTGCTGCCGCTGCCGAAGACCGTCCATACGCTGTGGTTGCCGGCCACGAACCAGTACTGCTGGACGCCGTTGGAGTACGTGTAGGGGCCGGTCAGGCCGTACTGGCACAGGTAGCTGTTGCTGATCGGGACGTTCGGGATGCTGCAGCTGTACCCGAGCGGTGAACCCGATGGGGTGACCCGCAGCAGCGTGGCGCTGCCGGCCGGCACCGACAGGGAAATACTGCCGCCGGTGCTCCACTGGTTGCCCTGCCACAGGTTGGCGACCGTGTAGGAACTCCGGGCTGGCAGGCCCAGGCCAGCCAGGGCGGTGTCGATCGTGACCGGGGTATCGCCCCGGTTCAGCAGCGCCACCGCCCAGTCGCCGTTCGCCAGTGGTTTGACCCACACCTGGCCCTGGCCGGTCGAGTACGCCACCGCCTGGGCGCCCCCGGGATCCTGGTCGATGGCGATCACCGCCCGGTTGGTCAGCATGCTGATCGTGCCCGCGGACAGGCTCTCGATGTCGCTGCCGATCATGAGCGGGGCGGACAGCATCGACCACATGGTGAACTCGGCCTGCGACTGCGATGCGGTCAGGCTGCCGATCTGCGGGGTGAGATAGTCGGGGTCGTTCCAGTGCCCAGGGCCGGCCGCTTCGGGATGAGCGGAGTCGGCGTCGAGGTTGCGCAGCACGTCTGACCACTGCACCCGGTGCGACGCCCCGATATCGGTGTCGGTTCGCCACGAGCTGGCGATCGAGGGAGCATAACTCCAGATGCTGTAATCCGAGTCGGCATAGGGCGCCCCGTCGCGGCCCGGCGTCAGCCAGTCGGAAAGATTGAGCACCATCGCCCGTTGCGGCGAGTCGTTCTGCAAGGCCTGGCTGAACTCGTCATAGAAGTGCTGGAGCGGCCACGCCGGCGGCCACCCGGCGGCCTGCTCGGCCGGAGCGGCGCCCACCACGTCCACCTTGACCGCATCGAACCCCCAGGCCGCGAACTGGTTCACCGTCTGCTGGTACTGGCCGGCCGGCCCGCCGCAGCTGTCGGTGCCGGCCGAGAGCGTGTTGTTCATGCAGGAGTTGTCGTCAAGATCGGTGTAGGTCCCCGCCTTGAAGCCATGCGCGTGCAGGTAGGCGACCAGGTAGGACATACCGTCCGGGCAGCCGCTGGCGTTGTACGGGTCGGCGCCCGGCTGACTGCACAGCGACGGGTCCGGATCAGGCCAGGTGGCCGGGTTGGCCGACCAGCCACCGTCCAGCCAGACGTAGTTGTACCCGGCCGCCAGCAGGCCATCGGAGGCCATCGCGTTCGCCTCCGCCAGCACCGTCTGCTCGTCGAAGACGGTACCCAGCCCGAAATAGGTGTTCCACCCCATGTACGGCGTGGCCGCCAGCCCGCTGATGGCCGCAGACCGGGCCGCCCGGGCGGCCGCTCCCGGCGCCGCGCTCACACTGGCCATCGCCAGGGCCAGCAGCGCGCCGATGGCCATCATCCGCAAACCCCTGGCAGTTGACCGGCTCGGCTCAGTTATCACGACTTACGCTCCATCCCAGCGGGTTGCCCCGGTATGACGAACAGATCGAGTATGCCCGACTACGCCGCGTTGCGATAGAGGACGCCGCGGGCTGGGGAGCATGGCCTGGACGGCACCGGCTGAGGTAGCTGGGACCGCGCGCCGGTCACAGGCGGGGCCAGCCGCGTTCCTCGGCGATACGCAGGGCCTCGGCGCGGTTGCGGGCTCCGGTCTTCTGGATGCAGGCAGATCAGCCAGACGCCGGTGAAGACGTGCCGGAGCTTGCTGTACTTCTCCCTGTTCACCATGAGGCCGGCGGCCTTGCCGGCGATCGCCTGCGGATCGGGCGCGAGAGTGCGGTCGTCACGTTCGGTCATGCACATCGCCACCCCCTCAGCGCGAGCCTTCCGCCACCGTCCAGGTGATCACGGCGGATGTGACTGCGGCAGTGCAATACGTCCCCGACCTGCCATGACATCTGTCACGTACCGCCGGGCGCGCGTACCATCTCGGTATGCCTCATCGCTTGGCCGCCGCCAGCACCCAGGACCTCGTGCAGGCCGAGCGGGACATCCGCGACCGCATCGGCGATCAGCAGCTCGATTTCGCCGCCATGGCCGCGGTCTCGAACATCTACCGGGCGGCCAACGTGATCCGCAACCGGATGGAGCGGACCGTGCTGGCTGGCGAGGATCTGTCCTGGGCGGCCTTCACCGTGCTGTTCGTGCTGTGGATCTGGGGCGATCAGCAGACCAGGCACCTGGCCGAGGAAGCCGGGGTCACCAAGGGGACGCTGACCGGCGTGCTGAAGACGCTGGAGAAGCGCGGCCTGGCCCGGCGGCGCGGGCACGACGCGGACGGCCGCCTGGTGCTGGTCGCCCTGGAGCCGAAGGGGCTCAAGGTGATCGAGCGGCTGTTCCCGGACTTCAACAAGGGCGAGGCCGAGGTCAGCGCCGTGCTCACCGAGGATGAGAAGAGTCAGCTCGCCTCCCTGCTGCGGAAGATGATCCGCTCGGTGGAGCACGGTTGAGCCG
>Ga0070730_10002016_pt1 | contig 18806 bp, 11 predicted proteins | sample Coa_R1_3_FD_66447 | JGI IMG/M metagenome (GOLD analysis project Ga0070730, IMG submission 66447) | Surface soil microbial communities from Centralia Pennsylvania, which are recovering from an underground coalmine fire - Coalmine... | ecosystem: Environmental > Terrestrial > Soil > Unclassified ... | reverse complement strand
TCCGTGCCATCAAATCGAGATTCTCCTCTTTCCCGCGACGCGGAATCCCGCCAAGCGCAGTTGCACGTTATACTTGGAAACGGAGGAGTGGGTGAGCGGTTGAAACCGGCGGTCTTGAAATTCGCTAGGTAGTACCCCGATCTGATACAAATCAACAACTTACGGTACATGGTACTACATCGAAATGGCCTGTTTTGGGCGGCGTTGGCAGTGATTTGTGCAACAGAATGTGCAACGCGCAGAATTTTGTGCAACAGGACTTCTCGCTCCTTCCCTTGTCGCGAATTGTTAATTCCTAACCCTGTTATTACGCACGCATAGAGCAGCGGACTCATAAACTGTCGCAGCGCAGTTGGAACAAACGACATAGCTGAAAATTCAACGGCTTAGCTGCCCATCAGTCCCGAACTCACAACGCAAAAACAACGCAAACTGACGGTCTGTCAACAAATGCGAATTCGCTCGCATCTCAGTGGAGCAAGTGCTCGCGGCTTAACAGAGAGAATTGTAAATGTTAAGAACTCAGCGGTGCCATTTTCGACGGGCATGGCGGGAGCACACCCAAGGGCGCTAGGCAAGCACCCCACGACCCGGACGTTTGTGTCTATACTCGACGAGCTAAGATATATACTAACCACTAATGCAACCTCGCTCGCCGGATTGCGGAAAAGCACCAGATTCACTCAAATCGCCAGCGGAAATGCCGTAGGATCGCAGTGCCAAACGGGGAAGCACAATTCGATTTCTGCCACCAGCCCCCGCCACGAGGAATGATTTGATGTTGATCACCTCAGTTGCCGAAGTGCTGGCACCCCTAGGGCTCGCTTCGCCGACTTTAGATGTGCTTACACCCGATATAAACAACTATAGCGTCCTTCTCGTGCAGCCCCAGGGTCACATCGAAGCGAGTGTCGCAGGGGTTCGCAACCGAGATGGAGAGCGTGCCCGCGATCAATTTGGTCAATTCTTGACGCGGGCGCATGAAATCCAAGTGGATCTAGCCATCACGCCTGAGTATTCCATGCCTTGGGGGGTCCTAGTTGCTGCGATCAAAGCCGGAACCGTTCCTGCTACAGGGAAGATTTGGGCTCTTGGATGCGAGAGCATTGAATACTCAAGACTTGAAGAAATTAAACAAGAGCTCGCGGAGTGTGCGATCGTTGTCTTCGAACATCTTGAAAGCGATCCTGGACGGTTCATGGATCCACTCGCTTACGTCTTCGTCGCGCAGCCGACCAATGGCGCCCCTGCCAGAATTGTCGTACTCGTTCAATTCAAGACGCACCCCATGGGAGACGCAGACCATTTCGAGATAAATGGTTTGCAGCGGGGCACTCAGATTTATAGGTTTGGCCCTCCTGGGCAAGGTATCGGTCTTATTTCGCTAATTTGTTCAGACGTGTTTGATTTCCTTGACCACCACGCTCAAGCTGTGTACGACCGAGGACTGGTAGTACACATACAGCTCAATGCCAAGCCGCGTCACGAACAATTTCGTCTGTACCGCGATCGCCTCCTCCGTTTTCAAGGAGATATGACAGAGGTCATTTGCCTCAACTGGGCGAAAAATGTGTGTCAGTGGTCTGGAGGTCAGGAGAAGCCGTGGTCAAATATTGCGGGTTCCGCTTGGTATATAAAGTCAGAGAAGTTTGACGATCGCGATGCAAGTCTTTGCGCAAATCATCGCAAAGGATTTTATTACACGTGGCTTTGGCCGCTTAGAACACATGCGATGTTTTTTAATTACGACCCCGCGATGTTTGTCGTTCAGGCGAGCAAGGTTGCTCACATTGGCGTTCCGGCCGCCGTTTCGCGTCGTCGAGGGCCACAGCTCACAAATACGCTAGTGTGGGATGAGGGAGGTAAAGCCTGGGTTGATCAAATCGCCGCACGAGACGGATTTGACGGTGTGATGGCCGAGAGCGGCTCCGCTAAGGAAGAGCTCGAACGGATTTGCCATGCGAGCCCCTTAGCCGTGGAGCGGGTGGTCGCACTTTCGGCCGGTCGAATCGCCTCAGGGGAGTCTTGGTACGCTGTACAGTCGCTAGACTCGTGCAGAATTGACGCTACGGAAGTTATTCGTCGAATTACGTTTTGTCAGGATACGAACGAAGATGCCACTACCTTTCGAATCGATCACCTAAAACGCTGCGGATATTTGCTTGAGATATTGAAAGATGCAAGCAAGCTTCCTCCTTCTCTTGAAGATCTGAAGGATGGTGTCCATTTCGAATGGACCGCCGCGTCTCCCCATCAGAATGTGATATCGGCGACAGGCAATCGGGCGACCGCTATCTATATGGGAGAGGGTAGCAGCACAGGCCAGATTGATAAGGTTTCGAGAAGAGCGGCCGAAAATCTACACAGGACAAGTCGGGACGGTCGCGAGAGTCTGCGAGCTAAGCAGCGTCTCGCGGTTTGGTTTCGCCAAGGCGATACGATTGTTCTTAATGATCCCAATCGTTACGTCAAGATCGACCAAACCGGCGATATATCAGAATTCGACATCGGGAGGGAAATATGAGCCTGAGCGTGGATCAGCTCCGTGAACGCGTAGCCCGCCATTTTTCGGATGTCGAAGAAATTGATGGCTCAGTAGTTCGGTTCACCCGGAATGCGGGCCGGACCGATTTCGCAGTCTACTATGTCGATGTCGCCGACAAATTGCCGGCGACCACTGAGACACTAACGAGTTATCAAGATCGTGTGATCGGGCGCCACTACTTTGAAGGGGAAAAGAGCCTCCAGTGGAACTATTACTTGTATTTCGTCAGGAGTAAGGATCAGCTCGCGACAGGGGAGGCGAAGCAGCAGAAGGAATTGATTGAACGAGACCGATCATATGCCCGGAAGTTCGTAATTGCGGAAGAAGAGCTTGAGGCGGCACTGACGCCGCCCCCTGTCGCGCCAAAGGGTGCGGCTCTTCGTACGAACGTTCTCTCATTATGGATTGAGCGGCTTGCCGAAACCGGGTTGGACCGAGTCATTTTGAGCAACGACGATTTACCAACGAGATTGGCGCTGATCGAATCTTCACCCTCAAAGACCAATGTAGCGCCTCAGGCGCAGGGAAAAGGCGCCGATGTTGGCGCTGCAACAGGGTTGCGTGCGCTTGAACTGAAAACATTTAGACGGTTTCCGGTACGGCGAAGTTTTGATTTTGCGAGAGTCAATCTTATCTTCGGCTCCAACGGCACCGGGAAAACATCGTTGCTGGAAGCCATCGAGCTTTTCTACTGTGGCCGTAACAAACGGAATCCAGAGGTCATTCCTGACTATAACCTGGCTGCGATTCTTGAGGATGGCAACAACGAAATCGCGACAAGCAGTCGCGCCTTGCAGTTGTTTAGGAATCGGAACTTGAGTTGGTATGGACAACCCGAGATCAAGACAAATAATCTCTATCAAAGCTTCGCCCAGTTTAATTTTCTGGACACAGATGCAGCCGCAAGCTTAGCTGATTCGACCGCTCGAATCGAAGATGACCTATCAAAGCTACTCGTAGGCCCTGATGCATCAAAGACCTGGGCCGCCATCGAAAGAGTTTCGGAAGCCGTCTCAGCGCAATTGCGAGGTCTGAATGCTAGATGGACGGAGGCCACCGAAGAACTTGCAGTCCTAAATAAACAAATAGGCGACGTTAGTTCGATCGAAAAGGAATCCGATTCACTATATGCACGACTACGTGAAATGATGGATAGGGTCCAGTGGAAGCTGCCACAGGAGAGCAAGGAAGTCCAAGCAAAACAAATAGTCGCGACGCTTTCTGAGTTGATCTCGATCGCGCAGCAAGCTGTCGGCCTTGGATGGATTGAAACGCCATCGTCGATTCAAAGAATAGGAACGTACTGTTTCAAGGCCGCCAGGAGCATTGAAGATGCCGAGAGCGAGCTTTCTAAATTGAATGTTCGCGAAGCAAATCAGAAGCGCCATGGAGACGAAGTCAAGAAACAGCAAGAGGCGTTGGAACTGATTCGAGAGATCGGAAATCTGAGCGAAGCGGGTGTGTCGCAGCGAGCGACGGAACGGGCCAGGCTGCAAAGTTCTGCAGCGACGTATTCTGGCTGGCTAGCTGGGCTAGATATGGGAGTGTTGCGCTCGCTGCTGGGGGCTTGGCTTGAACTGAGTGTGGAAGCGTGTAACGCGGACGCAGTGACAAGAACGGTCGCGGCGCAGACGAGACTTGCTAGCGTCAAGAATGAGTATGCGGACTACAGTAAGCTGCGCGACGAGTCTTTGAAGCTTGCTCAGCAGCTTAGACAGCTCGCTGGACGGATTTTACTGAGCAGCGCTAGTCCGGATGAATGTCCACTTTGTCATACTCGGTTCGGGCCCGGCGAGCTCGCAAAGCACATGGAAGCGGGTGTTGACGCCGGACTGGAAGTTCAAGGGCAAGGACTTCTTAGCAAGTTGCAGCAGTGCGAGCAAGCTGTTACTGAAGCGAATGAAATCGGATCAGCGGCGGCGTGGCTCGTGCAGTTCTGCAATCGCGCCGATATCTCGCGTGCTACATCGGTCCGTTTGGTCGCAGCGAAGGTCGAGGAAACGCGGAAGAGTTTAGGTGATGATCAAAATAGACTTGCTGGTATCGACGCGGAACTGCGGAGCCTTGAATCGCGCGGGCTTTCGATGGAAAGGCTGGAGGAAATCGTTCGGCGGTTGCGGGAGTTGGGCTATGCGTTCGATGATTTCTCCGCGGAGTCGGTAAAGGGGATCAGCGAAGCTATAACGGGACGACTAAAGGATTCGATGGAGGATCTCGAAGCTGAGAGTACTAGAGTCAGAGAATCTCAGCAGTCGATTGAAGCGATTGTGAAGCCCTTCATCTCTGGATTTGCAGACTTTGGAGTCGCGGTTTCACAACTGAAGGAAAGACTGGCGACAACAGAAAGCGTTCAAGCAAGATTGCGGCAGCTTAATGCAAGCGTTCCTTGGGACGAAAACAGCTCACTTGCCGAGCTGACCGTAACAGCCGACGCGGTGCGCAAGCTCGCGACGGAATTACAGGCAGCGCTTGGCAAAGAAAAGCAAGCGGAAGCGAACTATTCCGAATGGAGCACCCGAATCGAGCGTCTGAAAAAGCGGGTCGCCGAGTTGAGTGGGCGTATAGAGCGTCTGACAAATGCCAAGTCAACCTTTGAAGAGTTACAGAACAACCATTCTTTGAAGAGCGCTATGGAGGATGCGCTTCGGCGGAACCGGGCTATCATCGAGGAGATTTTTGCTCGTATTCATTCGCCAGCTGAATTCCAGGGGCTTGGTACTGATTGGGCGACGCTTCGACGCAAGGCGGACGGCACCGAAGCCAGGCTGAGTGAAATAAGTACTGGACAACGCGCGGCCTTCGCGTTGTCAATTTTTCTTGCGCAAAACGCCCAACTTAGCAGTGGGCCGCCCATCATTCTCATCGATGATCCTATAGCGCACGTCGATGACCTAAATGCTCTTTCATTCTTGGATTATTTGCGAGAAGTATCTCTGACCGAAAAGAGGCAGATATTTTTCGCTACGGCCAGCGATAAGCTCGCCACTCTATTTGAGCGCAAGTTTGATTTCTTGGGGGCTGACGGCTTTCGCAGAATCGATCTAAGACGTGACGCAACTGCGCATTGACCGTCAGAGGCGCAGGCGCCCTAGGAAGAGTGCATTTCGACATGCAGATGTTGGTATGAACAATAAGAGAAGCCTGGTGAGCCGTGGCATGTTTTTGCTGGTTGTACGCGAGTCTTTCATGATGTAAACAATTTCACACTCATATGCGAAGGATGTAAGCGTCAGTTGTCTTTTGTGTCGCTTCGCGAATGGCGTCTGCGTACAAGGCTACCTGTCTTTGATACCGACTGAGCTGCGCAGCTATCTCTTCATCGGTCTTGAAATCGACGATCGTCCAAGCCGCAGGCTCCTCGAACGCAAGATCGACAAATCCCTCCAAGAGCACATCGCTTTCAATTAATGTCACTGGCGCCTCACGCCGGCAACGGTTGTTTCGTTCGCATTCGGCCGCACGCTGCATGATTTCGTGTCTCAGAACAGTTCCGACGACCGAGACGGCGGAGAGCACTTCTTCCGGATATGCACCCAGAATTCTTCCGTGGAGCGCGGCGATTTCCTGGATTGCCGGCAAACCAGCGCTGAGGGGAACAGTCGCCAAGATCGCATGCACGAGCGATCCGTACCGCGCTCCCCGGGGACCTCCTTTCCCCTTTCCGATGTTGATTAGTTTGACTTCGATCTGATGTGAGGTTTCCAATGTCCGGGCAGCACGCTGCGTGATCGTCTGGACCCGCAGGGACGGCACAGAAGCTGCCTCGATCAAGGCAGCTTTCTTCGATTCCCAGTCCCTATATGCTGCGAGATCTTGCTCAACCGCCGCTTTGTCGACCTCCTTGAGAAGGTCTTCCTGACGTAACGCGTGCGAGGGTCGTGCTCCCAGGGCAAGTTGGGTAGGGTCCCACCATACGACTTCGTAAGGCTCCGAGAGGCCGAAAGCATATTGACCAGGACAGGTCGTGTCGGGTGTAGATGCGACTCCCGCCGGCCGCTCGTTGACACTGTCGCGTCCGAACTTTGGGCATCCGGGGGCCTCCCGGGGAGCTTTGCGAAGCTCCATAGGGGGATATACGGAACGAGCGAGCGGTGCAGTCCAGAATTCGTTGATACGTCCCCAAGGATCGCCCACCACCGGAACCACAAGCAGGTCGCGGGCTCGCGTCGCTGCAACATAAGCCAGCCGTACACCCTCGGCAGTATCCCGTGCAATTTCCTCCGCCTCGTGATTCGTAAGCTCCAATGGGGACCAACCGCCAATTCGAACGGCGCAAAGCGAACGGTCCGTATCAATATACCTGCGGGCTTGTGACGCCTGAAGTTTGGCTGTCAGGTCGGCGAGTATGACGACTGGAAATTCAAGCCCCTTGGCCTTGTGAACAGTCATCATACGTACTCCTTCACTTCCGTCCTCCATAATCGGAGCTTCGGGAGCTTCTCCGGTTTCCGCATCTCTGCGCAACTGATCGACAAATCCGCGGAAGGAAAGCCGGCCCGCCTGCTCCCACGACCTCGCCATCTCTGCGATATGCAGAACGTTGGCCAAGACCTGTTCGCCTGAGGGCCGCAATGCGAATGCCGCATCGGCCCGAGTGGCCTCCATCAAAGCAGCAATCGTGTCTGCAACCTGACGGAAGTTCCTTTTTCGGTGCAATTCCGCCAAAACTGCCAATGCCTTGACGACGGGTTGTAAGTCAGGCGCCAATGGTTCGCGAGGCGGGCGCATGGGGTGCAGACGTTTGAAATAGTGGCGGTATAAGAAGAGTGATTCGTCGGTGAGAGCAAAAAAAGAACCTCGTAAAGTCGCGTATACGGAAAGCTCGTCGTCAGGCCATTCAATAGCGGCCAAGGCAGTTCTTATGGCTTCGACTTCCTCGCGCGTATGGAAGGACTTCCCGCCGACGACCATGTGCAGGATGCGGCGGGCTTCCAATGCTTGGACATAGGGACGCGTTACGTCTCCTCCGAAGTCCTGAAAGCGTCGAAAGAGGAGGCAAATATGCCGAGCAGCGATAGGAACTCGAAGTTCGGGATTGTCCGACTCAGTGACTGTCCATCCGCTTTCACGAATGAGCCAATCGACAAGGGCGCCGACCGCATCGGGTAAAGATCTCTCGACAGCGTAGGCGGCCAGCTGCTTTTTACCGTAAGGCTCGGGCACAGGAAGCGCGATCACGGCGGGCTGGTCTGACGTTTCGGATCGATGCGGCGATAGGGGTACGTAGTTGGCTTGCAACGTCTCCCGATCCTCCAGCATGGCAGGCGAGAATGCTGCATTAATGCAGTTTTGGATCGCGGGCAGGCTCCGGAAAGAAGTCGTAAGCTGAAGCTCGATCGCTCCGTTGGCAAGGAGGAGTTGCTTTACCGCTTGGTAGATACCGACATCCGCGCGCCGAAAGCGGTAGATTGATTGCTTCGGATCGCCCACGATAAAGAGCTTGCCTGGAGTAGGAACCGCGTGTTTCCAGGATTGAATTGAAGCGCTTTGAGCGGCGAGCAGGAGAACAATTTCGGCCTGAACCGGATCGGTGTCTTGAAATTCATCTACAAAGATGTATGTGAACCGCTGCTGAAAATCCGCCCGCACCAGCTGGAAATCCCGCAACATATTTCGGCTCCGCAATAAAAGATCGACGAAATCCAGACGCCCACTTCGACGCTTTAGTTCCTCGTAGTGATTAATCACTTCGCGCAATTCAGTCTGCAGGAGCGCCGCGAGGTCAGCGTTCGCAGTCCGTGTAAAGCGTTGCAAATGGTCTGCTAACGTTTTGTGCGCCAGTTCGACCGCTTCCCGAGTGACGCCCGCAGAATACTCGGGGCCTGGCGCTGCACCTGGGTCGCGAAAATTACGATCCTCAGCAAGGGCGACGAGAAGTGCCTCGGCTAGGTCGTAATCGCGGGTCGCAATCGTCTCCAGCGCATCTAACCTTTCACTAGTGGACCGGGCGACCTCCGTATTGCGGTGGAAATAGCTATTTGAGCGAGCAGGGGCGGAAGTGAGCTTGCGGAAGTCGCGGAGTTGGTCGCATATTTTGTCAATGGACGCGCTGCGGTCATACGCTGGCCGCGACCAGGGGGCCGAGAAATCTCTCCAATTCAAGAGTTCCCACCCGGCGGCTTTGAGTCTCTTTGTCGGTCCGTCTGTTGACTGCCTGCGTAACGAGCGACTTAGTCCCTCGCCTGGTTCTTGCAAGGCTCTCTGAAGCCACGAGTCGAAGGCCTCCTCATAGAATTCCCGTGCCTCACTCTCCGATAAAGGCTCGAACATTGGGTCGACACTGCCTTCGACGGGCCGCTCCCGCAAGAGGTCGGCGCAGAAACCATGAATAGTGTTGATGCGGGCTTCTTCCAGTCGCTCGATGGCGTCTTCGATATTTCGACATCGGTTTGTGCCTGCTGATGAGTTGGTGCGCGCCTTTTCCAGTTCGGCGCGGAGGCGAAGTTTCAACTCGCCAGCAGCTTTCTCAGTGAACGTAATGGCTACGATCTGCCCAACACGGGCGCGGCCTTGCGCGAGAACTTCCACGATCCGGCAGACCAGCTCCGTAGTTTTTCCGGTGCCTGCCGCCGCCTCCACGATGATCGTCGCTGTAAGTGAAGTACGAATTTGACGGCGCGCCTTTTTGTCCACGAGCGATTTCATGGCAGGCCTCTGAGCCGAGCTAAGTCCGCCAGCGGCTTCTGGTCTTTCCTGCTCGCGCGGATTTCCTCGTAGGGGCCACACACCACTTGAAAATCGCACCATTCGCAAGCTTTTTCCCGCGGAGCTGGTGGGAAGAACGGGTGTTCGACTGCGCTATCGACGATTTTGAGAACTTCTTCGGCGGCACGGCGAGCTTGAGGTCCTATTGCGACTATTCGTTCTGCGAAGCCGCCGGCCGCTGTACAGTAATACAGTCGGCCCTGGGTGACTGGTTTTGTCAGTAGGGACTCCACCGCCAGCGAATAGAGGGTGGGCTGAAGAACTTCTCCCCCGCCAACTACCAAAGTGTTAGCCGTTCGGGCTTCTCCAGATTTGTAGTCGGTTACGCGAAGATTTCCATCCGTCGATCGTTCTATCAGATCGACAATTCCGTGAAGCTTAGATCCATTTCCGACGCTTGCCACACAAGTGAAGCTTGCCGGATCGCGTTGTGTTGCGTTGGGGATTCCAAAAGAGAGTTCAAAGTGCGCGGGAACCCAATCCGAGGCGCTCGTGGCCATCCGCTTGACCCAAAGACGTAGGTCGGTCCGTAGGCTTTCGATCTCGTCATTCCACACCCTGAGAATGGCGGGAAAGAGGTCTTCTCTGTACCGTTCCTCGACTCGCTTAATCGTGTTGTCCAACGCAACAAGGGCTTGCGTATAGGTTGCGGATGATATTGGCAGCTTCCTTTCGTCGAGCAACTGCCGCAGGAGTTCCGCTTGTATCCGATGCAGGATGGCCCCGCGGGTCAGGGGATCTAGCTGCTCGATGCTGACCACTTCTCGGCGTGGTTCAATGGCCTGAATGGCAGCCAAATAAAATTGGTACGGGCACGCGGCGTATCGTTGCAGGCTGGAAGCCGAATAAGAACGAACGGTCAATCGATGTTGGGAAAAGATGTCGACTGTGGTTTTCGACGGTCCACAGAGTCCGTCAAATCCGCTCCAGGACTTGCGACTCCAGCGAGCAAACCTCGTTCGAAGAGAACGGGCTAAGTTTTCATTGAGCTCGAGGAGATAGCGAGCTCTGCCCTTGCTCTTGTCAGTCGGAGCGATCAAGAGAGCGCCAATGACGGAAAGGTCATGCTCGACAGAATCTATCGCACGCCGCGGATCGGTTGGTGCCGGCCATGCCAAACGAGCGCAGCCTTCCTCACCCGCGCGATATTCCAAGGTTTCAACGTGAGGCACCTCACCCGTTATTGCCCTGTCGACATCGAGAGCGTAAAACGACGGCACACGGGGACGCGCCTGAACTATGTCTAGTCGAGGATAGGAAAGGTACAGTCTCTTCGCTACGGCTCCCGTGCAGAGCCGGAGAAGCAATCGTTCTTCAGATACTCGCTCAGCTTGGTTTCGCAGACTCGAATGGATTTTGCTTCGGAGATCATCAAGCAGGATCGGGTCCTCTCTTGGCCGTCGTGGAAAGATTTGTTCCGCTAAACCGGGGATAAAAACAACGTCGAATGAGCGGCCCCTGGCTTGTTGTGCTGTGGCGACGAATACCTGGCCATAGCGATATTCAGGGGAAGGCGGTTCAAGTGTGGAAAGCCGTTCCCGTAACACTTCGCGAACCTCGAAGAGGGAAACGGGCCCCACAGTCTCCATAGGTACCATTTCCGCCAGGGTTAACAGAACACGGTCTGGGTTATGAAGAACCATAGGAGCGAGCGATCGTAGGATTGTGAGCCACTCTCCCCAATGAGTTTCTTTCGGGAATTCCGCGAGGACATCTATCAGTGGAAGAGCAAAGTTTTTCAGGTGGGACAACTCGCGAAGAGTGCGCGCAATCGCCAAAGCCCTCGGCGATCCTGGCTCTTTCCCATTAATTGCTTCAAGTTTGAGGCGGAATTCCCCACACAGGCCATTTATGCGCCGTTCCCAGCGATCTTTCCCACCGATGACCGCAGCATCGACCAGGAGCCTCTCCCAATTCCAGGGGGCGCGAAGCGTTCCTCCTAGCTGGGGAGAATCGTCGGAATCAACTTCAACATCGGCCACAGCATGGGTCGGTGATTCAGGCAATTCCTGAACGGACGGCGTGACCCCGAGATTTAGATGTTCATCGTGGGCAGCGGTCCAAGGTACGGTTCCGTTCTGACTGTGTCCGGTTTCGCCCAGAGATGGCACCTGACCGAGCGAGAGATATTCCGCAAATCGTCGAGCGGAAAGTTTCTCGTCGGCGCAAGCCAAGATCGCCAGGAAAGCCCGTCCTGATGGATCGGGCCGACTGGTCCCTAGAGAAAAAAAAGCCGGGATGCCGGCTCGCCGGAACGCACTTTCAAGCAAGCCGGAGTAAGTGGACGGTGATCTGAGAAAGATTGCGATTTGATCAAATCGGAGACCGCTTCGCGCTTCCTCCAGAATCCGGCGAGCGATCTCGACGCACTCCCTCCCCTCTCCAGGCGCGGAAAACATCCGGACACTGTCATCACGATTCCCAGAAGGGGGCTTAGCTGTTGAGAATAGATACTCACGAAGTCGACCGAGCGGTGAGTGGTCGGTGCCGCATTTTTCGATAAAGTTCGTTTCAGCCGATAGCGTCCGAACAGCATTCAGGGTCTTTTCGTCCCCTTCTGGCATCGTAATAAGCGCCGCTCTGGATTTCGTCACCAGCGCGGCGATGAGTTCGCTCTCCGCATCGCAATGAATGCGTAGGTCCAGGAGCAAAAGTGGCGCACTCGCGACCTGTACCTCATCCCTCCGCACCAGATCAGCTGCTGTGCGCATTAGAGCGGAGTGATCGACTAAATTGGCGGCCAAGAGCTGTTCCTCAACTGCGGCGAGCAGGCAAGCGACATCGGGTCCGGGAGATGGGAGACGTTCAAGGATCGGGGCTGTAATTCCTGCTTCCCTGAGTTCCGAGCACGTTGCGCGTACCGCTTTTGCAAATCCAGGAAGCAACGCGACCGGCGAGAAGTACTGAAGAGCTTGCCGACGCTGGGCTTCGTGGACGGCTCGCGCTACCGTGGCGTCGACAGCTAACGCGCTGCACGGCGCCTGAGAATTCGCGGCAAGCTTCAAAACGGAAGTCCGCGCGGCGAATTGAGCCAAGCTGAAGCGATGGAGGCCAAACGTTCCTCCCTTCTCCCTTGCGTACCAGCGCACAAAGTCATCGGTGGCTGCACGCGTATCGCCGATGACAAGAATCTCAGTAGAGTTAGAAAATTGAGAAAGAAACCGCGTGGCGGCACCTAGTCGATCTGAAGCTGCCGTGGAGATCAGAACTGTTACCATAAGGCATTGCGACGCCACTTTCAGCTTTGGGGCCGAATTTAGCTTACGCAAACTCGCTGCATGATTATAAGCCTATTAGGTCACTCAAAAGTTCCTACGGATGAGTCTCACGCACGATCATGCTCGTTCTGATCCGCTTGTTGAGGTTGACAGACAATCGGCCGTTTACCACGGGCGAGCGACCACGGAACCGCCGTGTTTCTTGCCGAAGATCTTCAGTTTTTCAGAACATCCCTACGAAATTGTTCCACGAGTTCTTCCGACAACCAGGCTCCTGCAAGAATCATCTCAGTGAGAATTCGCACTGCCTCCTCACCGGAGATTTGGTGAACGTGGACGCCATAATTTAGGATCCCGAGCGACCCGGATACAGGGATATTTAGCTCAGCAGCAGCTTTTCGAGCTTGGCGGTCATTCGTAATCAGTCCCGCCTTCCTTAGTTTTGCTATTGTGATAGCCCCTACCTCGCCGGAGCCCAAAGCGCGGTTGTTTCTGCGGATGTCGTCGAATAACTGCAATTCGGGTTCTGTAGTCAGTGGCACAATCTGAGCCTGTTTCCACTCAATTTGCGCGTCAGCTAGTTCCTGCACGACGAAATCGGACAAGAGAGCCCGGCCTGCAAAAAGGCTATCCAGTAGGGACATTGTCGCCGTCTTGACAAAATCGACAACGGAATTGGAATCGAAGGAGTACTCGCCTCGTTCAAGCGGATGCAAACGTTAACTCCTTCCGCCAAGCTTGTACTCTCGATCGTGTTTCAAGAACGTTCTTATCCAAGAGCTCGGATAGTTTCCCAATAGATATCATTTCGCCGAGCACCGCTTTCTTAGCTAAGGTGTAAAATCTGCTCGTTTCCCTCCAGTCTCGGATGATTTTGTGCCTGTCGAGCGGTGCGAGTTCAGCATGTCCTAGCTGGCCCGCTTTTTTCCACAGATCATCCTTTTCGGACTCAGGGATTCGCTTTTCATCGAATAGCCTTCGCGAAATCACTTTCAAACTAACTTTGAAATGATGTTTAGCAGCAACGATGTCTTCCAGAGCGATCTTCCGATCTCCGACGGTCCGCGTTAGGAAGTCCCGCAAGCCGTCAAGCGGCACTAAGAACAGTCCCGCGAATTCATCCGCCATCGCTTCGAAATCCGGTTCAGAATCCTGGGTAGGGTTCAGGTTTCTGTATCGATCACGATGCATCAGAAGGTGTCCGTACTCATGCGCCAGTGTGAACGCCTGACGCTCGATCGTGTTCTTCGAATTAACCAAGATGCATGGACCATATTGCTTGGAAAACGCTGATAACCCAAACAACGCGGGCTGGTCGACTTCATAATCGAAAATACGAACCCCGTTTTCTTCCAACAAGCTAAAGATATTGGCTATAGGCTCCGTCTTTCCAAGCTGCAGACGATCACGCTCGGATGAAGCTACCTGCTTCGCAAAATTAAGAGCCTTTGAGTGAAGGTGGTGAGCAAACGGATATTCTGGTGGGGGAAGGACGTTGTCCGCTACGCCAACAATCTCTTCGAGTTCACGATAGGCTTCGCAGAAATTCTGAAATTTCACTCGAAGTTGTTCTTCGGGCACGATTTTCTCTGCGGATCGATACAACAATGCGAGTTCCTCTGCTTCCGCGCGGAAAAAATCAGTAATTGGTCGCGACAGGATCCGTGAGGCTTGGATTAGCTTGGTGCTGTCGATTGCAACGTGGCCATTCTCAATGGCACTTAGAGTAGCTCGGGAAATTCCGAGCTTCTCCGCGAAGGGCTCCTGCGATATCCCCGCAGTCTCCCGTGCAGTTCTTAGATTACGACCAACCAGCTGTTTTAGGTTTTCTCCCATGATCCTCCTTGTAAGCTTTTACTGACACCAGTTTAGCGGTGCCGTCAAGTAATGTCTAGAAAACTTGACATATTGTAGCTTCCTGGTCCATAATATAGGTTGTGATGTCTAGAATTCGGGCACTGCCCGTAACTGGAGGGTTCTTACCATGAATGGCGAGTTGAATCAGGAGGGGGCGCAGGCTTTACCGCATGCGCAATGCTCAGAGTCTATCGATTACGAGATCACCGTGGAGTATCTGCCGGCCAGCCACCCTTTTCACAAGTCCTATGAAGGAAACGAGACGGTTGCGACCGTACGCGCCGATGCAATGACCTTTTTCCATGTGAGCGACCACCGTGACCGCGACACTCATCAGTTCTTCCTCGAATTCGATGGCCGCCGCCTGACGGACATGGCCGAGACTCTACGGCAATTGCTCGGCCGTCGTCACGGCGCGAAGTTTAATCTCGTGGAACAGATCACGCCCGGCGCGATACGGAATGAGTAATCCATATCCGCATATCTCTCGATGGATTGTATCGAGCGATTGTCTTGGGGCTACGCTGAAAGGTGTCCAAGAATGCGGCCAGGGTGTCCGCGAAGCGGGTGCGTTCTGGCTTGGTGTGCGGGAAGAGGTATCGCGGATTGTGGCTGTTGTGTTGCCATGCGGCAAAGGGATCCAAGCTGGCCCTGGAAGTTGGAAAGTAGGCCCCGAGGTGTTTGGGGTCATCACACGGTGGGCCAAACCGCTCGGTCTGAGCTTGCTTGCCGTGGCGCACACACACTTGCATGGAATACCCGCACGCCTTTCACGTGCGGATCGCGAGTACAGCGTGCAAGTACCGGGTGTGCTTGCCGTTGTGATAGGCGACGGGGGCTCAGAGGAAGACCACACAAAGTGGGGCTGGTACGTTTACGAGAGCGAAGAATATCGCAATATTATTCCAGAGGAACTGAGTCGAGAAATTGAGATAGGTTCGGGAAAAGTCGAAGTCCTGAGTGCGGACGCAGATGGGTTCTGGAGCTAGGTCGGAAATGAATCACGACGTGCAGTTGAGTCGCCCAGCGAGACTTGCGGCTGGTCTCGGCGCCGGCAGCGAAAGAGAAGCGGTGCAAACGTTCTCTAACAAACGCATTCTCGTGCGTATTGAGGAAGAGTTCGCTGCGAACGGTGATGCCAAAGAGACCTTTCGGTTGGCCATAAATCAGATTTTGCGGTTCTGTCCGAATGTCGCGGTAGCCGTGCCTGCTGCTTCGCATGAACTGATAGGGGAGGCCAATCTCTTAAAGCGCGAAATTTATGAAAGCACCGAGGACATTCCGACCGTTTCGGCAGAACGCGATTTTTTTAAGTTTGACGCCATCGTCAACGTAGGCGTCCGGGTTGATCAGGATTTACCGTGGATTGGGATCAACTCAAGCGGATGGCTGGCACGTGTCGCGACTTGGCGGTCTCAGATGATGTACTTGCCTTGGACGCCGGCTGTTCCAAATCCATGTGGTGCTCATGCAGCGGCTTGCCTCGGAAGTGGGCTCGCGTTTCTTACGATCCTAGGTAAGGAACCTGCGGTGGCGCGAGAAATGTCATTGCTGACGCATGAGGAAGGAAATTTGGGTTCTCTCGATTCCGGAACTGCGTTGCCTCGCCAGTCTCTTGAGATTGACGCGTTTGTCGTTGGGTGTGGGGCGGTGACCAACGGTTGGGCTTATACGACCAAGACGCTACCGATTGTTGGGAAGGTTCAAGCTGTTGACCGGCAATCGCTCAAAATCGAGAATATCGGGCCTTACGTACTCGCGAAACATTCACTCTTAAACCGGCCAAAGGTCACGATTATCGAAGGTTACCTCGCTCCTCAGATCAAAGTCACGCCGCGACCGGAGGAGTGGGAGCTATTCAAAATCCGACTCAAGTTTGGTCTAGTCGTTCCGTCGATTGTTGTGAACGGCCTCGACAACGTCCTAACGAGACATTCGGTGCAACGGCTGTGGCCGGCAACCCTCATCGATATGGCCGCTGGCGGATTGAATAGTCAAATCATTGTAAAGAAGCAACAGACTGAGGCCATCTGTTTGCTTCAAGCACTACAGGTTCCAACGGACGAAATTGATTGGGCCGAGCGTTTGGCACAGCAGATTGGGGTAAGTGCTGAACGTATCCGCAATGAGCCGACAAGCGAAATCACGCAGGCCGATATTGACGCTACCGATTCAAGCCACAGGAGCAAATTGCGGAGCGGAACGCAGATATGCGGAAGGATTACAGAACAGAACCTTACGATGGAGGGTTACGATCCTGATTTCGCCCCGGCAGTGCCGTTTGTCACTTGCTTCTCGGGCGTGGTGGGCGCCGCGGAAACCATGAAGTATCTCATGGGCATCTCAGGCTCGTTTCACTATCAGCGCAACTTTCTGTCGTCTCGAGGCCGCGCCCTTCAAATGAAATGCAATTCCAGTTGTGAGTGTCGAAGGGAGCAGGGGCGTTTTGCGCTTTTGACTGGCTCAACAACGGAGGTTTCAGATGCCAAACAGTAAGGAACATGCGGTGATCGGAGCGGCAGTCGGGATAGGGGCTTGGTTCTTGTACTGCCGGTGGACAGACCGCAGATTCGATTTCCTCGAGTATCTGCTGGCTGGGGGCGCGGGAGCGACGGTCGCCTTGCTGCCGGACCTGTTCGAGCCTGCGCTGCACCCCAACCATCGTGGACTCTTGCACAGTTACACTTTCGCGGGTGCATTGACGTACGCAACGAAACGAGTGTGGGAAAACCCGACATTGAGCGAAAAACAGAAGGTCCAGTGGAGTATCGGTTCGCTCGCTTATCTGAGCCATTTATTTGCTGACGGCCAGACTCCAAAGGGGCTTCCGCTGATATCATGAAGGTCAGGGACCGGCTTTGGCCTATTCAACACGCTCTCGTATGGCCTGATGATCTTTTCCGTCAAGGAAGACCCGTACCTCTACCTCAAACCCGGCATCTCGGAATCTTTGAGAAACGCTGAACGTGTGGGCCAAGCCACAAATCAGAAGGGCAGCTTGTTTTGTCCCTGCCGAGACTCTTTCTACCCAAGCTTTTTCTCTCGCGATCTGAAAATCCAGGTCTTGCAGAGGGCCGATGCCAGTGGGGTTCTTGTCCGGTATTTTTTGCCTCTCGCTTCTTGTTAGGTCTACGTTTTTCCAACTAGTCGTCGGGTATTCCCTCTCGACCAGCCTCTGTGCATAGCTTTGCGACGCCGTAGCTTGCGAATATTCCTCACCGACAAAGTCGACCTTGTACGTTGAGACGACGTCGCGGACTTCAAGGAAGTAGCCCTTTCGATAGGCTTCATCCTGATACAGGTGATTGGTTCCAAGTACGCAGACCCATCGCTTGTTAGTATTCATTTGCTTCAACGATATCAAGTTGCGCGGTTGCAGTAATAGCTGCACAGCAGGCTCCGAACACGGGTGTTTTACACCAAAATCGAGCAATCCGCCCCGAGCATAAGTGTTTTATTCGAACAGCAGGCTGTGAAACGGGGAATCTGCTACTGAAAAGTACTCGTTTTGCGGACTTCGAGAAGCCTGGAATGCCTATCCGAGGTTCCGCAACCAACTTGTAATCTTGATGCTTTTGGTATCTTGACGGCTATGGCACCATTAGCAGACGATCTGAACTTCTAGCGCTTAGGAAGGAAGAAACGTTGTGACCGTGGCACCGGCCCTTCTCCGTGAATATCCCTCGATGAACGATGGCCAGCGCGCAGTTGTGTCTCATGACGAAGGCCAACTGCTTGTCATTGCTGGACCGGGCTCTGGGAAAACGTTCAGCTTAGTGTTACGCACTATCAACCTTTTATTGCTCGGGAAAGCTAAAGCATCCGAAGTGCTCGTGTGCACTTTCACAGAGAAAGCTGCTTTTGAACTCCGGGACCGGATCGGATCGGTTGGCCGCAAAGTGAGCGAAAGGGTTGATCTTTCCGAGTTACGAGTCGGAACGATCCATGGCATCTGTAATCGATTACTGGAAGAGAATCGTCATCGCACTGCGCTCGGCAACAACTACGAAACCCTAGATGAGCTAACCCAACTCCTCTTCATTTTCGACCACTTCGAAGAGATCGTAGGCCAAGAAGACAAAGGCACTTATCTTGGTAGATGGAAGACGAAGTGGTCAACGATCGAACAGGTCAGCAAATACTTCAACAAGATCACAGAAGAATTGGTAGATCCGACCGATCTGGGGAAATCGGCTGACGCGTTCGCGCAAGCGCTGAGTAAAGCGTATCTCGCTTATCGTCGGAAACTGTCCGAAAAGAATAAGATCGACTTCGGGCATCAGCAAAAATTGGTTCACGATCTTTTGCTTGACGCAGAATTCTTGAAAGGCATATCCAAGCACATACGATATGTGATGGTTGACGAATATCAAGACACAAACTATGTCCAGGAGCAGGTTCTCACAAAGCTGGCTTCAGGAACGGGCAATTTATGTGTTGTTGGGGACGAGGACCAAAGCTTATATCGATTTCGTGGTGCC
>Ga0070730_10002014_pt1 | contig 18816 bp, 23 predicted proteins | sample Coa_R1_3_FD_66447 | JGI IMG/M metagenome (GOLD analysis project Ga0070730, IMG submission 66447) | Surface soil microbial communities from Centralia Pennsylvania, which are recovering from an underground coalmine fire - Coalmine... | ecosystem: Environmental > Terrestrial > Soil > Unclassified ... | reverse complement strand
GGCGTCAGGACCAGCTTGGTCGCCCAGGCGGGGCGCTCCAGGGTGGTGATCGAGGCGTTCGTCCACAGCCCCTGCAGGTCTGGGTCACCGAATTCGGTGCGGGGGACGTGGTAGGGCGCGGGCTGGCTCTGGGCGGCGGCCAGAGCCGGCATGGTCAGGGTCAGGGCGACGGCGCAGGCGATGGCGCGGGTCAGGACGGTCATTTCAACGGCTCCTTGCGCAGGTTTCCGTACATCAGTTCCTCGACGAATTCGACGCACTTGAACTGCTGCAGCCGCGCGTCGTCGCCGACCCGGCGGTAGAGGGTCATGCGCATCGTCCACGGCCGGGTGAAGACCTCCGGGTCGGTGATCTCGGCCTCGTAGCGCAGGGTCTGCGGCCCGGTGGGCGTGTAGCGCTCGACCACCTTCAGCTGGTCGGAGTGGAAGTCGCCCGCCCGATCGAACCAGGTGCTGTCGTTCTGGCCGGTCACCTCGACGACCAGGGTGTCCCCGTCCCAATGACCCACCGACTGGCCCATCCAGGAATCGACCGGCGCGGGCCCGGGGTCGTGGAAGAGGATGTTGCGCACCGCCCCGGCGTATTCATAGGCGATCAGCAGCGCTTCGCGGCTTTGAAAGATCTGCAGCGGGTAGGGCATGTAGGTCGCCCGGGGGACGCCCGGCAGATAGCACTTGATCTCCGGGTCCCGCTCCAGCCAGTGCGCCTGGTTGTCGGCCTTCTTCGCCTGGGCCTCGGGCTTGTAGGGAATGACCCCGCCTTCCACGACGCCGACGCCGGCGGGCACGGCGCCCACCGCGCCGAGCGCCAGGACCGGCTTGTCGGGCACCGGACCGTTGGGACCTGGTCGAAGCGCCATCGCCGACCGCGCGACGTGGGGGAGGATGTCGTAGTTGGCGGCGTTCAGCACCTGCCAGACGCCGTTGAGGTCGGGATGGCCGTCCGGGCCATGCGGCGGCCGGTAGGGCGCCGTCTGAGCCTGCGCGCCGACCCAGCCGAGGCCGAGGATCGCCACGGCGAGAAGTATCGCTCCGGCCTTGCCCCTGGTCATCCGCGTCTCCCCGGCATCGACCCGCGCGCCGCCTTTTCGAGGGGGCTTCCGCGAGATGCTGAAAGGTTATGCTGGAACGGATACGAACGCCAACACAGGAAACACCATGGGGTTCACCAAACGCCTGCATGCGCCGATCATGGCCGGCGAGGTCACCTGCAGCGTGCGCATCTGGCAGCGCCCGCATGTGAAGGTGGGCGGCCGCTACCGGCTGGGCCCGGGGGCCGTCGAGGTCACGGCGCTGCATGAGATCGCGCTTGCCGACGTGACGCCGGCCCTGGCCAGACGCTCCGGCTTCGCCGGGGTGGTCGATCTGCTCAAGATCGCCAAGCACGGCCCAGGCGAGAGGATCTTCCTGGTGGAGTTCCAATATCGCGGCGCCGCGCCGGCGGAGGCCGATCCAACCGCCTAGCCTGGGCGGGCTTTCTACGCGGGCGCGGGCCTCAAGGATCTTGGAGGTGCTGCGCTGCGCGGCCGAGAAGTATCGGCGGGGGCTGGCAGGCGGTGTTCGATCGCCACCCCGATACGGCCGACGCCGTCGGGCCGAGGGAACTGCCTCGAGCTTGAGGCGTTCGCGGTGAGTCGGAGTAAGGAATGCGCAAATGGGGGCTTTTGCGGTCTGCAGCAGCTCGACATGCCCCCGGCGCATCACCGTTCTGGTGGTCGAAGACGAGATCCTGGTCCGGCTGTCACTCGCCGCGAGCCTGCGTGACGAAGGATTCTCCGTCATCGAAGCGGCGAACGGCGACGAGGCCGTCGCGGTGCTGGCGAGTTCCACGCCCATCGAAATCGTGCTCACCGACGTCAATATGCCCGGTTCGTTGGACGGGGTCGCTCTGAGCCGATACGTGCGTTCGACGCGACCGGCGCTGAAGGTGATCGTCGTCTCCGGCCGCGTCGGCCAGGCCGTCGCCACCGAGGTCGCCGACGCGTTTGTTCCCAAACCCTATGATCCGGCGAGGATCCTCCACGCCATCGGCCGGCTCTTGTCCGGCGCGCCAGAATGAGCCAGGACGACTCCCGCGCCACCCCGTCGCAGTCGCCACAGACCGTCCTCGTCGTCGACGCCGAGGTCCTGGTCCGCATGACGATCGCGGGCTACCTGCGGGACTGCGGCTACCGGGTGGTGGAAGCCGCAGGCGCCGACGAAGCCCTGACGGTGCTGCGGCAAACCGAACTGCCGCTCGAGGCGGTCCTCGCGGATGTCGCCCTGCCCGGTCCCATGGACGGCTTCGCGCTGGCGCAATGGATCAGAGACCATCGTGAAGGCCTGAACATCCTCCTGGCGGGCACGCCGGCCCGGTCCGCGGAACGCGCCGCCGAACTCTGCGAGCAAGGTCCCGAGCTTGCCAGGCCCTACGAGCCCCAGGTGGTGGTGGACCGCATCCGACGGCTGCTCGCCGACAGGGACAAGCCGGGCGACGCCTCGGCGGACTGAGGACCAATGTCTAAAACGCCGGCCGGTCTGGACGCAGGCGCTGAGGCCGTGCTTCTTCCGCCCCGTCAAACGGAGCGGACAATCGTGAGCGCGATCCAACTGGACGGGGTGATCAACTTCCGGGATTTCGGCGGCGGCGCCGGCGCCGACGGGCGGCGCATCCGCAGCGGCCGACTGTTCCGCTCCGGCCACCATGCCGCCGCCACCGACACCGACCTGGAGCAGCTGGCGGCGTTGGGTTTCGTGCTCTTCGTCGATCTGCGCCGGCCGCCGGAACGCCTGCGCGACCCGGCCCGGCGGCCCGCGGCCGCCCGCGCGCGCGTCCTCGAACACCGCGGCCCCACGGACCAGTTGGTCGCGCCCCACCTCACCTTCCTCGCCGAGCCGGACGCCACGCCCGCGCGGGTGAGCGAGCAGATGACGGTCGGCTACCGCGGCTATCCCTTCGATCCGCACTATGTGGCGGTCTACCGCGACTACTTCGCCCTGCTGGCGGAACTCGACGGCCCGGTGCTGGTCAACTGCCACGCCGGCAAGGACCGCACCGGCTTTCTCTGCGCCCTCACCCTCCACGTCCTGGGGGCGCCGCGGGAGGACATCCGGGCGGACTACCTGGCCACCAACCGCCATAACCGCGCCGACGCCCGCCTGGCCGAACTCGCCGCTCAGTTCAGGGACACCCACGGCCACGCTCCTTCCGAGGCCCTGCTGCGCGCCATGCTGTCCGCTGACCCCGCCTGGCTCGACGCCGCCTTCGCCGCCATCGCCGACAAGCACGGCGACACCGACGCCTATCTGGCCGAGGCCATCGACGTGACCCCGGCGCGGCGGGAGGCGATTCGCGAACGGCTGCTGGTCTGACCCTGATCGTCAGGGAGGTCAGCTGTTGAAAAAAGGGCGGCCCGCGTGGGACCGCCTTTTTGTCTCCCGGGGCGTGGCGCGATGGGTGGAGCGCCTCCTGATTGCCGAACCAGTTCCCACTTCGGCGGGAGGCGCTCTGGCCTCATTGCGCTGAGGCTTGGACGATGGGGGTTGCGCCCACGGTCATGAGCACGGCCCCGTCAGTCAGCCCGAGGGGCGCATCCCTCGCGACGACCTTCTTCAACACCGTCTCCGCAGCCAGGTCGACATCGTGCGAGCCGGAGCTGCGCACGACCTGCAGGCCGGTCACGCGCCCATCGACGTCGAACTTGGCGCGGACCGAGACGGACTGGCCCTTGAGATCGAGCGGAGTCGCGTGGAGCAAACGCTCCGCCTGGGCCTTGGCCCGATCGGCGTAGCGGTCCAGCTCCGAGGGAGCCGCCCAGGTAGGCGAGGCGGCAAGCACGAGGGCGGCCGCGCTCAACAGGAAAGCCTGCGTCTTCATGATCTTCATCCTTGTTTTTGCTGGTGAAAGTGAGCGGCGCCGTCGGGAAGGATGTACGTCGGCGGCGCGCGGTTCGCGAACGATAGATTTTGCCCCAGGTTGTTACGTGCGCTAACAACGTGAGCCGTGAGACGCCTACCTCCCTTCTTCGCCCTCCGCGCCCTCGAGGCCGCCGCGCGCCACCGCAGCTACAGCCGCGCGGCCGAGGAGCTGTCGGTCACTCATGGCGCGGTCAGCCAGCAGATCCGCCGGCTCGAGGTGGAACTGGACGCTCAGCTGTTCGCGCGGCGCGGCAACGCCATGGTCCCCACGCCCGCGGCGGAGCACCTGGCCGGCGAGATCGGCCGGGGCCTCGACATCCTGCAAAACGCGGTGGCGCAATTCAACGCCGCCGCCGAGCGCGATCCCCTGGTCATCAGCCTCGACCCGCAGTTCGCGAACCGCTGGCTGCCGTCGAGGCTGCCGAAGCTGCTCTCCGACGTGGCCGGCGCCAACCTGGAGGTTCGCGTCGAGGAGCGCCGATCCGATTTCACAACCGACGGTGTCGACGCCGCGATTCGCTATGGGGCGGGCCGCTGGGAGAACGTGGAAGCCCGCCAGCTGTTCGCCGAGACGCTGTTCCCTGTCTGCAGTCCTAAGATCGCCGCCGAACACTCGATGCGCGAGCCGCAGGATCTGCTGACGGCGCCTCTGCTGCATCACGGATATCGGCCCTGGAGCCTGTGGTTCAACGCGTTCGGTCTGGAGTCGCCGCCGCGCAAAGGGCTGCTGTTCGAGGATTCGGTGATGCTGCTGGAGGCGGCGGCGCAGGGATTGGGCGTGGCGCTGGCGCGCAGCGGACTGATCGAGGCTGACCTTGCCGCCGGGCGACTGGTGCGCCCTCTGGAGAAGGCGGTCGCCTCCGACCTAGGCTTCTACGTCGTGTGGCGAGCCGACAGCCGGAAACTCCGCCGCATCCACGCCCTGCGCGACTGGCTGGTCGCCGAGGCCGCCGACAGTCTTGATCAGGCCACGTAGCCGCCGTCGATGGTGACGCTCGATCCGGTGATGAAGGCGGCCTCCTCGCTGGCGAGGTAGGCGACCAGGCCGCCGATCTCGGCGGGCTTGCCCAGGCGGCCGAGCGGGATCAAGGGCTTCACCATGTCGGCATGGCCGGCGGTCATGTCGGTCGCCGTCGGGCCCGGCTGCACATTGTTGACCGTGATCCGGCGCGGCGCGAGGTCGATCGCGGCCCCACGGACGAGAACCGCGACCGCGGCCTTGGTCATGGAGTAGACGCTGGAACCCGGAAAGCCGCTCCTGATCGCCGTATTGCTCCCGATCGTGATCATTCGCCCGCCGTCTTCCATGTGCGGCGCGGCGAAATGGAGGGCGGCGAACACGCCGCGGACGTTGACCGCGACCATCCTGTCGAAGTCGGCGAGGCCGAAGGCGTCGATGGCGCCCCGCATCAGGAGCCCCGCGTTGACGACGACGATGTCCAGCCGGCTGAAATGCTGGATCGTCTGCTCGACCGCGCCCTTGATCGCCTCCACATCGGCGCTGTCGGCCCGTATCGCCAGCACTCTGGCGCCGTGGGCGCCGGCCGCCCGGACCGTTTCCGCTGCTCTCTCCGACGATGTCACATAGGTCAGCGCCACCGAAGCCCCGTCCGTGGCCAAGCGGCGGACGATCGCCTCGCCGATGCCCCGGGAACCGCCGAACACCAGGGCGACCTTTCCCTTCAAAGGATATTGCTGCTGCACGCTCGTCTCCGTTATTGACCAAATGATCCAAAACTGAGCGCGCTTCGCGCCCCGATGTGTCGCCCCCGTCCTAATCCTGCTTGGGTCTCAGCCTGGCCACGGCAAACACGGCGAGGTCTTTGAGGGAGGCGAAGTCGGCGCCGGAGCGGGCGGCGAGCTGCAGCCCCTGCATTGTCGTCTGCAGGAATCGGGCGGCGAGGGAGATGTCCAAGGCGGGGTTGAGCTCGCCGACGCTCTGCGCGGCGCGCAGGCGCTCGGCGAGGGCCTCGAAGAGCACGGCGCCGCTCCTGGCGCGAAGTTCGACCAGACACGCGTCCGTCGTCCCGAACTCGGCGACCGAGCCGACGCCCATGCAGCCGAGGCGCCGCTCATCATCGTCGGCTGGGATCAGGCCGACCATCAGCGCCTCGATGCCGGCGAGGGGCGAGGAGCCTGACCGCAGCCGCTGCAGATGGCCGGCGACGCTCTCCTGCTGGTAGCGCTCGAGCGCCTCCCGATAGAGCCGCGGCTTGCCGCCAAACGCGTCGTACATGCTCTGGCGACCGATCTTCATGGCCTTCAGCAGATCGTCGGTCGAGGTCGCGGCGTACCCCTTGGCCCAGAACACCGACATGGCGCGCTTCAGCGCCAGATCGGCATCGAATTCTCTCGGCCTCGCCATGGACGGGGTCTTACAGATTATGGACCAATCAGTCAAGAACTACGTCCGCGCGAACACCTTGGCTCCTCGCTCGCGCCCGTTCTATAAGGCCGCGCCAGGGCGAGAGCCCGTGGATTCCCCCGCGGGCGTGGCGGAATTGGCAGACGCGCCGGACTCAAAATCCGGTTCCGAGAGGAGTGTCGGTTCGACCCCGACCGCCCGCACCAGCCTTCGCGCCACAGGCGCTTCGGCTCGGCGAGCCCGTTGACGCGAAGGCTGTCGCGCCTGTCCCTCACGATTGCGTTTGAAATCGAAATTCGAGATCGGGCGGGCGACGCTCACTGCCGGAATACGGGTAGAATCCCTTACCAGGACGAAAAGTTCTGACTGTGCGCAGCTTGACAAGCGGCCTTTGGGGAGCGCAGATAACGATGGTGATCGACATTGTGATGATCGACGGGTCGCGACAAGGACGCCGCGAGCAGAGGGCAGGATCAATGACGACCACAAGGGCTATGCGGCTGGCTTCGCTGGTCACGGCAATCGATGTCCTGGTCGCCAGCGGCTTTGCCATCGCGGGGATCATCCGTCCGCAATACCTGATCCCAGCCAACGCCGTTCCGACTGAGGCGTCGTTGATATTCGCCCTGTACGCAGCGGCGCGCACAATTCCCCTGGCTCTGTTCGCCTTGGCGGCGATCTACAAACGCGCGACGTCGGCGTTGTTGATCCTCGGTGGGCTCGCCGGCGCCATGCAATTGCTGGATGCCGGAATCGGTCTGTTTGATCGTGATCTAGGGAAGTGCGCGGGTCCGCTCTTCATTGCCGTCCTCCAATTCTGGGTGGTGGGTCTGCTTCACAGATCCGCGCGGACAACGCCACAAACCCATGGCGGATGAACGCGGCCTGGGACCAAGGAGGCGATATGCAGTTCAAGCAGTTCGGCCGAACGGGCCTGTCGGTTTCACGTCTCTGCCTCGGGACCGGGACCTTCGGACACCAGACTGACGAAGCCGAAGCGTTCTGCATCTTTGACGCCGCCGCGGACGCCGGCGTGAACTTCATCGACACGGCCAATATCTATCCTGCCGGCGCGTTGCCGCATGAAGTCGGGAGCTCCGAGGAGATCACCGGGCGCTGGCTCAGAGGCAGGCGTGGCGAGTTCATTCTCGGCACGAAGGCCGGTGGGCCGATGGGGCCTTCGGCGTGGGACAAGGGCGCCTCACGCAAACACCTGCTCGACGCAATCGACGCCTCTCTCCGACGGCTGAGCACCGACTATGTCGATCTCTACCAGATCCACATGGACGACCCGACGACGCCTCTGGACGAGACCGTCGACGCGCTCGACGCCATCGTGCGTTAAGGCAAGGCTCGCTACATCGGTGTCTCGAATTTCCTGGCCTATCGCCTCGCCCGCGCGATCGGTCGGCAGGATACGCTGAAGCTCGTGCGCTTCGTGTCGGCACAGCCCCGCTACAATCTGTTGTTCCGCGAGATCGAGCGTGAGTTGCTGCCCTTGGCGCAGGAAGAGGGCTTGGCCGTCATTCCGTTCAATCCGCTCGCCGGCGGGCTTCTCACGGGTCGCTACCGCAGGGACGATGATCCTGACACAGGCCGCTTTTCGGCGGAGTTGGGCCAGTTCGGCGCGATGTACAGGGCCCGCTACTGGCGGGAGCGCGAGTTCGCAACGCTGGAACAGCTCATGGCTGTAGCCAGGGTATCGGGCGAGCCGCTGCCGAAGCTGAGCATTGCGTGGATCCTGGCCAATAGCGCGATCACGTCCGTCATTCTCGGCGCGAGCCGGAGCGAACAGATCAAGGATACGCTCGCGGCCGCCGACTACAATCTTGCGCCGGAACTCAAGGCCAGGCTCGACGACCTCACCACCGAGCACCGCCGCGGCGACGCAGGCCGCTGAGTCCCAGCCGTGGGTTCCGCTGTCCCTTAGTCCCCCGCGTTCGAAAGGTCAGACCGTGTCTCGAAGCCTGGCCGACGTGTGCTCGGAGAATGCAGAGGGCGACACGACGGTCTGTTCGATGGCGCCGAAGATCGAACGGCGGCGCGCGTCGCGCATCTCGATCGTCACCGTGTCGCCGGCCCTGAGGAAAGGCGTCTCCGGCGCTCCGGCGAGCAGGGTCTCGACCGTGCGCTGCTCGGCGAGGCAGGCGTAGCCGGCGCCGCCGTTCGCGATCGGCCTTCCGGGGCCGCCGTCCGGGCCGCGGTTGGACACCGTCCCCGAGCCGATGATCGTCCCCGCCGCCAGGGCCCGCGTCTTCGCCGCGTGGGCGATCAGGGCGCCGAAGTCGAAGGTCATGTCGATCCCCGCGTCGGGACGGCCGAACGGGCGCCCGTTGAGGTCGATGGTGACCGGTCCATGCAGCCGGCCATCGCGCCAGGCGTCGCCGAGCGCCGACGGCGTCACGGCCACCGGCGAGAACGAGCCGGCCGGCTTGGACTGGAAGAACCCGAACGACTTGGCCAGCTCGCCCGGTATCAGATTGCGCAGGGAGACGTCGTTGGCGAGCATGACCAGGCGGATCAGGCCTAGCGCCGCCTCGCGGGTCGTCCCCACGGGCACGTCGCCGGTGATCACCGCGACCTCGGCCTCGAAGTCGCAGCCCCAGGCCTCATCGGCTAGAGGGATGTCCTCGCGCGGTCCCAGGAAGGCGTCGGAGCCGCCCTGATACATCAGCGGATCGCTCCAGAAGCTCTCCGGCATCTCCGCGCCCCGGGCCTGACGGACCAGCTGCACATGGTTCACGTAGGCCGAACCATCGGCCCACTGGTAGGCGCGCGGCAGCGGGCTCATCGCCTGGTGTTCGTGGAAGCGCTCACGCGGAACGGCCCCGAGCTCCAGGCTGCCGGCCAGGGCTTCGAGAAAGGGCGCGCACCAGTCCCAGTTGTCGAGGGCGGCCTGCAGGGTCGGGGCGATCGCGTCGGCCGGCGCGCACCACGCGAGGTCCCGCGACACCACGACCAGCTGGCCATCGCGCCCGGACTTCACGGACGCCAGCTTCACGGGTTCCCCCGCGCGATCACCGCGCTCGCCTTGGCCCCGGCCTCCCGGCGCGACTCGCCCCCGAACACGGACACCTCGCAGAGGAGGTCGCCGCCGGCGTCGCCCTGCCAGAGATAGGCCCGCTCGACGATCACGTCGCGGCCCGCCGGGGAGATCCCCTCGAAGCTGTCGCCCCAGGGCGCGATCTTCGACAGGGCCAGCCACGAGAGGGTGAGCGCGCGGGCCAGTTCATCGTCGGCCATGGCCTGGAGGTCGGGGTCGCTCGTCACCCTCACCCGTCCGTCGCCGGCAGCACCCCCCGCCGGATCTGGTCGGCTTCGATGGATTCGAACAGGGCCCGGAAGTTGCCCTCGCCGAACCCTTCGTTGCCCTTGCGCTGGATCAGCTCGAAGAAGATCGGCCCGATCATGTTCTGCGTGAAGATCTGCAGCAGCAGGCCCTGGCCCTCGGTGGGCGCGCCATCCACCAGGATACGGTCGGCCCGCAGGCGCTGCAGGTTCTCCCCGTGCCCCGCCACGCGCGCGTCGAGCAGCTCGTAGTAGGTGTCGGGGGTGTCCTGGAACTTGACGTCCCGTTCCGCCATGGCCTCCACGGCCCGGTAGATGTCGCCCGTGCCGAGCGCGATGTGCTGGATGCCCTCGCCGCGATAGTCGCGCAGGAACTCCTCGATCTGGGAGTAGTCGTCGCGACTCTCGTTGAGCGGGATGCGGATCTTGCCGCAGGGGCTGGTCATGGCCTTGGAGAGCAGCCCGGTCTGCGCGCCCTCGATGTCGAAGTAGCGTATCTCGCGGAAGTTGAAGATACGCTCGTAGAAGTCGGCCCAGCGGGCCATCTGGCCGCGGTGGACGTTGTGGGTCAGGTGATCGAGGTAGGTCAAACCCACCCCGGCCACCGTCTGGGGCGCGCCGGGGATCGGGACGAAGTCGACGTCGTAGATCTGCTGCGCGCCGTAGCGGTCCACCAGATACAGGTTCGAGCCCCCGATGCCCTCGATGGCCGGGATGTTCAGCTCCATCGGCCCCACCAGCCCGCGCACCGGCCTGGCGCCGCGCTCCACCGCCAGCTTCAGGGCCTTGGCGGCGTCGCGCACGCGAAAGGCCATGGCGTTAGCGGAAGGACCGTGGGTCTGGCGGAACTCCGCCGGCTGGCCCTCCGGCTCCATGTTGAGGATGAAGTTGATGTCGCCCTGGGCGAAGCGCAGCACGTTCTTCGACCGGTGGCGCGACACCGCCGCGAATCCCATGCGCTCGAAGAGGCCCTTCAGCCGCTCCGGCTCGGGCGAGGTGAACTCGACGAATTCGAAGCCGTCGGTGCCGAGGGGATTGTCGAACAGGTCGGTGGCGACCGAGACACTGGCGTTCATGGCGAGCCTCCGCTCCGGGGATCTGCGACCCGATATATAGTGCCCCAGACACACTGCCGCAGGGCCTGTGCGAGGCAAAGCGCCTTTGCGGAAAGCGCCGCCCGTCTGCTAGCAGGACGCGCCGGCCGGCGACGTGGTTCGTGGCGGCGACGGGACCTGTGAGCGACGATGCTGCGACGCCTCTACGACTGGGTGATGAGGCTTTCGGCGTCGCGCCACGCGGGGCTTGCCCTCTTCGCCATCGCCTTCGCCGAAAGCTCCTTCTTTCCCATTCCGCCGGACACCATGCTCGCCCCCATGGTGCTCACCCGGCCCGCCAACGCCTGGCGCTATGCGGCCATCTGCACCATCGGTTCGATCATCGGCGGGCTGTTGGGCTATGCGATCGGCTACAGCCTGGAGCCGGTGGGGCATTGGATCCTGGCCGTGACGGGCCACCCCGGCGAGGAAGGACCCCTGCGCGCCCAGTTCGCCAAATGGGGCGTCGGGGTGATCCTGCTCCAGGGCCTGCTGCCGATCCCCTACAAGCTGGTCACCATCACCACCGGGCTCGCCCACTTCAGCCTCTGGCAGTTCGTCGCCGCATCCTGCGCCACCCGGGGAACGCGGTTCTTCGGGGTGGCCGCCCTCGTCAAGCGCTTCGGGCCCGGACTGCTGCCGGTGATCGAGCGCCGCCTGGCGCTGGTCGCCACGATCGTGGTCGCCGCCCTGGTCCTGCTCTTCGTGGCGATCCGGTTCGCGACCCGTCACTGACGCTCGAGTCCCAGGCTGGCGCCCCTTACCTAGGCCGCAATTTTCCCCCATAGCGGGACCGTGACGTCGATCCTCCGACACTGGCCCTGGGCGGCCCTGATCATCAGTCTCTCCGTGCTGGGCGTCGCCCACGCCTTCGAGACCTTCGGCCGCATGGCGCCGTGCGAGCTGTGCCTGAAGGAGCGCGAGGTCTACTGGCTCGCCGCCGCCCTGGCCGCGCTCGGCGGCGGCCTCTCCTTCACGCCGCTCAAGCCCGGCCGCTGGGTCAGCGCCGTGCTGGCCCTGGTGTTCCTGGGCGGCGCCCTGCTGGCCGGCTACCATGCCGGCGTGGAGTGGAAATTCTTCAAGGGCCCGGCCAGCTGCACGGGAAGCCACGTCCAGGTCAGCACCGCCGATCTCGCGCGGATGCTGAACGGCGGGCCGATCGGCGTTCCCGCCTGCGACAAGCCGGCCTGGGTGTTCCTGGGCATCTCCATGGCCGGGTGGAACGCGCTCATATCGCTGGGTCTCGCCGGTGTGAGCGCCGTTGCGGCCCTCGCCCCGCGACCCACGGCCCGCGCTTCATGAGCGACCATCGATCCCACCCCGTTCCTCCCCGGCCGGGCCCCGGCGGCCAGGCCATGCGCCTGGCCCAGATCCTGCGGGTGGATCACGCCGGCGAACTGGCGGCGGTGCACATCTATCGCGGCCAGAGGGCCGTGCTCGACGGCGCCGCCGGACGGGCGACGATCGCCGCCCAGCTGGGGCGAATGGAGGCGCAGGAGGCCCGCCACCTGACCCGCTTCGAGACCCTGCTGAACGAGACCCGCACCCGGCCGACGCTGCTCGCGCCGGTCTGGCGGGCGGCCGCCTTCGCCCTCGGCGCGGGGACGGCCTTGCTCGGGGAACGCGCCGCGCACGCCTGCACCGACGCCGTCGAAAGCGTCATCGAGGATCACTACGCCGGCCAGATCGCCGAGCTGGAGGACCAGGACCCCGCCCTCGCCGCCGAGCTGAGCGGCTTTCGCGACGACGAACTGGCCCACCAGCACGAGGCGATCGAGGCGGGCGCGCGCGAGGCGCCCGGCGGCGCCCTGCTCTCGGCGGTCATCCGGGCCGGCTGCCGGGTGGCGATCAAGATTTCCGAGCGGCTGTGATGGATATCGAAGCCCTGCGACGGGGCGCCGAAGCGCCGGCCCTGGCCACGGCGGCCGACCTGCCCGGCGTCGCCGCCGACCTCGCCGACGCCTTCGCCGACGACGTGATGTTCGACTGGTTCATGCGGCCCGACGCGCGGCGCGATGCGGCTCGACTGAAGTTCTTCGCCTTCATCCTCCGCCACATGGCCTTCGACTCCGGGCGGATCGAGCGGCCCGCCGTCGGCGGCGCGGCGGCGGTCTGGCTGCCGTTCGAGGCCCTGGGGCCGACGCCGCTAACCACGGAGCTGCGCGCGCTCCCCACCCTGCTGTTCGCCACCGGCCTGGCGCGATTTTCCCGCCTGGCGGCGGTCCGCGAGACGATGGACAGGCGCCACCCCATGGACCGCCCCCACGCCTACCTGATGTTCCTCGGGGTGGCCCGGGCCGCCCAGGGCCACGGCGTCGGCTCGCGCCTGCTCAAGGTCGGGACAGACCGCCTGGACGCCGCCGGCTTGCCCGCCTACCTCGAGACCCAGACAGAGCGCAACATCGCCCTCTACCGTCGCCACGGCTTCGAGGTGACTTCAGAGAACAAGCCCCGGTCCGACGCCCCTCCCCTGTGGAGCATGTGGCGGGAACCCGCGTCCTGACTCGTTCGTTCAACAGCCTTGGCAGTGGAGTAGACTCATGAGATCGACCGTATTGGCGCAACTGGCGGCCCTCGCCCTGACCGTAGCCGCGGGATGCGCTCAGGCGCAGACCTACGACTCCAACTCCGCCTACTACCGTCACCACCACCACCGTCATTACGCCCGCAGCGAGGACAGTTGCCGGAACGCCCGGCGGTCGAGCGCCAACACCGGCACGGCGGTCGGCGCGGTCGGCGGCGGCCTCCTCGGTGCGACCGCCAGCCATGGCCGCCTCGGGGGCACCCTCTTGGGCGCCGGCGCCGGCGCGGTGGTCGGCCACGAAGTCGGCAAGCATAGCGTCCGCTGCTGAGGGCTAAGCGGCTGCGCGGATCGGCTCGCCGGCCCTCTCCCTGGGCTTGCGGGCCCGCAGTCCGATCCCGGCCATGCCGCCGGAGCTCAGCAGGCCGACGTCCGCCACCAGGATCGGGATCGTCCATTTGTTGGGGGCGGCGATGTAGCGCGGCTGCCAGACCGGGTCGTACTTGTCCTTGAAGCGGTGCACGCCCCGGAAGTTGTAGATCTCCTCACCCCGCTCGAACAGCAGCCGGCCGACGCGCGACATGATCGGGGCCAGCGGGCGGTCCTCGAGCCCCGCCAGGGGGGCCATGCCGAACTCGAACGCCACATAGCCCTGCTCGCGGCCCCAGTTCAGCAGCTCGACGAACAGGAAATCCATCACGTCCTTGGGCGCGTCGTCGGCATAGCGCATCAGGTCGATGGAGAACGACCCCTTGTTGGGGGTGGTCCACAGGGTGGCGAAGGCCAGGATCCGGTTGCCGACCCGCACCACCGCGAACGGGAAATGCCAGATGTAGGGTTCGTCGAAGCCGCCCATGGAAAAGGTCTTCTCGCCGCCGGCGTGGTGCGACAGCCACTCGTCCGAGACCTGCCGCAGTTCCTCGGCCATGCTCTCCGCGCCGCCCGCCGGGACGACCTCGAAGCAGGCCCCCTCCTCGCCGGTCTTTCGCCAGCTGCGGCGCAGATTGCCCTTGCGCCGGCCTTCGAGGGAGAAGCTGTCGAGGGGGACGGCGGCCGTCTCGCCGACCTTCTGGATCGAAAAACCGAGCTCGACGAGGTCGGGCAGGTCCTCCGGACCCACCCCATAGATGCCGGCCCGGGCGGCGTTGACGTCCGCCAGCTCGCGGAAGCGCCACAGCAGGTCCAGCTTCTCGCACCGGCGGCCGACTGGCGCTCCAAGGGCGATCCAGGAGCGGCCCCGCACACCGAACATCAGGAAGCTCTCGCCCGACGGAGAGAACAGGAACCGCTTGTCGCCGCGCAGCGCGAGGTTGGCCCACGGCTCGGCGCACTGGGCGCCGGCCAGGATCGCCTGGACCCGAGGGAAGTCGGGATCGGTCTCGCCCATCACCCGCGGCTTGGCCGGGCTCACCAGCAGGCGCCAGATGCCGACCGCCAGCAGCAGCACGGCCGCGCCGGCCGAGGACCGTAGGGCGCGCTCGGCGTCCTGATCGGCCACGATCTTGAGGACCGAGACATTGGTGTAGTCCAGGTGCTGAAACGACCACCAGCCGACCAGACCGGCTCCCGCGACGGCGGCGACGGCCGACAGCAGCCACCCGGGCGTGACCTCCAGGCGGGAAAGGCGCGAGCGGCGGTGGAAGGCCTCGCGGCACGGCGCCATCATGAGCAGCAGCACCACCAGGACGACCGATTCCTCCCAGTTGAAGCCCTTGAAGAGGGCCAGGATCGCCGCCAGCGTCAGGGTCACCGCCGTCGCGCCCCAGGCGCCGTCCAGGCGCCGCGACAGGCCGAAGGCCAGCATGATCAGCACCAGCCCCAGGATGCTGGAGAGGAAGTGGCTGATCTCGATCAGGATAATCGGCGTGTGCTGCGCCAGCCACATGAAGCGGGCCGGATCGGACGGCGTGGCCCCCGAGGTCAGCAGCATCACCCCGGCGGCGGCGGTGAGCAGGGCCAACAGGCCCGGCGCCCCGGCAAGCATGGCGGGTCGCAAATCGCGTAGCCAGCCCATTCGTCTCCCAGTGCGGCGGCGGCCGGGCGCATCCGGCGAACGCGATTATAACCACGTTCGCGCCGAAAAGGCTCCGCCTTCGCGCATCTTGTCGCGGGAAATGGGCCGCGAGGGCCCTTTCAGGCGGCCCCTTGCGACGTTGGGCCGCGGCGCTAGATTGAAAAGGCCCCAGCCGACAGGAGGACTCCATGGCCGATTTCGGAGCAACCGATCTCGACACCTTCCGCGCCGAAGTGCGCACCTGGTTGGCCGAGAACTATCCTGCGGCGCTGCGCGATTCGAAGACCGCCACCGATCCGGAAGCGGTGTGGGGCGGCCGCCCGTTCGTCGGCAGCGACGATCCGCAGATCGTCTGGATGCGGCGGATCGCTTCACGCGGCTGGACCGCCCCGACCTGGCCGACGGAATACGGCGGCGGCGGCCTCACCGCAGAGCAGGCCCGGGTGCTGGACCAGGAGCTCTCGGCCGGCAAGTACCGCCCGCCGCTAATGTCGTTCGGCCTGTGGATGCTGGGGCCGGTGCTGCTGGAGTACGCCAACGACGCCCAGAAGCGCGAACACCTGCCCCGGATCATCAGGGGCGAGATCCGCTGGTGCCAGGGCTATTCCGAGCCGGGCGCCGGCTCGGACCTCGCCAGCCTCGCCACCCGTTGCGAGGACGCCGGCGATCACTGGCTGATCAACGGCCAGAAGATCTGGACCTCCTACGCCAACCGGGCCGACTGGTGCTTCTGCCTGGTGCGCACGGACACGACAAAGAAGCATGAGGGCATCAGCTTCGTCCTCATCGACATGACCACGCCCGGCGTCGAGACCCGGCCGATCAAGCTGATCAGCGGCGAATCGCCGTTCTGCGAGACCTTCTTCACGGATGTGAAGATTCCGAAGGAGAACCTGGTCGGGCGGATGAACGGCGGCTGGGAGATCGCCAAGCGCCTGCTGCAGTACGAGCGCCAGAACATCTCCGGAGGCTTCGCCTCGGGCGGCGGCGGAGCCGGCGGCGCGGCAGGCGACGTCGCCGAGATCGCCAAGGACTACATCGGCGTCGACGAGACCGGCGCCCTGGCCGACCCGGACCTGCGCGGCCGCATCACCCAGAACAGGATCGACCTCAAGGCCTTCTACCTCACCCTCTCCCGCATCGCGGAGGAGTCCAAGGCCAGCAACGGCCCGAGCGCCGCCACCTCGATCATCAAGTACGCCGCCGCCACCCTGGCCCAGCAGCGCTCGGAGCTGATGGTCGAGGCCATGGGCCACAACGCGCTCGGCTGGGACGGCGACGACTTCACCCCCTTCGAAAAGACCGTCACCCGGGGCTGGCTCCGCTCCAAGGGCAACTCGATCGAGGGCGGCACCTCGGAGGTCAACATCAACGTGGTGTCGAAGCGGGTACTAGGGCTGCCGGACCCGAAGTAGAGCCCGCCGAGCGATCATGGACGGACGCCGACGATCCGCGCGCCCGGACGCCGCGCCCGGTCAGTTCTGGGCCGGGGCGAGGAGCTCCAGGATGCGTTCGTCCGTGGGGGCCATGGCGTCGTCGGCGACGCTGAGCGGCTGGATGCAAACGTGGTCGGCGCCGGCGTCCCAGTGGGCCTGAATGCGCGCGCGGATCGCCGCCTCGTCCCCCCAGGCCACCAGGGCGTCCACCAGGCGATCCGATCCGCCGCCCTCGACGTCGTCGCTGGTGAAGCCCAGGGTGAACCAGTTGTTCGCATAGTTCGGCAACGGCAAGTAAATCGCCAACGTCCGGCGCGCCGCCGCGCGCGCCTTGGCCGGGTCGGTCTCGAGCAGCACCATCTGTTCGGGACATAGCAGCTTGCCGGGCCCCAGGATGGCGCGGGCGCGCGCCGTGTGCTCGGGCGTGACGTTGTAGGGATGCGCGCCATCAGCCAGTTCGGCCGACAGCGCCAGCATCCTGGGTCCGAGCGCCGCGACCACGGTCGGCGCCGCCTCGCTGGGGCGTGGCGCCATATAGGGGGCGCCGGCCTTGGCGGTGAGATACTCGCGCATGGTCGAGACGGGCTTGCCATAAGCGTGGCGGCGTACGCCCTCGACCAGCGGCACGTGCGAAACGCCGAGACCCAGGAGAAACCTGTTTTTCGAGGCCTCGGCGAGGGCCAGCTGGGCGCCGGCGCAGGCCATCGCGTCGCGTCCGTAGATGTTGGCGATCCCGGTGGCGACGATGAGCGAGGTTGTGTGCGCCAGGAGCCAGCCGGAGTGGACCAGCACATTGCGGCCCACCGCCTCGGGCTGCCAGAGCGCGCCGTAGCCCCAGGCCTCCACCCTGCGCGCCTGCGCGACCGCGTCGGCGGCGGTCAGCATCTCCTGGCTCATCCAGACGCCGAGTTTACCGATGTGCATGGCCGTACTCCCTGTTCTCGCCGAAGGTAGCCGCTCTGGTGATCTGATGGCTACGGGCCTAAGCAAACCTTGTCAGGTTTTCTTACGTTAACATTCTTAGCAGCATTGATTTTGCTTTGAAAAAGCAAAATCAATCGTGGCCTTAGCCACGCAAGGCTGCTTAGGCGAAGCGACCTGTCCGCCTGGCGGCCGTGCGCCGCCGCCCCTGCCGCTCCACCGCGATATTGCCCCGGCGCCGTCATTCCCATATCGATTTCGCCACGCGCCGTGGGTAGGTTTGAAGACCGGGTACGAGAACCGCCGTCGGGGTCGGACGAGGGCTGCGGGAAGAGGAAACGAGATGCTGGACAAGGTCGACGCCCTGGAAACCTTCCGCGCCGAGGCGCGGGCGTGGCTGGAGGCGAACGTCCCGGCCTCGGTGCGCGGCAATCCGGATGGGGCGATGGAAGCAGTGATGTCGGGCGAGAAGCCGACCGGCGATTTCGACCTCTGGAAACGGCGGATGGGCGAGAAGGGCTGGGGCGCTCCGACCTGGCCCAAGGCTTATGGCGGCGGCGGCCTCGGCGCCGCCGAGGCGCGGATCCTGGCCCAGGAGATGGCCGACATGGGCGTCGCCAATCCCATCGTCGGCATGGGGACCAGCATGTTCGGCCCGACCCTCCTCGAATACGGCACGGAGGACCAGAAGCAGCGCCACATCCCGCCGATCGTGCGGGGCGAGTTGCGCTGGTGCCAGGGCTATTCGGAGCCCGGCGCGGGGTCGGACCTCGCCGCGCTGCAGACCAAGCTGGAGGACGCCGGCGACCATTGGGTGGTCAACGGTCAGAAGATCTGGACCTCCGGCGCCCAGTGGGCCGACTGGTGCTTCTGCCTGGTGCGCACGGACACGTCGAAGAAGCACGAGGGGATCAGCTTCGTCCTCATCAACATGCGCCAGCCGGGGGTCGAGACGCGGCCGATCAAGCTGATCGCCGGCAACTCGCCGTTCTGCGAGACCTTCTTCACGGGCGCCCGGGTCGAGAAGAACGACATGGTCGGGCCGTGGAACGGCGGCTGGTCGGTGGGTAAGCGCCTGCTGCAGCACGAGCGCTCCGGTCAGGGCGGCGGACGCGTGATGGGCGGCGGTGCGCGGTTGCCCGAGCTCATGGAGGCCTATTGGGGCGACGCCGAGGGCGAGGAAGACGTCCACGCCCGGATGATCGCCAACATGATCGACGCCAAGGCCCACGCCCTGACCATGCAGCGCGCCGTCAACGACGCCCGCGGCAACCTCAATCC
>Ga0070730_10002011_pt1 | contig 18834 bp, 21 predicted proteins | sample Coa_R1_3_FD_66447 | JGI IMG/M metagenome (GOLD analysis project Ga0070730, IMG submission 66447) | Surface soil microbial communities from Centralia Pennsylvania, which are recovering from an underground coalmine fire - Coalmine... | ecosystem: Environmental > Terrestrial > Soil > Unclassified ... | reverse complement strand
TGACGGTGCTCTTTCGCGAGCGTCCTGGTAGTGGGCGTGGCGGCGGCCATGGTCGTAGGCAGCCAGGCCTTTTGTTGCGCGGTGGATCCCAAGATGCTGGTCGAGCGGCTGGTGCTAGCCGCCGCGTTTGGCTCGGCCGGCACTTCGATCTTGGGGCGCATCCGTTTTCACGGCCGGGGTTGGCAGTGGGCGCTGGTCAGCGTGGCGTCTGGGGCGCTGGCCGCCCTGATCTGGGGGGCTACGTTCTTCCTGTTGCGCATCGCCGGGTTGTCCGACCAATCCGTGGCGGTGGTCGCGTACATCCTGAGCATCTTCAGCCTGGGGATGACCGCCCTCACCAAGTACGATGAGATTGAGGATGCGGAGCAGGCCAAGAGTGAAGGATAGCCGCCCAAGGGGGCCGGGCGGAAGACGCGCGGCAAGAGAAAGCGCCGGCGCTGGGGACGGTCCACGAGCGCCTGACACCGCGCCTGTCCGGACGATGTCGGGCGGGCGCGGATGTCAGGCACTCCGGCCCCACCAGTGCAGATGCAGGAGGTCGTTGAACAGGATCACGGCCGCGATAGCGGCAGTGATCCAAAACCCCACTTCGAAGAAGCGCCGCATGAAGCGGATCATCGGCGAACGGTTCATCGTGATCACCTCCCCCCACAGATTCATTTTACGCCCAACGTACACGCATGCACACCATTGTATGCCAGCCGTGCCAGCAACTGGAGGACCAGTTGGGGACACGAGTGGGCCAGCGAAGATGCTAACAGGAGGCTTAAGGAGCCCAATTTGACAAAGACTCAGTTGCCGGCTGCCGCGGCGGCCACACCCGCCGGCGGGGTTATCGGTACGCCCATCCCGGGCTCGACGTTGTGCCGGGTGCGGGCGGGGGACATCGCGCTCCACGCCTGGTTCGGTATTTACGCCGAAGAGCCGCCGGAAGACCCGAACGCGTTAGAGGGCGTCGTGGTTGAGAAAGCGAACGGGCAGGTCCGCGTGCAACGGGCCGGCGAGTTCGTGGCCTATCGCGAGGACGAGCCGCTGGTGATCACCTGGGCTGCGGGGATCTGGCCGCCGGTCGAACCACGCAATTTCCAGGTCGCCATCACGCGCGATTTCGCGGAGGCGGTGCGGATCATCAGCTGGTTTCAGGCGCAGGGCATCCCGATGGCGCCCGAGACCAGTCAGGCCTTCGGCTTCAGCCTGAACACAGACCACGAACATTTCTACCGGGCGATGGAGCTGTATGACGGCGCTGGCGCGCTCGTGAACGTCATCAGCCGCGAGACCGTCCGCACGGCAGTTTGGAATCAGGCCGATACGGTCTTGCGCGGCGGCCTGGGCTTCGACTTCAGCCGCCAGGTCTTCGAGGCCGTCGCGCGCTGCGTGGCTGCGCTCGGCTTCCAGGTGGTGCCGCGCGCGAGCCTGGCGTGGCACGGCCGCGGGCGACCCGGGGAGCTGGTGCTCATGCGGAGCAATGACGTCGGCGGCGTGACCGAGGTGCTGTGGCTGAGTGACAAGGGCGAGATCAGCACGGGCGCGATGCTGGCGAGCCCCGAGATGCTGCGCCGGCATTTCGGCACCTACAAGCGGCACTTCCGCGACCCAGCCATCAAGCAGGCTCTGGACGCGCTGCGCACCCGAGTGATGGACGTGATCCTCGATCCCGCCCTCGCGGTGGACTAGAAAGGAAAACCGATGGCGGTCCGATTGTATCCGAAGAGCGAAGACCCGAGCGTACTGGAGCGGCTGGCCGGCGTGCCCGCAGGGACGAGCGCGCGCCTGGACGCGGTGCTGGCCGCCGGGCAGGGAGATGCCGCCGAGGCTGTTATTCGGGCCGATCAGGATTTGCAGGCGCTGGATATCGCCCAGCTGTTTGGCTTTGGCATCCTCCGCGTCTGGGTCGGGCCGAGCGTGATCGGAGAAGAGACTGACCCCGCCCGGGTGGCGGCCATCCTCAGCGGGCAGGGCGTGGACCTGGCCGCGTACGGGTTGGCGCTGTCGGATCTGGGCGGCGTCGCGTGGAGTTAGGCGCTCGCGAGAGAGCGAGGGCCAGCAGCATGATGGTTACAAACAACCAGGCCGCCAGGCGGCCGGGAGGTGACGATGGGTTATGAAGCGGTCGGCGCGCAGCTGCACGCCGTGTGGATCCTGTGGAAGCCGGGGCCGGGCAAGTCGCCGCGCGTGGCGTTTGGTTACGGGTGGGGCGAAACCGCTTCGGCGGCGGAAGAGGCGGTGGCGGGGCAGATGGGGATCAAGCCCCAACAGGTCATCGTCTGGAACGACACCTGCGCTCACGAGCTGATCGACCTGGCGCAGCAGGTGCCGCCGGGCGGGGCGCGCGCGTACGGCGAGATCGACGGCAACACCGAAGTCGAACTGGTGGATTGCCCAAACTGCGAGGGGTTTGGGGCGGTCGGCTGCCCGGTGTGTCGCGGCAAGGGGCTGGTCGAGGGCGACGCGGCCGAAGAGTGGGACGATGACGAGGAGGACAGTTGACGACCCATTTCTACGTCTCTTGCCGCTACAACGAAAAAGCGGTCATCCTGCTCGGGCCCCTGGCGAGCCACTATAAGGCCTTGCAGTGGCTGCCCTGGGCGCGCCGGGAAGTGCGGCGCGTGTATCACAACACGCCCGATCTCCCCTGGTACGCGTACGGGACCTGTTCCAGCGAGGCAGTGCTGCCGGCCAAGTTCAACTACCTGCTGGAGCAGGGGCTGCCCAAGGCCCGGCCGGCCGTGCTTCCCAACCGGCGCATCCCACTGGGCAGCGAGCGGCGGCTGACGCTCAACCCCACTCGCCCCTTCGATCCCCTGACCAACCCGATCCAACGGCGCACCTGGCGGGTGGTGGGCCATTCGGTCGAACTCGGCCACTGCCTGTGGATCGAACCGGTCGGGAGCAATGGGTTCCGGCCGGGCCCCCAGCTCCTGGCGCTGCAATACTGGGAGGCGGACTAGCGCACGCCAGCCGCCTCTCATCTCATGCTCGCAATGTTCAGAGCGCCCGCCGGTTGGCGGGCGCTCCATTTATAGGGAGGTGCCGTGACGGAAATGTCACTCTCGACGCCGACGCTGGCCAGCATCCTGCTGCCGGCGCTGGATGAGCGGGGCCGGCCGCGCCCGGTGGGGACGCTGCGGGCCGGCAGCTTTACCGGCCACCTGCTGGCCTATCTGATCCACAACAACGACCTGCTGGCCGTGCTCTATGGGACGGCCTCCAAGGCGGCACGCGACTCGCTGTGGGCCGCCATCCTCAAAGGGCGGTCGGTCGATTTCGTTCTCGATACCCCGCGGTCGCGCGTCTTGCGACCGAAGCGGCTGAGCGGCGCCGCGGCCTATGAGCGCTTCGACCACGAGGGGCCGCTGCCGGCCTCCAACGGCCACCCGCTGCTGCTGATCAGCCGGGCGGCGCTGACCTCATACCTGGCCGTGCCGCCCGAAAAGGTGGAGTTCGACCACTTCATCACGTTCGGCCCGGCGGGGAGCGACCGGCCCCATGCCCTGTGGCTGACCCAGTTGCGGCAACTGGTGCTGCTGCCGGAACTGCCCGGCTGGGCGGATGTCCTGTGGGAAGCGGCGGTCGATCTGCCGAGCAGCACCAAGCCGCTCGTGCAGGCGGTCAGCACCAGCGCCGGCTTCGCCTCCGCCTGGCTGGTCGCCGCGGACGCTGAGGCCTGGCGGGCCATCTACACCCGGCTGGCTAAGGGGCGCCGGCTGCCGCTGCCCGCCAAGTCCACCCTGGCCCCGGCTGAACCGCCGCGGGTCGAGTGGTCCCTGCGCGAGTTCCGCGGCTGGGGCGGCCGGACATAGGAGTCACATGAGTCGCATAGAAACTTACTTAGATGCCGGATATGTGCCAACGCCGCCGGCGCTGCTGTCGGCCATCGCGGCCCAGGTGGCGCCCAGCGCCAACCCGCGCGCCATGCTGGCCGACTTCTTCTGCGGCCAGGGCGAGGCCGCCGCAGCGATCGGAGAGGCGCTCGGAGTGAGTTACACCCTGGGCGTGGAGATCCACAAGGAACGGGCCGAGGCAGCGCGGCAGCGGCTGGACCGCGTGATCTGCGAGGACAGCCTGAGCGGGATCATGGGCAGCCACGGCGTGTTCGACGTCTGCTTCCACAACCCGCCCTACGCTCAAAACCTGCAAGGCGACTCGGCCAAATACAAGCGGCTGGAATATCAAGCCAGCCTGTGCGTGTCCCCATACATACGCCCGGACGGGCTGCTGATCGCCGTGCTGCCCGGCCACCGCGTGACCGGCGAGACGCGCTTCATCGACCTGTTTAGCAACCACTATGACGTGCTGCGCGTGTTCGCCTTCCCGCCCGGCTACTTCGAGGCGTACCGGCAGGTAGTCATCTACGCGCGGCGGCGCCTGCTGCCGCGCACGGATGGTGGGGGCCGCGAGTTCGCGCGCATCCTGCGGGACGGGGCGCCGCCCTTGCCCGAAACCTGCCCGCCCGGCGAACGGATCGCGCTGCCGGACACGCCGATCACCAAACGCTGGTTCTACCGCGGCCGGGAGCTGGAAGTCGATCTCATGGCCAAGGAGGTGGCCGCGTGCGAGTGGAGCGGGGCGCGGCGTTTTGACGCGATGCTGCGCCCGCCCGAGCAGACGCGCATCGGCTATCCCGCGATGCCACTGAAGAAGACTCACATCGGTTCGATGATCGCGGCCAGCGTGCTCAACAACGCGCTGCTGCGGCGCGGCCGCGAGCTTAACCTGATCGTAGCCCGCAACCCCAAACGGCAGAAAGAAAAGGTCGTCGAGAACAATCGCGACGACGAGAGCCAGCGCGTCCCCGTGAGGGTGACCGAGGAGTTCGCGACCGAGTGCGTCGCCTTCAACCCGCGCACCGGCGTGTTCCAACAGTTTAGCGCCGGGGAGCCCGAGGCGTTCTATGCGTACATCCAGCGCTGGCTGGACCCGCTGGTCGAAAACATCCTGACCAACTTCCCGCCGCTGTACACCTTCAACTTCCGCGAGACGTTCCCCCAGTGGGCCGTGGAATATATCGACCACTATGTGGCGACTCGGGCCGAGATCCCCGGCCGGGCACGCCGAGGCCTGTTTGAGGGCCAGAAGCATGTCGTGGCCGCGATGTTTCTGAAGTTTCTCGAACAACTGCCAGGCACCCACCGCCAGCGTGGGTTCTTCCTGTTGGGCGGCCAAACCGGCATGGGCAAAGCGCAACCCCTTGATGCCAAGATACTGACGCCGACTGGCTGGAAGCGGATGGGAGATGTCCATGTTGGCGATCAAGTAATCGGGGCCAACGGACGGCCAACCAATGTGATCGCAGTTTTCCCCCAGGGAGAGAAAGACATCTTCCGGGTCACGTTTACGGATGGCGCCTCCACTGAGTGCTGCAAGGAGCATCTTTGGCTGGTCCGCTCATCGTGGGGCAAGTGGGCTGGCCGGCCCCCGGTGGTCCGTACGTTGGAGCAGCTCTGCCAAAACATCTCTGACGTAAACGGCAAGTTGCACCACTACATTCCGCTCGTCAAGCCGGTTGAGTTTGTGGAGTCAGAACTGCCACTCGACCCCTATTTGCTGGGGTTACTGATCGGAGATGGGGGTTATACCGGCGACGGGGTCATACTGACCACAGCCGACAAGGAGATCCGGGCGGCCGCTGAGCGCATGCTGCCGGTCGGACTCACAGTCCAGCCACGGAGTGGCTACAGCTACGCCATATCCAGTGGAACAGGTGGACGGGCGGGGCGCAACGCTGTGACGAATGCACTGAGTGCTCTTGGGTTGCGCGGGAAGCGGTCCGAAGCCAAGTTCGTTCCGGATGCTTACAAGTTTGCGAGCAGCGCTACCAGGATCGCGTTGCTGCAAGGTCTGCTAGACACAGACGGTAGCGTCGGGTGTCAACCGGGATCGACGCTCGAGTTCTCGACTGCGTCTGAACGCCTGGCCATGGATGTCGTGTTTCTTGTCCAATCCTTGGGTGGCACTGCGACGGTGAGGTCTCGGGTGCCTCACTACACTTACCGGGGCGAGCGGCGGGATGGGCGACTTAGCTACCGGATCCATTTCACCTTACCGCTAAACGTTGCTCCGTTTCGGCTGACGCGAAAACTGGCGGCCTATCGACCACCAACCAAGTACTTGCCGACGCGGGCGATCACTCTCGTCGAGCCGGTTGGACGCAAGGCGGCGCAATGCATAGCCGTGGATGCGCCCGACCAGTTGTACGTGACGGATGACTTCATCGTCACGCACAACACATTCTCCGCCATCGCACTGATGGGCCTGTTCGCGCGGTTGTGGGCGGTGGAGACTGGCCACCTGGCCTCGGCTCCGGGCTGGCCGTACTTCCTGTTCGTGACGGAGCCGACGCTGCTGGAGCAGATGCGGGATGAGGTGAAGAAAGGCGATCCCCTGCTGCGCCCCAAGATTGTGACCGACGTGGCCGAGGTCAGCGCCTTCCTGGCGGAGGCCGAGACCACGCCCTGGCCGATGGTGCTGATCACCTCGCGCACGGCGCTCAAGGATGGTTGCGGCACCGCACCGGGCGTGGTCGAGCGGCGCTACCACTACCGCGACCGAGACACCGGGCAGATCAACTCCGAGCCGCGCTTCCACTGCCCGGCCTGCGGGGCGGTCCAGACCGAGGAGGTGAAAGAAGACGAAGAGTGGCTGGAGCTGCCGGTGACCGACATCAGCTACTTTCAAAACTCCTATCGGACCTGCGTCGCCTGCGGCGGGGCGCTCTGGCAGCAGGCGCGCCAGTTCGGGCATTCCGGCTACCGCGCCAGCTACGCCGAGTGCGCGACGCATTGGTCGGCCGCGGCGGACTTGCGCGGCGGCGAGCCGGAGCCCATGCCGCGGATCGCGGCGGCGGTGAGCCAGACCCGCGTGCTGGAAGCCGGAGAGGCCGAGTTCAAGCTGGAGACCGGCGACCAGCTCGTGCTCTACGACAGCATGCTGGTTGTTCGGCGCGGGGTGCCGGTGGTGGCCGCGCTGGACACGCGCGCCTGGACGTTGACGACGGACCGGGCCGCCCTGGCGCGCTGGCCGCACCGCCTGTCGCAGCGGCCGCTGCCGGCGGGCACGCGCCTGTGGCAGGTGCCCTCCCCAAAGAAGGCGCTGCTCAACCCGCCCCCGGCGCGGCTGGCGGTGGTGGAGCACCTGCGGCGGCTGGCCAAACACGGGCACCTGGTGGTCGGACGCGACGGCCACCCCGTCCGACAGCGAGTCAAAGCCCTGCTCGGGGTGGTGGACGAGCTCCACACCTACAAGGCTGAGGACAGCAACGCGGGCGCGGCGCTGGCGCACCTGGTGGAAGCAGCTCACAAGATCGTGGGGCTGACGGCCACTCCCTACGGCGGCTACGCCTCCAACCTGTTCGGGATCGAATACCGCACCAACCCGGAATTCCGCCGGCGCTGGCCGCACGACGGGCTGGCGGAGTTCACGCGCCGGTTTGGGCTGTTTGATTGGATCGAGCGCCGCAATCGGAGCTACGCGTCCGGTTACCAGGGCTACGGCGGGTACAGCGCGATGAGCGGCGTGGCGCGCAAGAAGGAACGGCTGCGCGAGCTGCCGGCCGCCAGCCCCGAACTCGTAGCCAGCCTCTTGGACCACTATCTGTTCGTGGGCTTCGCCGACCTGGGCATCCAGATGGTGCCGCGCACGGAGCACCCGGTGCTGGTCGAGCCGGAGGAAGATTTCGAGAAAGCCTATCGCGCCTTCGCCGGCGACGCGGCCAGCGCGCTGCGCACCGCCAAGGACGATCGCGTGAACCTGGCGGGGTCCATCCACCAGGCGCTGCGCGTCTACGCGGCGGCGCCCTGGCGCGCGGCGCATGTGCGCGACCGCACCGGCCGGGTGTGGGCCTGGGGGCCGGACCTGGAGAAGGTCTGCCCCAACTGCGGCCGCACGCTGTTCAAAGACGCCGCCTGCGACTGCGCGGGCGAGCCGGTGGAGGGGGTCAAACGCCGGCGGGTGTTCGCCCGTGAGCGGGCCCTGCTGGATCAGCTCCAGGCGGCCCAGGCCGCTCACCGGGCCTCGATCGTGTATGTGCTCCATACCGGCGAGCTGGACATCGTCACCGGCCGCTGGGTGGGACCGGGGAGCCTGTGCGAGACGCACGGGATCAAGGCGGTGGACGGGCGCGGCTGGGCCTCGGGCAAGCGGCAGGCGCGCATGGAGCAGGCAGTCCTGTCGGGGGCGGACGCGGTGTTCATCAACCCGCAGCGCGTCGCGCTGGGGATGAACCTGACCGCGTTCTGCAACTGTCACTTCTACCAGGTCGCCGACCAGTTCGCGCTGATGGTGCAGGCCTTCGCGCGGCCCTGGCGCCCGACCCAGACGCAGCCGGTGGAAGGCTACTACCACGCGGCGCGGGGGACCCTGGAGCAGACGGTGCTCAAGCGCCACGCCCGCAAGCTGTACGCGGCGCTGCTGGTGCACGGCGACCCGCTGCAGTCGGCGCTGTTCGACGATGAGGACGAGGCGGACTTCGACCTGCTGCGGCAACTGACCGAGCTGATGCAGGACAAACACGTCGAGGACCTGGGGGCGATGTTCGCCCAGTACAACGCGGCCATCGAGCAGACGACTTCGCCCGCCGGGTACATCGGCGGCTATCAGATCGAGGTCGAAGCTCGGGACTTCGAGCATCGCGAGCGCGCGCTGGAGAGCCGCCTGGAGGCGGCCCTGGAGGTCGAGACGCCCGCGCTGCCGGCCGAGCTGCCGCGCAGCGGGACGCAGTTGTCACTGTTCGTCTGAGGCGAGCGGGCGGCCTGCGGGCCGCCCTTCGCTTGGAAAGGAGAACATGATCTCAACGCAGTTTGAAAAGGCGGCATTGCCCGAACAGATCGCGGCGGACCGCTTCGGGGCGTGGGTGTTCCACGTGTGGGCCATCCGGCCCGCGAATGTGCCGGCGGACTGGGTGGTGTTCAACGCGCCGCGCCCGCTGCCCGGTCACCAGGACTGGACCAACGGCTGCATACACGGCGCGTTCTTCAGCGCCGTAGACCTGGCGGCGCCCGATGCCGAGCGCATCGTGCGCGACATCATCAGCCTGGATGGCTGGGCGCTGCACTACACCACGCAGGCCGACCTGGAGGCGTGGTGGCCGGTCTTCGCCCGCCAGGAAGGGCTGGACCAGCACTCGTATGACCCCGACGACGTCCGCCGGGCGTATTTCTACCATCATCGCAAGGAGGACTAATGGCTGACGTGACGACGGAAATCGAAACGGAAGTGGCCGCGCCCGTGACAGTAATCACCGGCGCGGATTTGCCGGCTGCGCCAGCGGCGGAGGCGGTTGAGGCGGCCAACGACGCTGAAGATGAAGGCGAGGGCAGCGAGGCCGACGACGAAGGTGCTGCGGAGGGCGAGCCGGAAGCCAAGACGCCCGCGCCGGTCGTGGTAAATGGGCAGGCGGCCGCGGCCAGCCAGCCAAAGGGCAAGAAGGAACTGCCGCCCGAGCCGCGCGATATCAACCAGTGCACGGTGTCCATGCACGTCGTGATCCTGCCGCCCCAGGGCGACGGGCCGCGTCTGGCCATGCTGTCGGCCACGACGCATGACGACGAGCCGGTGACGAGCATGATGGCCTTCACCGGCGACTTCCAGGCCATCGGCGTGAGCCTGGCCGGTGTGTATGAGCGACTGGTCGCGCAGATGCCCGCGCGGGCGGCGGCCGACCAGAAGCGGAAGGATGCGGCGGCCACGAGAGCCGCGGCCGACAAGGCTAAGCTCGAGGCGAAGAGCAAGAAGGCTCAAGCGGCCAGGACGGCTGGCCAGGGCGCGGGCCCAGCCGCGGCCGCTGCTGCCAAGCGCCAGGCGGCCAAGCCGCCCTCGCGCCAGCAGACCTTGCTGGATGTGCCCGATCTACCGGGCGGCGCGATGGTGGCGCCGGCCACTGAGGCGACGGTCCCGGTCGCGGTCCTGGGTGCCTCGCCTGCTCCCGTGGCTGAGGCCCCGGTAGCAGCGCCCGCGACGGCCCCGGTGACGGCGCCCGTCGTGGCTGAGGCCCCCGCTGCACCCGAGCCAGCGCCTGCGGCGCCGAGCAAGCCCGTGAAGAGTCGCGCGAGTCGCAAGGCTAAGGCTGTGCCGGTCCAGGCGGAAACGACCGTTGTCGCGGCCCCCACCGCCGCCACGCCTGAGCCAGTCGCGCTTGAGCCGGCTGAGTCGGGCTCGCTGGAGGCCCGGGTCAACGAGCGGCTGATGCAGTTGTCCGATGCGCTCGTTGATATCGCGCAGCCCGAAGCGCCGGCCCCAATCGTGCCCCCGGCGCCCGCGCCGGCGGAAGCCGTGGCCGGTCAGCAAATCAACCTGTTCGGTTTCTAGGTTTCACCGGTCGAAAGGAACATCGATATGCCACAACTGAATTTGCTGGACATCCCCGAAGAGGCGGGGACGGTCGCGCCGGCGGCGACGTCGACGCCCGCGAAAGCCAAGGACAAGAAACCGCAGGCCGCCGCGGTCGCGGGGTCGGTGAGCGAGATGTCGGAGGCCAATGTGGCCGCGGCGCGCGCGGCCACGAGTACCGAAGCGGATCTGTCCGGCGTGGACCCGGCCACCATCGGGCGCATCCTGGTGGTGAGCGAAGGCCGGGAAGTGCCGCTCGGCATCGGGGAGGGGGTTGACGTCCACGACGTGGCGCGCTGGGCGCTGACCAATGACGGCACCGCGCAGCGCCTCGCCTCCCAGGTCCTGGGCTCGAGCGCGAGCCACGTTGCGGGGGCGATCAATGTCACGGTCACCCGCGAGGTACGGGACAACCCGGACGGCACCAAGGACTTGCTGCTCAAAGCGGTCAAAGTGCCGGGCTACAAGGGCGGCGATGGCGGTCGGTGACCCGACGGGCTCGGTCGGGCGGCGCGCCCAGGCCACGCTCAGCGCGATCGAAACGGATCAACCCAACCCGGCGCTCGTGGCAGCCATCGCGCTGGCGGCGCAGGGCAACCGGATCGACCTGCTCGACGTCCTGCGCCAGGGGCGGGAGCTGCGCGTGGCCATCGTGCGCGGCGCCGCCGAGCGCCGCGCCGCGCAGGTGCTGCGGCGCCAGTTGGCCGCGCTCCCCGCAGTCCCAGGGCCGCGTGTGCCCACCGGGTTCTAGGTCGTGTGGGCGCGGCGAAGGCCTGCCTTCGCCGCGCCCGGGAGGCGCTAATGGACACGGCTGAGGCGCGCCGTTTCGCGGCGCTGCGAGTAGACGCTTCCTTGGAGGTGATCCAGGCGCTGGTGCCCCTGAACGTCGGGCGGGCTTTGAAGCATCTGAACCTGGCCCACGAGCGCCTGGTCCTGCTGAACCTGTACCAGCACTACTTCCCCAAGCAGTTCGCCCGCTCGACCGCCAGCCCGTACCTCGCGCCTGGCAACAACGGCTACAGCGAGGCTGAGGGCGAGTTTCTCCAGCTGGCTGGCCGGCACCTGTTCCCCATGGCGGAAGCGATGGACGCGGATGAGCGATTCGATGGCATCCCGATCGACCCGGTCGGTGTGCCATACGAAGTCCAGGATGACGGCGACCTGCCGTATGTCGTGCTGGGGGCGTGCGGTGGCGGGTTGGCGGATGCCTGGCCGGAGGCGTTCGCCCAGTGGCCGACCGACCTGCCGGGCCTGGATCCGGTGGTGCCACGGGGCGGGCTTGACACGGCCAAGCTGGAAGTGCTCTGCAACAAGCGCGGCGGGCTGTTCCGGAACGTGCCGATCGCCCTGAAAGTCTGCGCGCGCGACACCGGCAACTGGTTCATCGACACCGATGATGAGAACGGGATGGACGAGATGCCCCCGTGGAGCCTGGGAATGGTTGAAACACTCCGCGTCGAGTGGGCCCAGGCGGACCCGCTGCTGACCGCGACCAGTGATCTGGCGAAATATCTGCAGGCCGAGCCGGAGGCCATGATCGAGGTGGTCAACCTACTGAACGCGGCGGTGACGCCCGAGTCGCGGCGGTTGGCGTTGCGCGCACGGGGCGCGGTGAGGGCGGCTGATGACGAGGTCTCGGACAACGACGACGCCGAAGATGGCGACGACACCGAAGATAGCGACGACGCCGAGGATGGCGATGATGTCGAGGATGAGGATGGAGGTGAGGCCGGATGAACGATCAGGCACAGGCCGCCGGACGTCTGGACGCGCTGGATGACGGCTTGAATGCCAGCGCCGGACTGCTGTGGGTCTGCGAGGGCGACCAGATGATGTACGTCGAGCGGCGCGGCGATGGGCGGCGCGTGTACAAGATGGTGGAAGCCGCCGCCGTGGCGCAGGCCTTCAGCTGGCAGCAGATGGACACCGGCTGGCTGCCGCCAGGGCTGGTGCGCTGGGGGCGGGCGGGGGAGGGCTACTTCGGGGTGCTCCATATCCCGGCGGCGCGCTGGAAACTGCGGCTGGGGCGGTTGTACGGGCGCGAAGGCGGGGAGCGGATCATCACCGTCCACGCGCCCTTGCCGGAGAGCGTGCTGCTGGTGTGCGGCACGCGCGTGCAGGTATACGCCATCCCCGAGGGTCTGAAACCCAAGACCCGGCTGTTCTTTCCGCCGGTGCCCAACCTCTACGCGGACGGCGCGGTGTGTTTCGGCTCCAACCGGGTGGCGGCCATCCGCGAACCCCCCGACGTGCCGAAGATCTGGGAGCTGTTTGTCGCGGCGCCGTTCAATTCCGACATGGCCGGGGGGCGGTGCCGCTCGCATCCGGACGACGTCCGGCGGCTGCTGCTGGACCTGGGCGGGGCGGAGCAGTTCCCGTTGGATGAACTGGTCCCGTTCACGCGCCAGTATCGCGGGGGCCAAGCGACGCTGCAAGAGGCGCTGGATAGCCTGGCCGGGCTCGAGCGGGAGCGGGCGGACAGCCTGACGCTCGGCGAGCGACAACTGCTGTCGCCGGATCTCGAGATCCGCGCGGCCGCGGTGGCGGAAGCGCTGGCCGAGATGGAGCAGGCCGAGCAAGGGGACCAGGGAGGTGCATCGTGAACGGAATAGCCGAGGTAGACGGGCGCTACCTGCCCCAGGCCTGCCAGGTCCTGACCGCGACGGAAACGCTCGCGCCGATGAGCCTGCAGTCGCCGAATCTGATCGAGTATGTGGTCGCCGCCAACGGCCTGTTCGCGCGGGCGGTGCGGCGCGAGATGAGCGTCTGCCTGCCGCTATGGCTCGGGCGGATGGGCGGCGCTGCCCTGCAGCCGGTGGAACGGCACTTCCGGCTGGCCGGACCGCGGGTGCCCGAGCAGCTCGTGCGGGAGATGTTGGACGTGGCCCGGCGCGCCTCCCCGCCGGAGACCGAGCGGGGCGATGAAGCGCTCTTCTACCTGACTCTCGGGCCGGGCGGCTGGGCGCTGCACGTTCCGCCGCAGGAGGCCACCACGGTCAGCGTGCGAGCCATGCTGGAAGCGGGCGACCCGGCCTACAGCGAAGCGGTCCTGGAGGTGCACTCGCACCATTCCATGCCGGCGTTCTTTTCGACAGATGATGACCAGGAGGAAGCCGGTAAGTTCCGGCTGTTCGCCGTGCTCGGGCGGATCCACACCCGGCCCGCACTGGTGCTGCGCCTGGGCATGTGGGCCTATTTCTGGAACCTGAAGCCGAGACTGGTATTCGATCTGCCGCTCGAGGTGCACGATGGCTGGTCAGACCAAACTGACTGACAAGGACCGCGAGAAGCAGTGGCGGGCGCTGCACCGGACGCTGACACGCGCCACGGAGCAACTGAAGAGCGTCCGGCCGGGCGAGCTGCCCGCCGTGCTCGCCAAGGAATTGGATGAGATCTTCGAGCGGCAGTACGGGCCGAAGGCGGGCCCCATCTATTGGCAGCGGCTGGGGCGCGACCTGCGGCGAGCCACCGACCGGATGAAGCAAAAGCCCGACGAGGTGCCGCCGGACATCCGGAGCGTGATGCGCCGGGTCGGCAAGGTGTTCGACTCCCCGTACCCGTCTCTGATTGAGCTCCATCCGGCCCAGGTGCGGCTGCCGTCTTTCCAGCAGGTGCGGCTGGCGCTGGTGGGCTGCGGCGGCACGGGCAGTTGGGTGGCGCCGCAGTTGGCGCGGCTGGCTCGGCTGATTGGGGAGGAGCACGGCGTGCCGGTGTCGGCGGTGTTCGTGGACTTCGACACGGTCGAGCCGGCCAACCTGGTGCGGCAGAACTTCTGCGAGGCCGAACTGGGGCTGTACAAGGCCATGGCGCTGGCCCAACGCTACAGCGCGGCGTACGGGGTGGAGGTGACCGGCCTCACCAAGGCGCTCAAGCCGGAGGAGTTCATCACCACCTACATGAGCGCCGGCCAGGGTGCACTGAACGTGATCGTAGGCTGCGTGGACAGCCCCGAGTCGCGCGTGGACATCGCCCGCACGCTGGATGGGCATCAGGGCCGCGGCAACTGGACCTGGTGGCTGGACTGCGGCAACAGCCTGGACCGCGGGCAGGTGTACCTCGGCTCGGCGGCCAAGCTCGAGCACCTGGACAGCGCGTTCCCGCTGCCGGGCGTGTGCCTGGCGCTGCCCTCGCCAGCACTGACCGACCCCAAGCTGCTGGTGCCGGAGGCCGTGCCCGCCGGGCCGGCCGACTCCTGCGCCGCCATCGCGCAAGAGAGCCAGCAGTCGCGCTCGATCAATCAGATGCTGGCGGCGATTGCGGCCACGTATCTGTTCCGGCTGTTTCACGGGTCGCTGGAGTATTTCGCGACCTATGTGAACGCCGTGACGGGCGAGATGTGCTCGACGCCGATCACACTGGCGAACGTGGCGCTGGCGTGCGGCGCCGACCTGGCGCGGCTGGCCAAGCCGGTGGCGGCCGATGCCGTGGATTTCTACGACGACATTGAGGTGGAAGAAGCGCCGGACGACGACGATCACTAGCACGCCGCGCCGTCAGGCGATGGGCGGTGGGTCATCGCCGGCGCGCGGCCTGGTTATCGTTCGAGGTGAGCATGCCAAAAGTAGGACAAGCTGTCAGCAGACAACCCAAACGGCCGTTCAAAGGCCATGAGTACGAACAGGTAGGCGAATTCGAGTCAAACAGCACTCGCGGCTTGATGCACCACGTGTTCGTTCAAGTCGACCGGCGTCTGGACCCGGCGGAGCAGGTCGAGAACGCGGATCTGTACTGCGAGTGCATGGGCTGGCAGATCCCCAAGAATGGGCGGCGCACGTGCTCGCACGTGGAGCGGCCGGACATGGTGCGGGCGCTGGAGAACTGGAAACGGACCCATTGGACGGGCGAGGTCGCGCAGGCGACCCGGCGGGCGGCCGAGGCTGAGCCGTGGCTGCCGGATCTGCGCGCCCAATTCGGGCTTCCGGAGACCGACCCGGTTTATGTGCGCGAGGACCAGGGCGGCGTGGGACTGTATTGGGGCGACGAAAATCAGCGGCGGGTGCCGTCCAACGCGCGCCGCGAGGTGGCCCTCATCCGGCAGGCCATGGCGCGGTCGGATGAATCGCTGTTCTTTCCCTGGAGCATCGATGCCTGGCTGGAGAGCCACCCGGTCGGGGCGTGTCAGTTGGCCTGGGCGCCGGGACTGGGGTCCGCGCTGATCGGGGGGCGAACGGTGGCCTGCCCGGCGATCGCGGCGACGGTCGCCTGGGGTGATGCGGTCATGGGAGGGCTCGGCCTCGAGCGCGCCGAGGGCGATGAGGCCGGGCCGGGCATCCCGACGGTCGACCTGGGCGACCTGCCGCGGTCGAAGGAGACCCGGCAGGCGCGCTGTGCCGATGCACTCGGCGGCTATTGGCTGTGCGAGACCGTGCAGGTCTCCTGGCGCGAGCGGGGGCGCGAGCAGGTGGCCACGCTCACGGTCGAGGATTTTCTGCGGCGCGTGGGCCTCGACCCGGATGCTCGCCAGGAGGCGTTTTGGGAGCGGATGCGGCAGCTCCTGGGGGTGAGCGGGTTGGAAGTGACCGGCGGGAAGAATGAGGATGTTTCGCCCTACACGTTGTGGCGCTACCGGTCCTGTGACGGGCGTGAGAGCCAGTACCTGCTCCTGAACACGGCCCAGCACAGCCTGTGGTTCGGCACCGGCGGCTGGGAAGGCATCTCGAAGAACGTGCAGGACCTGGTTCGCATCGTGATCAAGACCGATGACGACGGCCGGCCGCTGCGCGCCAAGTTGGCCCTGGACCCGCGCAACCCGGTGCCGCTGGAGCACCCCGCGGCCGAGGCCGTGCTGGCCGTCGGAGCGGAACTGGCGGTGCGGCTGGGCTGCCCGCCGGACAGCGCGGCGGAAATCTGCCGGCTGCCGGACTGGGAGGGGATGCGCCAGTCAACTCTGATGGAGATGATCGCGGCGGGTGAGCTGCCCCAGGCGGAGGAGGCGGTGTGGCACCTCACGCCCGAGGGCCACGCCCTGCTCGCTTACGCCGTCGCGGTCCAGTCCTTCGCCATGCAGCGGGCCAATGAAGACCGGCCCGCTCCCGAGGCCAACGAACTGGTGGCGAAGGCGCTGGAGCGGATGGCCAGGCTCCTGCCGGAGGTCGGCGCGCCGCCCGAAGTGTCCGAGGACGGGGACGCCCGGCTAGACGTGCTGGACTGGCTGCTGTCGGTGCAGACCTGGCTGACGCGGCCGGAGGCGGCCACGCGTTTCGGCTCCGACGCGGCGCTGATCGTTTCAGGTGAGGTATACGCCTAGCGGAGGTCGAGTGACCCAATCGAATATGGACGAGCCGCCCAAGGTGGCGGTCCACGAACTGCCCGGCACCCATGTCGGGCAGTTTGTTTTAGGGGAAGGGACCGTGATCACCGAGCCGCCGGACCTGTTGGCGGCCCTGGACGTGATGACAGAAAACGGCGGCGGCTGCTTGTTCTGCGAGAGCCTGATCCCGCCGGCGGTGCTGATCGGGCTGGCGGGCGAGGAAATCTCGACCTACTGGCGCGACCGCGAGGAGGCGATCCCGATCATGGTCCGCTTCGGGCCAAAGCATGCGAACGGTCTACTGGTGGTGGTGATCGACCTGACCATCTTCGACACGTTGCGGCGGCACCCTCTCGTGGCGACCGCCTACGTCAACCCGTACGACTCGGCCTCGCATGAGGCGCTGTGCCAGATCCTGCAAGCCGAGCAGGTGCAGGTGCTGGCGTTGGACGGGCACACCGTCCGCCGGCGGCTGAACGTGTCGCTGAACGGGCAACTCAACCGCATCACCAAGGATTTTCTGATCGACATGGTGCCCAAGCTCGCGGCTCCGCCGCAGGCGGCCTGGCTGGCGGCGCTGGCCAAGGTCCGCGCGGACTGGGAGCGAACGACTGGGGACGACCACAAGGAGAACCAATGACCAATTGCTTTACGGATTTGCGGGGCCAGGTCGAGCACCTGGAGCATGAGCACTATCGGACCGAGGGGACGCGGGTGTTCCAGGCGCAGTGCGCGACCTGGCTGACCAACTGGCGCGGCACGCGGTTCACCCCCGAGGCGGCCACGCTGGATTACTGCGAAGGCTTCTACTTCCGGGCGGTGGTCGATGCACCCGTGGAGGACGTCCGGCTGGAGCTGTCGGTCGACATGGAAAGCTGCCGGCCGATCCTGACGGTGCTGTGCGACGGCTGGAGCGTCCTGGGCGCGGAGGCCGACGGCTGCCAGACCGAGCTGCCGCTGGACCCGGCGACTGGCCTGGCCGAGCCGTTGTCGGTGGACTACATCGACCATCTGCGCGGCTTCATTCACGACCGGCACATCGCCGCGCACCTGACGCTCGCGGGGCAGCCGGCATGAGCACGCCTCCTGTCACCGAAGCGCGGCCGGAGGCCGCCGCTCCGAACCGGGGCCTGGCGGCGCTCGACCGGTTGCTGATGCCTTTCTTCCAGGTGGCGCTGCGCCTGGAGCTGATGCGCCCGGACAGCTCGTGGGTCTGGCGGCGCGTGGCCATCTGGTTGGTGGTCATTGTCGCCATCGGCGCAGTGATTGGCTTCGGCCTGGCGCTGATTCATATCGGCTGAGCCATGCCGACGAAACGCATCAGCGCGACGGACACCGTCCAGGAGGCGATGAGGCTCGCCCAGGTCACCCAGGAGACGGGCATCGGGCATGTGGTCCGCATCCCAACCCCGCTGGACCGGGCGCAGTATGAGGCGGTGGACGCGTTTCTGAGCCGCTTCGGCGGGAAGTGGAATCGCAAGCTGCGCGGCCACGTGTTCCCGGTCGGCACGGACATGAAGAAGATCGTGGGCGGCGTGGCAGCTACCGGCGCGGCCGAAGTGGAGGCGGAGGATTTCATTCCAACGCCGGCCGAGATTGCGGCGATGGTGATCCGGCACGCCCGGATCGAAGCCGGCATGCGCGTGCTGGAGCCCTCGGCCGGGATCGGCGGAATCGCTGACGAGGTGGTCCGGCAACTGAACTGGAAACCGGCCGACATCGACGTGTTCGAGTTGAACGACCAGCGGCGCGCCGTGCTGGCCGGGAAGGGGTATGCGGTCCTGGGCAGCAATTTCCTGGACTACGTGTCGGAGCCGCGCTGGGACCGGGTGGTCATGAACCCGCCATTCCTGCGCTCCGCATGGGCGGCGCATGTGATCCACGCTTTCGCCTGCCTAGCCCCGGGCGGACGCCTGGTCGCGATCGTCTGCGAAAACCTGTCGTTCAGCAAAGACAAGGCGGTGCAGGCTTTCCGCGCGGATCTGCTGCACCCGCACGGGCTGCTGGACGAACCGCTGCCGGCCGATGCGTTCAAGGCCAGCGGCACGGGCGTCAACACGCGGCTGATCGTGCTCAAGAAGCCCGGTGAGGGCAGTGCGGCGCCGCGGCCGACCGTGCCTCAACCCTTGGCGGCGGCGGTCACAGCCCCGCCCGCACCGGCGCCCCGCGGCCCGGAGCCGGCGGAAGCCCCCACGGCGGTCGAGGCCGCGGACGTGGTCGATCCGGCCAAGTTCGCTCAACTCTCCCTGTTCTAGGAG
>Ga0070730_10002010_pt1 | contig 18840 bp, 13 predicted proteins | sample Coa_R1_3_FD_66447 | JGI IMG/M metagenome (GOLD analysis project Ga0070730, IMG submission 66447) | Surface soil microbial communities from Centralia Pennsylvania, which are recovering from an underground coalmine fire - Coalmine... | ecosystem: Environmental > Terrestrial > Soil > Unclassified ... | reverse complement strand
GCGACCAGCACATCTTCGTAGTGCGAGCGATTGAAGATGCCGATATCGCCGAGTTGCGGAATGGCACGATGGACGCGCCAGAGAAAGTCGTGGGAGGCTTCCTCGGGGGTCGGGACCTTGAAGGGCGTCACCCGGCATCCCTGGGGGTTGAGACCCGTCATCACGTGCCGGATGGTGCCGTCTTTCCCGGCACCGTCCATTCCCTGGAGCACGACCAGGAGGGCATGTTTGCGCTCGGCGTACATCACGTATTGGAGCGCGTCGAGCTTGCGGATGCTCTCGATCAGCTCCTTCTCCATTCGCGCGTCCTTCTTCCAGCCGTGGGTGTCGGCGGGGTCCCACTGATCGAGTGATACGATGGTTCCAGGAGGGACTCGGAGCTTCTTGGATAGCGACATCGGCTTGCTCGGGCGGAGGAAGGGAGAACATATTCACCGGGTCCCTCCGGCACAAACCATGAAAGGACTTCAGATGCGACGGATGTTGATCACCACGGCGCTCCTCGGCACTCTCGCCGCGTGCGGCAAGCAGGACAAGGGGACCGCGACTCAGACCGCTCCCGCTGATCCGGCGGCCCTGCTCAATCCGGCGTCACCGGCGATGACCGCGCAAGCGCCTGCCACCTATCGCGCCAAGTTCGAAACATCGGCCGGCGATTTCACCATTGAAGTCACCCGCGCCTGGGCGCCCCTCGGCGCCGACCGCCTCTACAACCTGATCAAGGGCGGGTTCTACGACGGCGACCGGTTCTTCCGGGTGGTCCCGGGCTTCGTCGTGCAATTCGGACTCAACGGCAATCCCGCCGTGAGTGCGGCCTGGCGGCACGCGAACATCCAGGATGATCCGGTGGCGCAGCACAACAACACCGGCACGATCGTGTTCGCGACGGCGGGCCCGAACACGCGTACCACGCAGCTCTTCATCAATTACGCGGACAACCTGCGGCTCGACGGGATGGGATTCGCGCCGCTCGGCAAGGTGGTCGACGGGATGGATGTGGTGACGAAGATTTTCCCCGATTATGGGCAGACACCCGATCAGAGTCTCATCGAAAGCCAGGGGAACGGCTATCTGGCGCAGGCGTTCCCGAAGCTCGACTACATCAAACGGGCGACGATTCAGTAAATATGGCGGATACCAGAGTTCCGACCGCGCCGTGTTCGAAGTGCGGTCGGCCGGTGGCGGAGACCGCGAAACGCTGCTTGTACTGCGGGGCACCGCAGTACAAAGCGGCGCCCGGCACTCCGGAGCGGGCGGCGGAAGAGGCGGCGGCGCTGGAGGAAGAAAAGAAGCTGGCGCGGCAGGCGGCGCTCTATCGTGCCGGCGTCGGCATGGCAAAGGGAGAGGCAACGCCGGACCAGGGCGCGGGCCTGCTCAAAGCCCTGCTCATGCTCTTCGTGAATCCGATCTCTTCGTTCAAGATCTTGCGGAAGATCTTCAGGCCCTGAGGGCGGCCTCGAGCCGATCGAGCTCTTCCACCAGGCCGTCTCCGAAGTAGAAACGCAGCTCCTCTCGAACCCCGCGGTACACCGTGGGGCCCGAGTCGAGGCAGATCAGGCTCGAGTCGAGCACCTCTTCCGACAACCCCAGCTCGTGGCCTTCCCACGTCAGCGGGAAGAGGCAGTCGACGATGGACTTGAGGTCGTGATAATCGACGCCGGCGGCGAGCGCGTAGGCGTGGATCTGGCATCCGCGTGCGCTCCGGTTGAGGAAGACACAGGCGCCATTCTCGACCGCAGTGCGGTCGGAGCCGCCCCCGGGCATGGACTCATCGGGGGTGGCATCACCCGTGAACCAGCGGCCGCGGGAGACGCCGGAGAAGGTCTCGAGCGCATCGGCGTGCTTCTGCAAATTCTCGCGGACCCGCCAGTCGTAGTCCACACCGTACGAGCAGCATTGGTCGTGGCAGAACGAGCATTCGAGGCAATGGGTGAAGTACTGCCTCGAGAAGATGGCGGGATCGACGGCGGCGATGACCGGCGCGCCGTAGCGGCAGGGGTAGGATTGCGAGAGGGCGCTGACGGTCACACGAACAAGTTGCCAGGGGCCAGGGGCCAGGGGCCAGGGGTCGGGGGCCAATGGCTCGGACCTTGGAACCCACCGGAAGGAAGGGGCGTACTGAATCTCATGAAACCTCGACTCGCTCGAGTGTTGCTGGGGGTCGCATCATTCCTGCTGGCATCGCGAGCGGACGGCCAGACGGCTCCCGGCTACCGCTACACCTTCACCTTCTCCGGTGACGGCACCGATCCGGTTGCGGGCACGACCTGGGCTTCCGGCGAGCGCTCCCGTATCGACATCGATGGGCAGTCGGATCCCCAGTACATCCTGGTGGACAACGCGGCGCATACCGTCACGCTGGTATACCCGGACCGGAAAGAGTACTCCGTCGTGTCGGACACGACGTTTCAGCGGCTGGTGGGTACCGTCCTGGCGTCACTCCCGGTCGTGAACATCACCCTCTCGGACACCCAGGTATCCGACACGGCCTTCGGCAGGGGAGACGTGATTGCGGGACACCCGACCGACCGGTACCAGGTGACCCAGGCGTTCACGGTGTCGGTGGGGGCGTTCGGATTTCAGGCGATGGGCATGCGCCAGCGGGTCACCACCGAGTACTGGATGGCGCGCGACCTGAAGCTGCCCTCCAATCCGCTGGTCACCCTGCTCGCGCAGCTCACGACGGTGCTGGCGCAAACTGACCGGGATTTCGCCCACCGGTCCGCGGTCGCCATGCGCCCCGTCGTTCGGGGCACGCCCTTGCGGGTGGTCGTGCACTCCGAGACCAGGTCGGGAGACAAGAACGAGGTCACCCAGAAAACCCAGACTCTCCAGGTGACCTCGATCGCGCCGGCGTCGGTGGATCTGAGCCGGTTTGTCCTGCCGGCCGGGTACACGCAGAAGGATCCCCAGTTCACAGGGAAGATCTTCTGAGCCCTCAGCTGATGGCTGGTGGCTTGCTCCCCCTCCGGCCCCCATCTAGCTTTCTCGACCCGCCCTGGTGGTGAAACTGGTAGACACGCTGTCTTGAGGGGGCAGTGCCGCAAGGCGTCTCGGTTCGAATCCGAGCCAGGGCATCCGCAATACTTTCTTCATGAAGTCTTCAAAAGGGCAGCGTTACCTTGCCGCCCCCGATGCTCGTTCCCAAGCTCGTCACCACACTCCGCGGGTACACCCGCGATCAGCTCACGGCCGACCTCATTGCCGGCGTCATCGTGGGGATCGTGGCGCTGCCGCTCGCCATCGCCTTCGCGATCGCCTCCGGGGTCACTCCGGAGAAGGGCTTGTACACGGCCATCGTGGGCGGCTTCCTGATTTCGGCGTTGGGCGGTTCGCGGGTGCAGATCGGCGGCCCCACCGGTGCGTTCGTGGTGGTCGTCTACGGGATCGTCCAGCGCTATGGTGTCGAGGGGCTGACCATCGCGACCCTCATGGCCGGCTGCATCCTCGTGGTGTTCGGGCTGGTACGAATGGGCGGGGTGATCAAGTTCATTCCCTATCCGGTGACCCTCGGTTTCACCGCGGGCATCGCGCTGATCATCTTCTCGGGCGAGGTCAAGGATTTTCTGGGCCTTCGGATGGGACCGCCCCCCGCCGACTTCATTCCCAAGTGGCGGGCCCTCGTGGCCCACCTCCCCTCGGCCAACCCCTGGGCCGTCGGATTGTCCGTGGCGACGGTGCTGATCATCCTCCTGTGGCCCCGCGTCAGCAGGCGCATCCCCGGCGCGTTCGTCGCGCTCATCGTCACCACGGTCGCCGTGCGGTGGGGCGGGATCCCCGTCGAGACGATCGGGTCGCGATTCGGCCATATCGATGCCGGGTTCCCGAGCCCGCAGATCCCGTTCGTGACGCTCGACACCATGCGGGGACTCATCGGCCCTGCGTTCACCATCGCCATGCTGGGGGCGATCGAGTCGTTGTTGTCGGCGGTCGTATCGGACGGCATGATCGGAGGGCGGCACCGGTCCAACATGGAGCTGGTCGCCCAGGGAGTCGCGAACCTCGCGTCTCCGCTGTTTGGCGGGATTCCGGCGACGGGGGCGATCGCCCGCACCGCGACCAACGTGAAGAACGGCGGACGCACGCCGGTTGCCGGCATGACCCATGCGTTGACCTTGCTGGTAATCACCGTCTTCTTCGGACGGTGGGCCGCGCTGGTACCGCTCGCGACGCTGGCCGGCATTCTGGTGGTCGTGTCCTATCACATGAGCGAGTGGCGGTCATTCCGGATGGAGCTGCGGGCTCCCCGCAGTGATCTCCTGGTTCTGCTCACGACGTTCGGTCTCACCGTGGTCGTCGATCTCACGGTGGCCATCGAGGTGGGCATGGTGCTCGCCGCCTTCCTGTTCATGCGCCGGATGGCCGAGGTGGCCAACATCAGGGTGCTGACCCACGAGTTTGCCGATCCGGCGAACGACGACGAGGGAGATCCGAACGCGATTCAGCGGCGGCAGGTGCCTGCCGGCGTCGAGGTGTACGAGATCAGCGGGCCATTCTTTTTCGGCGCGGCGGAGACCTTCAAGGACCGGCTGTCGCAGATCGCGGGGAAGCCGCAGGTCCTGATCCTTCGCATGCGACACGTGCCGGCCATCGACTCAACGGGCCTCAACGCCCTCCGCGATCTCGTCCGCCGTTGCCGCCAGGAAGGCACGTTCGTACTGCTGTCGGACGTGCATTCACAGCCCGTAGTGGCTCTGGAGCGTTCGGGCCTCTACGGTGAACTGGGGGAAGCGAACGTCACGGGCAACATCGATGACGCGCTGAACCAGGCCCGTGCGCACCTCGGTCTTCCCGCGGTCCCGAAACCGGCCTTCGCGGCGCCCACGGTGGCGCGGGAAAGCGGCGAGGCACGGGTACGCCCTTAGCGCTTCCAGACGTTGTTCTCGCGCCGCACATCCGGAAACAGCTGATCGGGATCGATCTCCACCCGCGTGATTTCGGGCAGCGTCGCCACCCGAATACGCGCGCGCCGCGACCCGCCGTTGGCCCACCAGGCGTCGACCGGAATGTCCACCCGCTGCACCGTGCCGTCGCTCCTGGTCACCGCCAGGGGCACCGGCATCGGTGCCAGGCCCATGTCGCAGATCACGATCTCGGTCGAGTCGCCCCCCCCGACGGCGATGACGGAATCGACGCCCTGATCGAGGGGCCAGCCGTGGTAGAACCAGGTGGTGAAGAACCAGGACAGGTCGCGTCCCGTACCGGCGCTCATCGCGTTGAAGAAGTCGTACGGCTCCGGGTGTTTTCCGGCCCACTCGCGGCCATACGCTACGAATGAGCGGTGGAACGCGTCATTCCCGACGAGACCGCGCAACGCGGCGAGGATCTGCCCGGTCTTGTTGTAATACATGGTGAAATAGAGGTCCTGGGGGAATTCGTCCCCCGGCACCATCAAGGAGTGGTCCTGGCCCGCGCGCGCCGCGCGCGTGTAGCCGGCGCGCTGACCTTCCTCGGAATCGTTCGGCCGGCCGCCCCGCCGTGGCGCGCCGTAGAGCACCTTCATCCCCTGCGCCACGTCGAATTGCGTGAAACCCTCGTCCATCCAGGGGAACCGCGTCTCGTTCGACCCGGCCTGCATCGGGAACCACATGTGCCCCGTCTCGTGCATCAGGTCCCCCGCGAGCGAAAGCGTGTCGGCCCAGGGCTGCATCAGCGTCATCATCGGATATTCCATTCCTCCGCCGTCCAGCACGCCCTCCATCGAGCTCATCTGCGGCCACGGATACTTCCAGAGATACGCCGACATTTGCTCGATCGCGTCGCGGGTGTAGCGTGCCCCGCCCACGCGCCAGGCGGCCGCCGGGGCGGTGAGCCGGAAGTAGCTCGAGATGTTGACGGTATCGCGTCCCGAATCGATGAGCGCCCGCGTCTGGTCCCACGCGTACTGATCGCTCGAGCCCCACGCGAAGTCCCGGACGTCGTTGGCCACGTAGTGCCACGTGGCGGTGGGACCCGACGCGGCGAATGCGCCGGCGGCTCCCGGACCCGGCGTGAGCACCCGCACGACCCGTCCGGTCCGGCGGGCCACGGCGACGCTGTCCCGTGCCGCTTTCGACAGCACGCTTTCCGGGTTCATCAGGGTGCCGGTGGCGCCGACCACCCAGCCCCGCGGTACCGTCAGCCGTGCGTCGTAGTCGGCGTGGTCCATGTACAGCTCGGCTTCCAGGAGGTACGGATCCGCCACCCAGCCGTCGACGTCGTCGTACACGGCGATTTCCGGATACCAGTAGCCCTGGAAGTAGACGTGTCCGTCATGCCCCTCGCGTCCATCGGCCGGCGCCGGAGCGGGCGAGTAACTCCAGTTCACCTCGAGCCGGAGTGAGTCTCCCGACTTGAGCGGCGTGCCCAGGGGGATCCACATCACGGTGCCGTCGACGACGTACTGGCCGGGCTGGGGAGGCTGCTCCGGGGGCGCCGTGATCGGCACCGCCGCGGGCCGGGGTTCGAGGACCAGAGCACGGCCGTCGAGGGAGACCCGGCTGAGGGTCACCCCGCCGGTGATGGGTACCGGCTGGCGCCGAGGGACGCCGGGCGCGAACACGTTCTGGCGCAGATGTACCGCGATCCGATCGAGCGCATCCGGAGCATGGTTCACGTATACGACCGTCTCCCGCCCGGTCACCCGATTGTGGATGGGGTCGAGCGTCGCGGCGATCTGGTAGCGAGGATGCTGGACCCAGTACTTCGGTCCCGGGGCACCGGTGCGGGTCCGAGTGCCGTTCGCCACGGCGCGGGTGAATCCCGGCGTTTCGTAGACCGGGCCGGGCAGCGGGCGGGGACCCTGGGCCGTCACCGTGGGATCCACACTGGGGGCGGGGCGGGTCTGCGACGACAACGACATGGCTGTCGCAGACAGGAACGCGAGCGAAAGTACGGCGATGCGCACGACGCCTCCTCAAGAAGGGTTCCACCGGTGCCACCTTAATTTGACGGGGTCGCTCTCCGTCTGCACTATCCCTGCCGCTCATATGCCATCATTCGCGCCCCAAAGAGGTGCGGCTGCGGCAGTCCTGCTCGGCCTCGCCGTGGTGACCTGCACTCGTGACCTCGACGCGCCCAGAATTCCAGCGCGCATCGAGCTCGCGCCGCGCTTCGTGACTGGCGCCACCCCTCCGGGGAACGCGCTGGCGGTCGACCAGGTCCGGGCCCAAGTGGTGCGCCACTCGACGGCGGAAGTCGTCGTCGACAAGACCTACCCGTTCGCGTCCGGGACGTCTCTTCAACTCAGCATCAGCTTCTCCCTGACCCAGCCGACCGACACGTTCGACGTCTTCCTGGACTACGAGCGCGGTACCGAGACCTTGTTCAGCGGATCGCAATCGGTCGTGGTGACGGGAGGCGTGACGCCGGCGCCGGTCCCGCTTCCCGTGGGATACGTGGGACCGGGCAAGGGCGCCACGAGCATGACCATCGGCCCGCGTGATACCGTCCTCACCTCGGGCGATCCCTTGCAGCTGCGCCTCACGGTGCTCGACACGGCGACCCCCGATTCGCTCTACGTCGGCTGGGGAACGAATTCCGGCGGCGTCACGGTCGATCCTGCCGGGCGCCTGGTCGCGTCCATCACGCGGGGGACCGTGACCGTCCGTGCCATATCTCCGGCGCCCCCCGGTCTGCGCGACTCGACCACCGTGCGCATCGTCCCGAAGCCGGCCGCCATGGTGAAAGTCTCCGGCGACGGCCAGACCGGCGTCGCGAGCCAACCGCTGCCGCTGCCGCTGGTGGTGCAGGTGAACGGTTCCGATAACCTCGGAGTGCCGGGCGTCACGGTGACGTTTGCGGCACTCTCGGGCGGTGCGGTGGACAGTGCCCAGGTGGTGACCGACTCGCTCGGTCGCGCCTCCACCGGTGTCACCCTCGGCCCGTCGACGGCGGCGCAGAGTTTCTCGGCGACCGCCGGCGCGTTGTCGGTCACCTTCGGTGCCACGGGGAGTGCGGCGCCCCCCAAGACGTGGACTGGCGCCGTCTCGAGCGATTGGGGCACCGCGGGGAACTGGAATCCGGCGGGAGTTCCGACCGCCACCGACAGCGTCATCGTACCGCCGGGCACGGCCAATTCGGCGGTGATTCGCGCAGCCGCTTACGCGGTGGCCGGTCTGTCGATCCAGTCTGGCGCGATCGTCACGATGGATACCGCGTCGCTCCTGGTGAACGGATCGTTCACACAGGCCGGCACGTTCACGGACCCGAGCGTCTCGAGTGCCCTCTCGCTGAACGGAACCGGAAAGACACTCGCCGGGTCGATCCCGATCCTGGCCACGACGGTGAGTGGGACTTACGCCGTGACCGGCAACGTGCTGGCGTCGACGCTGCAGGTGACCGGCGGCCTTACGCTGGGCGGCCACACGTTGACGACGACCGGGGCCTTCGGCACCGCGGGGACCGGCGTGATCACCATGACCAACACCGCGGATTCGCTGGTGGTGCAGGGGACGGCCGCCTTCGCCGGCGGAGTGGAGACGGGGCACTTGACCGCCGGCACGTTCGTGCTCGCCGGGAACTTCGCGGTGACGGTGCGCAGCGGGTTTGATGCCGGCCCCTCTCACCTGACCGTCTTCAACGGGTCCGCGACGCAGAGTGTGGCGGTCTTCGACACGACGCACTCGAACCAGTTCGGGTCCGTGGAATTCCGGAACAAAGTGGGCGTGGTATTCGACCAGCTGACCGGCGTCAACGGCAACGCCCGACTCGATACCAGCGCAGTGGTCGCGAGCACGGACACCACGTACGTGGGCGGGGGCATGGCCTTGAATGGCGGCCTGACCACCTTCCCGGCGAGCCTCCTCAGGGTCGGGGAGCTGTGGGTCAATACGACCTTCAATGCCGGCGGGACCTACGCGGTGACGGCGACGATTTTTACCGGGAACGGTCAGACGGTTCCCACCGGCGTGACTTTCCCATTCCTGTACTGCAATGGCGCCAATGTATCGGTGGGATCGGGGGTGACGGTCGGGACCCAGTTTGCGGTTCAGGCGGGGACCACCACGCTGAGCGGCGACTTCTCGGTTCCGGCGAACACGTTCATCCAGTTCACCGGCAAGCTCGTGCTGAACGGCCACGCGTTTTCCACCGGGGGCGATCTGTCGGTCACCCAGAGCGGTCTGCTGCAGATGACCAATGCGGCAGACAGCCTGTACGTCTTCGGGAACGCGTTCTTCGAGGGCGGGAACGAATCCGGGCTCATGACCGCCGGGTTGTCGTTGTTCTTCAACAACTTCACGGAGGGGAGCGGAGACCCGCAGGCGTATGCCCCCTCAGGATCTCACATCGACGTGTTCGTGGGTGGCGGGACGCAGACCATCACGTTCGGTCACCCGGGCGGCGCCGGCGCCTCTCACTTCCAGGGGTTTGCGGTCGACAATCCCCAGGGTGCGCTGCACATCGCCTCGGACGTCTATCTCATGGGCGGGTACGCCTACGTGGCCGGGGTGCCGAGGATCGTGCATGGGAGCGGACAGGTGGTTCACTATGCCAGCCTGAACGTTACAGGTGTGACGTTCGACAACGTCGCGATCACCTACGACGCGGCACTCGGCGGGAACAACCTGATCGCTCTCGACTCGGTGACGTTCGAGAACTACAACGTGAACGCCGCTACGCCGCTGATTGCCATCTCGAGTCCCGGCAACACCGGCAGTCCGGGCACGCCATTCGTGTTCAGCAACCTGAGTTTCCTCACCAACATCACGTCGAATGCCGGAAGTGGTCACTATCTCAGCGTCACGAACACCGGCGCGGCCGGCGCCCTCATTCTCAATGTTTCGGCCAACCTCCCGGCCGGCGAAGGGCTCGCCCATACGGTACAAGTGGGGAGTCCGACGGTCACCTGGCCGTAGGGCCTAGCTTACGGCGTTGGGACGCGCGAACCGGGCCAGCGCAGGAGCGTCGAGCCGCGGACCCTGATAGGCTGTGACCTCGCCGAAGCGACGTCGCGCTTCCCAGTCCGCGCGAGCGGCCGCGATTTCGTCGGGAGTCCGGGCGACGAAGTTCCACCACATCAGGATGGGTTCCGGAAACGGGGGGCCGCCGATCAGGAGCAGGCGGCCTCCCTTTACGCTTTTCAGGGCGATGGTCGTCCGCCGAGTGCCGAGATAGTAGAGGCGCCGCGGTTCGAGCTCCTGGCCGTCGAGCTCGGCATCTCCCGCCAACACCAACAGGGCATGTTCGAAGGCGGGTTCGACCGCGAACTCCGTTTGCTGCTTCGGATGAACATCGAGATCGGCCCCCACGAGCGTCGTATCGAACTTCCCGGGGGAGGTCCCCCCCGCCAGCGACCCGGCAAACACCTGAATGGCCGACCCCGGCGTCTCGATCAACGGGACACGCGGGATGCTTTGGAATGAAGGCGCTTCGTTCCGCCTGGCCTCCGGAAGGGCGACCCAGAGCTGCACCCCATTGAGCTGCCCGCTGTTCGACGCCGGCGTCTGCTCGGCGTGCGCGATCCCGCGCCCCGCGGTCATCAGATTGACGCCGCCGGGACGACCGGTCGCCTCGGAGCCGAGGGAGTCGTCATGCAGGATCTCTCCCTCCAGGAGCCAAGTGACGGTTTGCAGGCCGATGTGCGGATGGGGCGCCACGTCCATCGGCCGTTCGGCGCCGAAGGACAGGGGTCCGAATCGGTCGAGGAAACACCACGGTCCGACCATCCGGCGGTCGCGGATCGGGATGGCGCGGGTCACCTTGAGGTTCCCGAGCGATACGTCGCGATTGGGGTAGGACTCGAAGGTGTGATGCGGTGCCCCCAGTGCAATGCACTGCTCGGCGGCGACCTGGCTCGAGAGCGTCAGGATGCACTCTCCCGCATCGGCTTCAGCGCGCGCGCCCAACGGGCGAGCTCCTTGAGCAGGCCCTGCGCCGGCCCGTCCTGCACGCTCCCCGGGTCGAAGAGGCCGGTCTCCTTGTTGATGTATTGAGTGAAGAAGGGGATGGCGACCATTTCCATCATGGGCATCATTTTCAGGGCCGTCGCGGTCTGCTTGAGCATCTGCACGCTTCGCGTACCACCCGAGACCCCGCCGTAACTCACAAATCCCACCGGCTTGTACGCCCACTCCTGGCTCAAATAGTCCAGCGCGTTGAGAAGGGAGGGCGGCGCGCTGAAGTTGTACTCTGGCGTGACGAATACGAAGCAATCGGCCCGGTCGATGGTTGCGCTCCAGGCCTTCGTGTGCTCGTGTTCATACTGACGGAACCGCGGGTGGCGCGGCTCGTCGAGCATCGGAAGATTCACCGCCGCCAGATCGATCAATTCGACCCGGTAGCCGGCGTGGACCGCCACCTGCTTCATGAACCACGCCGCCACCAACGGACCCTTTCGCTCCTGCCGGGTACTGGCGACGATCACGTGCAGCGCGAGCAGATCACTCATGACGTTCAAACTACACCTTATGCAGGGAGTGCAACCGTGAGGCTGGCCTGGTTCGTGTCGTTCGTGCTGACCCCGGGGGTGCTGACCGCTCAGGTCGCCCCTCATCCGTCCGTCGACACCATCGTCGCGCGCTATCTGGCGGCGCGAGGGGGCGCCACCCGGATCCGGGACACCAGAACCATCCGGCTGGTCGGCCATATGGAACTCGGGCAGGGCGCCGACGGCATCGATACGATCGAGATGGCGCGGCCGGGGCGAATTCGGACCACCGTGCACCTGGCCCAAGGGACACTGGTGCAGGCCTACGACGGGAAGACGGTGTGGGGAATCGAGCCGTTCAACGGCGACCGCACCCCGCACGTCGCCGATGCCGGGACGGCGAAGAACGTGATTGCCGGCGGGGACATGGACGGCCCGCTCCTCGACTCCAAGGCTCGAGGCATTCAGGTCTCGCTCATCGGGCTTGATACGGCCCAGGGGAGGCCTGCCTGGGCGTTGAAGGTGGTGCGGCCCGACTCGACCGTCGACACGTACTACATCGACACGGCCTCGTACGGTCTCACGCGCTGGCAGGGGCGTCGGGGACAGGGCGGCGAGCCGGTGACCTACGAGACATACTTTCGCGACTACCGCCGATATGGCGGGATGCTGTTCCCCTGCCGGCTCGAGTCTCACACCCTCGGCCGGCCCGGGAGTCAGCTGATCGTCGTGGATTCTGTAGCCGTGGACCTGCCGGTCTCCGACGATCGCTTCACGATGCCCGCTCACTGACCACCACGCCGAACCTTGCCTTGAGCTCCCGGGCGCCGGGCTGCCCGACAAGAGCCAGGCCTAGTACAGGCCGACCTTGCCCTTCACCGACTCGATGATCTTCACCGGGTCGTAGCCGATGCCTTGCCTGAAAACCAGCGTGACCTTCGCGATATCGTTGATGTCGGCCGCGGGATTGCCGTCGATGACGACGAGATCGGCCTGCTTGCCGACGGCGATCGAGCCGATGCGGTCCGCCCGGCCGAGGTAGGTCGCCCCGTTCAGCGTGCAGATCTTGATGGCTTCGAGAGGCGTGAAGCCGCTGCCCACCAGCAGCTCCGCCTCGCGCTGATCCGAGTATCCGGGAATCACGCCACCGCCGCCCGTGGGATCGGTCCCGGCGATCAGGAGTCCACCGGCGCGCGCGAACGCCAGCTCCATCGTCCGGTCGAGCGCCAGGAGCTTCTTGAAGCGTGTACTGGTGTCTCCCGAGATCCGGTTGTAGCCCTGCTCGTACTGGGCCTTCAGGATCGGGTCGAGCACGTCGGTTCCGGGCGGGAAGGGCTGTCCGGGCGTGAACGTTTCGAACACGGTGAGCGTCGACGTCACGGCTACGTGGTGCGCGACCAGGTACTGCACGAGGGATGTGAACTCCGGGGACTTGGGATCCACGGTCGCGAGCGCGTTCATCCCCGGGTTCTGGCCGGGGCACAGGTCCGGCTGTTTGTCCTTCACAAAATCCGTCGCGACGAAGAATCCATGCTCCAGGTCGTCGATCCCTGCGTCGGCGGCTTCGCGGTACGTCACCGAACAGAGATGGCCGGTGATCTTGAGCCCACGCTTGTGGGCTTCCCGCACCGCGGCCCGCAGCTCGGGACGGGTGATGTTCATGTACGCCTTGAACGACGTGGCACCCGCGTCGGCCCAAAAGGCGACAAAGCGTTGGGCGTCCGCGGAGTCTTTCAGCGCATACATCTGCGTGAATGGAGAAGGACCGTTGACGTACGGCGCGGTGGCATCGATCCACGGGCCCAACGCCGTACCGGCCTTGATCGCCGCGGCCAGGTTGAGGTCGGCGTAGCCGCCGACATTCCCGGCCGTCCGCATCGTCGTGACTCCACCCGCCAGGTAGAGCCGCGAGAAGCTCACGTAGTCGGCACCATAGACACCCGGCCCGGTCGGGTAGTAGAGGTGCTCGTGCATCATCACGAGACCCGGGATCACGGACTTGCCGGTGAGGTCCAGGACTTGCGCCCCGTCCGGCACTTTGATGGAGGCGGCGCTCCCCATCGCAACGATGTTGCCGTCCCGAATGATCAACGTCTGATCATCCTTGGGGGCGGCTCCGGTGCCGTCGATGACCCGAACATGCGCCAGGGCGACCACCGTCGTGTCCACGGAGACGTACTGGTGAACATTCGGGGCCAGGGTGGGGCGTTGCACCGCCGCGAGTGCCAGCAGCAGGAGTGGCGTCATGGAATTCTCACCTCCGGTTGTCCTGCGGCCTTCCGCTTCGTGTTGAGCGCCGCCAGCGCTGGGCCCGATAGCGCCGCCCAACGCCGCATCACGTCGGTCCGCTCGCCGCGGGCTTTCGTGCACGCCGCGACTTCTCCCGCCGAGGGCGCGACATCGGCGCCCTGCATGGCCATGGCCGCTCCGAGCAGATCACCGCTCGCGGACTGCAGGGTCACCGGGCCCTCGCCGCCACCAAAGCGACGGAAGCCTCCGCGGCCACCGCCACGCCCCCCCGGTGGAGGGGCGAGCGAATCGACGCGGGCCTTGAGCACCGCCGCGTCTCCTGCTCCCGCGGCGTCGAGGGCCGCCGAGAGCGCCCGCGCTCGATCGTAGGCCGACCGTACCTCTACCGCACCCTCATACATCTCCTTCGACAGGGCCGCGAGCTTCGCGAGGCCCAATTGTGGGGTCTTCACCCTGGGATCGAGCCGGAGGGTGATCGGCTGCGTGTACTTCATCCCGTCCACCGTCAGCCGCACCGTGTAGGTGCCGGGGGGCGCCCAGGGGCTGTTGACCGCGGGGTAGGTGTGGTGGGGAACGGCGGCACCGTTGTCGTCACCGGGGCCGCGGGGACCTACGGGGTCGTATTGCAGGTCCCATGTGAACCGGTGCATGCCGGCGGCCGTCGACAGCCGCTGCAGCGGGGCCGCCCAGTAGAGCGGCACCGAGCAGTCGGGCGAGCGGGAGTCCTCCTGACAGACCCGGTCGTAGCCCTCGGGATCGACTCCGGGATCGGGGGTGAGCACCGAGTCGGCGCTCGAGTACGAGCGAACCACCTTGCCGGCCCGGTCGAGAATCTCAAGCGTCACCGGATTCGACGTCGAGTGCGACAGCATGTAGTCGATGATGCCGCCGGGAGGTGGATTCTCGCCCGCGGGCCATTCCGGTGGCCACGGTGTGGGATCGTTGGTCCCGAAACGCACGCGAATCGCCGTCTCCGGTTTGAAGAGATACGCCGCGCCCGCGTGGGCCTCGGTCATCTGCCGCAGTGGCGTAACGTCGTCCAGGATCCAGAACCCGCGGCCATGCGTCGCCGCGACGAGATCGGAGCACAGGCAGCTCGAGTCGTCCTTGACCTGCAGATCACGCACTGAAACCGCGGGCATGTTGATCCGGAGCGACTCCCAGTGATCGCCGTCGTCGGTGGACACCCAGACTTGCGTCTCCGTGGCGGCGTAGAGCAGTCCCGGCTTCCTGGGGTCCTCGCGAATCGAATTCGCTACGGCATCCGAATCCATGCCGCCGTCGATTTCGGTCCACGTCGCACCCCCGTCATGGGTGCGGAAGAAGTGGGGCCGGGGATCGTCGACGCGCATGGTGTTCGCGGCGATGTACGCCGTTCGCGTGTCGAAGTGGCCGGCGTCCAGATTGAAGATCCGGGTCCACGGCTTGATCGACGGAGGGGTGACGTTCTTCCAGGTCACTCCGCCGTCCATGGTGACCTGGACGTTGCCGTCGTCCGTGCCCGCCCAGATGACCCCCAGGCTCTTGGGGGAAGGCGAGAGCGCCGTGATCGCGCCCAAGGGCGCGGCCTTCACGCTGTCGGCGTACTTCCCGGCGTTCGCCGGCACCGCCCAGGTCTGCCGCGTGAGATCGGGGCTGATCTTCGTCCAGCTCTGCCCCTGATCGACGCTCTTCCAGACGACGTTCGACGCATAGAACAGCGTGTGGGAGTTGAGCGGCGACCAGTTGATCGGCATGGTGCGCACGTTGCGGCCGAAGTCGGTGCCCCGCTGGGTTCGGTCGGGGCCGAGTCCCGTCGTCTGGCCCGTCGTGCGGTTGTACAGGGAAACGCCAGTGCGACCGCTGCCGAATACGAGGTCGGGGTTCTTGGGATCCGGCGCGGCGATCCCGTACTCCTGGATGTTCACGGGGTGCCAGTCGTGGAACGTGATTTCCCCGTCCATCGAGCGGCTGTCGACGCACCCGGAGCCCGAGTCCTGCTGTCCCCCGCACACCCGGTACGGGAAGGCGTCGTCGGTCGAGACGTGGTACATCGCCGCCGTCGGCTGCGTGTACCAGTTGCTCCACGAAAGTCCCCCGTTGGCGGAGACGACCGCACCCTGGTCGGAGACCACGAGGAGCACGTCGGGCCGTTGCGGGTTGACCCAGGTTTTCTGGTAGTCGTCGCCACCGGGGGCGCCGCGCACCGCGGTCCAGGTGCGGCCGCCGTCGTTGGTGCGCCAGAGCACCGTCGACGAGCTGTAGACGATGTCGGGGTTCTTCGAGTCGACCGCGAGCGTCGGAAGGTCGCCGCCGCCGATACGGATCAGAGGCCGGGGGTCGGCGGGATGCGCCGAGTCCCCGGTCACGTTGGGGTCGTCGACCGCGGTCCAATGGGCACCGGCATCGCTCGATTTGTAGAGCCCGACCACGCCGGTCGTGCCGCCGCCTCGAACCCGGGCTCCGCGGGGAGGCACGCCCGCCACCATCGCGTAGACCACCTTGGGATCACTCGGTGCGATGGCGAGGTTCGCTTCGATGGCGGCCGGAAGTCCCTCCGTCAGATGCGTCCACGTCGTGCCGCCGTCGGTCGACTTGAAGATGCCGTTCCCGGAGCCGCCGAACTCGTCTCCCTCACGGAAACTCTGCTGTTGCTGCCAGAGCGCGGCGTAGAGGGTCTGCGGGTCGGAGGGGTCCATCACGACGTCGTTGGCGCTCGTGTACTCGTCCTTGTAGAGCACCTTGTCCCACGTCTTCCCGCCGTCGGTGGAGCGGAAGACGCCGCGCTCAGAATTGGGCCCATAGGGGTGACCGAGCGCCGCGACGAAGACGCGATCCGGATTAGCCGGATCGATCGCGATGTTGGCGATCATGCGGGTGTCGTCGAGACCGACGTGCGTCCAGGTCTTGCCGGCGTCGGTCGACTTGTAGACGCCGTTGCCCTGCGCGAGGTCAGGCCGGATGATCCCGGCACCCGATCCGACGTAGATGACGCCGGGATTCGAAGGAGACACCGCGATGGCACCGATGGCGCCCGTGGGCTCCTGATCGAACAGGGGCTGCCAGGTTGAGCCATAGTCGGTCGAGCGCCAGACGCCGCCGTCGTCGAATCCGGCGTAGAAGACGTTCGGCTGGCTCGGAACGCCGGCGAGCGCGCGGGCGCGGCCCGCGCGGGTCGGGCCGATTTCGCGCCAGCGCATGCCGTCGGGAGAACCGGGGGTCTGCGCGGCGGCGGCGGATGCGAGGGCGACCAGGAGCAGGGTACTGCGAAGTGGTGCGGACAAGGAGACCTCTCGTGGATCGGATTGGATGGCTGACGGGAAGGATTATGGAGCGCGGCGGACCAGTACGCGAGCCTTGTTTCCGATCGGCACAAGCCGATACAGCGCGTACTTGAGGGGACTCACCGCATAGGTCTCCCAGATCGCCAGCTCGAGCCCGGCCTTCCCGCACGCGTACGCGAACGACTCACGGCAGAACTCCTGAACGTGGCCGGGCTGGTAGGCCGGGGAGTAGCGGTGGCGATGCATCCCCGTCCTCCTGAGGAAACGGCGAAGCTTCGCGTCCGCCGCGTCGATGTTCGGAAACTCGAGTACCCCGACTCCTTTGGGAGCGAGCAATTCGCGGATTTTGGTGAGGGCCCCGAGGGGGTCGGGGAGATGTTCGAGGACGTGCGTGAGAACCACGACGTCCCAGGCGCCCGGCGTGCCCCGGTACTCGCCGATGCCGCTCGCCGTGACGGGGAAGCCGTGGGTGCGCTGCACCATCGCGGCATGTTCGGGGAAGAGTTCTACCCCTTCGACGGTCCACCCGTCGTTCCGGGCCAGCCAGAGGACCGTCCCGTCTCCGCAGCCGAGGTCGAGCATGCGGCCCGGGGGCGTCGCGTGGCGCTTGATGAACGCAAACGTCTGCCGGTGTCCCCGGTTCTGACGCGTGTCGGCTTCGGGATTCACGCTCGAGAGGATGTACTTCTCCTGGCTCACACCGGCGGACGTGTCGTAAACCACCAGGCGGCAGGTGGGGCACCGGTAGAACCGGTACTGGTCTTCATTCCCTTGGGTGTAGAACAGGGGAAGGGCGCCGGTTCCGCAGAGCTTGCAGTTCACTTGTGAAAACTTGCCACGCACCGGGCTGAAACGCGACGTCTGCGCGAGGACGAGCATCACCATGTACGAAAGGAGCCCTCGCAACGGAGTGTATCAAGATGAAAATCACGAAACGTCACGGCGTCATCACGACGCTCTTGTTGGCCCCCCTGGTGCTGTATGCGGCGGATTCCAGGGCCGCGTCCCGCCGTTCCGCCGCTCCCGTGACCTTCGAGACCGCACCGCCCCTGTCGCCTTCGCCGGTCCTCACGGCCTGGAGCAACGCCGCGGCCGCTGTTGCCAAAGTCGTCAGGCCTTCGGTGGTCTTCATCCGGGCGGCGGAAAAGGACTCGAGCACGGTGACCGCGGAAGGGATTCCCGAGCCGTTCCGGCAGTTCTTCCAGCCTTTCGGTGACGACAGCGGCAACTTCCAGTTCTTCTTCCACGGTCCCGCGACCCATGGGCGGCCCCGAGTCCGCGAAGCCGCCGGGTCGGGATTCATCATCTCCCCTGACGGCTACATCGTCACCAATGCCCACGTCGTTCAAGGAGCGGACCAGGTGGACGTCCGCCTCTTCGACGGCCGGCAATTCAGCGCCCGCGTGGTCGGACAGGACCCGGCGACGGACGTCGCGGTGGTAAAGATCGACGGACACCACCTGCCCGTGGCCGCGGTCGGCAACTCCGACTCGAGCCAGGTCGGCGATTGGGTGCTGGCGATCGGCAACCCGATGGGGGAGGCGCTCACGTTCACCGTCACTTCGGGGATCGTGAGCGCGAAGGGACGCCTCCTCCCCGATCTGCCGACGACTTCGAAGTACGGCATCCAGGACTTCATTCAGACGGACGCCGCCATCAATCCGGGGAATTCCGGGGGCCCGCTGGTCAACACCAGCGGCCAGGTGATCGGGATCAACGCCGCGATCGCGAGCGAGACCGGTGCCTATGAGGGATACGGGTTCGCGATCCCCATCAACCTCGCGCGCCCGGTCATCGAGGAGCTGATCAAGAGCGGGAAGGTCGACCGCGCCATGCTCGGCATCTCCATCCGTCAGGTGGACGCGGACGACGCCGCGTGGGCGAAGCTCGACTCGGTGCAAGGCGTCGTGGTTCAGGGATTCACCAGCGACGCGAGCCCGGCACGGCATTCGGGCCTCGAGCCGGGCGACGTCATCGTCG
>Ga0070730_10002007_pt1 | contig 18860 bp, 26 predicted proteins | sample Coa_R1_3_FD_66447 | JGI IMG/M metagenome (GOLD analysis project Ga0070730, IMG submission 66447) | Surface soil microbial communities from Centralia Pennsylvania, which are recovering from an underground coalmine fire - Coalmine... | ecosystem: Environmental > Terrestrial > Soil > Unclassified ... | reverse complement strand
AGCTTGTTTTCTAGCGTCCATAGTAGCGCCCCCCTTTTGCGCGATCATACGCGCGTCTGAAAGATGCATCGATATGCGTATCTTTTACGAAAGTAAGAGCTTTAAGCAGGAGCGCATAGCATCGGGCAAGAAACCAGACTCCCAGGACTAGACCCCCAACCAATAGAACAAGCTGCAAGAGCGATGGTTGCAAGTCGTATATCCTGACAATCTCATGTGAGATTGAAGAGACAACTCGCAAGAGATATAGTACTAAATCCAGAACAAGTGTACAAATCATCAATAGAAACGCAACTATCACTCCAAACAGGATGAACCCTAAGAGGATTGATAATGTTGTATTGCGCCAGAATGCTATAGTATAACGGTCGATCATGGTTTTACCTCCGTATGATCGATACTGAGCGCGGGTGAAAGCCGCGCTCTTTACGTTTCCATGCGTTGTAAAAGTACATCAAAGTTAACACCGTCAATAATAACCGATACTGAAATAATTGTCAACCCCCTATCTAAAATTCGCGTATTCTCTTCTGTAACCGCTAAACTAGTCAATTTCTCCCAGTTCAAAAAGTCATGACGTTTTACCCTTGACAATACTTCCAACATCGTGTATTATAGACAATGTAGACAGTTACAAAACATTTAAAATATTTAACGGAGGTAAATCAAATGGAAATCACACTTAGCGGCGAGCAAAAAGCTTTACTGAATATCATGGAAAACACGAAAAGACATCTTTTTATCACTGGACGCGCGGGCGCGGGCAAAAGCGTTTTACTCCGGGAGTTTCAATCGACGACCGAAAAAAACATTGTTATTGCCGCACCAACCGGCATTGCAGCACTAAACGTCAAGGGTGCAACTCTTCATTCTCTCTTCAAGCTCCCTCCCCAGTTGCATCAACCTGGGACCCTACAAGCTAACCCAGATCGGCGCTTGAATACGCTTTTAAAGCAACTTGACACGCTTGTTATCGATGAAATTAGCATGGTGCGCGCCGATCTGCTAGACGCGGTTGACGAGCGATGCCGTCAAGCTAGAAAAAGTGACCTCGCGTTTGGTGGAATGCAAGTGATAATGTTTGGAGATGTTTTTCAACTCCCGCCTGTCGTACCTTCTAGCTTGCAAAAACATTTTGAAATCGTTCACGGTGGAAGCTTCTTCTTCAATGCGTTAGTATGGCAGAGAACAGAATTTACAGTTTATCAGCTTGAGCAAGTTTTTCGTCAGAAAGACCCAATTTTCAAAGATATTTTGAACGCCATCCGAGAGGGAGAACACACTGAGAAGCAGCTAGAGCAGTTGAATGTACGCGCGGGTGTTCCGGTTCCTGCTAATGAGTCTGTTATCACCCTGGCCCCAACCAATCAACTTGTAAGCAATATCAATCAAAAACGTCTTGACGCGCTAGAAGGGGAAATCAAACAATATGACGCGCATATCACCGGTTTCATTAAAGAAAATAGCTTCCCAACAGAAGAACACTTGCAGCTTAAAGTAGGCGCTCAGGTTGTTATGCTGAAAAACGATCAAAATAAACGATATGTAAACGGCTCAGTTGGTAAAGTGGAAAAGCTAAACGATGATAGCATTGAAGTGAATATCAATAATACAGTTTATACAATAGAAAAAAACACATGGGAAGAAATCGTATACGAGTATGACGAAAAAGCCAAAAAAGTAAAAGCGAAAGTTACTAGCTCGTTTACTCAGTTTCCTATGCGTCTTGCCTGGGCATTAACCATGCATAAGAGCCAGGGTCAAACTTATGAAAAGGTCTGTATTGATCTTACAACCCCAACGTTTGCCGCAGGTCAAATGTACGTCGCTCTTTCAAGAGCAACATCGATGGATGGTCTGTATATCACGAAGAGCGTCAAACCTGAATTTATCATTGTAGATAAGAAAGTAAAAGCTTTCATGGATCGACGCGAAACTATCACAATTGAGATAGAAGAGACTTCCATTGTAGAGGAAGCTGCAAGCGCGCCAATCACTGAGCAGGACACCGCAGCCGCTATCATTGAAGCTGAAAAAATTGTAAACGCCGCTCCTGAAATTAGCGCTCCTGAGAAGAAGCAAAAAGTACATAAAGGCGGACGCAAAGCAACTGGACGCGCGCGCGCTCAAAAACAATATTCCCTGGATACTACACTAGTAGGGGATATTGCAGATATGACTAAAAAAGAAGTTTCCCAGGATGTTAAAAATGTATTGAGCGCGTTAGGTTTGAGAGCAGACCATAAGGACGATGAGAGCAAAGTTACCGAAAGCGAACTGCTTGAAGCAATCATCAAAACAAGCCCGCTCTATCAAGAGATTAAAAAGCTTCTTAACCCATAAAAAGAGGAGTAGCGAGCAAAAAAAAATCATGCTATAATGCAGCCGACTAAGTGAGCAGGGGTGTTAGCTTAGTCGGGGTTGGTGAGAGAAAGAAAACCGGGAGATAAAAAACATCTCCCGGTTTTGCTATTCATGCGGGCAATTCTCGCATGGTTCAAAATCAACTCTCCCAGAAAAATGAGCATAATACGCGCGTTGTAGCTCAGGCGGTAATGCTATTGTTATCTTCCTTCCATTGTTCATATCGCGCCAATCTCCTGTAATTCCTCCATTTTCCTTAATCCATCTACGCGCGGTTGTTTCCGGCATATGATGTCTGAATTCTTGCGCGCTTTTCCATCCATCGGGCAATGTGTTTTTTAGCTCCTGAGAAGACACTGACGGCGTTTTAACGCGCGGCGCGATAATCTGACGCGTGGGAGCGCTCGGCGCGTCTCTCGCTCGTTCTAGCTCGCTCAAACGAGCTTCTAAATCCTCTATCTTATTTTCTAAATTGGAAATAGTATCTGCTAACCTCTGCAATTCCCTTTTTAACTCTGCTATATCAATAGTCATACCGGAATGTTCCGGCTTTCCAGTATGCTCCTGCAACCCACGCTCTTTTATCAAAGCTTGCAGCTTATCAACGCTTAAAAGTTGATGAGCGCGCCCCTCTATGATAACTCTATTCGCTTCAATCCAACCCCATCGAACCCAGTTTCTAATACTTCTATCACTCACGCCGAAGCGCCGCGCCGCTTCTGTTATGCTGATATGTTCCGGCATATTCCGATCCTTCCCAGAATGAACCGATTTTTGTGCGTTTATGTACGCTCCTGTAGACTCCGGTATTAATTATATAGCTATGCAATAAAAAATAAGATAACCGGAGCATACCGGAACATTCCAGTGTATACCGAAAACCTTGATAATTGTTTCTGTATATGTTATGCTTGACTCATGACAGTGTATCCATATATGGAGATATGCACATGACAGAAAAGCAGAAACCATACAGACATCCTGTATACTTGAACGCCCCGGCTAAGCTCCCAGGAGTAAAAGCGATGCCCGCGCTAACCAGTCGTAGTATGAAAAATCCAGCGTATAAACCACCCACGACCAGGAAGAAGCGCGCGACCCCCAGGAAGAAAAAAACCGCGAGCTTAACGAACGTCAAAACTATAACCAGGAGAAAAAAGAAGCTACCAAAACTCAGGTTGAAATTTCTATGGTTCTAGCTCCCAGGAAAGCAGGAGCGGATAATATCCGCTCCTGCTTTTTGTTTCCGGTATGTTCCGGTATTTCCATGAATGAACAGAAAAGCGCTCCTGGGAGAAACAGGAGCGCTATTTTTATGCGCTCTTACCCCAATTTTTCAATACGTCATGACTTTCTAAAAAGTCGTCAAAAACCATTGACAATTGTTTCAATGCCGCGTATTATAGACAATGTAGACAGGAACAATAAAGCGGAGGTAAAAGACAATGACAGAAGTGATTTACATGCAAGCAACAAACAAGCGCACAGGTCAGGAGTACTTGAAGAAAGTTACCCGCCGAGCTATCCAGACTGGGAGCAATTTATATGAATTCACCTATCTGGGTAAACGCTATTTTGCACGTCGCGCGCCAAATGGCAAGCTGTATTGTAGCTTCTACGCTCAACAATTCGCGTATATTCCTGCAAAAAACGTTTATGAGATTGCTGCATAGGAGATAACAGACAATGGAAAAAGCAAAGGATGTAAAAAAGACTTGTCAGGTATGCGGGCGACTAATAAAAGCGGGTAGCGGATTAATTGCCCATCATGGCTACAAGCGCCCCGGTGATGGATGGCAGACCGCATCTTGTCAGGGGGCAAAGTATTTACCTTATGAAGAGTCATGTAACCGCTTACGCGAAGTTACCGCGAATTGGACTCAATACCTCGCGCGTTTGCAAGCATCTTACGAGAAATTTATGAGCGAGCCTCCCCAGGAGATTACGGTTACTGAGCGTGACCGTAAAACGTGTCGAAATGTCGAAAACACCTATCAGAAACCGGAAAACTTTGACACGCGCCATTATATCGCTAGTCCTTGGACTTATGCTAATGCGTTCGCTCAGCGCAAGAGCGATTATGTTATAGAGCTTCGCGCGCTAACCGCAGCGCTCAAGAGCATGAATGAGCGTATTATAGCATGGAAGCCTGCAAAATAACGCTCCTGCAAGAAAAGATCGAATATCGCGCGATATTCGATCTTTTGCTTTATGAGAAACCTTGACTTTAATAGCGTATCCTGCTATACTCTTCTATGGTTGATCTCGCTTGAGAGCAGCCCCAACGGATACAGCCGCGAACATTAATACCTCCATGTATTAAAACTTACTGTCTACAAAATAAGTTTAGAATGTTCGCGGTCCCGTTTATTCTCCGGCTCTGCTTACAATCCCCCTAGAACGCGTTGAGAGACGACTAGCGCCGTTTAGACGCGTCCAGACATATGATTTAACGACAAAATAAAAGAGACGCCGCTAGCGTGCTTATATCGATGCTAGCGGCGTCTCTGCTTTGCGCTCCTGGGAGCGCTTAGCGAGGTGGACGACCGAAGGCGCTTCCATCCAGACTCAGTGAAATGGACATTTGACGCAAACTATCAGCAATGTTAGCCGCAGCGTTCGCTACCGGAACGGTCGCGTTAGAATTGCGCTCCTGATAGCGCTTCAAGAGTTTTTGCTGAGCTTTGATAGATGCTTCCATACCCTTGACGGTCTCGCTAATCAACTCAACATCTCCCAGAAAACCCGGCTCATCATTTGGGTGAAGCTCAAAAATCCGATCGGCGGCGCTCCCTCGATGCGCGTTCACAAAGTCTACAAGTGTTGTGTCATCGCTCAATTGTGCGTACATGTACGCGATTTTTTTCAATTGGGCAAAAGTAAGTTTTTTTAATGCCATTGTTTTCTTCCTTGCTCTCAATAAGATGGGCTATAGTCATTGCTCAGTATAGCAGATTTGCAAGATAAAATCTCTTAACGCGCGCCCCTCTGCTTTTCTCCTGCAATCTCGATAATCGTAAAATCTTCTTCAATCCGCTCTATTACTTTTGCGAACGGTTGGTCTTCGTCGGGTACTCCTGGGAGCTTTAAGGATATCTTTGCTTGCGCAGGAGAGCGATTAGACGTAATAACTGTTAAGAGGTTTGGATTGTTGCGCCGCTCTTCAATAAAATTGTAAAAGTTCATTGCAGTCTCATGAGTTGCTTTTTCTATTCCCCACTCGTCAAGAATGAAAAGCGTTACTTCCCATGACAATTGCATTAAATCTATACTTTGCCCGTTTATTACCTTGCTGTATTTTTGTTCTCGGACCCGTTGAAAGTAATCTGACGAGCGCATATACAAGACTTGCTCTTGTCTTTCCATCATGACATGAGCAGCCGAAACTGCTAGACCTGTTTTCCCATATCCTTTAGGCCCGTATAGGTAAATGCAGTTTTGACCGCGCAATTGGCGATTAACAAAGCGCATCATGGTTGACTTCGCTCGCTGGTCTGAGAGATGAGGATATGTCTCGAATGTCCAGCCCGCGAACCGTTGGGGAATGTTTGACCCGCTAAACGCTTTGTCCAAGGTTTCCTGTCTTTTCTTGCGCGCGATGTTCGCAAGCGCCTTGGGAGAACAAACAGGGCAAGGGTCCATAATTTGTCTGGGTCGTCCGTTCGGTCCTGGTTCCCATTCACAATCCCCATCAGATTTGCGCCGGATAATCCAGCCGTGTTGATATTCTCCTGCAAGCTGAGTACAACGTTTGCACGTCCATAACTGGGAGAGCTTTTTTTCTTGCTCCTGCTCTTCTTCGCTCAACGGCTGCGGGGTTGTTGGAATGTTGTATTGGGCAGCAATCGCGGCGCGGTGGGCTTCTGCATAACTGGTCATAAAGCGAACCTCCATCTTTGTTTAAGAACTGTCTACACTATTTGTCAGTGTAAACGGTCCTTAAACAAAAGTCAAGCGGGCTAAGCTACATCTTTTTCAGCGTCAATGTATTGCTGTACATGGTGTTCTATATCAATCCCCTTAGCGCGATATACCGCGTTTATCAATTGCTGTAACTGATAATCGGTAAAGCGTTGACCGTCTTCCCATCCATTATTTTGCTCTATTGCTTCCTGCTTGGTCATCCATTCCCACGGTATTTCGACCTTGTTAATGTCCCAGTCTGCTTGAGGGAGTGTATAATCAAGATGCTTAATCAAACGCTCATCGTCGGCTGCTAAGCGCGTCCATAATACTAAATCTACCCGAACCTTATAGCGATTTCCTGTCATGGTAGTAAGCTCGCGCCCGCTTGCAGTCTCCCCATTGATTTCTTTTGACCGAGCTGGCGCACCTGTGTTTTGACGTTCTAATTCTTCCATCTGAGCTAACATAGCATCGATATGCTTAGCAATTGCCCATAGATCAACATGCCCCTTATTTTGGGGTTCTGACCACCATTCTGCTTTGAGCCAGGGCTTACCCTCCGGCGTCTCACCGATCATAAAACGCCACGTTTTAGCAATCTCCTGTAAACTGTATCCTGTTTTGCCGAGATTGGGGCGACGTTTGTTTGCAAGTGGGTTAGCTCCCTCTTGAAGCGCGCGCTTTGCTTTTGTTGTGTTCGCAACGTAAACACTTTGTCTGAGATAGTTGCCTAATTGCAAGATCGTTTCTATTGTTGCTGGCCCTTCCATATCTGGGAGTTCTGGGAGCGCTGTTTGCTCCTGCTTTTTCTGGGAGCGCTGTTTCTTGGGTTTCTTCTCTTGCTCCTGCTCTGTTTCTTCCTGGGAAGAAAAAAGAGTTTCTTGTGAAACATTTTTGTGTGTAGAAACGCCAGCGTTAGCGCCCGCGTTTACGTTAGATTGATTAGTAGTCTCTTGATTAGTAGTTAATGATTTATAGTTAAGATTAGTAGTCCCATCTGTTACTATGCATAGTCCCGTTTGTGACTTTGCATAGTCCCGTTTGTTACTAACGTTAGTAACATCTGTTACTTTGGTTTGGCTCTCAGTAGTCCCATCTGTTACTTTGGTTTTTGTGGTATTAGTCACTTTAGGGAAGATATCAAATGGGTCTATATCTGGGAGCGCTGATATCTTTTTGTTTACTAAATCTGCTTGCAGATAGTAAATGCTATGTGGCTTTCCTCCTCCTGGTCGAAACTCTTTTCTGAGAGTCAAGTAACCCTCTTGTACCATTGCGTCTAAGCTATCAATAATAGCTTGTCTGCTATGTTCACCGCGCAAGAGGGTATGCCATTGATCTAGAGTGAAGAAAACCCCTAAATCTTGCGTCTCATTCTCAGGAGAGCGCTTTTTATCTGTCCAGTAAACAATATTAGATAAAAGTTTCGACATGCAGAAGGGATTGGCGCGGCTCTTCGCCTTTTTGTGTTGGATCGATTTGCAGATTAAAACATGCTCATCGGCTGTGGTTTGGTAGAAGTAGTTGGGTTTGCTAACTAGAATGCTGTTATTGCCCATTGTCGCTTTTCTTTCTACACTTGACACAACCGCTATATATGCGGTATGGTATCAAGAGGTTTGATAGATTTGCTGGCGGGTTGGCTTTCCAGGCGACAACCCGCCAGCTTTATTTTTGGCTCTTATTAGGTGTACAGTTTGTTGACTCTGCCTCTTGTGTTTATAGAGTCGGTCGTGTACAATCAATAAGAGAACAGTAAAATACTACACGGCATAAGATAAAAAGTCAATAGAGTCGGATTGATAAAGGTAATCAGAAAAGAAGGTCTGTTTACCCTAACATAAGGAGTCTGCAAATTATGGCAAGGAATAAGATTACAAGCGGTTGGGGAACCGGAAGACTTAATACAAAAGAAGCCGTTGAGGCGCTTGGTATTAGTCGTGATACGCTTTTTACCTGGATAGCAAAAGGTAAAATAAAGCCTATCGAAGATCTTTTTAACCCCAATCTTGCACTAAGACCCGCCAATTTTTTTAGGGAAGAAGATGTCAAGGCTCTTATGGGACCAACACAATTAGAAGCGTTAGAGCGAGAGCTAGCGGCGCAAAACCAGCCGGAGTATATCCAGCCCCCTTTATCGAATAGCGCCGCAGCTTAACGCGCGCTCCTGCTCTAGAGTGGGCGCGTATCGTATCGCGTTTTACGTGGATGAATAGAAATGCGATAGGTACACGCCCACGGCGCGGCGCTATTCAAAAATCCAGGCAGGACTAAAATCTTTTGCTCTTTTAGAAAAGCGTCCATATCCTGAGAGAATGACGCCCGCGCGATCCGCTCTCTTTTGCTCCATATTTGCTTGTCCAATGCCCCAGGCCATACCCCCTCTAGACTGACATAGCAGAGATAATCAATCCCACTGGGATTGATCCACCGAGCGCGACCAGCGCCCAAGGGTCGATCTGCTTTTCGGTCGCTATAAAAATACTTACAAGTTGATGACCTGTATAGTATTGATAGCTTCCGTTTAGCTCAGTAAATTTGATCCTTTGATGTTGCTCGGCCAGGGCAGGCAAAAAGAAATGGGAGTCAACATAGAGCGCCGCCGGAAGGCTTCGGCATTTCTCCAAGTGGTGATGTATCGCGGCTTCGATTGCCAGGAGCGGCGGGAGTGTGCCAGCGTGGAATTTGAGATGTCCCGGCGCGGCTTGCGCGGGTGTTGCTTTCACGACTGGGACCATCTGAGTCGTATAATCCTCTATTTTATCTGGGATTGGCGTATTATTTAAGTTTTCAGCTTGCAGCATGGGTAATTTCCCTGACTGTTCTCTATAGCGCTCAAGCGCCCTAGAGAACATATTTTCAGTGTATTGTGAGATGAGACCTAAAGATGTACGCAAGGTAAAGCGCGGTTTCAAGCTCGTTTGTAGCATGAGTAAATACCTCCATGAAACTTTTTCATATGTGCGTGTATTTGCGCATATGTCTTAGGTATGGCAACTATTGCATATAATGGCTGCCCTGTCTACTAATACCTAGTATGAAGATAATACCCGGCCCTTTTCTGTAAGTCAAGGGCATTAAGAAAGCTTAACCATTGATTATTTTCTCCATAAAATCTTAACTGAACAAAGTGGTTAATGTAGCGTTGATTTATCTTGTATACAGGAAGATATACGCACAAACTTATGCATGTGTAGCATATATGGAGAATTATAATTCCCTTGACAATAGTTTATTAATCTGCTATGCTTATCATAAGCGACAAATATAACATACGTCGCTTATGCTGAAAGTGTAGACAGGAGTTTGTTTAACACATGGAAACTATCCAAGAAACCGGACCTTCGTATATCCCTATGCAGATTGAACCTACCAGAATTAGCGCTCTTCTTGCAGATAAAGCGGTATACATGAATGTTCCTAAAATGCAACGCTCGCCTAAATCGTGGCCGCGCCGCAAACGTCAGTATTTCATCGAAAGCTTGTTGCGTGGTATCCCAGTTGGGAGCATGATTTTACATCACGACGCCCAGGAGCGCGCGGGTAAGCTTTGGATAACAGACGGATTGCAGAGACTTACCGCTATTGCCGATTATGCGGCGGGCAATTTTAAAACGGGTCGGTTGCGTCCTGGCTCTCCCAGTTTCGGCGTATTTGAGCCGAACAAGAGAATAGATCAACTCTCTAAAATCGCGCATAGCGAATTTATGAGTTATGCCCTTCCCTTTTACATTGTCAAGACAGCAGAGCCAGAAGTGATTAAGTTTATCTTCCTGAGCTTGCAAGAGTCGGTGCAGCTTACCCTAGCTGAAAAGCTGTATGCCAAGGGGGTTGACTCTGACAGCATGTTAGCTATTGAGCAAATACAGGAACACCCATTCTTTTCAATGTATGCTGGCGACGATGAACATCAAGAAACGTTTATGATGGCCCAGTTTCCTATCATCTTGGAACTATTCGGCGGGTTCGGAAATTTGAGCGGTGAGCGTCTGCATAATCTGAATAGCAATATGTATTCCGACCGCATCACAAATGAATTGTTGGAAGCAATCGAGGAAAAAATGCTGCTTGCTCAGCATCTTTTTTCAGGGGTCCGTATTGCGAGCAAAAACGAAATAATTTTTATGTACCAAGCTGCAAGCTTTCTCAAGTTTGCGGGCTTTGATCTGCAAGGGAGCGAAGAGGGAGCGTTGACCAACTGGTACAAGACGGTTGTACCCAGTATCGCGGTTAAGGGTGAGACAAAAGCGTTTAGTTCGCTCTTGAGTCAGATCCATAAAAACGCTAAGCAGCAACAATTCTGGCAGTCTCATGTACTCGACTTTTCAACGCTCCCAGGACTGCGGCCCACTTCTGGGAGCGTTGAAAACATGGAACGGTTGGGGATGTGGTTACACTATCGGCATTTTTGTCCCCAGTGTGGTGAAGCAGTGGGAGATATGAACCATATCCAATATCATCGATTTCTTCCTACCGATGGACGTTGCTTGACTGAGAGCACTATTAAGTATCTAGCTTCTCCTGCGCAGCTTGTAAAAGCGAGCTAAGCGACTCACAAAAGGAAGCTCCCAGATGTATGCAAGTCTGGGAGCTTCCTTTTGTCGAAAAAAGGGAGAGCGAAAAAAGCGCTCTCCCAGGAAGTTATTTAGTTCGCTTAAAGCGTGGTCGTCTGGGCATCGCTACAGGATAAGGCCATTGCTCTTGTTCGGCTATTTTCTGAATGCGCTTGTAAATGTAGCGCTCGCTATATCCATATGTGCGCATCAAGATATCTCTTAATTTTGTTCTAATAACCCCGCCTGACTCGTCTTTTGCTTCTGACGCATGTTCTATAATTTGCGCGCGAACGTCGTCAGGTATTTCTATATCAGCAATCGCTTTTAGATTGTCGTTGTAGCTCTCTGCGGCTGCTTTCCTGGCTTCAATCCATCGGTCTAGCTCGCTCTTGTCAAACCAAACCGCTAAGCGCTCGTTTGCTCCTGCTTCGTACATGTGGCGTGGATACCATCCCCCCGGCTCGTCTGGGGTGTAGGGTGTATGTATCCATCCCAGGATACCATCATATCCTTCTGGTCCTTTTTCACGCGCCTGTTTTAGTATCCATTGCCGACTGACTTCATGGCCCTGAGCATTGATATAGTTGACCGCATCTAATGCGCTCATCTCTGGCCCGGTCGTCCTGGGCAGATTATACCCGTAGACTTTTGTAGAGCGCCGCCCGCGCCCCCTTGGTTCGCTCGGTAAACTCATGCTTTCTACCTCGTCTTGTATATCTAGGATCATTGCTCTACCTCCGTTGTATTTTTTCGTGTCTACTTCCCGATAATTGTTTCAGGATTGCTTATGTTAGTATAGCTGATAGTTTTTCTAAAAGTCAAGTCTCTTCTCACTGGGAGAAATACCTAGTAAAAAGAAAATACGCCCTTCGCACCCTTGACAAGAGTTTCAATGCCGAGTATACTAGACAATGTAGACAGAAATAAATACACCGTTACTTGGAGGTACAAAAATGAAATCATCCACTATTGTTAATCCCATTGACGCGTTGGCGGCGCTCATAAGCAGCATTCAAGAATGCGCGTTCAAGACTCGCGGTAATGGCCATTATGTGAAGTGCAATAATTATACCGTTGAGCTTAATTTGAATTATGTTCCTGTAAAATGCGATTGCAAAGATTATGTTTACCGTCGTCAAGCAACTGGCGAAAGCTGCAAGCACATGAAAGCTGCAAGCGCGTTCTATCAGGATCAACTTTCAATCCTACTGAATGATACGACTAATCCAGTTGTTTCGATCATACGCGCGGGTCGTCTCGTCAAGGTTCGCTGGTCGCAACTCTCCCAGAACGAAGCCCGCGACTTTTACCGCTCCCAGTACAGTGAAGACTTTCACATTAACATTTACGCGTAGTTGTCGAGATGGCGGGTTGAACCATCAACCCGCCAAGTTAAATCATGGAGGTATTAAACAATGACCCAGACAGAGAACACCCAGACCCAGGAGCAAGAAATTTTGACCAATGCGCCCCAGACCAGCCGCGCCGATCTCTGGGAGAAAATTCTAACTGTTAACGCGCTCCTGCAAGCGCAAGAGCCAAGTAACATTAGTGTGGATAGCTACAACAATTTCACCGGATACAAGCCGCAATCTGTTAAAAATGCGATGAATGAAGTTTTTGGCGCTGACGGTTGGGGCTATGAGGAGATTTTAACCGAAGAGCGAGCCATCAAAACGCGCGATGGTGAAACGCTTCTCTCTATTGCTAAGGTAGAGGTTTGGATTGATGGGGTGAAACGTCGTACTAAAGCCTGGGGGCAAGCTCTTGTTACAAAAAATGCTATTGGTGACTCTCGCAAGGGAGCGCTTACCGATGGAATGAAAAAAGGACTCTCTGATTTTTCCATCGGATCGCGCGCTTTTGAGGGTAAACTTTCAAGAGAAGACGCCGAAGCCTGGGAGCAACAACAAAAAGAAGAAGCGCGCGCGCGTCAAGATGCAAAACGCGCCGCAGCTTCCAACGCTCGCAAGCAGGAAGAGCGCCGCGCGAACCCGCCCGCCGTCGCCCAGACCAGCCGACCCGCGCAAGCTGCTAGCGCTCCTGCTCAGACAAAAGCGAGCGCGCACCGTGAACCAATCACGCCCACTCCTGTTAGCGCTCCTGTTCAAGCACCTACTCAAACAAAAGTAGCTACGATGGATCAACTTATCCAGACGTTTACCAAATACAATCCTCTTGACGGGCGCAACCGTCCTATCATGTGGACTACATACATGCATGACGTATTGCGCGAAGAGATTGCCGCAGGGGAGATTGACATGCCTACACTTCTGAATAGTAGTGTCCAGCCGCCTGAAAAGTATCGTTTGAAGCTGACAGCCGCAGTTAAGCAACTAAAAGCAAATGCTAAGCAGCCCGCCCCCGCGCGCTCCTAAAACTATAAGCGCAACAAAAAAGGGATACTTAACAAGTATTCCTTTTTTGTTGCGCTTGACAGTAGAATTATTTTGCACTAAAATACAATTAAATTCTACTGACTAGTAAGTAAAATATGAATGATCCGCAAGGATACCATTGTGAAAAAAGCCGAAGCGCGCAAACAGGATATTATCAATTGCGCCGCGAGGCTCTTTCGAGAGCAGGGATACCCGAATACAAGTATCACCGATATAGGGAAAGCTGTCGGTGTCTCATCGGCTGCTCTTTATTATCACTTTGCGAGTAAGGAGGATATTTTAGAGCAAGTTATTGTGTACGGCTTAAATGTTGTTATTAATAGGATAAGGTCTATTTTGCTTTCTGAGGGAGATATACGAGAAAAAATAAAAGATGCGCTCTTAGCTCAAATCAAGACAAACATAGAATTGACTGATTTTTTTATCACGCATATGCAAGAAATGCGCAACCTTACAGGTGTTCATTTAGAACAGGTAAAGAGCAAAACAAACGAATTTTACGCTTTATGGTTTGATGTGATGGAAGAAGGGGTACAGGCGGGTATTTATGTTTCCAACCAAAATTTAAAATTGTATCTGCTTTTTAGTCAGGGAGCGCTAAGAGAGTTAATGTACTGGCGCTATCTTGAATTAGATCCTTTTTTACTCAAGAAAACACCCCAGGAAATCATAGACGTTTTTTTTGAATATAGAAGGTCAGGGTTAAATATGTAACGGCTATTGTATCAGAGTTGTTAGCTTTTGACACTTGACTAATGTAGCGCGTCATGGTAGTATAGACATATCGACATCTGCATATTTACAGGATCGATATGATAATTTCTCAGGAATTAGAGGGGTTTTAAAATGCGTCAAATTTCAAATGAAACAAGTCTGCTTACTTTGCGTCAGGTTGCCAATGAATTGCTAGTAGATGATACGACGGTTCGGCGCTGGATTAAAAACGGCGTCTTAGATGCTATCACGCTCCCGGCTGCGCCTGATGCGAAACGTCAATCTTATCGGGTTCGGCGTGAAACAATGCATAAATTACTTAATCCCCATCATGTTCACGAGAGTGAACAAAATTAACTTGCGCGCACACAAAAAGAAGCTGCTATAGGATGGACCCTAGCAGCTTTTTTTTATGTGCGCGCGCTCATCCCTCTTGTACCACCTCTAAAACGCGTTGAGACGACGCTAGCGCCTGCTTGCTCTCCTGGGATGTTTCGTTTTACATCCCCTTGCGTTGTAGCGCTCCCAGGAGCTTCTAATCTTATGGATGCATATCAAGGAATATCACACTCAAAGCAATAATCACGAAAAGTATGAGCATAAAAGGGAAGTATTTTGTAAATTGGTAATTCATATATCAGGCTCGCTTTTTCTTGCTCCCAGATATGCCAAACTTGTTAGCGACTGCTTCGCTATACTGGTTCCTATCCCTCTTGACTTTTCCCATGTAAATTCCGGTTGCGGTCGGGGTACTATGCCCTAAACGTTGCTGTATGTCGGTCAGAGTTGCGCCGCTATCTTCCATAGCAATAGCGAACGTGGCGCGCGTACTATGAACGGTAGAGACCCCCAGGCGGCTTTGACATATCCCTGCAATTCCTTTATAGCCGAGCGCCGCCCCTTGCTTGTTGGTGAGATTAACCCATACAGGAGTATCGCCAGGCATACGCCAGAATTTAGCGTGATAATAACGATAAATCCAGCTAATGAGCGCCGCCGAAGTGTCAGGATCTAGCTTGTCTCTCATGATTTTACCTCCCTTCGTTCGTTCAAATGTAAGTGTTATGATATCTCCTGCTCTCTGCAAGTTATCGCGCCGGATGGATAACACCTCAGACACGCGCCGACCAGTAACAAGCAGGATTGCCAGGAGCGCATAATCACGCGCGCCGATGTCTGTTTCTCTATCTATCCGCTCAAGCGCTTCTAGTACGTCGTTTCTCTCAAGTGCTATAGCGGCTGCATACGGTTCTACCGATGGACGTTCTACAAGGTCTATCGGGTTCCCGAACTCTGGGAGAGTATGACCATGTTTCAGACAGTAACTATAAAAGCTGCTCAGGATTGCTAAGCGTTGTGCTTGCGTTGACACGGTGATAGGGTTGGTTCTGTTTGCACGTGGGGAGCGCTGACGCGCGAATATTTGCGCGGCGTCTGAGATGTCTAGTGCGCGCTCCCTTAGCTCGTCAGCGCTCAAGAGGTCTAATTGATGCTTTCCCAGGAATGCGCGAAAAGAGAGGATAGTATCTCTGTACGCTGTTTGTGTCTTTTCAGACTGGGAGCGTTTTAGTTTGATAGCTTCTAGCCAGCCCGCTATAATCCCATCAATGGAGAAACCGCGCGGGCTTGAAAATTCAAACGGCGCGGCTATCTCCTGGGAGCTTGTATAGATCGTTATTTCTTGATTGTCGCTAAGTGTCATGACGTTTTGCCTTTAGAAAAATGTCGTTTTGTTTTCATGCTCTTGGGTCCATTCTTCCCAGATTGCTTGATGGGTGCGCAAGAGATAAGCTTGATTGGCACGCCAAACAAGCAGACCTGACGTGCATTCATGGTCAAGATAAATCCCTTGTGCGTTCAATTCTTGCTCTATTGCTTCTATCTCAGCAGTTAGAATATTATATGCTTCAAGGGCTTTTATCATATAGGAGCGTTTTTTGTAATCCAGATGGGTGTATCCTTTTTCTTGTTTCCGTTTGTTTTCAAAAGAAAACAAATGCGCCGCTTGTTTTCTTCGTGTGATTATTTCTTCTACTCGCTCTATGATTTCTTCCTTGCTCATGCTTCAATCCTCCTTACTATGATCTATCCATATCCCAGGATAAATATATGTGTATCGTAGAAAAAGCTCGTCCATAACTTCTATCTGTCTGGGGTCGTCCGTGTTGATCGTCAACCCCTGCTCTTCAAGCTCTCCCAGGAGCGCCGCAGCTTCTTGCGCCGCGCGCTCACGTTTCTGGGAGATTGCAAGAGCGCTAATTGTAAACGAGAAATGGGAAGTATCGCGCGCTTGCTCTAAAAGGTTTGCTAGCTTGTATATCTGCTCTTTTAAGATCGCCTCTTCTATCATGCTCATTTGCTTAGCAATCCCCTAATTGTTTTGCACATTCATAGCACAAAACAGAACAATAATCAATCGATGCATCGATATTGATATATGCGCCTAGTTTGCATATTGCGCATATATCATAATATGCTTGTTTAATGCAAACTAGTGCGGTTAAAAGTCTAGCTAACGCTTTTTCTTCTTCGCCCATGTTTGTTGCTCCTGTTCTGACATTTCATTCCAGCAATCAAGACAGGACCAGCCGCCTTGATGGTCATTATCCCAACAATACCCCTCTAAGATCGGTACATCGTTGTCTTGAGAAATTTGCTCTAGATAGGTTGCTTGAGACTCCCAGAACGCGCGCAAGTTTGCGCGCTCCTGGGAGTCTAATTTGTCATAGTCGCTACTCAGCATTGTTGTTACTCCTGCTCAAGCTCTCTTGACTCTTCAATGATTTCAGGGTCAAACGTTGCTGCATGGGTCTTGCAGTATCGCCCCTTCATTCCACTGGTAAACATAAGCTCGATTGCTGATGGGGTTTTGCAATTGTGAACCTCGCATTGTTTCGCGTCTTCTTCTATGTTGCGTTTGGCAAGGTAAACGCTTGCCATGACATCTAAAACTTGATACCATTCCAGGTCTTGATAGTGGTAAGCGGCGCGAGACATTGATATGAGAAGATCAATGTCTATTCCTGTAAGCTCATTGACGCGCCGCAGCGTGGCGGGAATGTGTTCATAGATCGCTCTCAGTTTATCCTTTTTCCCCTCGATTTCTAAAAGCTCTTCTTCAAGCAAATGAGCTAAACGTTTCTTAGCGCTTGCAATTGTTTCGCCTGTAAGATCGGTCATGATTGTTACTCCTGTTCTTCACTGATATGTTTCTCAGCATATGCCAACAAAAGACGAATGCGCGCCGGGTCGTCTTTTAAGTGTCCCAGGGCTGTATTACAACCCCCACATAGGAGCGCTCTGATTTTTTCTGATTTGTGGCAATGATCTACATGTAAATTTTTAACCTGTTTTGTTCGTTTATCAAGATTTGTTTCCGGTTGTCCACATGCAGCGCAAAGACCGCCCTGTTCTTTAAAAAGATAGTCATAATCTGCAAGAGTAGCATTATAATGTTGCTGTAAATTATTCGCACGCTTTGACCCTGGATTGTCTTTGTACCATTTCACTTTTCTTGCGCGGTTTTTGTCGGGATTGTCTTTTTCCCATTGTCTTGATTTTTGATTATGACAGAGTTTGCATCGTTTCATGTAACTCTTACCATTTTTGTAAAATTCTGTTATGTTTTTTGTTTTGTCACAATCGGGACAATATTTAGACTCTTCTTGCATTTGCATATATGTGGTAATCCCTCCATTTTACGGTTGTCATTCAAGGACAAGGTAGACTAATTCTCATTAGTTCCGGTTCGTCTAGAGTATAGCAGACTTGAAAATAGTTGTCAAGCATGTTATTCTAGTCATGAGACAGGAGTGAACTTTTCGGTAAAATGTTCACTGTTTTACGCTCGTTGTACAAGAAAACTCCTGTCTCATGTATCCGGCCATTAAACGTCATGACACATTGCCAATTCGCTCCCAGGAGCGCGGCAAGCTGTTTACAAGCTGAAACTCTTGTAAATGAACTGGGAGCGCTCTAGAAGCGGCGCGACGTTCGCGCGTTGCTTGTCAAAAAATGGGGTCAAATAGCTGCAACCCTTCACGTTAAGCAGGAGCATTGCACATGAAACAGACCGCGAAAAAGATCATAACTGGCGAAAGTATTGCGTTACTGGAATTGATTGTACATAGTCTAGATGGGGCGTTCTACGGACCTACCCGCGCGTATCTTGAGAAATATGGTGTTAAATGGAAAGATGTACGCGATAAACAGGGGGCGTTACAGGAAGTACGATTGACTTTTCCATCTGGGACCATGAGCAAGCAGACAGGAGAAGATGAAAAGTATGAACGCTATCAAATCGCGCTCCCTAACAATGGATTAGTGTATTGGAATATTCACAAGGTGTTAAGATATAATCAGATTATAGTGCCTTATGCATATATAATGTTTGGTGAAAATAGTTGATAGGAGAAAAAGAATGCAGCATGATATTTCCTGGCTTTTGCCCCCAGTTTCACCGATTTATCCCAAACCAGAACAACCCGCGCGTTTTCTGTTTATCTATGAACATTATGCGAGTGGTGTGTATTGCGTACAACCTGATTATTTTACTGGGATAGAAGAAGCTGAGATATTTTATGCAACCTATACAGGACCGCATATTAAGCGCGTAAGTCTCAGGGAGTGCAAAGAAGGATGGACCGCGAAAGATGGAACGTTCTTTCCATACGAGCAGGAGAAGAAATAAAGAGCAGACCCGCCGAGCGTTCGGGTCTGCTTAAGTTTACGGAGGCGATTTGTTAGCGTTTTACTGCTAACTCTCCCAGTATAACACAAAAAGCAGCTTGCAGGAAGATTTGATATCCTGCAAGCTGCTTCTCTTTTATTTCAGCAAACCTTGTGAATGCTGATAAATCGCAAGCTCGCAACGTGGACGCGTGCAATTGCTCTTCGCGGTCGGATAAGAAACGCTCTTCCC
>Ga0070730_10002006_pt1 | contig 18860 bp, 14 predicted proteins | sample Coa_R1_3_FD_66447 | JGI IMG/M metagenome (GOLD analysis project Ga0070730, IMG submission 66447) | Surface soil microbial communities from Centralia Pennsylvania, which are recovering from an underground coalmine fire - Coalmine... | ecosystem: Environmental > Terrestrial > Soil > Unclassified ... | reverse complement strand
GTCGGCGCTGAGTTCGTCGGTTCCAGAGAACGTCGCGGTTTGATTGGCGTGCACGGCGTACGAAGAGCCGCCGCCGGTGACTTCGCCGTCGCCGCCGCGAACTTTCACAAACGTGGTATCGCCGGCTTCGTTGACGGAGACGCGGTAGCTGCCCGGACGAAGCACGGTGAATGCAAGATTGGGCGTATCGATTTCAATGGATTCGTCTTCATCGAGCCGCTTGACACGAACGTTGACGGTGCCTTCGGTGAGGCGAATCTGCGCCGAGCGGTCATCGAGGTTGAGAAACGAAAAACCTGTTTCGCTGCCCAAACGCACGGCGGTGGAGCCAAAACGAAGTTCGGCGCGGCCATCGCGATCGGTCCAGAGTTTGTCTCCGGTCGTGAAAGGACGGTTGGCGACGATATTGACCCAGTCGTCCGTGCCGGCCGGCTGAAACGAAACGGAACCGCCGGTGTAGCTCAAACGAGCGGCACGAGTGGGCGGATCTTCATCGCGATCGTCTTGCGCAAAAGTGAATTGCGGAATAGCCAGTGTGGCGGCCAGTATGACTGCCAGTAAACCCAGGGACTTTGTGAGCCTGGAAAACATGTGGGTCTCTCCTGAAGCCCGCGAAGAATTGAGCCGGGCCAATTTGGGTTCGCGAAGCTTGCGCTTTCCTTTCAACTTAGCACTTCAAGACATGGCCGAGTTGCCGGGCCGCTTGCCAGTTTCCAGAATGAAATCAGCCGGTGAGTACAGCTTGTCACTTTGTGAAACACGCAATCCGGAAAAGAGTTGCTGCGCTGGAATTGCGCCGAGACACAAGAAAAAACCCACGCCGGCGTACTGCGGGCGTGGGTCTGAATTCCGTGAGTGCCGTCACGCACTCCCGTGCCGCGAAACTTAGCGGTGCGAGCGCGACGAACCGCCACCACCACCACCGCCGCCGTGGGAAGCGCCTCCGCCGCCAGAACTGTGGCTTGGCGCGGAGTAACCGCCGCCACCATGGCTTGGCGCGGAATAACTGCCGCGACTTTGCGGAGCGGAATAGCTGCGGCCGGACGGAGCCGAATAATTGCGGCTCGGCGCGGAAAACGAACGCGGAGCCGGCGGATTGTACGACCGCGGCTGTGAATTGCCGCGTCCCTGATTGCCCGGATTGAAGTTTGCCGGCGGCCGCTGCGAATTGTTGCGTTGCGGCGGCTCAAAAGATCGCGAACTGTTTCCGCCGCGGTTGAAGCTGCCATTGTTGCTCGAAGAGTTGCCGGAAGAGTTGCCCGACCCCGCCCAGGGCGGACGATCGCTGTGCGTCATCGATGTGCCGCGAGTTGCCCCGCCGCCGTTGCCATTGTTCGACGGGCGATTGGAATTGCCGCCGAAGCCCGAAGGTGCGCGGCCGCGATCGGAAGAATTTCCTTGCGCGTCCCAAGTGCGCCCGGACGAGGCGCCGTTGCCACGGGAAGGATTACTATTCACGCTGCCGCGGCTGGCGTTGCCTTCCGCGCCTGCGCGCGCGGTGGAATTTGGTTTATCGAGCGAAAGTTCGCGTTGACGCGAAGACATCGCGCCGCCATTCAACGGCGAATTGTTAAAGCGGCCCGCGCTCATGGGCATGCTGGACTGCGCGCGATTGCCGGAATTGCCGGCTGCGCGTGCGCCGGCGTTGCCGGGGCGTTCGGTTGCGGGCCGTATCGTGCCGGCGCTCGAGGAACGCGTCGGCAGGTGCGAAGCGCCGGGCGCGGGATTATTGCGCGCGACGACGGAGCGGTTCTGGACCGCCGCCGACGGAGTCGCCACGCTGCCGGAAGCATGGCCCGCGCCAAAAAAGCTCTGCCGCGTCGGAGAACCTTCCACGCGATTGTTCGGCGCAAGCTGCGCGCCGCGCAACGACGATTCCGTCATGTGAAATGCGCCACGGTTCACGGCCGCGCCGCTGACAAAGTTATTGTGCGACATTACGCTGACCGCGCGCGGATTGTGCGCGTAGGCAAAGTTGAAGTTGCCGCGTCCATTGTTGAACCGGTTGAAGTTGTTGATCCGGGTGTTGTAGATGTTGATGTTCCGCCCGTAACCGAAGCTATGGCGATACCACGGAAAGAAAGGTTCGCCGAATCCCAACGGGAACCAGCCCACTCCCCCGCCGAATCCGAAACCGAATCCCAGGCCAAAGCCGCCGCCGTAGAAGCCGACGAATGCCGGACCCCAATACGGCTGCGCATAATAAGGTCCCGGGCACCAGCCCCAGCGATCGCCGATGAACGCCCAGCGCCCGTAGTGAAATGGCGCATAGCCCCACGGCGCGTAATCCACCCAAGTCCATCCCCACGGCCCGACGTAGCTCCAATACCCGTTGCTATACGGCGCCCAGCCTGGGTCTACTTCGTTCGGATACCAAACGTGGCCGTATTCGGGCGTTTCATCCCACGTGCCGTTCTCGTCGAGGTCGCTGTAACCGACGGTGTCGCGCGAAACGTATTTTGCGGAGGCCGAATTGTCTTCCTTTTCGTCGCGGCTCTGCGCCCAACGGTCAAATCCATCCGGCCCTGGGGCGGGGGAAATGGCGTAACGCACGTCTTGCGAACCGTTGAATTCGCCGCGCTCGCCGGCCTTGATCGGATACGATTGTCCGCCGGCGGAAACCTCTCCCGAGCCGCGAATCACCGTAACGCGTGTGGATTCCCCGTCTTCGGAAACGTCAATGCGGAACGCGCCCGCTTCCTTCACCGTAAAGGCCAAATTCGGCGCGTCGACTTCGTACACTTCGCCTTCGCGCAATTCGCGCACGCGGAAATTGATCGAGCCTTCGGCGACGCGCATTTGAATCGTATTGTCGTCAAGATTCAGAAAAGACAGCGCGGTCATGCTTGCCATGTGAACGGCGGCCTGGCCGGCTTGCAACTCGGCGCGAGCATCTTTATCCGCCCAAAGCTTGTCTCCGATGGTTACGGTACCATTACGCTGCGCCGTGCCCCAGTCTCCCTGCCCGCCGGGCTGGAACGAAACCTGACCGTCGGTAAAGCTGATGCGCGCCACGCGAGACGGGGGATCGCCTTCGTCCGCCCTGACAGCCGGTGCGCTAAATAGGAGAAGACCGAGCACTGAAAGCAGCAAGCCAATGCCGCTTGCCCAGCTGGATTTGGTCTTCATAACGTTCCCCTGTTCCGCGACCGGCGTGCTAGCCAAATTTGCCGGTCTCCGGGAGCATACTCTTGGCTCCCATAAGATGGAACACCGGAAAGGGAAAGAAGTTGCCCACCAAATGAAGCGGCCCAAGGTGGTACTAGGACTGTCAATATATGCCCGGATTCTGTCCTTCCGTACAGGCGACCTCTCGCTCCCCCTACCCTACACTCCTCTATTGTGAGCGCTTCTGCGCTCTGGGAGAATTGCATGCTTATGAAGGGCAAATGGATTGGGGCGTTGGCTTTGGGACTGGCAGCGGCCGTTGCCGCGCCTGCGCAGACCTGGAGACAGGTGGGCCCTCCAGGCGGAACCGTGATTTCGCTGGAAGCGGATCCAAAGGATGCCAAGAAGCTCTACCTCGGCACGTCCGACGGGCACGTCTTTTCTTCCACCGATGAGGGACAACATTGGCAGCTCTTAAGCCGGATCGGCGTCGGCCAGGACGACGTGATTACGCACATTCTGGTGGATTCCCGCAATTCGAACCGCCTGTATGCAAGCACCTGGACGCTCTATTCGGGCGGCGGCGGCGTCTATCGCTCCGATGACACGGGACGCACGTGGCACATTGTTGGCCTGCAAAAAGAGACGGTTCGCGCGCTGGCGCAATCTCCCACAAACCCGAAAATTTTCGTCGCCGGTTCGCTGACCGGCGTTTTTCGTTCGCAGGATGACGGAAATTCCTGGGAACGCATTTCGCCGGCGAACCACGACGACCTGCGCAACTTTGACTCCGTCGCGTTTGACCCGAAAGACGAAAACACCATTTACGCGGGAACGTATCACCTGCCCTGGAAGACGACCGACGGCGGCAAGAATTGGACTTCGATCAAGGCGGGCATGATCGACGATTCCGACGTGATGACGATGATTGTCGATCCCACGAATCCTTCGAACGTTCACGCAACGGCATGCTCCGGCATCTACCGCAGCGTGAATGCCGGTGAATCGTGGAAACGCTACGCGGGCATTCCGTTCGTTTACCGCCGCACGCAGCTGATTCGCCAGGATCCGCAACACCCCGAAATTCTTTATGCCGGAACGACGAGCGGGCTTTGGAAGACGAGCAATGAAGGCGTCGACCAGTGGAAGCGCATGACGCCGCTCGAATGGGTGGTGAACGCGATCCTGATCGACCCGAAAACTCCGAATCGCGTGATCATTGGCACGGAACGCCAGGGCGTGCAGATCTCGGAAGACGGCGGCGCGACGTTTGCGCCGGCGAACACCGGTTTCCATCACCAGCACATTCTGGACGTCGCAATGGACCAAAATCGTCCGGAGCGCGCGCTGGTCGTGCTGACGTTTGACACGAATGCATTCCTCGCCACAAAAGATGGCGGCACGACGTGGAACACGCTCGGCCCCGGGCTGAAGCGCACCGACCTTCGCCACGTTTACGCGGCGCCAAGCGGCTGGCTCGCTTCCATTGCGGCTGGCGGCCTGATGCGCTACGACGAAGCGACGAACAAGTGGGTCAAGTCCGGCTTGTATGTGGCGGATGCGGCGGCGACGCCGGCTTCGCAACCAACGACGAAGGGCAAGAAGGGCGCGGCCGTGGCACAACGTCCGGCAGTGAAAGGCAAGAGCGCTTCGCAGCCACTCGGCTTTGAGGTGAACGACCTGCTTTTCACGGACAATGCGTGGTTCGCGGCAACAACCGGCGGCGTGCTGATTTCGCTCGATAAGGGCGCAACGTGGCGCTCGGCAAGCAGCGATCCTTTCTCGAAGCAACCCGCGCAGTCACTGCAGGCTTCGCTCGATGGTTCGCAGATTTGGGCCATCGCACAGCGCAACCTGCTCTATTCCGCCGATAACGGCAAACACTGGGATGCGAAAGAATTGAATTTCGCCGCGGCGGGCAATCTGCATCTGCACCGCGTGGACGATTCGAATCTATTCATCACCAGCAACATGGGCCTTTACCTTTCGCATGACGCAGGGCGCAACTGGAACCGCCAGGAAGTTCGCGATTTGCAGTTCCAGGATGTTGCCGGATCGAGCAAGGCAATCGTTGCCGCGCTGCAAAAGCACGGGTTGATCGAATCGTTCGACGCGGGCAAATCGTGGCAGCGCGTAAGCGATCCGGTCGCCGAAGGCTTCTTCCCCGTCTTGCAAGCTCGCCGCAACGGCGCGGTTGTCGCCGCGTCGGCCACGGAAGGAATTCTGACGCTGGAATCCGGCGCGCGTTCGGCCAGCGAAGGTGTTCCCAGTTCGGCATTGGCGCCGGCGGGCGATTTGCAGAAGCCGCGGTAAACAAAAAGCAAACGGAAAAAGTGTGGACGGCGTTTCGGAGAAATTCGAAACGCCGTTCGCGTTTAGCGCGCAACCAGCGCGTGGGCGCGAACCGCGGCCGGCTCGACGCTGATCTGATAGCCGACGCCGCGCACGGTGCGGATCAAAGCCCTGTCAAAACCCGAATCGATTTTGCGCCGCAGGTAATTGATGTAGACGTCCACGACGTTCGTCATCGTGTCAAAATTCAATTTCCAGACCTGCTCGACGATCGCGGAGCGCGAAACGGCTTGCCCGCGATGAATCATCAGAAATTCCAGCAGTGCAAATTCCTTGGGACTCAAGTCAATCGAACGGCCGCCGCGCTGCACGGTGTGCGTCAGCCGGTCGAGCATTAGATCGTCGACCTGCAATACGGCGTGGGCGGGACGCGCGCCCCGGCGCAGCACCGCGCGAATTCGCGCGGCAAGCTCGGCAAAGGCAAACGGCTTCGCCACGTAGTCGTCCGCGCCCGCGTCCAGGCCGCGTATTCGCTCTTCTAGATGATTGGCGCCGGTGATCAGCATCACGGGCATGTCCGGTTTTTTGGATCGAATGCCGCGAAGAACGTCCAAGCCCGTCGCGCCGTTCAAGTTCAAGTCGAGCAGCACCATGTCAAACGACTGCTCCACCGCCAGCTTTTGCGCCTCGCTGCCGGTCGCCGCAATCTGCACCGTAAACTGCTCCTGCCCGAGCCGCTGCTGAAGAAATTCAGCCAGAGGCACGTCGTCTTCCGCCACAAGTATTTTCATGTGTGCACACAAGGACCGTGAATTTTCGGAAGGGGTGCTGGTATTCTCATCGTGCTGCACGTTGGTGTCAATCGTCGTTGGCATGGTGTGGCGAATCCGTCACTCACGATCTTCCTGCAAAGTAAGCCTGCGCCTTATTGCTCCGCCGAGAGCCGCGCGGGATTGAGAATCACCACGTCGACTCGCCGGTTTCGCGCGCGGCCTTCCGGAGTGTCATTCGACGTGACCGGATGAAACTCCGCATAGCCCGCCGCGGAAAGCCGAGACGGAGCAAAACGATACCGTTCGACGAACACCTTGATGAGTTCGGTCGCTCGTCCGCTCGAAAGTTCCCAGTTCGAATCGAAGCGCTTGTTGTGTATCGGCACGTTGTCCGTGTGCCCTTCGATGCGCAAAAATTCCGTCCGCGAACCGAGTACCGCGGCAAGCCGGTCAATCGCGCCGCGCGAAGACTCCCGCATCGCCGCCACGCCGCTTTCGAAAAAACCCACTTCGCGCAAACTCACCACCAGCCCCTCGCGCTTCGCCCGCACTTCCACAATTTTGTTCTTGATTTCCGGCGCCAGCGCTTTCTCCAGCTCTTCCTGGATGTTTTTGAGCGGCGCGGAGGCCGTCGGCGAGAGAACCCCTTTCATGGGTTGAACAAATCGCTCCATGTCCGCGGTCCGCTCCGAATTTTCCACGACTTGCACTTGTGAAAACGGAATCGCTTCCGAATCGCTCAATGGAATCTGCGTATTGGACGTTTCGAACACTCCCATTTGCTGGAAAGCAACTTGAATGGCCAGCGCCAGCCGACCCACTTTGCGCTTATCGACTTGCGACGACGCGTAGAGCACCACGAAAAACGCGAAAAGCAGCGTGATGAAATCCGCGTACGACACAAGCCATCGCTCGTGGTTTACATGTTCTTCGGCGCGCCTTCTCATCCTTCCGCTTCCCTTGCCGGCACGTGCCCGCGATTCGCTTCCGCGAAAAAGCCCATCAATTTCGTCTCGATCATGCGCGGATTCATGCCTTCGACGATGGAAATCACGCCTTCCAGCGTCATCTCCCGCTGGATTTGCTCCTGCCTCACGCGCAATTTAATCTTTCCGGCGCACGGAAGAAAAAAAATGTTCGCCATGCCCACGCCATAAATCGTTGCAACGAAAGCCACCGCGATTCCCTTGCCGACTTCGGAAATGTCGTCCAAATGCTGCATCACTTGAATCAATCCGAGCACCGCGCCGATAATCCCAATCGTCGGCGAAAATCCGCCCGCCGATTCGAACACTTTTGGTATGTGCTCTTCGTGTTCGGCTTGATTCTCCAATTCAAGTTCCATCATCTTGCGAATCTCCTGCGGCTCCGTTCCATCCACTGCCAGCATCAGGGATTTCTTCAGAAACGGATTGCGAATCGTTTCCACCTCCGCATCGAGCGAAACAATCCCGCCCTTGCGCGCTTTGTTCGCGTACGCGACGATTTCCCCGATCAATTGCCGCGGGTCTTGCGACGGGTCGATGAAAACGTAGCCAAGCCGCCGAAACGCCGCAAACACCACCTTCAGCGGAAATTGCAGCATCACCGCGCCCATCGTGCCGCCCAGAACGATCATCGCGGCGGTGGGCTGCAGAATCTGCGTCAACTTCCCGCCTTCCAGCATTAACCCAAATAGAATTCCGCCCAGCGCCAGCGCAATTCCTGCAATGCTGCTTTTGTCCATGCGCTAGCTCGACCCTTTTTCTCGCTCGGATTCTTTTTCGATCTCTTCGAGCGCATTCACCACTCCCGGTTTGTCCTGTTTCAAGATGCTTCGCCGAAATTCCCCAATCTTCGCCAGCACGGATTCGACCGACTCCTTCACCACGACCTTTTCGCCCGTCACCAGCGTCAACACCGTGTCCGGAGACCGTTCGACAAACTTAATCAGGTCTGAGTTCACCACCAGCAGCTGATTGTTAAGGCGTGTGAGCTGGATCATGGCCAAATCGAGACGGCACGATTCCGGAAATGCCTTCGAACGCCCGGATTCGGACCGTCTAATCTTTCATCTTGCAGTTCAATGGCCTCACCGGCGTTTTCCACCACAAAATTATTTAAATTCTCTTATTGGTCCCGCGCGTGCTCCTCCGATGCGTCGAAAGCCCCTGCTGCGCGGCGATTTCCGTCCAGAAACACGCAGAGTTTTTCGTTGCGTTGCAGTTTTTCGTCGCTGGAGCCAGTGAAACGGCTTGCATTCCGTGCCAAAACGAAAGTCTGTTCCATTCTGGAGCTAAACCCCGATGACGCCCGCCGACGCCGTTGCCGTTGCTGCTGAAGTCCCCGCCGCAGAAGCTCCACCATCCGAACTGACGAAGGCATTTTGCCAATGGCGCAATTCCGTTGCGGCGCTGGTTCAGCAGGCGCAGGAATTTTGCCGCCGCTTTCCGCAAGATCGCGATGCGCGCTTTCTTCTGGCGGAATCGCTCCGTGGCGCCGGCATGGACGATCTTGCCGCGACCGAGTACGAAAAGCTTTTGGAAAACTGCCCGCTGAATGAACGCCTTCGCGTCGAACAAGGCCTCGCGCAATGTCGCGCGGATCGCGGTTACTTTCCCGCTTCCTTCGCGCAACGCCTTTCAACGGCGGAGTACGCGGCGGGGCATAACGCGGAAATCTGGCGCGCGTACGCGTGGCGCGAAATTCAGCGCGGCCGGGAGATCGTTCGCTTGCTGCGCCAAGTCGCGCCGCTTCGCGGCAAACGCGTGCTGGACGTCGGCTCCGGCTACGGCGGCATGCTGATTTCGATGGCGGAACAAGGCGCCTCGATCGCCGGAATCGAAATCGATCCCGAACGCGCTCGCATGGGCAAACAGCGCCTCGGCGAACTCGGCCTTGAAATTCCCTATCTCGAAGGCGACATTTGCGAACCGGGTATCGAGGCAAAACTCGGCCAGTTTGATGTGGTGGTGTGCCAGGACGTGCTCGAACACGTTCTCGATCCGTCCGCGGTGATTCATTCGCTCTGCAACATGCTCAAGCCCGGCGGCGTCATCTATATCCAAATCCCCAACAAATACGGTCTCGATCAGTTGATGAGCGATCATCACTACGCGCTCACCGGCATCACCGCCCTTTCTCGCCCGCAAGCCATTGAATACTGGCAGCTCGCCACCGGCGAAGCAGCCGAACATTATGGCGTCGGTTACGAACGCGGCGAGAAATTCTATTTTTCCGCTTTCGCGCGCAACGGCGTGAAGCTCAATCCCGTCGACCGCTACACGCACGTGGATCACCTCGTCTGGTACGCGCCCGCCGTCTCCGCTCTGTGCACGCGGCTTGAATCGCCGATCTTTCCCGGCTTGCGCCCCGAACTTGAAAAGCGCGTGCGGCGCCGCATGAAGAAAGTCGCGCAGCTTTACGCGCACGCCAGCGAGCGGATCATCTCGTTCCGCGATTCACCCGACCTTGTCTCCGAAGCGTGCGACGCCGTCGTCCGCCGGCTTTGCGTCGGCCTCTGGCGTTTCCTCGGCGTAAAAACAAACGGGAACGGCGCCGCATGAATCCGGGAGACGAATCGCATCGGCTCGGCGTTTTGCATTTTGAACAGAGAGACTTCGCCGGCGCGTTGGAGCATTTTCGCAAAGCGCTTGCGCAATCCGAGTCCGCGGAACTTTGGAGCGACTGGGCATCGGCGCAATTCGCCTTGGACAATGCCGAAGAAGCCGAAGTCGGCCTCCACCTTGCGCTGGAAATCGATCCGGCGTTCGAAGACGCGCTTGTCAACTTGAGTGTCGTTTTATTGCGCCAGGATCGCGCCGCCGAAGCGATTCTTTTTCTCGAAAGAGCGCTGCCGGCCTCGCCGCCGGCACAAAGGCCGGCGATCGAAAAGCTCGTGGAGCAGGCGCGCGCTGCCGGCCCACTTCCTCCGCTCGGCGATTGGGAAGCCTATCTGCGCGGTTTTCTCGGCGACGACGAAAACGAACGCTCGTATTTTCACACTCACCTTGGCCGCTATCTGCGCACGCTCGCGCTCTTGCCGGACGGCTCGCCCACGTCGCAAATCCTCGAATTGGGCGCGGCATTTCATCATGTGACGCCCGCGCTGCACACGCTCAAACATTTCGGCACCGTCCGTTGCAACGATATTTGGTGCGGCAGCGCCGCGCAAACTCGCCATGTCGAATCGAGCGCGGGCGAATCGTTCGACTTCCTCGTGGACAACTTCGACGTGCAATCTTCTCCCTGGCCTTACGCCGATGCGCGCTTCGATGCCCTCCTCTGTTGCGAAATGCTCGAACATTTGCACTCCGATCCCATGGGTTTTCTCGCCGAAATCAATCGCGTGCTCAAGCCGGGCGGCCATCTTTTGCTCACCACGCCGAATGTCGCCTGCACCCACGCGATCGAGTACGCCTTGAAAGGCGAAAGCCCGTACGTGTACGGCAAATTCGAACGCGGCGGCGCACCCACCGATCGCCACAATCGCGAATACACCGCAAGCGAAGTCGGCCAGCTCGTGCGATTCGGCGGCTTCGAAATCGTCTCGCTCAAAACGAACGACAGTTGGTGGCCGCGCGATCGCCGTGTGCTCCGCCTGCTCGCCGCCGAAGGCCATTCCATTGCGCGGCGCGGCGACAACACATTTCTCCTCGCGCGAAAGGCCGCGCCGGTCGCGGTCCGCTATCCCGAAGAGTTTTACCAGAGTTACGGCACGCAGGCCGATCGCCGCGCGGTGCAGGGCGAAATTCACACCGCCCATGCAATGGACCCGATTGAACCCGATCCGCAAAAAATTCTGATCGTTCACGAAGGGATGCCGCAATTTGACCGCAGCGGATCCGACCTCCGCTTGCTGGACGTGCTTTGCGAACTTCACGCGCAAGGTCACGCATTGACGTTTATTGCGCGCGACGGCTTCAACGCCGAACGGTACCGCAAACCGCTTGAAGATCTCGGCGTCGCGGTTTTCCACCACGATCCGGACCGTCTTCGTCACCTTGGCCACGACAATCGAACGAATTGGTCGCTCAACGAACTGCTGGCGCGCGAACACTTCGATCTTGCGATCCTCTGCCACTGGTTCTGGTCCGGCATATCCGTCCCGGAACACTACCTCGAAGAAATTCGCCGCGCGTCACCCGAAACTCGCATCGCGATCCTTACCGACGACCGGCATGGCGAACGCGAACGGCGTTCCGCCGCCGCCTCCGGGCTTTTTTCCGACTTCGAACGCGGCAACGATTTCGAAGCGCGCGAAATCGAAGCCTATCGCCGCGCCGATCTCGTTCTTTACATCACCGAAGCCGACCTCCGGCATTTTCGCAAACTGATTCCGGATCTCGTCGCCGAACATTTGCCCATCATCGCGCCCATGCCCGAAGCCGCGCCGCCGGTCGAAACCCGCGAAGGCGTTCTCTTTCTCGGTAATTTTGAAAACCCGGCCAATCGCGATGCGCTCGATTGGCTCCTCAAGGATATTTGGCCGCGTGTGCGGCGCAAGCGCGCGGACTTGAAACTTTACATCGCCGGCCACAGCGCTCCCGCCGATGTTGCCGACGCGCGCGCTGGCATCGTTTTGCTCGGCCACGTGCCGGAACTCGCCGCGGCGTTTTCCGCGCGCCTCCTTTTCGCGGGGCCAATTCGATTTGGCACCGGCATCAACACAAAGAACATGCAGTCGCTCGCCCATGGTTTGCCGATGGTCACAACGTCCGTCGGGGCGGAAGGCATGCAGCTTCAGCACGAAGTCCATGCGCTCATCGCGGACGACGCCGCGTCTTTCGCCGGCGCCATCGTGCGCCTCGCGGCCGATTCATCGCTCCGCACGCGGCTCGCAGACGCCGGGCGCGAGCTCATTCGCGAAAAATTTTCGATGGAGGCTCTTCGCCCGCAGGTTCGAAAAATCATCGCGCGAGCGGCGGCACAACGGCCGAAGCCCGCGCCATCCGAGCCGTTCTCCTATCGCAAAGTGGAAGAAAAGATTCCCGCCGCGCTTTCCGCCCGGCCCGTCCGCTATCGCCTCGTACTCCGCACGCTCGGCTATTGGCAACTCGGTTCGCAACTCATGCAAGCCGGCCAGCCCGCGGCGGCGCTCGAGCAATTCCGCCACATTTTCACGGCGCTCCGCGGCCAAGTGCCCGCCACCTGTTTTCATCGCCGCCTTTTGCTGGACATGCACGCGGCTTACACCGCGCTCGACGATCGCGCTTCCGCCGGGCGTTGCAAGCAGGAACTCACGAGACTTGTATCGCTCGAAGCAAATCCCCTGCGTGCCGCGCTTTCCGCGCTGGTCTCCGCAAAAACGAAACACGCGGCGCCAAAAATCTCCGTCGTCTTGCCGACATTCAATCGAATGGAAGTTCTTCGCGTCTGCCTCGCCGCGCTCGCGTTTCAAACTCTTCCCGAATCCCTCTGGGAAGTGATTGTCGTCGACGACGGCTCGGCCGACGACACCGAATCTTTCTGCCTTTCCCTCAGTCTCCCCTACTCTTTGCAATATCTCCGTCAATCCAATTCCGGGGCCGGCGCCGCGCGCCGCGCCGGAGTCGAAGCCGCGCGCGGCGATTTCGTTCTGCTTTGCAATGACGACACCGTCGCATCGTCCACACTCGTCGCCGAACACCTTCGCGTCCACATCCAACATCCACGCGAAAAATGGGCCGTGCTCGGCCAGTTTCAACCTTCTGAATTGTGCGCCGAACGCGCGCTCTCGCACTGGTTTCACTCGTCTCCCTCCCTGTTCCCTCAACATTCGCTGAAGCCCGGACAGCTTTGCGGCTCGTCGCTTTTCGTCACGTGCAACCTCAGCCTTCGGCGCGACGCCGTCCTCAAAGCGGGAAATTTCGATCCGGCTTTTCGTGTCGGCGAAGACACCGACCTCGGCGCTCGCCTCGCGCGTTCGGGTTATCGCGTTTTCTATCATCCCGCCGCCCATGCCGTGCATGAGCACGCGCAATTCACCGTTGCCGACCTGCTGAGCCGCGCCCGGCAATACGGCGCGGCGGACTGGTTCCTCTTTCAGAAGCATCCGTCTTTGCTTGCCGCTGGCCAGTCGCCATTCGGAAGTCTCTCTCCCGAAGATTTTCAACGCATCGAATCCAGCGTCCAGGAGAACGCTGCCTCGGTCGCCGGCGCCGTCTCCGCGCTCGAAGCGCTTGACCGCGTTAACCTGCTCCCTTTCTTCGAAAAAGCGCAAGACGGAAGCTCGCCGGCCGAAGAAATCCTCAAGCGGCTTTCGCAAATCGTGCCGCTCGTCTATTGGCACACGCTTTTCGAAAGCTTTCTCGCCGCGCGCGATCGCGCCGCCAAGCCGTCGGGCGAGTTGGCCTTTGCCGGCGCAGCCGAACGCCCATGAATTCCGTCGGCCTTTCCATGATTGTTCGCGACGCCGCCCAGTGGCTCCCCGCTTGCCTTGCCAGCGCAAAGCCCGTGACGCAAGAAATCGTCGTCGCCGATACCGGCTCGACGGACGCCACAATCTCCATCGCCGAATCGCTCGGCGCCCGCGTCCTCTCCATTCCCTGGCGTAACGATTTCGCCGAAGCGCGCAACGCGTGCCTCGCCGCCATGAAATCCGACTGGATCCTCAGTCTCGACGCCGACGAAATCCTCGATTCCTCCGCGCTCTCAAAATTCCCATCGCTCCTTGTTTCCACCCACGCCGCTGGCTTCCAGGTCACCATTCGCAACTACGTTCTCAGCATCGACGACCGCGTCTGGGATCGCCCGGCCACGCCAAACGATTCTTCGCTTCCGCTCGCCGCCAAATATCCCGCGTTCGTCGAACACCAAAATGTGCGTCTCTTTCGCCGCGCCGCGGACGTCTACTTCGTCGGACGCGTGCACGAAAGCGTCGGTCCGCGCCTCGTCGAACTTGGCCGCAAACTCGCACGCGCGCCGTTTTTCATTCACCACTTCGGCCTCGCCGCCTCCGCGGAAACGCGCGAACGAAAAAACCGCCTCTATCGCGAACTTGGCCGCGCCAAGATCCACGAGCGTCCGCAAGACGCGCAAGCTCATTTCGAACTCGGCCTCGTGGAAATGGACAACTTCGGCAACGTGGACGAAGCTCTCTTGCTTTTTCAACGTGCATGCGAACTCAATCCTCGCCTCGGCGTCGCCTGGTTTTTCCGCGGTCTGCTTCTTCTGCGCGCGGGCCGCCTCGCGGAATCGTTGCAGTGCCTCGCCCAAGCCGAACGGCACGGCCATGCCACCGCGCTTGTCGCGGAAGCACAAGGCGACGCTCATTACAATTCCGGCGATTTCGCTTCCGCCATAAAGTGCTACCGCCTCGCCGTTCGCCGCGAACCCGATAGTCCGTTTTTCGAAAGCAAGCTCGGCCTCGCCCGCGTCCGGTCGGGTGACGCCACCGCCGGCTTGCGCGACCTTCGCCGCGCCCGCGATGCGCGCCCCGCCGCGCCGGCCCTTCACGACCGCCTCGTCCTCGCCCTCGTTTCCCTAGGCCTTATTCAAGACGCCGCCGAAGCCGCCGAAGCCAAACTCTCCGCCATTGACTCGCACACTCCGTCGGACTTCCTCCGCACCGCCTCTCTTTGGGCCAAATCGCTCGATCCCGCCCGCGCCGCCGCCTTATTGCAAGTTGGCCTTCAAGTTTTCCCCCACAATCAAGAGTTACAGTACTCCCTCGATGAACTGGCCCGCTCTGTCGGCATTACAAAATTCTCATCCGCCTTGGATTCAACAACTTAGCTCGCTAAAGCCTTTCCCAGTACGGCCGATAATCTCTGTGAGTACGTTGGAAGTTCCGTAGCGACGTGCGAGCAAGCCGAAACCCGAGGGTTCAAGCCCCTCGCACTTCGGGCTCCCGGACGCCCAACGGAAAGTTCAAAAAATCTTAAAGGAGCCACACATGGCACTCAGCATTCTCAATAACATTCCGTCGCTGGCAGCGGAAAACAACCTGAACATCACCAACCAGAACCTGCAGAGGACGTTGTTCCGTCTTTCTTCCGGTTCGCGCATCAACTCTGGTGCGGACGATGCGGCAGGCCTGGCAATCGCGGACGGCTTGAAGGCCAACACGACGGCTCTCACGCAGTCGGCGCAGAACGCCAGCAACGGCGTCGGCGCTTTGCAAGTGGCAGACGGCGCTCTCGCTCAGGTCACCACGCTTCTCAATCGCGCCGTAACTCTCGCGACCGAAGCATCCACCGGCACGGTAAGCTCGTCACAGCGCGGCGCGCTGGACGCGGAGTTCACGCAAATTAAGGCGGAAATTGACCGCATCGGCAGCACCACCACGTTCAACGGCACGTCGGTCTTCACCGCCACGACCACGTCCATCTTCCTGTCCGACGCGAATTCGAGCAGCCAGATCGGCGTCACCGTCGGCACGGTTGCTTCCGCTTCGATCACGGATGGCACCGGCGCCAACGCCGTGAACATCTCCGCCGACACCCTCACGGGCGCCACGGGCACGGCCGCGCAGACCGCGCTCGGCCACATCGACAGCGCCATCGCCAACGTTGCCAGCATCCGCGGTGCAATCGGCGCCGGCATCAACCGCTTGCAATCCGCCGTCAACGTCATCAACAACCAGGTGCAGAACCTGACCAGCGCGGAAGATGGCATCCGCGCCGCGGACATCCCGTCCGAAGTCGCGAACCTCTCCCGGTTCACGATTCTGAACCAGTCCGGTATTTCGGCCCTTGCGCAAGCGAACTCGGCGCAGCAAAGCGTGCTCAATCTGCTTCGCTAACGCCGCCGCAAAATAAGTGCTCTCAAAGCGGGAGGCGGGGTCTTCGGACCCCGCCTAAGCCGCTTAGAAGGAAGTTAAGAAAATGGCAATCACACTTTCCCCGAATCCGGCCACGGGCATCGAGGCGGCGCAGCCCGCGCGACCCGCCGCGCCAATTGCGCAGTCTCGCCCCGCGCCGCAAAAACAGGCCGAGCCCGCGCCGCAACCGCCGGTCACTCACAATCCCGAAGAGACCAACGTGATCTTCCGCCGCGACGCGAATGGCCAGATCTATTACGTTTTTACGGATGCTCAATCGGGCCGCGAATTGCAAGAACTTCCTCCGAAGGAAGTCCGCAATGTTGGGCAAGGCATCGCCGATTTGGTTAAAGAATTACAACAAAGGAATTCGAATCATATCGCGGTAAAGGGCTAACGGGAAAACGAGATGGCGATCAACGCAACCAGCGGAACTTCGTTGAATTCGAGCACTGGCCTCGGCCAGGGCATCGACGTCAACGCGTTCGTCCAGTCCGCCCTCAGCTTCGATCAGGCCAATATCACGCAGTTGCAGACGCAACAAGGCATCGTCGACGCGCAAAGCAAGGCGCTCGCGCAAATCAGTTCGGACCTCACGAATCTTCAGTCGGCAAATTTTTCACTCAAAGATCCCCTCGGCAGCCTCACGGCGCAAACCGCCACCTCCTCGAATTCGGCCGTCTTGACCGCCGCCGCATCGTCGTCCGCTCTCTCCGGCGTTCACACCATTACCGTCAGCAATCTCGCCACCACCGCTTCTTTCTTCACCGGCGCGGTCGCCTCGAGCAGCACGCCTCTCGCCACCGGCTCTTTCCAAATTCAAGTTGGCAGCGGAACGCCGGTCGCGGTCACCGTCGATTCCACCAACAACACGCTCGACGGCATCGCCTCGACGATCAACAATCTCAACGCCGGCGTTCGCGCCAGCGTCATCAACGACGCCAACGGCGCTCGCCTCGCGCTCGTCAGCGAAACCACCGGCGCTCCCGGCGACGTCACCGTCAGCGCCAACACGACCGGTCTCTCGTTCACCAAGGCCGTCACCGGCGCCAACGCTTCGCTCGTCGTCGACGGCGTGCCCATCAGCAGCACCACGAACTCCGTCGCCGGTGTCATCAACGGCGTCACGCTCAATCTCAATTCCGCCGCTCCCACTTCTTCCGTCACGCTAACCGTCTCGCCGGACACGTCCAAGGCCACCGACGCGCTCAATCAATTCGTTTCTTCCTACAACACCGCCATCAAGGACATCAACGCGCAATTCAATGTTGCGGCAGACGGCTCCGGCGGCGGCCCGCTCGAAGCCGACGGCTCGCTTCGCGAAGCGCAGTCCGCGCTGCTCTCCGCCGTGGCGTTCTCCAAGACCGGCAACAACAGCATCAGCAACCTGGAAAGTCTCGGCATCAGCCTCAACAACGACGGCACGCTCAGCGTCAATCAAGGCGCGCTCGCCACAAATCTTTCCGGTCATTTTTCCGACGTCCAGAATTTCCTGCAATCCACCACGAACGGCTTCGCCAACAATCTCGACACTGTCCTTACCAATCTTTCCGATCCCACTTCCGGCACCCTCGGCCTCGATTCGAAGGGCCTGGCGCAGACGTCGCAGGATCTCGGCTCGCAAATCTCCGACCTGCAGGCCAGCCTCGCGATCAAACAGGCAAATTTGGTTTTGGTCTATTCGCAAGTGAACGCCACTTTGCAGGAGCTGCCTTTGTTGCAACAGCAACTCAGCCAGCAGTTAGCGTCGGCATAATGGCAAATCCGGGCATCCTTTCCGCTTACCAGCAAAGTTCCGCGCAAGGCGCTTCGCCCATCGGCCTTGTGCTCTCTCTTTACGACACCATCATTCGCGATTTTCGCCGCGCCGACGCCGCCTTAACCAAATGCGACGTCGAAACCCGCGTTTTCGAACTCAATCACGCGCTCGTCGTCATCGCCCATCTCCAGTCCGTCCTCGATTTCGAACGCGGCGCCGACGCCGCCAAACGCTTCAACAGTTTTTATGAAGTCACTCGCGGCATGGTTCTCAGCGTCAATATCGACGCCAATCGCGAAACTCTGCAAAAGCTCATCGAGATGTACAGCTCCATGCGCCAGGCCTGGCATCAGGCGGAATCGAAAACCGCGAAATAATGGAATCCATTCAATCCAAAATCGGCCGCGTCAACGAAACGCTCCGCCCGCTCATCGCCGATTCTCGCCTCGCCCTCAAAGGCGAACGCGGCTTTGGCGTCGAAATGGTTCGCGCCCTCGCCGCCGTCATCGGCGAAATGGACCCCATCATGTCCAACGCGCGCGAACTTCGCGTCAATCATCCGGAAATTGCGCGCGACCTCGACGCGTACGTCGAGCAGGCCACCGATCTCAAAACGCTTCTCGAACAACTCCGCGTCATGCTTCTCGCCCGCCGCGCGGAAGTCGAACAAGATCGCGCCCACATGCAAGCCGTCGCTCGCTGGGCCACTGCCTTCCAGTCCACGCGCTGACGCCCGGCTGTTTCTTTTCCCGCACGCCGCAATTCGAAACTCCCTCAATTTATTACGCCTTCATCGCACGCTGTTTCCATGCACCGCCACGCATCCCCGTCCTCGAGCCGCTCCCATGCGCAATAAATTCGTCACCAACGCCGTCCTCGCCGCCTACAATCTCGTGCAAAAGTCCGGCGTCCTCAAATTCAGCCCCGTCCAACGCGCCTTCCGCATCCACCTTCTTACGCGTTCGCCTAAACCAAGCTCATCGAAGACGCCGCTTAACTCGATCGCCTCCTCGGCCCCGCCGCCTACGCCGACCTCCCCTGCACCTCTGAATTGTAGTGGCGGGTCTTCAGACCCGTTCTTTTATATCCTTCTTTTCTCCGTTCTTTTCGCTCCGTTCTTTTCGCTCCGTTCTTTTCGCTCCGTTCTTTTCGCTCCGTTCTTTTCGCTCCGTTCTTTTCGCTCCGTTCTTTTCGCTCCGTTCTTTTC
>Ga0070730_10002005_pt1 | contig 18861 bp, 10 predicted proteins | sample Coa_R1_3_FD_66447 | JGI IMG/M metagenome (GOLD analysis project Ga0070730, IMG submission 66447) | Surface soil microbial communities from Centralia Pennsylvania, which are recovering from an underground coalmine fire - Coalmine... | ecosystem: Environmental > Terrestrial > Soil > Unclassified ... | reverse complement strand
ACCATAAATTCGTGCGCGGTCAGATTGGGCTTGAACCAGCGGATGATGGGCTCGATGAAGCGCGCCGTGTGCTGCGCGGAAAAGGGGTCGGTGGACATGACGAATATGACCGCGGCCCACAGAATCGCCGGCCACCAGGAGCGCAACCATCCCGGGATCAGCACTTGTTTGAGCCGCGGCTGCACCTCGGTCATCTGCGGGGCGGGTCGCGGGTTTCGCCAGGGTTGATCGGACACGCTGGAGGGCTCCATGGATTGAGTGACTATTGTACAGGTATGTTGCTGCGTATCTGGCCGCGACAGCTAGAAATAGCTGATCGCTTTTATTCCATGCGGTAGTTGGGCGCCTCGCGCGTGATGATTACGTCATGGACGTGACTCTCGCGCAGGCCTGCGGAGGTAACGCGCACGAATTTGCTTCGCTCGGTTAACGCCTTCAAATTTTCCGCTCCCACGTAGCCCATGCCGCTGCGCAGGCCCCCCACCAGTTGATCGGTAAGCGCCGCCAGCGAGCCCTTGTAAGGGACCCGGCCTTCGACTCCTTCGGGAACCGACTTGCCGCGCTGCACGTCCTCTTCCGCCTGCGCATAACGGTCCGCCGAACCCTCTTCCATCGCCGACGTTGACCCCATGCCGCGGTAGGACTTGAAGGTGCGGCCCTGGTAGAGAATGGTTTCCCCAGGCGCCTCTTCGGTGCCCGCGAAAAGACTGCCGATCATGACGCAAGAAGCCCCGGCGGCGATGGCTTTGGTGATGTCACCCGAAAATTTTATTCCCCCGTCGGCAATCACCGGAACACCGGTGCCCTCCGCCGCCCGCGCGGCTTCCATCACCGCGGTGATCTGCGGCACGCCCGCGCCGGTCACCACTCGCGTAGTGCAGATCGACCCCGGCCCCATGCCCACCTTCAGGCCGTCAATGCCCAGCGCAATCAGATCCTTCGCTCCCTCGTAGGTGGCCACGTTGCCGGCGATGAGCTGCACCTCCGGCAAGCGATGCCGGATGGCCTTGATAGCGTCCATCACCCGAGCCGAATGCCCGTGCGCGGTATCGATGGCGATGACATCCGTTTTGTATTTGGCCATTTCCACGGCGCGCTCGAGAAAATCTCCGGTAGCGCCGATGGCCGCGCCGACCCGCAGGCGGCCTTGTTCGTCTTTTGCGGCGCGCGGATATTCCAGCTTTTTCTGGATGTCCTTTACGGTAATGAGCCCTTTCAGATTGAAGTCCTGGTCGACGACCAGAAGTTTTTCGATGCGATGTTTCTGCAGCAGCCGCTCTGCTTCATCCAGCGTAGTGCCCACCGGCACGGTGACCAGATCGTCTTTGGTCATCACCGAGCTGACCAGTTGATTGTGGTTCTTCTCAAAGCGCAAGTCGCGGTTGGTCAGGATTCCGGTAAGCCGCGTCCCCCGCGTCACTGGTAGCCCGGAGATCTTATATTTGTTCATGATCTCCAGAGCCTGGCGCAGCGTGATATCCGGCGAAATAGTCACCGGGTCCACGATCATGCCGCTTTCCGACCGCTTCACGCGATCGACTTCCTCGCCTTGCCGGTCGATCGGCATATTCTTATGCACAATCCCGATCCCGCCCTGCCGGGCGATAGCGATAGCTAGGCGCGATTCGGTAACGGTGTCCATGGCCGCGGAAGCCAGTGGAATGTTCAAGGGTAGCTTGCGGGTGAAGCAGGTGCGCGTATCGGTGTCGGCGGGCAGCACAGCGGACTTGCCGGGGAGCAGCAGCACATCGTCGAACGTGAGCCCTTCCGGGATGGAACCATGAATCATGCCTTCCTCATTTCGGGCTTGCCGGCCGCTGTAAGGTACGCCGGAATGCCCCATAAAACAGCGCAGCCCAGCGGATGGCCGCTGGGCCGAGAGAGAAATTCATCAGATCGAAAAAATGCGTCACTGTGAATCCTTAATTGTAGGGGCGGAAACAGCTACGGTCAAGTTCAACGCGTTCGTGCCGGCCATCATTTCATTGCAGAAAGGGCGTAATCTGATTCATGTGGGCGAGGAAAAACTGAGCATCCATTTCGAGCCGCATGGGTGGCTGCGCAATGGACACGCCATGACCATTGCCGCGGCGTATTGGCCGCGTCGCTTTGCGCTGCCGAAGCCGGAGGCGCGGCAGTTTCGCGTCGCGCCGGACTCGCAATTGCTCGCGGCGTGCCACTGGCAGGCGAGAAAGCGCAAGGATTTGCCGGTAATCGCGATCGTACACGGCTTGGAAGGGTCTTGCGACTCGAACTACGTGCTGGGCATCGCCGAGAAAGCCTACCAGCGCGGATTTCACGTGGTGCGCTTGAATCAACGCAACTGCGGCGGCTCCGAAAATCTCACTCCCACCCTCTACAACTCCGGGATGAGCGGGGATTACCGCGCGGTTTTCGAGGAATTAGCGGAAGGTGACGGCTTCACCCAGATTTTCTTCGCCGGTTACTCGATGGGCGGAAACCTGGTGACCAAAATGGCCGGGGAATACGCAGACGCCCCGCCGCGAGCATTACTCGGCGTTTGCGCCATATGCCCGGCGCTGGACCTGGCCGCGTGCGCCGATGCCCTGGCCCGGCGCGACAATTACTTCTATCAGCGCCACTTCGTTAGCGGCCTAATGGCGCGTTATGCCCGGAAGGCCGCATTGTTCCCCCAAATTTATTCCCTGGATGGCTTTGGCAAGATCCAGTCCGTCCGAGGCTTTGACGATGCCATTACCGCTCCCTGTTTTGGCTATCGCGACGCCCAGGAATATTACGAAGCCGCGGGAGCGCGCAAAGTGGTCGGGCAAGTGCGCGTGCCGATGCTCATGATCACCGCGCAGGACGATCCCTTCGTGCCCTACGAATCTTTTCTCGCCGCCCTAATTGAAGAAAACCCTGCCATCCGCTTCGAGGCTCCCGAGCACGGCGGCCACTGTGGCTTTATTTCGCTGCACCGGGGCGCCGAGCGATTTTGGGCCGAGGCCCGCGTAGTGGATTTCTGCGCCGCCCTGGCTCAACTCTAAGCCCACAAGGGTAACGCCCGCTTTCGGACGCAGGCCTGTTTACCTCATCCAAACGGCTTCTCCAGCGAGTTGGCGAATCCCTTGGTCAAAAGCTGCGCCGGCCCATCGGTGGTAATCACCATGTCATCCTCGCAACGCATTCCAAACTCCCCGGGCACGTAGATGCCGGGCTCATTGGAAAACGTCATGCTCGGCGCCAGTACCGTCTTGCTTCCCCGCACCAGATAAGGGTGCTCGTGCCCATCCAATCCGATGCCGTGCCCCAGCCGGTGGGTAAAGAACTTGTAGTCCGGCCCGTAACCGCCGTTCACGATCACCGCGCGCGCCGCATCATCCACGGTCCCCGAGAAGCGCCCCGCGCGCGCCGCCTCCAAGGCCGCATCCTGCGCTTTTCGCACCAACTCATAAGCGCGCGCGATTTTTTCGCTAGGCTTGCCCAACACGCTGGTGCGCGTCACGTCCGAAGCATAACCCTCCACCCCGCACCCTCCGTCAACCAAAACCACGTCGCCTTCCTTCAGCTTTTGCGGTTGCAGCGTGCCGTGAGGCAACGCCGCGGAAGCGCCGAGCAGCACCAGGGCTCCTCCATGCAGGTTCATTTTCGCGAAGCCCGCCTCCACCAGGTGCGCAATGTCCTCTTGCGACATTCCTTCCTTCAAGGACGCGAACGTGGCGCGAAAAACGTCAAATGTGGCATCGCAAGCGATGCGCATCAGCTCCAGTTCGTGCGCCGATTTGTGCGCCCGGCACGCGATGGTGACCGGATCGGCGGAGGCATACTCGAAGCCCGGCGCTGCGTCGCGCAAATGATCGAAGAACGTAAAGCCCGCGGTTTCCTCGATACCCAAGCGCCCGGTGCGAATGTTCTGTTCCGCCAGCGCCGCCGCCGCGATTTTCGTCGGGCTTTGATCCTCCTGCCAGACGCGGATCTCGATGGGTAGGTGCAGTTTCTCCCGCAGCCGCCCCTCCTCGAACGCGGGCACCACCAGAATCGGACGCCCGGCGCGCGGAAGGACCAGGCCCACCAGTCGTTCGCTCAGGCCCCAGCGAATCCCGGTGTAGTAGTACAGCGAACTGCCGGGCGCGAAGAACAAAGCGTCGTACTTCGTGGCTTGCGACGGCGAGCCGCTCGGGGCGGGCGGCGCATTGGCCATCAGTTGCTGCGCCCGTTCCATCCGCTGACGAAACTCGTCCGGCGTAATCGCGTGAATGCGATCCGTAGGTGGTTTGAGCACCGAGAATGCGGCAGGGAGGGACGAGGGACCGTCCTCGGGAAGGCCGCCTTTCTCCGGAATCCAAGGCTTATAGGTCAGAGTCGATGCGGACAACAGGCCCGCAGCATGAAGAAATTGGCGGCGGGACCGGTTTTTGGCTTGAATAGGGCACTGTTGTGTAGTCATGGCCCGAAGAGGTTTATCCGGCTAATCACCGATTGTCAAGGGTTTCGGGTCCCAGATTCGCAGGTCAACCGGTTCCCAACCTATTGAACCCCAACGGCTTGCAGGAACTTTCCTTCGTTTTATAGTAGGTCCACATCCCGGGAATACAAAATTTAGAATAAATCCCTTCTAAATCGTCCCCAGTGTGAATGCTCAAGTAAAGCAAATAAAAGAGTTATCTAAGGCTTATTCCCGGCAAATGTAAGGTGAAGATTGGAGCGCGTCGTGCAGTCAGATCTGCCGCCTAAGTGGTGGTGGTACGTTCAATTTCATTTCGTAAATTCGTATGGGGGCGAAGATATGAAACGTGTCCTGTGGGGAGGCGCTGTTCTGCCTCTGGCATTGAGCTTTGCGCTGGCTGTGGCGCTGCTAATCGGCCCGCTGGGTGTACAAACGGCGAAGGCGGACAACCTCTACGCCAGAATTCAAGGTACTGTTACTGATCCGACCGGGGCAACCCTGGCTGGATTAAAGCTGACCGCCACGAACGTCGGCACCAACATCTCTTATGATTCACAGAGCCAGGCCGACGGCAGTTTCGTGTTCCTCAATCTCCCGGTGGGTACCTACAAAGTGGTGGTTTCCGCTACTGGATTCCGGACCTTTACCGCTACGGGAATCACCTTGACTCTGGACCAAGTCTACATCCTTAACATCAAGTTGGAGCTCGGCCAGATTTCAGAACAGGTGGTTGTGGAAGCCAACAACGTACAGGTAGAGACGGCCAACACCCAGCTCGGCACCGTCATCAACGGTGACACCATCGTGGACATGCCACTGAACGGACGCAACTGGACCCAGTTGCAACTCCTCCAGCCCGGCGTAATGGCTTCGTCTGACCGCTTTGGAACCTATTCGACCAATGGCAGCCAGAGCCAGCAGAACAGCTTCCTCATTAACGGCCAGGACTCCAACGACTTGCCGCTGAACACCCCGCTGATCATTCCCAGCCCGGACGCCATTTCTGAATTCAGCATGGTTACCGACACCATCAACCCGGAATACGGACGCAACTCCGGCGCGATCATGAACGCCGCCATCAAGTCCGGCACCAACAGCTTTCACGGCGATGTATTTGACTTCTATCGCGATACGTTCCTGAATACCTCGGACTTCTTCACCAAGAAGCCTGCCGTCTTCCACCAGAATCAGTTTGGCGCCACCTTGGGCGGCCCGATATGGAAGAATCACACCTTCTTCTTCTTTTCCTATCAGGGTTCGCGATTCCGCCAGCCGCAAACCTCTAACACGCAAACGGTCTATTCACCCGGGGAGCTCACTGGCGACTTCAGCCAAGGAGCCGATGTGGATCCCGCTACTGGCGTGCCATTCATAGCGGAATCCACAGTGATGGCTCCGATCGCACTGTTCGGCGACAGCGCATCTCCTTGCCCGGTTGGTGGCCCTCAGTGCCCGGCTAATTCAACCACATATGCGTCGCTCTTTAGCAGCGGTAAGATTCCGACCCAAGACTTCAACTCCATCGCCCAGAACCTGGTAACCAAGTTTGTGCCACTGCCTAACGCTGCGGCCAATGGCTTTAACTTTACCGCCGTACAGCCCGGCACCACGGACCAATACCTGTGGCAGATAGATCACACTTTCAGCTCCAAGGATTCTCTACGCACTTACGGGTTCTTACAAAGTAGCCCAACGGAGGAAACGCTTCCGTTCACCGGTTCAACATTGCCGGGTTTTCCGGAGGTGGATTCGCGGCATTACAAGCAATTCACTGCATCCTGGACTCACGTCTTTAGCCCGACCGTTCTGAATGAACTGCGTTTCGGTTACACACGGTTCAATTTCGCGGCTGTCGAACCGCAAACGCCGGTCCTCCCCTCCAGCTTCGGATTTGACATTAACGTGCAGAGCCCGGCAGGCGCGGGCCTTCCGGTCATATCCGTGGTCGGAAATAACCCAGGACAGGTTAGCTTCACTCTCGGGTTCAGTGCCAACGGGCCTCAGCCACGCTTGGACCAGACCTATCAGCTGGACGACAACTTCAGCTGGGTCCGGGGAAGTCACACATTCAAGTTGGGCTATGACGGGCGCCGCTTCCACGTCACCAATCCTTTTTTCTTCGATAATGACGGTAACTTTAGCTTCAACGCGGGCGGTCAATTTACGACCGGCAATGCGGGTGCCGACTTCCTGTTGGGCATCCCCGACAGTTATTTCCAAAGCAGCGGCGGCTTTATTGACGCTGGCGCCCAGGAACACTATCTCTATGCCCAGGATTCCTGGAAGGCCGCTTCCAACTTCACGGTCAATTATGGACTGGCCTGGCAGATCAACGGCCCACTCACCGATCACTTCAATCAAGGCCGCGCCATTAACTGCTTCCGCCCGGGCCAGCAATCGGCTATCTATCCGACCGCTCCGGTGGGACTGGTTTTCCCCGGAGATAATGGCTGCACCTCTTCGGGTATCTATACCGGCTTCACCCATTTTGCTCCTCGCCTCGGTGTTGCCTGGGCCCCGCATGCCAGTGGACCGCTCGGGCATCTAACCGGCGATCAAGGGAAGTTCTCCATCCGAGCGGGTGCGGGTATCTATTACAATCAGGTGGAAGAAGAATTGTCCTTGCAGAACCTGACCGCACCTCCGTTCTCTCTTAGCGATAGCGGGATTGGGGACATCGGTGGTAGTCCGAGCTTTGCCGCCCCCTTCGTGGACATCGCCGGCCGCGCCTCCATACCGAATAAATATCCCTTCACGCCGCCGCCGGCGGGCAGCAATGTGGACTTCACGTTCTTTGAGCCTTTTTCTCTCAACGTGCTTGATCCTAGGTTCGCCGTTCCGTATTCCGTGAACTACAACTTGACCATGCAGCGCGAGCTTCCTGGCCAGATGATTTTGTCAGTAGGCTATGTGGGATCGCAGGGGCGTCATCTGGAGCGGGCCTTCGAGCTGAACCCCTCTACTCCGGGAGCCTGCGCGGCAATCCCCAGCTGCATTAGCACAACATCAGATCGCGCTCAGCAAGGGTTCTTCTTCGCGCAGAATTTCAAGTATCCCGCTGTCATACCGGGAGCGCCGATTAACGAACTCGTGTTCGGTTCTATTGGCCAGCAAGCCACCGATGGAAACTCTAAATACAATTCGTTGCAGGCCAGCTTGAACAAGCGCATTTCGCATGGGCTGACTTTCCTGCTCTCTTACACCTATGCCCATTCTGAGGATAACGGGTCCAGCTTCGAGAGTTCCTCTTTCGGCACCCGCGGCACCAACCCATTTATTCCGAGCCTGAACTGGGGCGATTCGCAGTTCGATGCGCGTCACCGGTTAGTGGCCAGCTACGATTACGAAATCCCAGTCCCCCACATGCTCAGCTCCAATGCGGCAATCAGCAAGGTATTTAAGGGCTGGAGAGTGGCGGGCAACACCACCTTGCAAACCGGATTCCCGCTTAACCCGGCGGATTCGGGCTTCCGCTCCGGCACTTGCTGGGAGTTTAGCTTCTATGGGTGCCCGGACAATCCCAACCAGGTGGCTCCCATCGTGATCTCAGACCCACGGTCCAGTAAAACCCATCTCTATTTCAACCCATCGGCCTTTGCCAAAGCGACCCCTGGGACCTTTGGCAATGCCGGAAGAAACTCATTCCATGGGCCAGGTTTGGATTTCACCAACCTTGGTCTCTACAAGGACATTCAAATCAGAGAGCACATGCGGATGGAGTTGAGGCTCGAGTCGTTCAACACCTTCAATCATGTGAACTTCAATCTGCCTAACCAGAACGTAAACTCCAGCCAATTCGGGCGCATAACCAGCGATGGCAACATCGGCCCGCGCACCGTGCAGTTGGCGGGTAAGTTCTACTTCTGATCGGCGATTAGTCTATGGGGACACGGGGCGCCTTCCACGAGGCGCCCCTTTTTTTTCCAACTGCCATGACAGATTCAAATCCACTGACCAGCTCATATCCACCTTTCCCGCACACCACTACGCGTCTCAGCGTCTCCAGCAGCGCCGCTGCTGTCCACCGTTGGGTCCAAAGATTGACGGGGGCCATCACTTGCGCCACACTGAAGCGCGTCCTCACCCTGATATCCCGCGCGATTCCGGGGCGCCCAGGATCTTCCGCTCGCTCATTTGAGACTATGACCGCGTATACACAATGAAACGCCTTCGCTCATTCATTGCGGCCTTTGCGCTGCTGCTCTTGTTTGTCTTCCTTCTGCCGTCGCAAACTCTCGCGCAGCAGGGGCCCGGCGGCTTCGGCGGATTCAGCGGGGTGCAGAACCTTAATACTACCAGCATTTCGGTACAAGTCCGGGCTGCGGATGGATCGAAGCTGACCAGCATGGCGGTCGTGAACCTGTCCAACGCTATGGGCCAGATGGTGCGCTCCCAAACTACCTTCGGATCACAGACCGTCTTTCAAGTGGGCGCTGGAGCCTATGTTGTGGAAGTGGAAGTATTTGGCTACGAAAAGGTGCGTGTCCAAACGGAAGTCTCGAGTGGGAACCCCAACCAGATAGTAGTGGTGAAGCTCAAGCCGGACACCGCGGGCGGAGTGAATTACGTCCCCGCAGCAGGTGTCGCGCTTTCTCCCAAAGCCCAAAAAGAACTGGCCAAAGGGATGGAAGATTTTCAAGCCAACAAATTTGACGATGCGATTCGCCGCCTGGACGCAGCCCACCAGCTCGCTCCGGCGCATCCGGACATCACGTACCTGTTGGGCACGGTATACGAAAAGAAGAACGATTTAGCGTCTGCCCGCAAATATTGGGATGCGGCGCTGCAGGCTGATCCCAGGCATATGTCCTCTCTGCTGGCATGCGGAGACATGCTGTTGCGCCAGGATGACGACGTGGATGCACGCAAGTACCTGGACCAGGCTGCCGAGGTGGCGCCCAATTCCTGGCGCGCCCACAGTCTGCTGGCTAACGCGCTGCTGCGCCAATCCATGTATGCGGAAGCGGTTACCCATGCTGAGCGGGCCATGGAATTAGGCAAGGCCCAAGCCAGCCCTTCCTTGCTGATTCTGGGCCAGGCGCTGGCCGCCGAGCATCAGAACGACCAAGCCATTGCCGCCCTCAAGGATTATCTGGCGACCAAGCCGCCCGAGCCGACGGCGCAAGCCGTTGAAAAATTGATCGCCCGCATCAAGGAGGCTCCGGCCGCACCGCCTGGCGCGGTGGTGGGCGGCGTCACCTATGAAAATGCTTCCCTGGCCAAAGACATTCCGGACGCTCCGCTTTCCGCTGCGTCCATGCGCTGGTTACCTACGAATATCGATGACGCCGTTCCTCCTACGGAACCTGGTGTTTCCTGTACCGTGCAGGACGTCGTCAAGAAAGTCTCGGAGCGTGTGGCAGAACTGCCTTCCCTGGTCGATCGCTACGCCGCGACCGAGATCTTGCGCCATGAAGAACTCAATAACGCCGGCTTAGCCGACCATGTGGACAACCTTTCGTTCAATTATTTAGCTTCCATCCGCGAAATCAAAAACAAGTTCGGCGAGTTCCTCGACGTCCAGGAATACCGCAACGGCAGCACCGGCAACGATATGTTTCCCGATCAGATGGCCAGCACCGGCCTTCCTTCTGTCGTGCTAATTTTCCACCCTTGGCTGATTTCCGATTTCGATATGAGTTGCGAAGGTCTGAGCCGCACCGCAACCGGTTTCGCCTGGCAAATTCACTTCAAGCAGAAAAAAGAAAAGGAAAGCCGCATCCGCCAGTACCGCATGGGTGGGCACGTATATCCGGTGGCGCTTAAAGGCCGCGCCTATATCGACGCCAACACCTTCCAGGTAGTTCGCCTCGAAACCGATCTTCGCGAGTCTCGGCCCGATCTCCGTCTAACCACGGAACATCTGGTTATGGAATACGGTCCGGTTCAATTCAAAAGCCGTCAGGAAGTCCTGTGGCTCCCCGCCAGTGCCGATTATTACGCCATCTTCCGCGGGCACCGTTTTCATCGCCGCCACTCGTTCGCCGACTATCTTTTATTCTCCATCGACGATAAACAAAAACTGGGCAGCCCATCCGATGAAATGATCGGCAGTGCGGCGGCAAAAACTGATGCCTCCAACGTCTACAAATAGACTGGTCCCTCGCTTTTCGTGAATCACTAAAATTTGACAATAGATTTAGGCGATTCAGCGGAATTTATGATAATTTCCTGCGCAACGTTGCCGCGCGAGAGGTCTTTGCATGACGTTTGCGGAATTTTGGCCCGTTTACGTGCGGGCGCATAGCCGCCCGGTTACCAGGGTAGTGCATATGGTAGGCACTCTCGGCGGCTGGATGTTGGTGGGAGCCGCAATCGCGGAGCGGCGCTGGTGGTGGATCGCGGCCGCCGTGGTGCTGGCTTACGGTCTCGCTTGGCTAGCCCATCTTTTCGTGGAACACAATGTGCCCGCCACCTTTGAGCATCCTTTCTTCTCCTGGTGGGCCGACCAGCGTATGGTCTTTCTGATGATCGCCGGGCAGATGGGCAAAGAAGTCAAGCGCCATGCCCTTTCGCAGCCTGGCGTCAAATCCGCTATCCAGTAAGTCCGGACATCCGCTACTCCATTCGCGCCGCAAGAATCTGCCGGTCGCGAATTTCCACCTCAATGCCCAAGGGCGGCCGCGAATCCGATCCTTGCACGATCGCTCCCCGCACCCAAATGTCCCCCGGCAGCTTCATCAGTTTCAGAGGATCGTACACCGTGCGGCTGCAGGGATTGCCCACCATCGGATGCTTGGCGGCGCGAAATCCATAATCCTCTCTCAGTTTGTGCAGATCCTGGACATATTCCAGATGGCAATTGTCGAACGGCGCGTTCAACGAAAATGCCCAGTAGCTTCCAGACTGGCCGACTGTTCCAGTGGGCAGGCGAATCAGCAGAGCCGGCACATCCTCTCCGCTGACCCGGTTCTTGTACAAGAAATCCTTCGCGGCCCAAAGCGCCATTTCGTCCACGCTGGCGATCTGCGGTTCGGAAGGAGTTGCGAGGGGCATGGCTGCGTTGGGGTCGGAGGCTGGCGCGGGAACTTCAATCTGCGGAGGTGTGGTCGCGGGTGGTGCTGGTCGCGTCGTGGGAAGCATCAACCAGCGCACCACCAGCAAACCGAAAATCAGGCTGGCCGCAAAGCCGATGAAACGCATGGGCCTGAAGCCTGCCTGCGAACCCGCGCCTTGCTCGGGCAGACCGGGAATCTGCGGCACATCGGGTTTGAAGCGTTGCGACGGGGCTGCCATTCTTCCATCCCAGTGAACAGGGCTGCATGGCGCCTCGTGCCGGGGGAAAATCCCACTGGGCTCCCGCGCGCCTTCGAAAGGCTATTGTAGAGCCCACCCATCCGCTCGGCAACCGGGAGCCGCAAGCTCTCATAACCAGGTTTGGAGGTTGCACCGCAGGTCCCCCGGGCGCCAATTCCGCACGAAATGTTATTGAGATGGGTACAATATCCTTTGCGGAGGCTTGTCTCTTCCGCGGGCGCACCATACTGTAGTAACTAGGCCCAGAGCACGCTGGGAAGGACTGCGCGTTTTCGTCAACCATGGCTACCGATACACGAGCGTCGGCGCGGGCATTTGTACGCAGCCTGAACATCCTGCTGAAATTCGCGCGCCTCTACGAGTTTGGCCATGTGCGCACCGCCGCTCAATTTGAAACCACCTGGAAAGAGCTGCGCAGCGCCCTGGACGAAAGCGGGGGAAGTGGCGTGCTGCTGGGCGCCTCGGGCACCCAAATCCTGCTGGATGGCGTTCCCCTCGGCTCTGCCGCGGGAGAGCGCAGTTTCGCGCAATTGCTCATTTCTTCCGGCATCGCCAGCATCCACTTCTCGCCAAACTTGACGCAGCCGCAGTTGGCGCGTTTTGTACGCGCGTTCCCCAGCGGTAATTCCAAGCCCTCTTCGCTGGCCGAGCAGTTAAAGCACGCGCTGGCCGGCGAAACCAGTATCAAGGTCAACGAAATTCGCTACGTCGCGGAAGATTCCTCCGTGGCGGGCATCAAGGTGGCGGCGCAGTTGACCGCCAAAGCGCTGGGTGCGCAGGGCGACAAATTTCGCGATTTCTTTGAAGATCCCAACAAGATGTTGCAGATGATCCTTGCGGCGGAAAGCAGCCGCACGGGCGGCGGCGGTGGTGGCTCCGGCCCCGGATTCGGCCTCGGTGGCGGCGTTCCCGGCGGCGGTGGTGGCACCGGCACCGGTGGTCCGGGAGGCGATTCCGGTCCAGGTGGGTCGGGCGGCTCCGGGGGAGCCGGCGTCGCCGATCCAGGCAATTTGTGGGGCACGCCAAGGCAAGCCGGCGGCGGAGGCGCGCCTGGAGTCGCCGGAGGTGGACCCGGCGGTGGCGCCGGAATAGGTGGCGGCGGCTCGGGCAGCGGGACGGGCGGCGGTCCCGGTGGTGGTGGCACGGGCACTGGCGGCGCGGCTCCGGGTCCCATCGGCACCACGGGAGCCGAGGGTGCGGTCCCCGGAAAATGGTTAACCGCTTCCGCGCTTTTGCGGGGCGCGACCGTCGGCGGCGCGGCCGGCGCGATGACCGGCGAAGCGGGAGGTGCCGCAGGCGCATTTTCCGTGGCGGAAGAAGATGTGCGCGCCATGCTTGGACTTTTCGCGCAGTTGGGCAAGTCCCGCAAGGACCCGGAAGCGCGCATGGAGGTTCCGACTTTTCAGTCGCGGTTAAGCGCGCTGCCGGTACGCACGCAATACACATTGCAGCAAGCGCTGGCCGGGCTCGCGGCGCAGGCCCCCAACGAAAAGCCCGATAAGCCCATGCTGCTCAAATTGGCTGAGCACGTGGCCATTCGCTTTGCGCTGGATAGTTACGAGCGCGGCGAATTGCGCGTCAACGCGGTCAAGCAGCTGCTCGACCGCATGAACGCCGAAATCGAAGGACTCCGCAAAATTTTGGCCTCCCAGGAAGACATGATGGCCAATGCGGGACTGCAGGTGCAGTCCTACACCGAGTTGCTCGACCAGGAGTTCTGGGCCCAGGTACCCGACGAAAACAAAAAGGAAGTTTTGACCTCCGACGAGGCCTGGTGCGTCCCGCCGCGTAACGTGCGCGGCTACCTCGAAGAAATGCTCCGGCGCGGCGAGCTGAAAACGGTCAACGAAGTATTGATGAAATACGCAGCTTGCGTATCCCTGGACAATCCGGAAGCCCGCCGCACCACCGCCATTGGCCTGTCGGACCTGGCGGAACTTTACGGCAGCGGCGACGGCAGCGCGCTCATGGAAGCCATCCGCCGCCTGGGAAATCAATTGGCCATCGAGCGCGAGCCCGAGCTGCAGACCCTGATTAGCGCCGCTTTTGTCCGGCTCAGCCAGGAAGCTGCCGGCAAGCGCTGCTATCCCGCGATGCAGCAGGCCCTGGCGTCATTGGACAGTGTGGAAGCGCAGCGTCCGGGTTCGACCCAGAGCCTGCGCCCGCGTATTGGCGCCGAAGAGCGCATGCCGGAGTTCGTGGAGGAAGCCCTGCGCAGCGGCCAGATTGCCGACGGCATGATCGATATTTTGTCGCTGATGCCCAAAGCGACTCTGCACTACGTGACCAATCGCTTCGGTCATTGTGGGTTTCGCGACGATTGCGAGCTGCTCAGCGAGGTGGTGCGCGGCCTGGGCGACGATGCCACGCAACGCCTGCTGGAGACTTTGCAGACGGCGCCCGCCTCCGAGGCCGCCGAGACCGTTGGGTTGCTGACCCTGCTCAATCCCGAAGCCGTCGGCAAGATCCTTTCGGTGCGTTTGTCACAGTGGCCTCGTACCTCGCACGACCGTGTCGTGCGCCAGCTTTCTGCCGCTCCACCCGAGCGGCGTGCCGAGCTGCTAATCGCGCTGTACGATTCTCTCGACGTGCTCATCCGCCCGCTGGCCATCGATGAAATGGGCATGAGCGGCCAACCGGATTGCATTCCCAGACTGCTTTCGCTGGCAGAAAATGAGGCGACTTCTGGATTTACGCGGGTTAAAGCCATAGAGGCGCTGGGCCGTCTGCGCGCCACCGGGGCTGCCGCGCTCCTCGCGCACATCATGGACGCTCGCCAGCTTTGGCGTTGGCAATATCCGGAGGAGCTGCGCATCGCGTCGGCGCAGGCTTTACTGCGCATCGACGCCAACACCGCCATTGACAAGCTCGCTCCCTGCGGCTTTGACCGCAAGGATCTGGTATTGGAACCAACCGATCCGGACCCCAACGTTTCCGTGATCCGCCAGCGTCGCTATGCGCGCCTGAAGCTTGGGCGCAACCTGGTGGCCACCACGCAGAACATGCGCGAAAATTTCCGGCTCTCTATTCCCGAGCTGAACTTGGGCGGCGGCGTTGGCTCCGGCGAACGCCACCTGGCCCCGGGCTCGCTCCTTACCTTCAAGATTGCTCAGGGCGTGCGGCACATTCGCGCCCAGGCCATCGTTCGCGGTGCCCGGCCGCAAGCCATGGCCTTCGAGTTTGTCGATATGGATTTGGAAGATCGCGGCAGGCTACGCAGGTTGTTGATGGAGTTGGGTGGTCTGCCGTTGGCGGCCCAGGCTACCAATCGTACGCGCCGCCGCGGCCGCATGGCCATTACCCGAAACTAAACGGCCGGCATTGTCCGCGTTGCGTGTCGCCTGTCCAAGATTTTCCGCGTTGCCCTGAAATTCCCGCGCTCCCTGCGGTTCCCTCCCACGCCCGCCTGTACTTGCGAACAGGTTTCGCTCCGTTCCTTCGCCGCGTGGTCTCTGGAACACATGGAACCTCTGTACCATTGCCGCCGGCCTGGTGTCAGGCTACGGTACTAGGCAGGAAGTCCTATAAGGAAACGTGGCACGCAGTTGAAAGTTGTCGATCCCAAAACGACCTCGGCGCGGGCTTTCGTCAGAAGCCTGAACATTCTCCTGAAGTTTGCTCGTCTGTACGGTTTTGACCATGTGCGCACTGCCGAACAGTTCGATGGCGCGTGGCGCGAATTACGCGCCGCCATGTCGGATTCCGCCACTGCCGGGCTGCTCCTGGCGGCCACTGGTTCGCAGCTGCTCCTGGATGGCGTGCCGCTGGAGGGCGCCCCTTCGGAAAAACAGTTTGCGGAGTTGCTGTCGGCCGCGGGCGTTGGCAGCGTGCAGTTCTTTCCTGCCATCACGCAAGACGAGTTGAATCGCTTCGTGCGCGCCTTTCCCACCGGCAAAGCCAAGCCCGCCGAACTGGCCTTGCAGTTGAAGGCGGCGCTGGCCAGCGCGAACGGAATTCGCATCAACGAAATTTGTTTTGTGGCCACCGATTCGCGCATGAAGGACGCAGGTATGGCCGCGCAACTGGCCGCGGTCTCCCTGGGTGGCGATTCGGACCAGTTCAACCGTTGGCTCAATGATCCCCAAAAATTGCTGGAGATGATCGCCGCCGCGCAAGGCTCGAAAGGAGCAGGAGCGCCCGGCTCGGCCATTGGTTCCTCCGGCGGCCCGGTTAATGGTGCTGCGTCCGCCGCCTGCGCAGATACTGGCAACGCATCCGCGGAGCATGGCAGCTCCGCGAACTCTGTTTCCGCATACGCCACATCGGACGGCCCGGGCGTCCTCTCCGTGCAAGCGGATTCTTCTTCGGCCGGCACCGGCCCGGGTCCTGGCCGCGGCGCCGCCGAGCCCAGCGAAACGGAGATGTATCGCATCCTTACCGCTCTTACCAGCTTCGGGCAAATCGGTGCCAGCGGTGCAACGGGAACGGGAGTTCCAGGCGGTGTGCCCGGCGCCATCCACGAAGGGTTTTCGCAATTGCCGGTGCGCGCCCAGGACGTTCTGAAACAGGCCCTCGCGGAACTGGCCGCCAAAGCGCCGGGCTACAAGCCCGATCAATCCGTACTGATTCAACTTGCCGAGCACCTGGCCATCCGCTTCGCGCTGGAGCGCTTCGAGCGCGGCGAAGTAAAGGTCAACGCCGTGCGGCAGATGCTCGACCGCATGAATCACGAAATTGACAATCTCCGCAAAATACTGGGCGCGCACGAAGACAAGATGAGCGACGCGGGTTTGCTCGTCGAATCGCACCGCGAAATTCTGGACCGCCAGTTCTGGGCCGGCATTCCGGACAGCGGCAAGCGCGCCGTTCTTCTCTCCGAAGAAGCCTGGTGCATTCCGGCCCGAAACGTGCAGTCCTACGTCAACGACCTGATCAAGAAGGGCGACGTCGCCGAAGCCGTCGGCGTTTTGCGAAACTATGCGGCCTGTGCGGAAAGTGAAGATAGTGATGGCCGCAAGAAGGCCGCCACCGGTCTCTCGCAGCTCGCCGAGTTGTATGCCAAGACCGATCCCAAGTTGCTCGGCGATGCTTTGCGCCACCTGGGTCTGCGTCTCAGCGTCGAGCAGGATGCCGAACTGCAATCGCTGGTTGGTGCCGCGTTCGTGCGTTTAAGCCAGCAGGCCGCCGCCACTCGCTGCTTTTCGGCCATGGAGCAGGCCCTCGATTTGGTCGCCGGCGTCGAAACGCAGCGCCCCGGCATCGCTATGGCGTTGCGCGCCAAGATGGGCATCGAAGAGCGCATTCCCGAATTTGTGGAAGAGGCGTTGCGCGCCCGGCAAGCCTCCGCCGGCCTCACCAACGTCCTGAAACTGTTGCCGCAAAGCACTATGGAGCAGTTGGCCGCCCGCTTCAATCGCTGCAGCTTGCGCGACGATGCCGAGCACATCGCCAACCTGGCCACCGACCTGGGCGAAGAAGCGGTGCAATACCTGCGCAGTACCGTGCGCGGCGGGCCGGTGCCGGAAGCTACCGAGATGGTCGGTCTGCTCAGCAAGATCGATCCGCAAGCCGTCGAAGTATTTCTTCCCGCCCGCGTAAAACTGTTTCCGCGCATGGCGCAAGACCGCGTGGTACGCCAGCTTTCCGCCAGCGGCGCGTCTGGCCGCTGCCGTATTCTCCTGAAGCTCCTCGATCATGTCGATCCGCTGGTGATGCCCATGGTGATCGACGAAATCGGCGTGACCGCGGACCGTGAAGCGCTCGGCCGCCTGATGAATATCGTGGACGGCGACCTGCCTCTCGGAGCGGGCCCGTTTCTGCGCGTGCGCGCCGCAGAAGCGCTTGGCCGCATCCACGCACCGGAATCGATTGCCGCGCTGCAGCGCATCGTCGAAACCAAAAAAGTTTTCGGTTGGGCCCATCCGCAGGAGTTGCGTATCGCCGCCTTGCAGGCCCTCGAGAAACTGGACCCCGCCTGGGCTCGAGAATTTCTTCCTAAAAGCGGTTTGATCAGGGCGGACCTCAACTTGGCCCCGCTGGAAATTGCGGCGAACAGCAAATTTGTGCGCCCACGCCGTCACGCGCGTGTGCGCCTGCAAAAGCCGGTGGTGGCCTTCAGCATCAATCTCAATCAGAACTGCCGCATGGAAATTCGCACCGTAAGCCTGGCCGGAGGCGTGGCTACCATCGATCGCCATCTTCCGCCCGGCACCCCGGTGCAGTTGAAGATGCAGCTGGGCTTGCGCAACCTGCAAGCCACCGCGTTGCTGCGCGATTATCGCGGCCAGGGCATGTCTTTCGAGATCGTGGACATGAGCCTTGAAGAACGCAGCAAGCTCCGCCGCTTGCTCTCCGACAACCTGTCGCCGGCCGTGACCCTCGCGGAATCCGGCCGCCCGTTGGTAGCCTCCGAGCCATCCGCCTCCCGCTAGCCCTGTTCCCCAGGAAGATCCTTCGCCCAGCGCGAGAGATTCGCCAAGACCGCCAAGGCAAGTCGGCTTTGCATGGGAGCCCGGGACTCGAACTCTTCTCAGCGCAACAGAGCGTCAAATCCGGCTTGTGCAAAGTGTTGGTCGTGCGTTAACGCGGCTTGAATTTGCTCTGCTTCCATCACTTGGAAGCTCGCGCAGTCGGTCAAGCTCCAGCTCTTATCCTCGGCCTTCCGGTAGCGCTCTAGCGCAACCTCAAATTCTTGTGATGTGTGCGGAACGATCTTCACGTTCCGATCCTTACGGAGTTTCAGGACCATGACGGCCACCGCCCGGCGAAACGGTCTATCGCTGAAACTGTTCAGCAGTTCCACCAGCACCAGCTCGGTGGTTAGCAGTCTTACCTGCGAAAGCTGTTGCGTTATGTTGATGGCCTTTTGATGAATCCGGTCCCTCGGATTCACCAGCGCGATCCAGTAGCTGGTGTCGGCGAAGATCTGTTTCATCTCCCGGTCTTCTTACTGCCATAAAGATAGTGATCGACATTTATGGACAGATCGTCGGGGACCCGATCCCACTCTTCTTCCGCCACTTCCTTCGTCGCAGCGGAAACAATCTCCAGGATCGAGCCTAACCCCGGCGCGACTTCTGGCGATCCCTCTTGGAGGTCGCTTGAGCTGGCTTCGCGTTGCTCCTTGGCGTAACGCGTCTCAAACCCCAGCCTCCGCAATATCTCCACGGCTTGATGGGAGTTGGTTGGATCGTTGGGCGGAACCCCAGCTGCCTCCAGGACCAGGGGGCGCGCCGGGAGTTCTTTGCCGCCGACCA